>Ga0075424_100001760_pt1 | contig 19230 bp, 14 predicted proteins | sample SoiMethybrSBSTD3_FD_75301 | JGI IMG/M metagenome (GOLD analysis project Ga0075424, IMG submission 75301) | Bulk soil microbial communities from a Populus tree surrounding site in Tennessee, USA - Soil MetaG P. TD hybrid SBSTD3 | ecosystem: Environmental > Terrestrial > Soil > Tree plantation... | reverse complement strand
GACGCGCAGCGGAAGGTGATTGCCTCGGCCGGCTCCGAAATCGGTCGCCGGGAGGCCAGCCTCGTGGCGGCCACCGCCCAAACCGCTCGCGCGGAGGAGGAGCGCGCGGCCGCCGAAGCGGCCGTGATCAAGCTGCAGGCCGAGGCCGATTACGCGGAGGACTACCTGGGTAGGGTCGAGCCGCTCCTCCAACGCCGGTTCGTGACGGCGGATCGCGTGGCCGAGGCGCGAAGCCGACGTGACGCGAGCGCCGCCGCGCTCCAGGAAGGACGGCGACGCGCGCGGGCCGCCGCCGCCGCCGTCGAGCACGCCGTCGCCGTTCGGCGCGATGCGGCGCTTGCGATCGATCAGTCACATCATGAGCATTCTCGAGCCGAGGACCTCCTGGCCCAGGTGGGTGATCTCAACGCGCGCATCGAGGCGGCCAAGGCGAGCGTGCGAGCGGCGGATCTCGACGTCGGCTACTGTCAGGTGCGCGCGCCCTTCGACGCCTACGTGACGAACCTGAACATCGCCGTCGGGGAGTACGCGCGGCAGGGCCAGCAGGTCTTCGCTCTGGTGGACAACCGCGCCTGGTACGTCCTCGCGAACTTCAGCGAGACGTACATGGCCTCGATCGAGCCGGGAATGGAAGCGGAAGTTTTTCTCGTCACGTACCCGCGGCGATCGTTTCGCGGGGTCGTGCAAGGGATCGGCTGGGCCAATCGACCGGACGACGGCGCGAGCATCGGCGTGCTGCCCGAGGTGCGGCGCACGCTCAACTGGGTGCGGCTGGCCAATCGATTCCAGGTCCGCGTCCGGCTCGAGGATCGCGACGCCGAGCGCCCGTTCCGGATGGGCACGACCGCCGTCGTCACCATCCGTGGTTTTCCGCATGCGATGGCCGAGGCGGCTCGGGCGCGCTGAGCGCGAGGATCGCTCGTGAGCGCCGTCACGACGGCACCGCGCCTCCTTCACGCGACGCCCGGCTTGATCGAGTCCGTTTGGGCGGAGCTGGCGCCCGCGCCGGGGCGCTGGCCGCGGTCCGTGTTCATGGGGCTCGGCACGGTCACGGCGCTCGTGCTGGCGTGGACGCTCCAGGTGCCGAGCTTCGCCGCTCCGATCGCGGCGTTCTTCGGGCTCTTGCCGAGTAACGTCTGTACCTGGCGCAAGCTGCCGCTGCGGCTCGCGCTGACGGCCGCCAGCGCGATTCTCAGCATCACGGTCGCCGGCGTGCTCGTGCAGCTTCCCTGGCTGCTTCTCCCGGCGTTCTTCGCGGGGGTGGCGCTCGTCGCGTATCTGTGTCCGATCACGAACGCGCCACTGGAGCTGCTCGCCCTGCTCTATCCGTCGTTCACCGCGTTCTACGTCGGGGTCTTCGACCCGGCCGGCATGCCGACGGCGGTGGGCGAGATCTCCGTCGCGTACGGCGTCGGGATCGTGACGGCCACCGCGTTTTCTCGGCTGTTCACGATGGACGACCCGGCGGTCACGCTCGTCGGCACGCTCGCCGCCGGGTTCGCGAGCGCACGGGCGCGCCTCGACGAGGTCACGGCGCGCTTCGTCGCCGAGAGGTTTGAGCCCGTTGCAGGCGAGGCGCCCGTCTCGTCGCAGTTCGCCCGCGATATGCAGCTGCTGGAGCGTGTCCGCCAGGAAGGCCGGCATCGCGAGGACCTGACGTTTCTGTCTCTCGCCATCGTCGTCGTCGACCACGCGTTGGCGCTCACGGTCACGATGGACGCGCTCGCGCGGCACGACGTCGGCCGGACGTATCGGCGACGCCTCGCGTCGACGCTGACCATGGTCGTCACCCGCATCGACACCGCGCTCCGCGTATTCGAGCAGGCGTTGCGGGAGCGTCGTCCTCTTGGAGCAGCCGTGGCCACGCCGGCGGCAGTTCTGTGGCCCGACCATCGCGCGGCCATGGCCGCGCTGGAATCGCAGCAGCTGGCGCTGCGGCGCACCGGCGCCCTCGCGCACGTGGACATCGCCGAGGAAGCCAACACGGACGCGTTCATCCGGGCGCTGATCAGCCTGGCCCAGAGCCTGCAGCTGTCGCCCGCAGATCTCCGCGAGCATACGGCAATCGTCACGCGACCGAGCACTGTCGCGCTTCCCCGTCTCGACCCCTATGCCGCCCGCTACGGCGTGCGGGTCGGAATCGGCACGACGATCAGCTATCTGATCGGGATCGTCGCGGACACCGCGGACCTCTTCAACGTCCTCTGGCATCCGGCGTTCCTCGCCGTCTCGAGCCACGGCGCGACGATTCGCCGCGCCGGTACGCGTCTCAGCGGCACCGTGATCGGCTGCCTGGTCGCGATCATCGCGATCATCGCGGTGATGCCGAACATCTCCGAGCTGCCCGCTCTCGCGGCTCTGTTGTTCGCGGTCACGGTCCCCGCCGCGTACGTGGCGCTCGGCGGACCACGGTTTTCCTACGTCGGTGTCCAGATCGTCGTCGCGTTCGTCATCGTCGCGCTGGCCGAACGAGCGCATCCGGACGTCGCCGCCGCGCTGTGGCGTGTCTACGGCACGCTCCTCGGCACCGCGGCCCTCTTCCTGGCCTTCCGCCTCGTCGCGCCCGACTACGCGGGGCGGCAGCTCGTGGCCCGCTTTACCGACGTCGTGCGCGAGATGCTGGGATTGCTGCCGGGGCCTGGCTCGGTCCCGCTCACGGTCACGCAGGCGGCGGCCGCTCGTCAGCGAATTCTCACGACGCTTCCCGACATCCTGAGGCTTGCCGACGAGGCGCGCACGGAAGCGAAGACCGGCGGCGTCGACGTGGAGGCGGCCATCGTCGCGGGCGGTCGCGCCGTCCGTATCGCCGACCGCATCGCGGCGGTCTGTAGCGGCCGCGCGGCGGACCCACGGCCGGCACTCTCGGGATCGCTGCAGGCAGCGTTCGAGGCCGTGGAGACGGCCATCCGGGCCTGGCTCGAGCTTCAGCGCGACATGCTTCAGGCGCGGCACACGATGGCCCGTCCGGGCTCGCGCGGCTATCGTCGCGCGTACGCGTCGGCGTCGCCAATGGCCGGGCAGCCGCGTCCGGACCTGTCTGGTCCTCTGAGGGTGCTCGAGCGAACCATCGACACCGCGCGTGCCGCCGAGCTCGCCGAGTGGCCCCCGGCCGCGCGGGGAGCCCTCGTCGCCGAGCTCGAGCACCTGCAACGCATCGTCGAGCTGCTGCCCTCGTTCGACGACTATCTCACGCGGACGATCCTGCCGGGGTTGTGACCTTGCCATCACCGGCGACATCTATACGGTGTCAGCGCTTCCTACGACATGGGCGCAGGGGAGCGCGCCGCTTCGCGGAGGCTTCTGCGAAAGGCGCGGCCTCGGGCGCCCGGTCGAGGGGGGCTGTGACGATGGACGAATGAAATGGGCGTGAAATGGCTTCTGTACCGGACACCGGCGACGGCATGAGCGCGATTGCCACGGAACGCGTGTCGACCGCGCGAGTCGGGATGGTCGGCCTGATCGTCGCGGAGGCCGCGCTCTTCGCGGTCTTCGTCGTCGCCTATCTCTACGACCTCGGAAAGAGCCTCAGCGGGCCGTCGCCGCGGGAGGTCCTGTCCGTGCCGATCTTCGGCACCGTATGCCTGCTCTCGAGCAGCGTGACCGTCGCACTCGCCGTCCGCGCGCTCGGTCGCGGCGCCGTTCGCCGTTGCGGCGCCTGGCTCCTGGCCACCGTACTCCTCGCGGTCGTCTTCCTGAGCAGCACCACCGTCGAGTGGGTGCGGCTCATCACGCGGGACGGCCTGACGATCGGCACGAATCTGTTCGGAACGACGTTCTACGCGCTGGTCGGCTTGCACGCCTCGCACGTGATCGTCGGGCTCATCATGCTGGCACTCATCGCCGTGCTCGCCTGGTCGCGGTCGCTCAGGCCCGCGCACGTCGAGCGCGTGGAGCTCGTGTCCTGGTACTGGCATTTCGTCGACGCGGTCTGGGTCGTCGTCCTCACCGTCGTCTATGTGATCGGACGCTGATGCACCGGGGAAGAGCATGAGCCAAGCCTGCTCCGAAGTGGTCGTCAGACTGGTCGTCCGCGACCGGCGCCAGCTCGCGGTGGATTTCGTGGCCCTCACGAAACCGCGGGTGGTCGTCATGGTGCTCGTCACGACCCTCGTGGGTTATTACCTGGGGCTGGCCGGGTCGGCGGACTACATCCGCATGCTTCACCTCCTGATCGGCACGCTGCTTGCCGCCGGCGGGACACTCGCCCTCAATCAGTATCGCGAGCGTGACCTCGACGCGCGAATGGATCGCACGCGGGCCCGGCCTCTGCCCGCGGGCCGTCTACAGCCCGTCGAGGCGTGGCTGTTCGGCGTCGGTCTTACGATGCTCGGTACGGCATATCTCGCGGCCCTGGTCGGCCCGCTCGTTGCGCTGGTCACGATGGCCACCACGGTTCTGTACCTGTTCGCGTACACGCCGCTGAAAGTGCGGACCCCGCTTTGCACGCTGGTCGGCGCGGTGGCCGGCGCGCTGCCGCCGGTAGCCGGGTGGGCGGCCGCCCGCGGCGACGTCGCGGCGGGTGCCTGGGTTCTCTTCGCGATCCTCTTTCTCTGGCAGCTGCCTCACACGCTGGCCATCGCTCGCCTCTATCGCGACGATTACGCGCGCGCCGGCGTGCGTGTGCTGCCGGTGGTCGATCCCGACGGTGCGAGCACCGAGCGCCAGGTCGTCCTGGCATGCGTGGCGCTGGTCAGCGTGAGCCTGCTGCCAGCGGCCGCCGGCTGGACGGGGCCGATCTATTTCGCCGGCGCGCTGTTGCTGGGGCTCGCATTCTCGGCGGTCGGGGTCGTGCAGGCGCTGCTGCCGTCTCAGCGAGCCGCGCGCCACGTGTTGCTCGCTTCGCTCCTCTATCTGCCGCTGCTCCTGGGGCTGCTGGCATTCGACCGGGTATGACGCCCACCTACGACGGACACCGCGACCAACCGGACACGATCGAGCTGCCGGCGCCGACTGCCTGGCCGATGGTCCTGGCACTCGGTATCACGCTGGCATTCGCCGGTCTCATCACGCACGCGGCCGTGAGCTGGGTCGGCATCGCGCTGGCGCTGATCGCCGCGGTCGGCTGGTGGCGCGAGGTTCTTCCGGAGCAACGGCTCGAGCAGATCACGTTGCGCGCAGTCGAGCTGCCGCCACCGGCGGTGATGCCAGTGCGTCCGGCGGTCGAGCGCGCCAGCATCGGCGAGGGTGCGCATCGAACGCGCGTGCCCGTCGAGGTTCAGCCCTACTCGGCAGGAATCAAGGGCGGTGCCGTCGGTGGTGTGGTGATGGCCGTGCTCGCCCTGGCCTACGGCCTCGTCGTGCAGCGGAGCCTGTGGTATCCGATCAACCTGCTCTCGGCGGTGGTCATACCGTCGCTCGGGCACGCGACCATCGCCGAGCTTCGTGCGTTCAACCTGCAGGCGTTCGTGATCGGGACCGTCGTCCACGGAGTCACCTCGGTGCTCGTCGGCCTGCTGTACGCGGTCATCCTGCCGATGCTGCCGCGCCGCCACGTGCTCTGGGGCGGCCTCGTCGCGCCGCTGATGTGGACGGGCCTCCTGTGGGCGGTGCTCGGCATCGTCAACCCGACCTTGAACGCCCGTGTCGACTGGCTGTGGTTCGTCGTCTCGCAAATCGGGTTCGGGCTCGCCGTGGGTGTCGTCGTCGCGCGTGCCGAACCACTGGCCACGATGCAGAGCTGGCCGCTCGCGGCGCGAGCCGGTGTCGAGGCATCACGAGAGGAGCGACGGCGATGAGCGGTCTGAACGTCATCATCGCGACCCTGCTGCTCGTCGTGACCCTGGCCGGGTGCGACATGCTGCCGGAGCGGGCCAGAGCGCAAGCGCCTCGTGACACGAAGTCGGCACAAATGCAGGCGTTCTACGCCCTCTACGACCGGCAGTGCGCGGGTTGCCACGGGCGCGACGGCCGTCTCGGCGCGGTGCGTCCGTTGAACGACTCGACCTATCTGGCTCTCGTTCCGGCGGACCGTTTGCGCGCGGTCATCGCGCTGGGCATACCCGGCACGGCTCAGCCCGCCTTCGCCCTGAGCGCGGGCGGCACGCTGACCGACGAGCAGATCGACATGCTCGTGCACGGGCTTCGGGCATCGTGGTCGCGACCCGACGCGCTCGGAAATGACAGCGTCCCGCCGTATGCCGCACCGCTCGGCGATCCCGAACGCGGGAGCGCCGTCTACGCCGCGGCCTGTGCCGGCTGCCACGGCGCGGATGGCCGCGGTGGGCCGAAGGCGCGCGCGATCGTGGACCCCTCGTATCTCGCGCTCGTGAGCGACCAGCACCTGCGTACCACCGTGATCGCGGGGCGCGCGGACCTCGGGATGCCCGACTGGCGCGGCCAGATCCCCGGGCGCGCGCTGTCACCCGCGGAGATCTCGAACGTCGTCGCCTGGCTCGTCACGAAACGGACGCCGGTCCCGGGCCGGCCGGGAGGATCTTGACGCGATGTGCGCGAACCACGACCACTTGACGCCCGCGCCTCCGTCGCGGCGCGGATTCCTCTTCACGCTGGGTGCTTCACTGAGCGCCGTCGCCGCCGTGCTGGCGGGAGTTCCGATCATCGGATACCTCTTCGGGCCGGTCCGCGGGCGCGCCGGCCAAGCGTGGATTGCGCTCGGCGAGATTGCGCGCTTTCCCGAGGGGCAGACGCGCCTGGCCACGTACGACAACCCGTTTCGCGTGGCATGGGATGGGCCGACGGCGAAGATCGCGTGCTGGGTGCGTCGTGTCGGCGGCGACCAGTTCCAGGTGTTCGCGGTGAACTGCGCGCATCTGGGCTGTCCGGTTCGCTGGTTCCAGCAGTCGCGCCTGTTCATGTGCCCCTGCCACGGCGGCGTGTACTACGAGGACGGCTCGCGCGCGTCTGGGCCGCCGCCCCGCGGACTGTTCGAGTACGAGTACGAGATCCGGCAAGGGCAGCTCTGGGTGCGCGGCGGACAGCTTCCGACCCTGGCGGGGCCGGTGTGATGTTGAAGATCACCGCCGTGCTGCGCTCGGTCGCCGGCTGGCTCGAAGCCCGAGCGGGGCTCGTCGGCGCGCTCATGCCCGCGGCGACTCATGCGGTTCCACGCAGAACCGCGAGCTGGTGGTACGTCTTCGGGAGCGCGACGCTCACGCTCTTCGTGCTCCAGATCGCCACCGGGATCTGCCTGGCGCTCGTCTACGTGCCCTCCGCCGACCAGGCGTATCAGAGCCTCCAGTACCTGAACGATTCGGCGGCGTTCGGCGCGTTTCTCCGCGCCGTCCACTTCTGGGGCTCGAACGCCATGGTGGCGGTGATGACCTTGCACCTCCTGCAGGTCTTTCTCTTCGGCGCGTACAAGTATCCGCGCGAGATGACGTGGATCGTCGGCGTGTTCATGCTCCTGTGCACGCTCGGGATGGCGTTCACGGGCCAAATACTAAGGTGGGACCAGGATGCCTACTGGGGGCTCGGAATCGGGGCGTCGATCGCCGCGCGCGCACCCCTGGTTGGCGACACGCTCGTGCACGTGATGCTGGGCGGGCCGATCATCGCCGGCCGCACGCTCTCGCGGTTCTTCGCGCTCCACGTGTTTGCGATTCCGGGAATGCTCATCGCGCTCACCGGACTGCACGTCTGGCTGGTGCTGAGACTCGGCGTCAACGAGTGGCCGATGCCGGGACGGCTGGTCGATCGCGAAACCTACCGCGCCCGCTACGAGGCCGACGTGCACCGCGACGGTGTGCCGTTCGTTCCCGTGGCGGTACGAAAAGACATGGTGGCGGCGGGTGTCGTGATTCTTCTCGTGCTCGCCTGCGCCGCGATCTTCGGCCCCAACGGCCCGCACGGGGTGCCCGATCCAACCATCACCGATGCTTCACCGCGGCCCGACTTCTATTTCCTGTCGCTCTTCGCGCTGATGGCGCTGCTCCCGCCCTGGACGGAGACGGCGATCCTGCTCGTCGGCATGCCGATCGCCATCCTGATTCTCTTCGCGGTCCCGTTGCTCTCGCCCACCGGCGAGAAGAGCTGGCGGCGGCGGCCGGTGGCCGTCCTGAGCGCGCTCATGATCCTCCTGGTCGTGACGACGCTCGCGGCGCTCGGCGTGACGTCGCCGTGGTCGCCGGTGATGGATGCCGGTACCGCGGTTGCCACGCCAGTCGAGTACGTGCAAGGCCGCTCGGCGCTCGAGCTCCAGGGCGCGGTCGTGGTTCAGGGCAAGCAGTGCCGGAACTGCCACAGCCTCGGCGGTGAAGGCGGAGCCCGCGGGCCAGCGCTCGATGGCGTTGCGACGCGGCTCACGCGCGATCAGCTGATCCGCCAGGTGCTGCAGGGCGGCGGCAACATGCCGGCCTACGGGAAGAACCTCTCGCCGGCGGAGGTGAATGCGATGGTCGCGTTTCTCGAGACGCTGCGGCCGGCGAATCAACCGCCGGCGCGCACGCCGGTGACCATTCGGCCGACGGCGCGCGCGGAGTAATGCCTCACGCGATCGGGACGTGGGCCATGCTGGCCGCGCTGCTCGCCGCGGCGGCGGTCTACGTGCGCGGCTGGCGCATGCTGTCGCGGCGGATGCCGGCGCGTTTCGGCCAGGGCCGCCTCGCCGCGTTCCTCGGCGGCCTGGCGGCAATTGTCATCGCGCTGGCGTCGCCGCTCGACAGCCTCGCCGGCGGGCGGTTGTCGGCACATATGGTGCAGCACCAACTGCTGATGATGGTGGCGCCGCCGCTGCTCTGGCTCGGCGCCCCGATCGTTCCGGCTCTACTCGGGTTCCCCCGCCGAGTTGGTCGCACGGTGACGGCCGTCATCACATCGCGACCCGTGCGGCCGGCGGCGCGCATCATCGCGCACCCGGCGTTCGGCTGGATCGCGTTCTCGCTCGCGTTCTGGATATGGCACACGGCGCCGCTCTACCAGCTGGCATTGCGATCGCACGCGTGGCACCACGTCGAGCACGCCTGCTTCGTTGGGACCGCCCTGCTGTTCTGGCGGCCCGTGATCGAGGCCTGGCCCGACCGAGGGCCGTGGCCGCGCTGGACGATGATTCCGTATCTGGTTCTCGCGGACGTCCAGAATACGATTCTGGCGGCAATCCTGACGTTCTCGGACAGCCTCATCTATCCCGCCTATGCGTCCGCCGGGGTCGGGAGCCTGTCGGCGCTCGACGATCAGTCGCTCGCAGGTGTCATCATGTGGTTGCCCGGGTCGCTCGTGTTCCTCGTCGCCGCCGTCTGGCTCGCCATGGGATTGCTCAACGGATCGCGCACGGTTCGCGCGATGGCTCCGACTCCGTAAAATCGTCGCGCATCCGAGTCGGAGCCGACGACACCCGCCCGAGGTTTGGTGGTACGATCGCAGCCTCACGGGGGACTAGGCTCTGGTGGCGGTGCAGGACACCCGGAAGGTAACTACGTTGTCGGGCCGCGTGACCGTCATCGTTTGGCGATACGGCCTCGGGCTCGTCGCCGTCGCGGCGGCAATTGGTGCCTCCCTCCTCGCTCATCGGCTGGCCCTTCAGAATCTGGAGTTCCCACTGCTTCTGATGGCGGTGGCGATCGTGGTCTGGTATGCCGGGACCGCCCCCGGTCTCCTGGCGGTCGGCCTCGCGGGCATCGGCTACGACTACTACTTCGCGCCGCCCTTTCATTCGCTCTACATCGAGCCCGAGCATCGCCCCGTGTTCGCCGTCTTCGTCGCATTCGCGATTGTCATCGCCTCGTTCAGCGCTCGCCGCCGTCGAATCGAGCGCGAGCTTCGACAGGCCCGTGACCAGCTGAAGGTGGAGGTCGCCGAGCGAACGCAGCAAGCCAGCCTGCTCGACCTCACGCACGACACCATCTTCGTGCGCGACATGAACGACGTGATCACGTACTGGAACCAGGGTGCCGAGGAGCTCTACGGGTGGACGGCGGAGCAGGCCATCGGCCAGCGCGCTGACGAGCTGCTCAAAACGGTGTTCCCGCTTCCGTCGGACGAGATCCGAGCCGAGTTGCTCCGGAGCGGCCGGTGGGAAGGCGAGATCGTCAAAACCCGAGCCGACGGCAGGCAGGTGGCGGTCGCCAGCCGTTGGTCCCTCAATCGAGACGCACAGCAGCGGCCGGTCGCGATTCTCGAGACGAACAACGACATCACGGACCGGCGGCGCCGGGAGCAGGAGATCCGGACGCTGAACAGCGATCTCGCCAGGCGCAGCAGCGAGCTGCAAGCCACCAACAAGGAGCTGGAAGCGTTCGCGTACTCTATCTCTCACGACCTTCGGGCACCCCTGCGCCACGTCGCCGGCTATACCGAGCTCCTCCAGAAGAACGTGGCCACGCGACTCGACGACAAGGGTCGTCGATACCTCACGCTGATCCTGGAAGCGGCCCGGCGGATGGGGAATCTCATCGACGATCTGCTCTCGTTCTCGCGGATCGGCCGCGTGGAGACGCGCAAGGCGATGGTGAGTCTGGACGCGATCCTCAAGGAGGCTCTGGACGAGGTGCGGCCGGAGACGGAAAACCGCGAGATTGCCTGGACCGTCGGCGCGCTGCCCGAGATCTACGCCGACCGCGCCATGGTGCGCCTCTGCCTCGTCAACCTGCTCTCCAACGCGATCAAGTTCACGCGCACCCGCCCGAAGGCCGAGATCGAGATCGGTTCGCTACGCACGGATGACGGCGAGACGAGCGTGTTCGTCCGGGACAACGGCGTCGGGTTCGACATGAAATACGTGGACAAGCTCTTCGGCGTCTTCCAGCGTCTGCATGCGGCGGACGCCTTCGAGGGGACCGGGATCGGCCTGGCGACGGTGCAGCGCATCATCCACCGTCACGGCGGGCACGTGTGGGCCGAGGGCGCCGTGGATGGCGGTGCGACGCTCTACTTCGCGATTCCAAAATCATAACGGGAGTCCCAGGGATGCCTGAGCTCGGACGGATCCTGATGGTGGAAGACGATCCCAACGACGTGGAGCTGACCTTGACGGCGCTCGGCGAATACAACCTCGCCAACGAGGTCGTGGTCACGCGCGACGGCGCCGAGGCGCTCGACTACCTGTACTGTCGCGGCAATTTCGCCGGCCGCGCCACCGACAACCCGGCCGTGCTCTTGCTCGATCTCAAGCTTCCCAAGGTGGACGGCCTGCAGGTCCTCCAGCAGATCAAGTCCGACGACAAGCTGCGCGTGATTCCCGTGGTGGTGCTCACTTCGTCGCGCGAGGAGCGCGACATGGTGGCCAGCTACCGCCTGGGTGTGAACGCGTACGTCGTGAAACCGGTCGATTTCCACGAGTTCGTCAACGCCATCAAGGAGCTCGGCGTCTTCTGGGCCGTCATCAACCAGCCGCCGCCGGGCAGCGTGCGTCGAGGCCCGACCGGCTAGGACACGCATGACCTCACCCGTTCGTATCCTGCATCTCGAGGACGACGCCGCCGATGCCGGGCTCATTCACGCGGCGATCGAGAACGAGGGCATCGTCGCCGACGTGACCCTGGTCGAGACGCAGGCCGACTTCCAGGCCGCGCTCGGCCAGCACTTCGACGTGATTCTTGCCGACAACAGCCTGGCCGGCTTCGACGGGATGTCCGCGCTGATGCTTGCCCGGCGCGCGTGCCCCAACGTTCCCTTTATTTTCGTGTCGGGCACGCTGGGCGAGGAGCTGGCGATCGAGGCCCTGAAGCTCGGCGCCATCGACTACGTCCTCAAGGAACGGCTTACGCGCGTCGGCCCCTCGGTGCAGCGCGCCTTGCGTGAGGCCAAGGAGCGTGAGGAGCGTCAGCGGGCCGAGGCGGTGCTGGCGATCGAGCGCGTGCGAGCCGAGGACGAACGCCAGGCGCATCTGTGGTTCCTCGAGAGCATGGATCGCATCAACCGCGCCACGCAGAGCACGAACGATCTCGAACGGATGATGAGCCATGTGCTGGAGGCGGTGCTGTCGATCTTCCGCTGCGACCGCGCGTGGCTGGTGTATCCCTGTGATCCCGACGCCCCATCGTGGCGCGTGCCGATGGAGCACACGCGACCCGAATTCCCCGGCGCGTTCGCCCTGGGCGTGGAGCTGCCGAGCGATCCAGAGATGGCCGGCTCCTTCACGCTACTGCGAGCGTCGACGATGCCCGTGCGATTCGGCGCGGGATCGGACCACCGGCTGCCATCCGAGGCGGCTCGCCGGTTCGGTATCCAGTCGATGCTGGCGATGGCGATCTATCCCAAGGGCGACCGGCCCTACGCGCTGGGCCTCCATCAGTGCGCCTCGCCCCGCCGATGGAGTCCGTCCGAAGAGCGGCTGTTCCAGGAGATCGGTCGCCGGCTCGAGGATGCCCTGACCAGCGTGCTGATCTTTCGCAACCTCCGAGAGAGCGAGCGCAGGCTGAAGGAGGGCCAGCGGATCTCACGCGTCGGCTACTGGGAGCGCGATCTCGCCACCAATCGGTACATCTGGTCGGATGAGATCTATCGTCTTTTCGGGCTACCGCCGCAGCAGCGAACGTTGAGCTTCGGCGACGTGCAGGCATTGATCCACCCCGCCGATCGCGAGCGGCGGGCGGCCGCGGTGGCGAGCTCGATGAAGGGCGGACCGCGGTATGACATCGAGTACCGCGTGATTCGGCCCGACGGCGAAGTGCGCTTCGTCCACAGTCAGGGCGACGTGTCCCGCGACGAGTCCGGCCAGCCGCGCCGCGTGGTCGGGACACTGCAGGACATCACGGAGCGCAAGCTCGCCGAGCAGAGATTGCTCGCGCAGCATGCGGTCACGCAGATCCTCGCGGGCGCCGGCACGCTCGACGAGGCGACGCCGAAGATCTTGCGGGCCGTGTGCGAGTGCCTGGTCTGGGACGTGGGCGCGCTGTGGCGCATCGACCGGGAGGCCGAGGTGCTCCGGTGCGTGGAGGTCTGGCACACCGCGAGCATCGCAATTCCACATTTCGAGGCGGCCAGTCGCCATGGCACGTTTCGGCCGGGAGTCGGGCTGCTGGGGCGCGTCTGGGCCAAGCGCGAACCGATCTACGTCGCGGATGTCGTGCACGATCCGGAATTCCTGCGAGCGCCGATCGCCTCGAGCGAGATGCTACACGCCGCCTTCGGCGTGCCGATCTTGCTCGGCCGCGAGGTCCTCGGCGTCATGGAGTTCTTCAGCAACGAGATCCGGCAGCCCGACCGGGAGCTGCTCGACACCATGGCCGTCATCGGCAGCCAGCTCGGCCAGTTCATCGAGCGCAAGCGCGCCGAGGACGCGCTGGCCCACGCCCGGGCCGAGCTCGCCCACGTGGCCCGCGTGGTGACGCTGGGCGAGATGAGCGCCTCCATCGCCCATGAGATCAGCCAGCCGCTGGCCGCGATCGTGAACAACGCGACGGCCTGTCTTCAGTGGCTCGACGGCGACAACGTCGAGCACGCACGAGAGTCGGCCGAGCTGATCGTCGACGACGGCAACCGGGCAGGCGAGATCATCGGTCGCATCCGCGGGTTGGCCAAGAAGCACCCGCCGCGCAAGGAGGCCGTCGACATCAATGCGACCATTCTCGAGGTCATCGCGCTGGTCCGACACGAGGTGCACATCCATGGGGTATCGGTGCAGACCTCGTTGGGTAACGACCTGGCACCGGTGGCGGCCGACCGTATTCAGCTGCAACAGGTCCTCCTCAATCTGATGATGAACGCCATCGAGGCGATGAGCGGTGACGTCCCGGCGTCTCGCGAGATGTCGATCATATCCACGGCGGCGGATCCGGACACCGTGCTGATCAGGGTGTCGGACTCGGGCCCCGGGCTCAGTCCGGCGAGCCGGGACCATCTCTTCCAGGCGTTCCACACGACCAAGCCCCAGGGCATGGGTATGGGTCTCGCGATCAGTCGCTCGATCGTGGAGGCGCACGGTGGACGACTGTGGGCGGCCGCCAACGAGCCGCGGGGCGCTGTCTTTCAGCTCACCTTACCGATCGGTCGCCCGCCGGCATAACCGGGCGTGCGATCCTACGGTCTCGGGGCCGGCGGGGCGTCCTGAAAATACTTCCGATAGATCGCGCGGAATGCCGCCGTCTGCTTGAATCGACTGAGCGCGTTCGAGAACTGGACGACGAACTCCGCCGAGACGCGCTGCTTGCTGAAGATCACGTACAGGTTGTCTTCTTTCAAGCTGCGCGAGGGCAGGGGCGCGATCTTGCCCGCGAAGCCGAGCGACGCGATCAGCCGCGACCCGTTGACGTGACTGGCGACCACGTAGTCGACGCGACCGGCTTCCAGCATGCGAAAGTTCGCCTCGTCGCTCGCCGTCTCCACGACCCGCTGATGGCGGCGGGCAAAATCCCAGAACTCGGGCGAGATCGAGGCGCCGCGGAGCACGGCGATATCGTGCCCCATGAGATCGTCGAACGACGCGAAGCGGAGCCGCCCGACGTCGGCGGTCCGCACGAACAAGATCCACTTGTCGCGGGCCAGGGGCTCGCTCGGAAAGTGACAGTAGCGCGCACGCTCCTCGTTGTAGAACGCCGTGAAGATGCCGTCGCGCTCGCCGCGGAACACGAGCTGGGCCGCGCGCGCCCATGGATACTCCTCGAAGGAGACCTCCTGCTTCATCGACGTGAAGACGCCTCTGAGGACCTCGGTGCTGAATCCGGGCGCGGCGGCGTCGGACAGGTCCTCGTAGGGCACCCATTGATCGGTCACCAGCTGCAGTGGTGCCGCCGCCGACGGAGTCGGGGGGACTGCCGCGAGCATGAGCGCCAGGACCGCCAGGACGACGCGCGCCATCCAGCGCCTATCTGTATCACACGCCGGCGCATCGGACACGCCCGGGGCCTCCATCGAATGGTCGGCGCCGCCGCCGTGTGGTAGAGTCCCCGGCCGAAGACCGCACCATGGCGACCTGGCGTGTTTTCGATCGACTGCGCCGCGGAATCGGTCCGCGCCTGCTGGTCCGGGTCCTCCTGTTCAGCGTCGTCAGCACGCTCGTCCTGACGGTGTCGCAGCTCTACCTGGACTACCGGCGGGACACCGGAGCCATCGACCGCCGCATGTCCGAGATCGCGGACAGCTACGGTCATAGTCTCGGCGAAGGCCTCTGGAACCTCGACCGGCGCCAGCTCGAGCTGCAGATCGAGGGGATCCTGCGCTTCCCGGCCGTGCGCTTCGTCGAGGTGCGCGAGACCACCGACCGCGGCGATCCGATGGTCGTCAGCGGAGGCGCCCGGCAGGAGCGCCCGGCGGTGAGCCACCGCTTCCCGCTCTTTCGACCGGTCCGCGGCGAGCAGCGGCAGCTCGGCGTGCTGACGGTGGAGGCCAGCTTCGACGACGTCTATCGCGCGCTCCGCGAGAAAGCCGTCGTGATCCTGAGCGGCCAGGGCGCAACGATCTTCGTCGTGTCGTTGTTCGTCCTCTTCCTCACCCACCGACTGGTCACCAGACATCTCACGGCGCTCGCCGGCTTCCTCCGTCACTACGACGTGTTCCGGCCGCCTCCGCCGCTCGCGCTGCACCGGCGACCGCCCACCGAGAAGGACGAGCTCGACGACGTCGTCGCCGCGTTCGAAACCATGCGCCGGACGCTGGAGCAGGCGTACGCGAATCTCCGTGCGAGCGAGCAGCTGCTCCGTGACTACGCGGAGACGGCGTCCGACTGGTTCTGGGCCACGGGGCCGGCGCACGAGTTCACCTACCTGTCCGAACAGGTCCGCGCCTTCGGATTCCACGAGAGCGAGCTTCTCGGACGGCGCCGCGTGGACGGGGCCGCCGACGCCGCGGCAGAGCCACAGAAGTGGCGAGAGCACATGGCTACCCTGGAGCGCCACGAACCCTTCCGCGACTTCGTCTACCAGCGCCGGCGTCCCGACGGCACGCTCCGGATCGTGTCGGCCAGCGGCAAGCCCGTGTTCGACAGCGAGGGCCGCTTCACCGGCTACCGTGGCGTCGCCCGCGACATCACCGAGCTCAGGCGCGCGGAGGAGATGCTGCGGGATCGCGAGCAGCGCATCCGCGACGCTCAGCTCGAGCTTGCCCGTGTCACCCGGGTCACGACGCTCGGCGAGCTGACCGCGTCGATCGCGCACGAGATCAACCAGCCGCTGGCAGCCATCGTCGCCGACGCCAACGCGTCGCTGAACTGGCTGGCGCCGCCGGACCCCGACGTCGATCGCGTACGCGACTCGCTCGACGCCATCATCAAGGACGGTCACCGGGCCGGAGAAGTCATCCAGCGCATCCGGCAGCTGACGACGAAGGGTGAGATACAAAAGGGAGCCGTGGACGTCAACGGCGTCATTCGCGACGTCATGCCGTTGTTGCGCAGCGAGCTGCAGCGCCATCGCGTGGCCGCGCAGGTCGATCTGGCGGAGGCGTTACCGCCGGTACTCGCCGACCCGGTCCAGCTGCAGCAGGTCATCATCAATCTGCTCGTGAACGCGGTCGAGGCAATGGCCTCGATCGACGATCGACCCCGTCAGATCGTGATCCGGTCGCGGTTCGACGAGGAGGTGATCGTGAGCGTCCGCGATGCCGGCGTGGGCATCGATCCCGGCGCGGTGGATCAGCTCTTCAGCGCGTTCTTCAGCACCAAGCCCGGCGGAATGGGCATGGGACTCTCGATCAGCCGCTCGATCATCGAGGCGCATGGCGGGCGGTTCTGGGCCACGCCGAACGCGGACCACGGCGCCTCGTTTCACTTCACGCTGCCGGCGCTGCGCTGAGCTACTGACGCCGTCAGCTCTGCGGGCGCACGGTCGGAGCCGGGCGAGCTAGACGGCGGCGGCCTCAAGGCGGGTCTGCAGGCGACGGAGGAGCGCGGCGCCCTGGCCCGCGAGCCAGTCGCACGTGGACGCGTAGCCGAACCGGAGCGCGGCGCGGCTCGCCTCGAATCCCATCGACGGGCCGAAGAGCGGCGCGTCGGCCTGCGAGGGCTGGATCAGGAAGAACTCGGTCCGCGGGTACTTCACCCGGAGCGTGGCCAGGCCGAGATGCAGCAGGTTCTGGCTGAAAATCCGACCCGCCTGCTCCATTATGGCGTAGAGCCCGCGGTTCCGGAGCGGAGTGACGCACTTCTCGTAGCTCGGCACGAGCGGGTTCACGATGACGACCACGCTCGCCCCCTCCTCGGCGGCGAGATCGGCATGCCCACTGAAGCCCACGCCGCCGTCCACGTAGTCCTGGCCGTCGATTGCGTAGGGCTCGAAGAAGCCCGGAATCGCCGAGGACGCCGCGATGGCCTGGCTGATCGGGACGTCGCGGAGCTCGTCCTTGCCGAAGACGACGCGCTGCGCCCGCTCGAGATCGACCGCGGGAATCAGCAGCATACGCTCGAGCGTCGCGAACGCGTTGCTCAGGCCACGCGTCGCGAACGCCTCGCGCATGAAGCGCTCGAGCGCCCCCAACGAGAAGAACCCCGCAGGCATGTCGGGCTCGGCGCGGGCGAGCATGTCTGGTACCGAGCCCCGCCATCCGGGGATCGCGTTCTTGCCTACCGCCCAGACGAGCTGGCCGAAGCGAGACGCGGCCTGGAAAAACGAGTCGGAGGCGTAGACGGCGCCGCGCCGGAAGTTCAGCGGGTCGTCCAGGTTCTCGTCGATGATGCGGAGGATCTCCGAGGCCCGGACGCCGTTCGCCAGGAGCGAGGCCACCACCGAGCCGGCGCTGCAGCCCACGTAGACGTGGAAGCGGGCGTCGCCGTTCAGACGATCTTCCAGGGCCGCGACGGCGCCGACCTCATACATCCCGCCGATGACGCCGCCGCCGGCGAGGGCGAGGGCGTGACGCTTCTCGCCGCGAAGGCGCCAGAGGTCCTTCGCTCGCCCGGCCGCCATCAGAAGACTCCCCAGGGACCGACGCACCGCTGCGTCGTCGTCGTCGACGATCGAAACCATTCGCCCGTTCCGCTCACTCATCTGATTCGCTGGTCGCGGCCTCAGGACTAGCTTCCATAGTACGGAGCCAGGCGGAGGCGAATCTACCCTACGTTCGTTGGGTGCGCTCCCTGCATGGGCCTGAAGTCGACACGGTATCGTCAAGGTGGTGCGCCGCCTGACGGCCGGCCGCCACGGCGGTGTCGGCCGGCAGGACGAACTGGAAGACGCTGCCGCGGGGGTCGTTCGGCGCGGCCCACAAGCGGCCGTCGTGAGCCTCGATGATCGAGCGCGAGATCGAGAGGCCCATCCCCATTCCGTGGCCTTTGGTCGTGAAGAGTGGAGCGAAGATGCGGTCGACGTCCTCCGGGGCGACGCCGGTGCCCGTGTCCTTCATCGACACCAGCACTCCGCCGGAGGCGTCGATCTCGGACGTCACGCCGAGCGCTCGCGCCCCGTCCGTGGTCGCCATCGATTCGATCGCATTCGTGGTCAAGTTCAGAAGCACCTGCTGGAGCTGTACGCGATCCCCGTTCACCCATGGCAGAGAGTCGGTGAGCTCGACTTGAACCGAAACCCGGTGCCGTTCCAACTCGTCGTGGACCGCGGCGAGCACACCCCGAACGATCTCGTTGACGTCGAGCGGTGTTCGCGCCCGGACGTCCTTCTTGAACATTGCGCGAATGCCGGCGATGACGGCGCCTGCACGATGACCATCGGCAACGATGTCGGTGAACGCCGCCTTCGCCTCCTCGAGATCGGGGACGGCACCAGTAAGCCAGCCGAGTCCGGCGTCGGCATTCGCAATCATCGCCGAGAGGGGCTGGTTGATCTCGTGAGCAATGGAAGCCGACACCGCGTCCCCCGTCATCAGGCGGGCCTCACGCTCGCGACGCTGGGCCAGAACCGCTTTGACCAGCCGCGCGTAAAGAGTCGTGATCTCGTACAGCAGCACGAACAGGACAAGGGTCCCGGAGATGAGCCCGAAGAACCGGCCGGCGTACCAGCCGAAGGAATAGCGGCTAACCACCACGGGACTCATGAACAGAGAGACCTCGATCGCATAGTCGCACAACACCACCATCAGCCACAGATCGAGCACCGAACCCCGGCGGATCCAGAGCACCATGAGCGCGACGACAGCGTTTACCAGCACTATGCGTGCGGCGGAAGATTGGTAGAAGGAGCCGGCTGAGGAAACCGTATCGCGCAACAGTCTGGGCAGCAGCGCATGGCCCGCGGTCACGAGCAATGTCGCTACGCACACCGCGGCCACGACCACGGCAGCGCTCAAAAGGATCGCCGTGGTAAGCCTGCCCGTCCAACGTTGCTTTGACGGATCAGCATTCTTCAGCAGCGCATAGGCGGTCACGGACAGGGGGAAGCCGACATGCCACAGGAAGTAGAGCCAAGGGGGGCTCTGCAGCCCGGCGCCGAGTAGCCCTTCGGGCGCAAATGC
>Ga0075424_100001757_pt1 | contig 19240 bp, 13 predicted proteins | sample SoiMethybrSBSTD3_FD_75301 | JGI IMG/M metagenome (GOLD analysis project Ga0075424, IMG submission 75301) | Bulk soil microbial communities from a Populus tree surrounding site in Tennessee, USA - Soil MetaG P. TD hybrid SBSTD3 | ecosystem: Environmental > Terrestrial > Soil > Tree plantation... | reverse complement strand
GAAGCGAGGCGCCTGGGCCTGTGTCTGATTGAGCCGGTTCACGTCGAACTGCCAGATGCCGGCGCGAGTCTCGCGCTCGGGACAATCGGGGATTCCGGGCGACTCGGTCTGGCGATCGGCGACCTGGCAGGCGTTCGTTCGCGAGCCGACGTCCACGAGCAGTGCGTTGCCGTCGATGACGAACGTCCTGGCGCCATGGCCGCCTGTCGGGAGGCCGGTCACGAGTGTGTCCGGTGGACCGGAGGGCTCGAGCTGGCCAGCCGCGAGCGGGTAGCGGACGATCGCCGGCGCCGCGTCGAGGTAGACGTAGCCGTTCGCCAGCGCGACGCCGGTGCCGCCGCCGGTGCCGAATCGACGCTGAACATCCGCTCGTCCGTCTCGATCGCTGTCGCGGAGCGCGATCACGCCGCCGCGGGTCTGTTGGCGGTTGTTGACCGCGAGAAAGACGTCGCCGTTAGGCGCGACGGCCATGTGTCGCGCCGGGCCGAGGCTGTCGGCGAAGACCGTGGCGCAGAACCCCTGTGGGAGCGTGATCCCAACGAGGTCGGTCGCGCAGGCGACCCTGGCGCCGCCAGCGGGCGTGGTCGCAGCGCCAACACCTACGCTGGTCGAAGTGGTCGAGGAGGTCGACGTGCTCGCACACGCCAACGTCGCGAGCATGAGGCCGAGTGCGGCGGATCGAAGGAGCAGTTTCATGGTAACGAGCTCTGGGTCGGGGCCTTGTTGAGCCTAGTCAACGGCGGCTCCCACGTCGATAGCCGAATCTTGTGGAGGCCGTCAGGATTCGAGTCCCCGCCCACGCCGCTTCCGGGTCAGGGGATCGCCTACAGAACGAGCCAGGAAGACCTAACGCGGATTCGAACATCGATTGCGCGAATGTTCGAAATCCGGGATAGGTGGTGCCGTTACGGGACTCGAGTCTGCACGGAGGCAGGGAGCTCGGGACGCGCCTCCCGCAGCTCGGGGAACTCATCCTCCCGGAACTCGAGCCGTCCGCGCTCGCCCGCCGCGTGGCGACGCTGCTCGAGGGCGCGCAGCTCCACCCGGCGGATCTTGCCCGAGATTGTCTTCGGCAGCTCGGCGAACTCGATGCGCCTAACGCGCTTGTAGGCGGGGAGGCGCTCGCGCACGAAGCGGAAGATCTCGAGCGCCACCTCGCGCGACGGCTTTGCGTCGCCACGGAGGACACAGAACGCCTTCGGTACCGAGAGCCGCATCGCGTCCGGACTCGGCACCACCGCGGCCTCGGCCACGAGTGGATGTTCGATCAGCGCACTTTCGACCTCGAACGGGCTGATGCGATAGTCCGAGCTCTTGAAGACGTCGTCGGCGCGACCCACGTAGGTGATGTAACCATCCGCGTCGCGCTGGGCGACGTCCCCGGTTCGGTAATAGCCACCCGACATGGCGCCGCCGCTCCTCGACTCGTCGTCGAGGTAGCCGACCATGAGGCCGAGCGGCCTGTGCCCGCCGGCCTCCGGTGTGAGCGGCAGGGCAATCTCACCCTCGTTGGCCGGCTTTCCGTCGGCGTCGAGGAGGATCACACGATAGCCCGGCAGCGGACGCCCCATCGACCCTGCGCGCACCGGCTGACCGGGCGAGTTCCCGACCTGCGCCGTCGTCTCGGTCTGACCATAGCCATCGCGAATCGTTAGGCCCCAGGCGTGTTGCACACGCTCGATCACTTCCGGATTGAGCGGCTCACCGGCACTCGCGACCTCGCGCAGCGCCACGCGGTAGTTCGCGAGGTTCTCGCCGATCAGCATCCGCCAGACGGTGGGCGGCGCGCACAGCGTCGTCACACCACACCGCACGATCGTGTCGAGCACACGCTTCGCGTCGAAGCGCTGGTAGTCGTAGACGAAGATCGTCGCGCCCGCGTTCCACGGCGCGAACACGCTGCTCCACGCGTGCTTGGCCCAGCCCGGCGAGCTGATGTTCCAGTGTACGTCACCCGCACGAAGGCCAATCCAGTACATGGTGGACAGATGACCGACCGGGTAGCTCGCGTGGGTATGCAGGACAAGCTTCGGCTTCGCCGTCGTGCCGGACGTGAAGTAGAGGAGCATCGGATCGCTGGCGTCGGTGGTGCCGTCGGGCTCGAGCTCGTCAGGCAGCTCGCGCGCCTGCTCGAATCGGGTCCATCCGGGCAGATCCGACGACACGATGAGCCGCGTGTAGTCACCGGGAAGCGTCGCGAACTTCAGTGCCCCGTCGCCGTCCGTGACGACGTGCCGAACGCGTCCGCGCTCGAACCGGTCCTCCAGGTCACGCGGGGTCAGCTGAGGCGTCGCCGGAACGACGACGACGCCGAGCTTCATGCATGCGAGAATGGTCTCCCACGTCTCCACGACGTTTGGCAGCATGAGCAGGAGCCGATCGCCACGTCGGGCACCGAGCGATCGAAGCGCGTTCGCGACCCGGTTGCTGCGGCGCGAAAGCTCGGCGAACGAGAAGGCGCGGTCGCTGCCATCGTCGCGGACAATGCGAAGCGCGGGCTGTTCGTTCCCCGCTGCCATGGCGTCGAAGTAGTCGAGAGCCCAGTTGAACCGCTCGAGCTTCGGCCACTGGAATTCCGCGTACGCGGTGGTGTAGTCGGTGCGATGCGTGAGGAGAAAGTCACGTGCCGCGAGAAACGCGGCGGCGTTAGTGGAGCGAGCAGGCATTGAACCCCCAGGTCGAAGCACGTCGATCGACCCAATACGGTCCAACCGCGCGGCGCCAATCGCAAGACATGCGGCGGCCCTGAGAGGGCCCGCCGTCCGCCGGCGGCATGGCCAGTTCCAAGCCGTCAGTGAGATCAGTGATCAGGCATCAGGCATCAGGTTCCGTTTCCTCCAGTGGTTACCTGAAAGAGGCCCGGCTGGGGCATCGCGCGGCCCTCTCGCGCTCCCAAGCGTAGGGAAAGGGACCCGATGCCTGATGACTGAACACTGAGGACTGCCCACTTGGAACTGGTAGTTGGACTGAAGACCGCTGTGCCGCGAGATCGGGGTCATAGTCGTTTGAATTTGGGATCTCGCATGCCGACGTTTTACTCGCGACGGAGGGCGACGAGTGGCGTTACTCGCGTGGCTCGCACTGCCGGGACGATGGTGGCAGCCACAGCGACCGCCGTCAGAAGGATGGTGACGCCTGCCAAGGTCGTCGGATCGCTCGGCTTCATCTGGAACACGAGGCTCGTGAGCGCTCGTCCCATCGCGACCGCCCCGGCAAGCCCCACGGCCGCGCCGATCACGACTAGCCTGATCGTCTGCCGCACCACCAGGCTCAGCACATCCCCGCCCGCGGCGCCGAGCGCCATGCGGATCCCGATCTCGTGCGTGCGCTCGTTCACCATGTACGACATGAGCCCGTAGATCCCGATTGCGGCGAGCAGGAGGGCGACGCCGGCGAAGATCGTGATCAGCAGCATCGCCGCGCGTCGCTGTGCGACCGCCTCACCGAACGCGTCGTCGAGCGTGCGGATCAGATAGACGGGCTGCTGCGGATCGAGCGTCGCGATGACGCGCCTCACCGCCGGCAGCATCGCGAGCGGGTCGGACTTCGTGCGAATCGTCAGGAAGAGCTGATTGTTCCAGCCGGCAACCTGCTGGCGAACCGGCACGAAGACCTCCGGCGCCGGCGATTCGGTGAGGCCATGGTTGCGCACATCGCCAACGACGCCGACGATCTCGACCCACCGCGGCGGTGATCCCTCGCCTAACGCGATGCGCCGCCCCAGGGCGCTGCCACCGCTGAAGAAGCGTCGCGCGGCTGCCTCGTTGATCACAGCGGCAAGCGGGGCTTTGTCGTCATCCGTCGTGGCGAGGAACCGTCCGGCCTTGAGCGTAAGCCCAAGCGTTGCGAAGTAGTCTCCGGCAACGTTGGTGACATCCACCGTCGGAAGCTGATCGGAGTTCTGCGTCTGGGACTCGATCCCGATCCGCGCGGTGAACACGTTCCCCGGCGGGAATTGCGTGATCGCTCCGGCGGCACGAACGCCCGGCTCGGCGGCCAGCCGTCGCGACACCTCCTCGAAAAACACGCCCACGGCGTCGTTCTTGTACTGCTCACGCGGGAGAGACAGTCGCATCGTGAGCACGTTCCGCGTGTCGAACCCGGGATCCACGCGCTGGAGTCGCGCGAAGCTGCGAAGGAGTACGCCGGCTCCCACCAGCAGCATGAGCGACAGGGCGATTTCCGCCACGACGAATGCGTTGTGCATGCGGCGCCCTGCGGCGCTGGTCGTTAGGCGCCCGGCCGCTCCTTCGCCGGTGAGCCACTCGCGGCTCCCGCCTCGCCAGCCCTGCAATGCCGGCGCGACTCCGAACAGAAGCCCTGCCCCGATCGACGCTCCGAGCGTGTAGAGCAGCACCCGTCCATTGATCGTGGCCGCGATCCCCGCACTCCGAAGCTGTTCCGGGAAGAGCGACGACGTCGGTCCGAGCAGGGCATACGCCAGCCCGAGCCCGGCAAGTCCACCAATGATCGCGAGCAGAACACTTTCCGTGAGCAACTGTCGCGCGATGCGCGCACGGCCTGCCCCGAGTGCCCGCCGCACCGCGAGCTCGCGCTGCCGCGCCGTCGCGCGAGCCAGGAGGAGGCTCGCCACGTTCGCGCACGCAATGAGGAGCACGAGTGCAACCGCGCCAAGCAGGATCGTCGCCGCGGGCCTGTACTCGCCGACGAGCGCGTTGGTCCACGTGTCGACCTCCATTTTCCACCCGACGTATTCCCTGCGCTCACGACCGTACTCACGCTCCGTACGCCCCGCGAGCACCCTCGCCTCGGCGTTCGCCTGAGCGAGCGTCGCGCCATCGCGCAGGCGCGCGACCACGGTCCATTGCCGTGTCTGACGAGGAATCACCGAGGGTTCCACGGCCATCGGGAGCCAGAGGTCGGTGCCGATCAGGAGGAACCCCGGCGGCATGACCCCGACCACCTCCGTCGGCGTGCCGTTCACGCGAATCGATCGGCCGACGATGGACGTGTCGCCGCCGAAGCGCGATTGCCAGATGCGATGACTGATGACCGCGATCGCTGGGCCCGCCGTTGTCGTTTCTTCCGGACGGAAGCTGCGACCGAGGAGCGGCCGCACGCCGACGGACGCCATGGGGTCGCCCCAGATGAACCCCGTGAACACACGCTCGGGCTGATCGCCGCCCGAGATGTTGCGGTTGCCCAGGTCGAACGCGAACGCTTTCTCGAGCGACTTCATGCCCGTACGGATGTCGCTGTATTCGGGCGGGGAGATGGCCTCGATGAACCGGCGTTCGCCGCTGAGCGCGGGGAACGTCACGCCGATGGAAACGAGACGGCCGGCGGCGGGGTACGGGAACGGTCGCAGGATGATGCCGTCGACCACACTGTAGATGAGCGTGTTGGCGCCAATCCCGAGCGCGAGCGACACGACAACCACGAGCGCGACGCCTGGGCTTTTTCGTATCGTCCGCCAGGCGTAGCGAACGTCCTGGACAAGCGTGCTCATGGCGTCTCCCTGCGTTGAGGGCTCGTACGTGAAGCCGTGGGTGCGAGCGAGCTCGATGCGCTTCCGCTCTCGCCGCCAGTCGCGGAACGACTCAGCCCGCTCACGCGCCGCTGCGACCACGATGTCGGCCACCACGGCGACCCAGAATCCGATCGCACCGGCATCAGGTCGGTCGCGTCGTGACGCGCGGACGACCTGTTCGATCTCGCGGCCGAACCGTTCGCGAAACGACGACGGGTACAGGCGCAGGAGCGCGCGAACGAGCCGCGGGGCTCTCGGCGCGCGACTGGAGGTCATGCGGGCTCCGGCCGGCCAAGCAGCCGTTTTGCGCGCGCGATGCCGACGAGCCGCTCCATGCGCCGCGCTTCGGCTACGGCAACCTGGCGGCCTAACGTGGTGATGCGATAATAGCGTCGCCGCTCATCGTCGACGTCCGGGTCGGGTCGCTCATCGCTTTCCTCGATGAGACCACCGGCTACCATCCGCTTGATCGATCCGTAGAGGGTGCCGGGACCGAGCTGGACCTCGCCGCCGGTACGGTCAGAGACTTCGCGCTTGATCGCGTAGCCGTGGCGTTCCTCGTCGGCGAGGGCGAGGAGGATCTGGAACTCCGACACCGGAAGGGGAAGCAGCGACTGTGGATCGGGCTTTCGTTTCATCACTATATCGGCGGTCAATATATCGTTGGCCGATATAATACCGCGGGCCCGTTCTGTCCAGGGTTTTCAGTCCAACTGCCAGTTCCAAGTGATCAGTCGCTCAGTAATCAGTGGTCAGGCATCAGGTTCCGTTTCCTCTGGTTCCGTGAGGTACTCACTCGGCGCATCGGGCTTCGTTTCCTCCAGTTTCGTCGGTTCCACGCTCGGCGGTCCATCCGGCATCTCCTCTTGTTCGATACTGCGGAGGACGGCGCGGCGGAGGGCAGTGAGCATCTTGCGGATCTCCATTACTTCCCGCGCCAGCCGGCGCCAGATGTCGTAAGGCAGAATGCGATAGTCTCGCGCGAGCTCGAGCTGGTAGTCGACTTCTGATGTCGACTTGATGCTCACATTCAGGTGGTGCGCGAACTCTTTGCGCGAGGCCGACGCGCAGCCCTCGACGATGTTATGAGCGATCGACTCGGCCGCAGGCGTCAGCTGGGAGCGAAGGTCGGCGTAGCCTCGCGGTGGGAACGTGCGCACCACACACCGCACGTCGACAGCGAAGGCGTGCGCGCGTTGCCAAACGTGGAGGCGGCGGAAGTCCTGCATGCCCACACGATGCGCACGATTCAAAGCCCCTGCGGCATCGTACCGTTGCCCAACGACTCAAGAGATCGCGGGGATGCGCTTGGGTGCCACCCAAGCTCGGCGTAACTGATGCCCGATGCCTGACGACTGACAATTCGGGCCCTGACGACTGGCCATGCCGAGCCGGATGCCGTCCCCGCTCCGCCCCTGGATCAGGCTTTCTCGAAGTATCCGCGTGCCTTCGCGAGCGCGTCGGTGTCGCCAACGAGGAGCACCTCGTCGCCCACGTCGAACACGGTGCTCGGTTCGGGAGAGTACGTGACCGCCCCACGGCGAACGACTGCGATGACGGTCGCGCCAGTGGTCCTGCGTAGACTCAGTGATGCCGGGCTCTGGTTCGCGGCAAGCGTCCCCTCCTCCACCACGACTGTCTCCAGGCGTACGCGCTCGCCTAACGGCGCCAGCGCATCACCGATGCGCGACGTCACCGAGCGCTCGCGCGTCAGGAACATGCCGTAGTGGTCGCCGCGGACCTCATCCACCAACCGGCGAATGCGGTTCACCTCGACCCCATAGCGGCGAAGCACGCGCGCGAAGATCTCCACCGACGTCTCGAGCTCCTCCGGAATCACCTCATCGGCCCCGAGCCTGCGGAGCTCCTCGATCTCCGACACGTACCGCGTCCGCACGACGATCCGCACGGTCGGGCTCAAGTGACGCGCCACCGCCACGCCACGGCGCTCCTCCGCCGGAGCCGCGATCGCGAACACCAGCACGCGCGCATGCTCGATCCCCACCTTCTCCAACACCTCGGCCCGCGTGCCGTCGCCGAAGAGGATCGGAGCGCGCTCGAGGCGAGCACGTCGCACGATCTGGCCGTTCTGCTCGAGCACGACATACGGGATCTGCGCGGAGTCGAGCGCGAGCGCGAGATTGCGACCATTCAGGCCGTAGCCGACGATGATGACATGGTCCCGCAGCGCGCGCACCACGGGCATCTCGGTCGTCGGGATAATGACGTTAGGCCGGCGCGCCGTGCGTGTCGCCCATTCCGCGGCGTGGTCCGCGCTGGCGATGATGAACGGCGCAGCCAGCATCGTCAGGACCGAGGCGCCGAGGAAGATCTGATACTGCGCCGTGTCGAGGAGGCCTAAGGCCATGCCGCTCCCGGCGAGCACGAACGAGAACTCCCCGACCTGCGCGAGCCCGAGCCCGCTCAGGACGCCCACGCGCAGCGACCGCTTGAGCATCCGAACGACGAGCACGATGATCACCGTCTTCACCACCATCACCGCGACGGCCATGGACACCACGCCGACGAGCCGCGTCGCGATGTAGCCGAGGTCGAGCAACATGCCGACCGAGATGAAGAAGATCCCGCTGAACGTGTCGCGAAACGGCAGGACGTCGGACAGCGCCTGCAGCCCGTAGTCGGATTCGGAGATGATCAGCCCGGCGATGAATGCGCCGAGCGCGAGCGACATCCCGAACGTCGACGTGACATATGCCGCGCCGAGTCCGATGAACACGACCGACAGTGTGAAGATCTCGCGGTTCCTGAGCTCGGCGATGCGCCGAAGGGCGCGTGGCACTACCAGTCGCCCTCCGAGCACGAGAGCGGCCACGACGACCACGCTCAAACCGATCGTGCGCAGGGATGCCGCGATGCTCGCTCCGGTACCGGCCAGCAGCGGCGCGGCGAGCATCAGGGGGACGACGCACAGATCCTGGAACAGCAGGATGGCGACGACGACCCGCCCGTGAGACGTGTCGAGCTCACCGCGATCGTTGTAGACCTTGAGCACGATCGCGGTGGACGAGAGCGCGAACAGCGCGCCGGCGAACACCGAGAGACGCCACGGCCTGCCGAAGGCCAGCCCGATGGCCGCGATGACCGCAATCGTCGCGAGCACCTGGATGCCGCCGCCGCGTATCACCCACTGGCCCATCTTGACGATTCGCGACAGCGAAAGCTCGAGGCCGATCGTGAACAGGAGCAGGACGACGCCGACTTCCGCCAGCGACTCTACGGAATCGGGCCGGGCGACGAGTCCGAGCGCGTTAGGCCCGATCGCGATCCCGGTGAGGAGGAACCCGACGACGGTCGGCACGCGCAGTCGCTGCGCGACGATGACGACCGGGATGGCGACGGCGACGAGGATGACGAGGTCGCGGAGAACTGGAATGTCGTGCACCGCGACAAACTACTCGGGAACGGGGAAATCCGCGCCGCTATTCGGATTTCAGCGCCTCCAGAGGGTCCACCCGCGCGGCCCGACTCGCGGGAACGACGCTGGCCGCGACCGCCACGACCAGGAGCACTGCCGTCACGAGAAGGTAGACCGCCGGACTCCGCGGCGACGTATCGAACAGCAGCGGCTCGATCCATCGGCCCGTGTTGAGCGCGAGCAGCCCGCCGATCGCGATGCCAACCACCGACAGGCCGACGCCATGTCGAACCACGAGCCGGACGATGTCCCTGCCCTGGGCGCCGAGTGCGATGCGAACACCCAGCTCGTGCGTGCGCTGGGTGACGAGGTACGCGATCACGCTATACAGCCCGATCGCTGCGACGAGAAGCGCCAGCCCGCCGAACACACCGAACATCGTCGCGCCGAGCCGCCACGGCCGGATCTGCGGGTCGAGGGAGTCCTGAAGGAGCTCGATCGTCACGAATCCGATGCCCGGATCCAGCCGCACGAGCTCTGCGCGCAGCGACTCCCGCAGGGACGCGACGTCACCTCGCGGGCGGACGAACATCTTCCGTCCGCCGAACCCGAGCACACGCTCTTCGCCTAACGGGATGTAGTATTGCATCGCGGGGGGCTCGCGGAGCGCGAAACGGCGCGCGTCCTCCACCACCCCGACGACACGCGCGCACGGCATCGTGTCCATTAGCAGGCACGCGCCGATCGGATCGCCGTTCGGCCAGAGAGCTTGCGCCATCGTCTCGTTCACGATGGCCACGCGCTCCGCGCCCGTGATATCCCCACGCGTGAACGCTCGCCCGCGCAGGAGACGCGTGCCCGCGGTCGCGAAGTAGTCGTCCGAGATCGCGCGAACGTATGGCCCGCCGCCCGGGAGCTGCGGCAACGTGTCTCGACCCGGCACGCGAAGCGAGATGCTCATCGACGACTGGAACGGCGTACCCACGACCACCGCCGCGTGCTCCACACCACGCAACGCTCGCACGCGGCCGAGCGCCTCTTCGTACACGACGTTCCGCCGCTGCCGCTCCAGGTCCTTCGCGTCCGCGGAAAGGGTGGCGAGCGACGGCCAGTCGAAAGACACCGTCAGGACCTTGGCCAGCTCGATGCCGAGACGGAGGCCGTAGACTCTCCGCAGGCTGCTCAGGAACAGTCCGGCGCCGATGAGCAGCATCACCGAGAGCGCCGCCTGTGTCACGGTGAGCATCGATCGCATCCGGTTCCGCTGTGCGCCACCCTCGCGCGCGCCGGACTTGAGCGCCGCCGACAGATCAAGCCGCGTTCCGTGAAGCGCCGGGACGAGCCCGACGACTACGCCGGTCAAACACGCGGCGAGCGCCGTCACGAGGAGCACTCGCAGGTCCACGGTGGCATCCGTCCATGCAACGTTAGGCAACAGCACGCCGCGAACGAATCGCCCGCCGGCGACCGCCACCACCAGACCAGCCCCACCACCCAGCAGCCCGAGCACGACACTCTCCGTCATGAGGAGTCGGATCAGCCGGGCGCGCCCGATGCCCAGCGCGAGTCGCACCGCCACCTCACGACGCCGCCGCGCCGCCCGGGCGAGAAAGAGGTTCGTTACGTTGGCGCACGCGATGAGGAGCATGATCGTCGCAACGGCCACGAGCCAGCGTGAAACGCGTGTGACCGTCTGCGCTTTCCCGACGCGGTTGAATCGCAAGGGAGCCACGCTGAACGACGCGGTGCGCATCGAATGATCGGCCGGGCCGTCGTACGCACGCCGATGCGCCGCGGTGGCATCGACATTCGCCTGCTCGAACGTGACGCCAGGCCTGAGACGCGCAACGACCTGCAGCCAGCTTGCATTCCACGTGGTCGGCCAATCGGGGCCAGGGCCCCAGTAAGGCAGGCTGATAGGCACCCAGCCATCACGTCGCTCGAGCTCGGCCCCGGTGAATCCCTGCGGTGCGACGCCGACGATCGTGTACGTCATCCGGTCAATGACCATGGTGCGCCCGACGACGCGCGTGTCTCCGGCGAACGAGCGCCGCCAGTAGCCTTCGTCGATCACCACGACGTTCTCGCCGAGTGGCGGATGGTCTTCGTCCGCGCCGAAGAATCTGCCAACCAGCGGCCTGACGCCGAGCAGCGGGAAGAAGTTCCACGAAACTCGGCCAAGGTGGACGCGCTGAGCCTCCGCGCCAACGCCGACGGTGGCGTCCGTGCTGGCGTAGACGGCGAGGTCCTCGACGTCACGCGCGTTCGCCCGAAGGTGTGCGTAGGTAACGTAGCCGACGATGCTCTCGGTCGACTCCTCGTTGCCATTCCGCTCGGTCGCGTACAGGCGGACCACACGATCGGGATCGACGACGTGCGCCGGCCCTCGCAGCATGAGGCGGTCGATGATGCCGAACATCGCAGCGTTCGCGCCGATGGCGATGCCTAACGTCGCGACGACCATCGCGCTGAAACCCGGTGAGTGGCGGATCGCCCGCAGCACGTACCGGATGTCCTGCCCCAAGGTCTCGAGTGAAGGAATGCCGAGGGCCGTCCGGCGGAACTCTTCGAGCGCTGTGCGATTGCCGAAGCGTCGTCGCGCGGCATCGTACGCGTCCTGGTCGGTCAGGCCGGCGTGGCGGTGCTCCGCCGCCCGGAGCTCGAGATGGAATCGCATCTCTTCTTCCATCTCGCGATCGAAGCGCTCACGGAAGAGGTAGTACCGCGCGCGCAGCCAGAGTCCGCGAAGCCACGCCATCATCGACCGGTTCCTCCAGTCACGCCGGCTGCATGACGCGGCCAACCGCCACGATGACGCGCTCGAACTCCCGGGCCTCCTGCGTGAGCTGCTTCCGTCCGGCAGCCGTGATCGAGTAGTAGCGCGCACGCCGCTTCGTCGGCGTGAGCTTCCACTCCGAACGCACCCAACCCTTCACCTCCATCATCTGTAGCGCCGGGTAGAGCGTGCCCTCCTGCACGCGCAGGACATCGTCGGACAGCCGCTCGATATGCTGGGCGATTGCGTAGCCGTGCATCGTGTCGACGGTGAGCGTCTTGAGCACGAGCATGGCGAGCGTTCCGGGCAGGAGCTCAGCGCGTGATGGAAGGACCGACATACATTGGTTGCCTATGGGTAGGTAACCATACCCTACGACGTTTGCGCCAACCCGTCAAGAGCCGGTGTCGGAGGTCCTCGCTGCCCTCGCGGCGGACCTGCAATCTCGTAGCGACCGGCTCCGGAACGTCTGTGCACTCCTTACGATCGGCGCGGAAACGTCGGTTGTGGCGTACGAGCGCGATGGCGGCCGTTCTCGCGCCGCCCCGCTGCCATGCCGCGCATGGTAACCCGGTGCGACTCCAACATACCACCGGGCTAGAAGCGGAGACCGACGGTTGGAATCGCGTGCGACGCCAAGCGTCAACGGGAATTTGCATCGTCGGGCCGTCCATCATCATGAGAGCAAGCCAGGAGGGCACGGTGGTGCAGCTCCAAGCCTTCGCGCGGCGCCGTAGTCCTTTCCCGGCCGCCGTGCACGTCGTTCCCGGCGTCCGTTTGTGTTTGGCCGCGCTGCTTGTCGGGTGCTCGGACGACCCGTCCTCACCACCGCCGTACCCGATCACCAAGCTCCGTGTCACCGTGTCGACGTCAGGAGCCGACGTCGACACGGACGGCTACGAGGTGATCGTCGACCGATCGGTGGCGCCGCCAGGAGTGGCGTCGAACGGGAGCGTCACGCTCTACGGTGTCGGGGTGGGGACACACTCGGTCGAGCTGGGCGCGGTCGCGCCGAATTGTGTCGTCGAGGGCGGTCCGGCGACGGTCACCATCTCGTCCCCCGGCGCCGTCGCCGAGGTGAGCCTCCACGTCGTGTGTTTGGCGTTAGGCAGCGTTCAGGTGACCGTAACGACCACGGGCACCGACCTCGACGGGAACGGTTACACGGTCCTCGCTACTGCCACCAGCTTGCCCCGGTCCGTAAGCGGCGTTATCCGCACGAGCGACGCGACAACGCTGCTCCGCGTAGCCGCGGGCCACTACGTCGTAGCGCTGCATGGCGTGGCCGCGAATTGCGACGGCGCAGACCTCGACCCGCGCGAGCTCGACGTGGTGAGCGGCGCGACGCAGACACTGGAGTTCGCGGTCGTCTGCCAACCGGTCAGGCGACTCGCCTACGTTGCGTCCGTCAACACCGGCAACTCCGAGATCTTCGCCGTCAACTCCGACGGCAGAGGCGCCGTGCGTCTCACCAACGACGTCGCCGAGGATACCGATCCGGCCTGGTCGCCGGACGGGACCAGAATCGCGTTCACGAGCCAGCGCGGCCCAGCGCGCGGCGTCTACGTCATGAACGAGGATGGCTCCGGCGTGAAGGCTCTCACGCCGTCCACGTGGCACAGCTATCGGCCGGCGTGGTCTCCCGATGGGACCCGGATCGCGTTCGTGAGCGTTCGCGACGGCGACGCTGCCGATGTGTACGTGATGAATGCCGACGGTAGCGGCGAAGTCCGCCTAACGAATCATCCCGCCGACGACACCGACCCCGCCTGGTCTCCCGACGGTACCAGGATCGCCTTCGCCAGCGAACGGGACGGAAGCGCTCAGATCTACGTCATGAACGCCGACGGATCTGGCGTCACACGCCTCATCAGCAGCCCCTTCCCGGGCGGACACCCCGCGTGGTCACCCGACGGCAGCCGGCTGGCGTTCACAGGCAATCGATGCGACGACCCGCCCTATTCAGCCAACTGCTATCCGACCGTCTTCGTCGCCGGACCAACAGGACCACCGGTGGCAGTCGGCCTCGGCGAGGATCCGGCGTGGTCGCCGGACGGACGGAAGATTGCCGTCACGAGGTTCGTGTGTGAGTTCTACTATTACTACTACGACCCGACGTGCTCGGCCGTCGGGCTCGGGATCCTGGTCCCGTTCGCGAACGGCACGCCGGGGTCGCATGAGGCGTGGGATCCGCAGCTCACCGCGGGTGAGCACGGCAAGCCGACGTGGCGACCATGAAGCGTCCCTGGAGCAGACGCCGGTCCGCGATGCTGCTCGCGACGTCGTTGCTCGCGGCATGCCACGACGACGCGTCGAGCGTCACCGCCCCGGCGCGGCCCGTCGTAGTCAGCGCGTCGGTCGCTCCGAACGCGACCAACGTGCTCAGCGCGATCGTGTCCGTATGGGTGCGCGACGCCGACAGCGCCGCGGTGCGCTTCTCGCTTCCCGGCGACGGGGCGACGGCCGACAACCTAACGCCGGCTGTGGCTGTCGCGGGCGACTCGGCGATGGTACCCATCCTCGGGCTTCTGCCGGCTCGCACCTACACCCTGACGCCTGTCGCATACGGCGCAGGTGGCGCGACCCTCGGCGAATCACTCGACTTCACGACGGACACGCTCCCGTCGGACCTTCCGCGTTACACCGCGACCGGTCCCGATCCTTCGCCAGGGTACGTCGTGTTTGCTGCCGGCGTGTACGGACTCGTCATCGACAACACGGGCCGAGTCGTCTGGTACCGGCGATTCCCGAAAACGGGACCGGGCCTCAACTTCATCGCCCAGCCCAACGGCCGCTTCACCGCCCGCCCGCAAAACGAACCAACCACCCTCGGGCGCTGGGTCGAGGTCGACCCGTTAGGCAACGTGACACGCGAGCTGGGATGTGCGCGCGGTCTCCAGCCGCGACTCCACGAATTCATCGGTGAGCGTGACGGAAGCTACTGGCTGCTCTGCGATGAGACGCGGGCGATGGACCTCACGAGCGTGGGCGGTGTCGTCAACGCATCAGTGACGGGCACCGTCGTTCAGCACCTCTCGTCCAGCGGTGGCGTCTTGTTCGACTGGAGTCCGTTCGACCATTTCGCGATCACGGATGGCGACCCTGCCGACCGCCGCGGCCCGTCGGTCAACTGGACCCACGGAAACGCGTTCGACTTCGACACCGACGGGAACCTGATCGTCTCGTTCCGAAACCTGAGCGAGGTGACGAAGATCGACGTGCGCACCGGCCAGGTGCTGTGGCGTCTCGGAGGTCGCCGAAACGAGTTCGCGTTCGTCGATGGCCCGACGCCATCGTTCGCGGGCCAGCACAGCGCGCGTGCGTACGCGCCGGGTGCGCTCATGCTGCTCGACAACATCGGCGACCCGGCCCAGTCTCGCGCCGAGTGGTATACGATCGATGCGCAGGCACGGACGGCGCGTCTGGTCGAGTCGCACGGCACGCCCGGCGTCATCACGCTCATCGGCGGCAGCATGCAGTCGCTGCCGGGAGCACATACGCTCGTGTCGTTCGGCACCGCGGGTCGCGTGGAGGAGTACGACGCCGCCGGCCGCGTCGTGTGGCGCATCGAAGGAAATCCCGGATACGTGTTCCGCGCGCAGCGGATTCACTCCCTCTATTCGCCAGGCGTGGGCCTGACGCGCTGACCTAACGATGCAGGCACGCAAGCCTCCCTCCTGACGGCATGGTCCGGCCCTACTCGCGGCGTTGTCAGTCTTCGCGGCCGCGTGTAGCGATGACCCAGCCACCACTCCGCCACCCGTAACGCTGTCACCGGAGCCACCCGCCCACATCCAGCTGTACGCAGGTATCCACTATCGGTTCGACGTCGAGGCCGGCCAGGGCATCGGCCGTCAGGCCGCGGCGCTCGCGTTGGCGGGGTCGCTCGAGTAACCACAACGTGAACCAGCACACGGCAAGTGAACCACGGAGGTCACAGAGGACACGGAGAGGGCACTGACGTTAGGCAGACGGCCGATGCCTTTCTCCGTGACCTCCGTGACCTCCGTGGTTGAAAAGGTCATTCACGGTCTCCAATTTGTGACGGCGCGGTGGAGTTGTGCCGCGGTATCGCTCACCCAGGAGACCCCTCATGTCCGTCCGTAGTCGTTTGCCCGTTGTTCGAACGTCGTTCATCGCGCTCACCGTCGCGGCCGCGTCGCTTGCGTTCGCACGTCTGTCGGGCGCCCAGACGCTCAACGCCAACCAGCAGCTCGCGCGCGACATCTACAAGGAGCTGGTCGAGATCAACACCACGAGCGACGCCGATCCGGGCGGAACGACGCAGGCGGCCGAAGCGATGGCAAAGCGGCTGCGGTCTGCCGGGTTCGCAGACGGTGACGTGCAGGTGCTGAGCTCCGGACCTCGCGATGGCAATCTCGTCGCCCGCCTGCGCGGGTCCGGCGCTTCCGGACGCAAGCCGATTCTCCTGCTGGCGCACCTCGACGTGGTGCCCGCCAAGCGAGAGGACTGGAGCATGGACCCGTTCACGTTCACGGAGAAGGACGGCTTCTACTACGGGCGCGGCACGAGCGACGACAAGGCGATGGCCGCGATATGGATCGCGAACATGATCCGGATGAAACGCGAAGGGTATGTGCCCGACCGCGATCTCATCGTCGCGCTCACGTCGGATGAGGAAAATGGCGATCACAATGGCGTCGAGTGGCTGCTGGCGAACAAGCGCGAGCTGATCGACGCCGCGTATGCGCTCAACGAAGGAGGCGGCGGCTTCCTCAAAAACGGCAAGCCGTTCGTGCATAACGTGCAGGCGGCCGAGAAGGTCTACTACGACTTCGCGTTCGAGGTGCGGAACAAGGGCGGGCACAGCTCACGCCCCGTGAGGGACAACGCGATCTACCATCTCGCCGATGCGCTCGCGCGGCTCGAGCGCTACGACTTTCCGGTGATGCTGAACGCGGTGACGCGAGCGTACTTCGAGCGGCTGAGTCAGGTGGAGACGGGACAGACGGCGGCCGACATGCGCGCGATCGCGAAAAACCCGAAGGACACCGCGGCGGTGCGCCGCCTCTCGGCGCAACCCGTCTACAACTCCATGCTGCGCACGACGTGCGTGGCGACGATGCTCGAGGGCGGTCACGCACCCAACGCACTGCCGCAGCTGGCGCGCGCCAACGTCAATTGCCGCGTGCTGCCCGACCACGACATCAAGGACGTGCGGGCTACGCTCGTGAGACTGGCCGGGGATACTGCCGTGCACGTGTCGCCGGCACCGGCGCCGCGTGGCGGTCCGGCCTCCCCGCTGACCAACGAGGTGCTCGGCCCGATCGAACGTCTCACGAAGGAGATGTGGCCGGGAATCCCGGTGGTGCCGATCATGGGTACGGGGGCAACGGACGGGCGGCCGCTCAGACAGCAGGGGATCCCGACGTACGGGGTGTCGGGGTTGTTCGGCGACATGGACGACTCGCGCGCCCACGGGCGCGACGAGCGCGTGCTCATCAAGTCCTTCTTCGACGGCCAGGAGTTCCTCTATCGGCTCGTGAAGGAACTGTCGAGCCGTCAACCGGTCTCCTAATGGTCCAGTGTGACGCCGTCGGGCCCGGCTGACCGTTGATGGCAGCGAAAGGAGCCACCGGCGTCTGGCACTAAGTCATCCAAAACGCCGCCTTCTCGAATAGAGTCGGCGGCGTCCTGCGTTCTATAAGTGTCACCTGATGCGGAATTCGGTCGCGCGGTGACCGCTGACGCTCCAGGTGATAGGGATTTGACTCCGCCGCCGCATGCTTGGGCCGACGAGTTCAAGACACGACTGCCGAATCATGGGACAGAAGAGTCTTTCGTGAGTTTCCGGTGATTCGTCGGCTGTATCATGCCACCGTCGACAGGACGCAAGTGCGACAGTTCCGGTTACCCAACCACGCTCAAAAGTGGGATCGCCCGTCGGTCCCGGAGGATACGACCATGTTGTCCGACACCACCACATTCGGCGCGCGCCTGGCGCGGCATGAATGGCAGACGCTGCTCGATCGCTGGCAGAAATTACAGCCCTACGCCGATCGGTTCGCGACGGTCTTCTTCGACACGCTGTTTGGCTGCGAGCCCGACTTCGCCCATCGCTTCGGTGGCGCAACGCTCGAGGCGCAGTTCCTCCGCTTCGCCCACCTGCTCACCGAGATAGTTTCGGCCGAGGACGATCGCGAGGAGCTGGATCGTCGTGTTGAGCAGGTCGTCCAGCGTTACGCGCGGGACGACTCGGCGACGAGTCAATCGCGCGCGGTGAGGGCTGCGATCGCCGCGCTGCTGGAAGAGGTTGTACGAGCCGGACTGACACCCCAGATGCGGGCTGACTGGAGGTCCGCCAACGCCGCGGTAAACGGCATGGTGCGCGGGACCACGTGGCAGGCGGCTCGGACCAACGGCTCGACGATGCTGAATACAGCGTTGCGAGCAGAGCTCGCGGCCGACCGTCGCTCGCCATCGATCGACGACTTCATGGAGTCGGCGACGGACGCGGAGGCTGCATAGCGCTCCCGACATATGCTCTTGACGCGAACGACGCGCCACGTAGGATCGGCGGGGTGAGACGTTTCGCCCCGCCTTTTCCTTATGCCGAGGTTTCGAGCCCAGCAGGAGATCCGTCGTGAAACGCGTGTTCAAATGGATCGGTATCACGCTCGGAACGCTCGTCATCCTCGCCTGCGCCGCGATCTACGGTGTGAGCGAGTACCGCCTGACCCAGACGTTCGACATCGCCGCCGCACCCATTGCCATCCCCACGGACTCCGCGAGCCTCGATCGCGGCTTGCACATCGTCCAGACGCGAGGGTGCGCCGGCTGCCACGGCGAGGGTCTCAAGGGCAAGGTGTTCTTCGATGAGCCGATGCTCGCGAGGCTGATCGCGCCGAACGTGGTCCGAGTGATCAAGTCGTACTCGGACCCGGATCTCGCCCGGTTGCTCCGCCACGGCGTTCGCCCGAACGGACGCGGCGTGGCCGTCATGCCGTCGTCGATGTTCTACCACCTCGATGATGAAGATCTGGGCGCACTCATCGCGTATCTGCGGACTCTTCCGGAACCGGCAGATGACTCGCTGCCGTCGAACTCGATGCGTTTGCTCGCGCGTGTTGGCCTGACGATAGGGCAGTACAAGCTCGAGCCGCGCAACATCACTCACGACGCGCCGCGCGCACCGAAGGGGTCCGACGCGGCGTCACTCGGGCAATACATCGCCATGTCGTCGTGCACAGAGTGTCACGGTCAGCGGCTCCAGGGCGACCCGCAAGGCGCGCCTGCTTTGAGCATCGTCGGCGGCTACGCGCCGTCGGAGTTCGCGAAGCTCATGCGCGAGGGCGTGCCGAAGGATCAGCGGAAGCTGGAGATGATGGGTGGCGTGGCACGGTCGCGGTTCGTGCATTTCTCGGATGAGGAGGTGGCAGCACTGTACACCTACCTCTCGAATCAGACGTCAACGGCGTTGAACCGATGACCAAGTACCAATGACCCACGACCTCAAACTGTAGTGCTTCAGAGCCTTTTGCGCTTTCGGCAGTCGCCTGAGAGTTACACCCCTCCGAGGTCATGTTCGGTCCTGTTTGCTGTTAGGCGGCGGCGTCCAATCGCGCGCGGTTCCGAC
>Ga0075424_100001756_pt1 | contig 19261 bp, 19 predicted proteins | sample SoiMethybrSBSTD3_FD_75301 | JGI IMG/M metagenome (GOLD analysis project Ga0075424, IMG submission 75301) | Bulk soil microbial communities from a Populus tree surrounding site in Tennessee, USA - Soil MetaG P. TD hybrid SBSTD3 | ecosystem: Environmental > Terrestrial > Soil > Tree plantation... | reverse complement strand
CGCCCTCCGACGGCAAGGTGTCGATTGTCGTCGGCGTCACTCCAGACCTGATGAAGAGGGTGCCGGCAGGTCAGGTGGTCAAGCAGCTCGCGCCGATCGTCGGTGGCGGTGGCGGCGGACGGCCCGATTTCGCGGAGGCCGGCGGCAAAGATGCATCGAAGATCGACGAGATGCTGGCCGCTAGCCGCGGAGTTGTGGAGAAGTTGCTCACCTCGTAGCCCGTCGTCTGTGATATACGTCGCGCGTCCACATCAGCGCGAGGTGCATCATGAACCTGATCGTCGGCGCTACCGGCATCCTGGGCAGCGAGATCTGTCGCCGCTTGGCGGGCGACCACATGCCCGTCAAAGCACTCGTTCGGCGCACGTCGGCTCCAGAAAAAGTCGCGGCGCTCGAGGCGCTGGGCGCTGAGCTGGTGCACGGTGATCTCAAAGATCCGGCGTCGTTGAAGGCGGCGTGCCAGGGCGTGCGCACCATCGTCTCGACCGCCTCGTCCACGCTCTCACGCCAGGAAGGCGATTCGATCGAGACCGTCGACCGTACAGGACAGCTCGATCTCATTGCGGCGGCCGAGGAAGCGGGCGTCGAGCACTTCATCCTGATTTCCTTTCCCAACGTCGATATCGATTTCCCGCTGCAGCGTGCGAAGCGTGAGGTCGAAGACCGCCTCCGGCGCAGCCGGATGACACACACGATTCTTCAACCAACTTTCTTCATCGAGGTGTGGCTCAGCCCTGCGCTGGGTTTTGATGTTGCGCAGGCGAGCGCGCGGATCTACGGCGCCGGACACGCGAAGATCAGTTGGATCTCTTTCCAGGATGTGGCCGCCTTCGCCGTGGCAGCCGTGTCGAATCGGGGCGCGTCGAACGCCACGATCAAACTCGGTGGGCCCGACACGCTCGGTCCATTGGAAGTGGTGCAGCTGGTCGAGACCATGACCGGCCGTCCGATGGACGTGCAGCATGTCGGAGAAGACGCGCTGCGCGCACAACACAGCGCCGCCACCGATTCGTTGCAGCAATCGTTCGCGGGACTGATGCTCTATTACGCGAAGGGCGATCTCATCGACATGACCGACGCCACTCGCGTCTTCGGCGCTCGTCAGCTGCGGTCGGTCCGGGACTACCTGCAGACGGCTGCAGGAACTGCGGCAGTATGAAACACGGACGTCTCAGTGCGCGGGCTTCCTTCCCCATGCCTGATAGAACAGGGACCAGGTCACGAACGTACCGGGATCCTCGAGGTGCGCACGAAGCGACGAGATGAGCTCGTTGTACTCGGCTTCAGTAACGTAGCCTTTCTCGATCATCTCCACACGATTGATTTCCGAGAACGCCAGCAGCAGATACTGATACGAATCGGCGTGGCCGAACACCGGCGCGACCGCCCGCCACTGGATGTCGATTAGGCCGGCGTCCTTCAGCAGGCGCGGAAGGCGGCGACCGACATTCACGTCCATGCCGCGCTTGCGCCAGATATCGGCGTTGATCTCGAACAGCTTGGCCCACGCGGGGTGCATCGGATCGCAGACCCACGAGATCCAGTCGACCTCCTCGGAGGCCACGTAGCCGCCGGGTCGAGTGATACGCGCCAGCTCGCGGACGACTTCCTCGGGTTGGGGAACGTTGACGAGCAGCAGACGCGCGTGCGCGAGGTCGAAGCTCGATGCCGGCATGCCGGTCTGCCGGGCATCACCTTGAATCAGTCGTACCGAATCGAGCTTGTGCTCGGCCATCAGCTCGTGGCCGAACTCCAGCATGTTGGGATCGCGCTCGAGTCCAATCACTTCAGCGCCGGCGCCGGTGCGCTCGGCGAGGAGATCGAGAATGCCGAGCGGGCCGCAGCCCACATCGATCGTCCACCAGTCTTGGCCGATGCCGATCTGATTGAGCATCTCGGCCGCATGCGGCCGGAACAGTTCGCACTGTTTCAGTAGGCGTTCACGCTCCACCATCGAGGCGCCGAGCACGTAGTCGGGTGTGCCGGGTTCGCGTAGATCGACGGCGCGGGTGACCCAGCGGCGACGCGAGATCTCGCGCTGCACACCGTCGTATCTGGCATGACGTGCGATCGGGGCTTCAACAACCTCCTTGTTGACGGCAGGGTGATTCATGCCGCTTTCCATAGCGGATTCACTGCCAACCGTCATGGGATGCAGCCGCACGCATGCTGTGACAATTCCGCACGCCTGCGTGTCTCAAGTTGTCGTTTCTTGTCGCTCGATGTGCCAAAGAATGGCACACGCCGCGCACGCCGCCACACCCGCGGCGCCGTTATGCGCAGTAGCCGGCTTTTCTCAATGCGGCAATGGACCGCACGGTCACCGTTTCGAGCTCGTCGAAAAGGGTCCGGTCCGGGGCCGAAAAATTGAAGCAGGTTTTGCCCTGCAGGCGGGCTTTGAGTCTGGGGGATAACGTGGCCGATACCGCTTCGAGTCCCATCACATGGAAGCTGACGTAAGCCTTCCCGATCTCGGTCCATGCAACCGGAATCGTCTGGCGCTTGCGTGTGCCACCCCACGATTTCAATGTCGCCGGGCCGATTGGGGCGTCCAGACAGTACCGCTTCGGTCGATCGTCGGACACGGACAGCGTGGATGCCTGCCGCTCCAGGATGGCCCTCAGATCGCGGAAGACCGAGTCGAAGTCCTTGCTCATTCCTTCACGCCAACCCGTGTGCTCTGGCTTGCGACACACTTCCACTGGCCGTCGCGATTCACCCACACATCCATGTAGCGGTAATCCACTGCCACGGGCTTGCCTTTGACCGGGCCGACGAGATGCTGCGTGAACCACACGACAGCCGTGTTGCCGAACACCTTGACGATGAACTCATCGAGGCGTGAGGAATCGACTTGCTGCCGGTCGTCGAGCGCGAGGCTGAGCTCTTTGGCGCGATCGCCGCGCGAGCCGTCGCCATAGGTGACGACGAACTCGTCGGCGAGCACGGTGTCGATGAATTTCTGATCGTGATTGTGGAATGCGGCGTCCCAGCGCTCTTCGAGCTCGATCAGCGCCTCCTGATCCGATTTCACACGCCGCTGTGCGGATGCCGCGGTCGCCGCCGCCGCGACGATCGCGATCACGCATCCCGCTCGCAAATACCACATTGTGAACGCTCCCCCGCTATCGCCTTGGTTCTTCTGGCTCGTAGAACTCGACGTCGAGATCCGAGACCTTCTCCTGAAGAAATCCGCGCACGTCCTGCACCGCCTGATTGTAGATGGGCGCCCCGAGGTGCCGTACGAAGAAGTCCAGCAGATTCTGCGCCTGGAACTCGCTGAGTGTCTGGTCGAACTCCGTCGACACGAAGTGCTGAGTCATCGCAATCAGATCGGACCGGCGTTCGTCGGACAGTTTGATCCGTCCGGTTTTCATGTTCTGGCGTGCCATCGACCTAGTGTCTCATCTTCTCCACCTGCTCCATCACGCGGAGCAGGTTGCCGCCGAGGATCTTCTCGACATCGCGCTCACTGTAGCCCTTCGCAAGAAGCGCGTTGGTGATCGTCGGCAGCTTTGATGCGTCTTCGAGCCCAAGCGGCATGACGGCGCCGTCGAAATCCGATCCCAGACCGACGTGATCGACGCCGCCGATCTTCACGGCATGATCGATGTGCTCGACAATCGCCTCCCAGCTGACGGTCGGGAGCTGCCCGGCCCGCATCGCATCGTGGGCGACGCGCTGCCGTCCCAGGATCGCGCAGGCCTCGTCGCCGGCGCAGGCCTTGTCGATGGCGGCGAATCGGCCAGTCCATTCAGGGGTGCTGGTCGCGAGCCGATACGGCTCGCTCAGAAACGCCGCGTTGTAGTTGATCATCACCACGCCGCCGTTCTTGGCAACGGCGCGCAGCATGTCGTCGGTGATGTTGCGGGCGTGCTTCGAGATCGCGCGCATCGACGAGTGCGAGAGCAGCACCGGCGCACGGGTGACCTCGAGCGCGTCGTAGAAGGTCTTGTCGGCCACGTGCGAGAGATCGACCATCACCCCGAGTCGATTGAGCTCTTGCACCACCTCGCGACCAAAGGCCGTCAGCCCGTTGTGCACGGGCATGTCGCCGGACGAATCGGCCCACGTGGTGTTGAGTGAATGCGTGAGCGTGAGGTAGCGGACGCCCAGCGCCGCGAAGTTTCGCAGCACGCCGAGGTCCTGGTCGATCATGTGGCCGCCTTCGACTCCCATCAGTGCCGCGATCTTCCCCGACGCGGCGGCTCGTCGAATGTCGGCGGCGGTCGTCGCCAACACGAGATCACGTGAGTGCGTGCGGATGGCTTCGCGCACCGCATCGATCTGCTGTAGGGCGCGCGTGACCGCAGTGGAGCCTGTGACGTCGCCCGTGATCCAGATCGAGAAAAAGATCGCGTCCAATCCGCCATCGCGCATGCGCGGGACATCGATCGACCCGTCGGCATGGCGGACGCCGATGTCGAAGGCCTTGTCGAAGATGAGCCGCTGTGTCGTGTCGTCGTGTGTGTCCACGACGATGGCGCGTTGGTGTAAGCGGCTGGTCGGCGCTGACCCCTGCGTCTGACTCGAGCTACTCGCAGACATCCCCACGAGCAGAGCGAACACAAACACCAACAGCCGGCTCGTCACATCGGAGAGTCTATCGTCGGACCGGCCAGAACGTCGTAATGACGTACCTCGTCGTCGAACCGCGTCAGGACCGCAGCCGCCTCAGGTTCCACTACCGCGTGTTCGGGATAATCCCCCGCGAACGCACGAACGGCGTCCATCGACTCCCACATCGTGAGGACTTGATACTCGACCTCATCGGGATGGTCACGGCGCAGCAGGTAAAGGCCTCGAAACCCTGAGATGCCCTCGAGCCTCGGGCGAACTGTTTCGAGCAGGTGCTTGGGATAGGCATCTCGCGTCGTCTTAGACGCGAAACCACGCCACATACGAATGATCATTTCAGGCCTCAGGCCTCTGGCCTCAGGCCCCAGGGCCGCCTCAGGGCTCAGGACTGGCCCAGCCCTGAGGCCTGCGGCCTGAGCCCTGAGGCCTTCTGCAGCTACGCCTTGGCAGTCAGTTCGTCGTAGCACACCTGCAGCGCGGGCGTGCCCTCGTTCTGAGCGAACTGCGGCATCCCGGCTTTGATAATCTCGTCGGCCGACTTGCCTGCGGTGATGCCCTTCTGCACGTAGTCGAGCATCGCGCTGAAGTAGTCGCGCAGCGCCAGCAGATCCTGCTTCGGCCCGGTCACCGGCGCGCCCACCCTTGAATGGCCGAAGATGTAGACGGTGTCGTTGTTGTGATCCTTGGTCACCTTCTCGAGCGACACCAGCCAGTTGCGAATCGACGCGCCAGCCGGACGATCGACGCGCGGATGCCGCTGGTGCGACATCAAGTCGCCCATGTGGACGATGTTGGCCTGTTGGAAGAAGAACACCGCGTCACCGCTCGTATGGCCGGGACCGTAGTACTTCGCCGACACCTTCTCCTTGCCAATGTCGACCTTCCAGCCATCCTTGAACGTCTCGTCGGCGTAGGCCTGGGCGTCTTCCGTCTTTGCGGCCGCCGCCTGCTTCTTCTGGAGGCCGGGCACGTTTTGGTGCGAGACGATCTTGGCGACGCTCGGCCGCAGCACCTTGTTGCCGCCGGTGTGATCGGGATGATGGTGCGTGTTCAGCAGCAGATCGATCTTGCGCGGCGTTCGCGTCTTGAGACCGTCGAGGAACATCTGCGCCGTATCCGCGAACTGGCTGTCGATGACGAGCACGGCGTCGGGTGTCACCAGCCACCCCATCGTGCCGCCGCGTGCGGTGAAGGTGCCGACGTTGCGCCGGATCGGCGTGAACACGGGCACTGTGGGCGGCTGCGGCGCCGCCGCCGGCGCCTGCTGACCGAACAGCCGCGCCGACCCGAGCGCGCCCGCAGCCACGGCCAATGACGATCTGAGAATGAACTCGCGTCGATTCTGCATGTGAGGCTCCTACACTGTGATGACAACTTTTCCCATGAAGGCACCGGAGGCTTGGTATTTATAGGCGGCCACCGCCTCATCGAACGAGAAGATGCGATCGACCACTGGCCTGATCCGATTCACGGCGACAGCGCGGTTCATCGCCTCGTACATCGGCCGGTCGCCGACGAAGATGCCGTGCATGCTGCCGGCTTTACTCATCAAGCCGAACGGGCTCGTGTCGCCGTCTCGCCCCGCCAGGAAGCCGATGAGGCACACCTTGCCTTCCCGCGCGAGCGCTTGGATCGATTTCGCCAGCGTGCCAGCGCCGCCGACTTCGATCACACAATCGACCCCGCGACCGGACGTGAGGCGCATCACTTCCTTGTCCCAGTCGGGCGAACGGCGGTAGTTGATCGCCTCGGACGCGCCAAGCCGTGTCAAGCGATCGAGCTTCTCGTCAGTCGATGAGGTCGCGATGACGCGCGCACCTGCGGCACGTGCGAACAGCAGCGCGAAGATCGAAACGCCGCCCGTGCCAAGCACCAACACCGTATCGCCGCTGTTGATCGGACGGCCGGCGTGAAACAGCGCATGCCACGCCGTCACGCCTGCACACGGAAAGCACGCCGCCTCTTCGAATGACAGCGCCGGTGGAATGGGCACCCATCCGTCCTCGGACAACGTGACGTGCTCGGCGAGCATGCCATCGAGCGGCGCCCCGAGCGCAGCCGGCGCGCCATCGCGATTCGCGCCAAGCGGACGCTGAAAGAACGTGGCCGCGACGCGATCACCGACACGAAGCCGCGAGACGCCGTCGCCGATGGCGATCACGTCGCCGGCGCCATCCGAGAGCGGCACGAGATCGCGAGTGACTGGCCCGGTGAAGTACGTTCCGTTGACGACCAGCTGATCGCGGTAGTTGAGCGACACCGCGCGAACGCGCACCCGCGCTTCACCGGCCCCTGGCGCGCGATCGGGCCGATCGATTTGTTTCAGATCGTCGACGCTCTTCGCACCGGCCGGAACCACCCACGCGCGCATCAGGCCACTGCCTCATCGACGTTGACGTTCTGACGCTTTCGCAGCACGCGGTTCCACCACATGATCACGCCGGTCACGAACATCATCGCGGGGATGAGGCCGACGAAGGCCCAGAGGGCCTTGAGCCACGGCAGGTTTCTCCAGCGGCCGAAATGCAGGCGCGTCAGCCACATCAACACGACGTCACCGGGGCGGTCGCCAAGAATCGCGTCCGGATCGGACATCGCGTCGACGATATTCGAGAACGGCTCCGGCACACCGAGGTAGAAGCCCGAGATGCCCCACATCAACATGAACAGAAACAGCCAGAAGCCGATCGCACTGTGGAGATCCCAGTTGAAGCGGCGCCACCCGCTGCTCCATTTGATGCCGAGGCTGCGCTTCCAGCGGCTCGAGCCCGGCCACCACACGATGAGGCCGGTGAACGCCGTCACCGTAAACACCGCACTCAAGGCGCCGTTCCAGTATTTGCCGGGTCGATCGAACAGCAGCTCGTCGTGGAGACGTGCGAGCCAGAGCACGAAGTACTCGCCCTGCGTGACCGCCTCGCCCAGATCGGCGCCGGTGTAGGGATTGAACAGCCGCTCTTTCTTATCGGTGCCCTTCTCGGCCCAGATCTCGATCGTCGGGTTGCGTCGTGTGATGCGATCGCCAACCTGGGTGACCGTGTAGCCCGGATAGAGTTTCTCGGCGATCGCTTTCAGTTCATCCTTCGTCAGCCGCTTGGCGTTTGGATCGAAGGTCGGCTTCGGCGTCGCGAAGTATCGATCCATCTCGTTGCGGTACACCAGCGCGCTGCCGGTGATGCTGAGCATCACGACGTACAGGCCAAGCGCGAGGCCGGTCCACAAATGCACTTGAAAGAGCGCCCTGCGCAGCCACACCCGCTGCGGCTGCCGAACCCACTGCTGCCACGACCCCAAATGTGCCCCCCTCGCCGGATGACCCGTAACTTGTACACCAATGCGCACCCCTTCGTCCTCGGTTTGCGCAGTTCTGCCCGTCCGCGCATGACCACCTACTCGAGCGCCGCGCGCGCGCCGATACAAGACGTGATCAGCCCTAGAAGCATAACCGCCGATGTCGATCCGCGCGCTCCTCCTCACCCCGTTCCTGCTCGCCGCCTGGCTCACGCCTGCCGTTGCGGCGGACAAGCTGTACGCCACCCGCGACGCGAACGGAACGATTGTGATCTCCGATCACCCGATCGACGAGCCGACGGTGATCTACGCGGTCCCAGGTGCGCCCCGCTATGTCACCACGACTCCAGTGGCGTCCGACGATGAATCGATCTCGGCACGCGAGCGGTACGAGTCGCTGGTGATCGAGCACTCGAGCAAGCACGGCCTCCGCCCAGAACTCGTTCGGGCTGTGATTCAAGTGGAATCGGGATACAACCCGCGTGCGCTGTCACCGAAGGGCGCGATGGGCTTGATGCAGCTGATGCCCGAGACGGCGCGTGTGCTCGGCGTGCAGCGTCCATACGATCCCGCCCAGAACATCGCGGGCGGAACGCGCTATCTGCGGCTGCTGCTCGACAAGTACAACGGCGACGAGCTGCTCGCGCTCGCCGCCTACAACGCCGGCTCGGGCGCGGTCGATCGGCATGGACGCAAAGTACCGCCGTATCGCGAGACTCAAGACTACGTCCGCAAGGTCACGCTGAATGCCGGCGAAGCCCCCGTCTCACGCCGCAAGCTGATTATCTACAAGACGCTCGAGATCCTCGACGGCCGCGCGATACCGCGCTACTCGAGCGAGAAGCCCTCCTCCGGATCGTTCGAGATCGTCGCGCGATAAACCCTCCCGTAGAGCGCACGCGTCAGCGTGCGCGCGTCACGCGGAGGCTGAAGCCTCCGCTCTACGAAATCACGTTTGGGACGAATGGTGGGGCGACTGGAACGCCGCCCTCGGTCGTTGGCGTATAGTTGCGTCGATGGCTCGACGAGTTGGCCTCATCGCGATCTGCATCGTAGCCATCGCCTTCGCGCGTCCAACGGCGCAGAACCGCGAGCCGCTGCCCGAGGCGCTGATGCAGATGGCCGACACCGAGCGCGCATTCGCAGCGCGCGCGCTGGTCGTCGGATGGAAGCAGGCCTTCCTCGAGTACTTCTCCTCCACGGCGATCGGCTTCGCCGACGGGCGCCCCGGCAACGCACGCGAGCAGGTCGCGAAGAATCCCGATCCACCGAAAGATCTGCAGCTGATTTGGGAGCCGCGCTACGGCGACAGCGCTGCCAGCGGCGAGCTCGGGTACCTCACCGGCCCAGTGAAGAACATCCTGCCGTCGCGCAACAACGGTCAACCACGCCACTCGAACTACTTCTCGATCTGGAAACGCGAGGCCGATGGATCCTTCAAGGTGGTGATGGACGTCGGCATTCAGACGCCAGGACCGGTGCCCTACGCCCCTGGCTTCACACGCGCGCCGCACGCGAACCGCTTCACCGGCGACTACGACGACACCACTCCGCCGCTCGGTACCGCCGATGGTCTGCTGAACTCCGCACTGCGATCCGGTCAGGCACGCGCCTATCGATCGCGTCTCGCCGACGGTGTCCGGTTCCATCGCAACAACCGTCTTCCCATCGTCGGGCAGACGGCGGTGCTGCAGTGGCTCGCATCGCAGCCGTCGTATTCCAACGTCGAAGCGCGCTACGCCGAATCGGCACGATCCGGCGACCTGGGCTATACGTGGGGAACGTACTCGATTGCGCCGCGGCGCGTGACAGCCGCACGCGGCACCTCACAAACGGTCAACGCGGAGATCGGTTTCTACGTGCGTGTGTGGGTGCGCGAGCGCAACGGTCAATGGAGGGTCGCGGTCGACGTGTTACAATGAGCCCTTTGTCGGCCTGAGGTCCAGGCGCGCAGAGCGCGCCCAAGAATTACTGCAGGCAGAGAGAGGGGACGTTTCCGACCGTGGCCAAGCGCACCAAGTCCGCCCTGAAGGCGAACCGCCAGAACATTCGACACCGCGAGCACAACCGGCAGATGCGCTCCAAGCTGCGCACCGCGCTAAAGGCGATTCGTGCCTCGCTCGACGCCAAGGATCTCACCGGCGCCAAGTCTGCCCTCAACAAGACGGTCTCGATTGTCGACAAGATGGCTGGCAAAGGGATCATTCACCGCAATACGGCGGGCCGCTACAAGTCGCGCCTCTCGGCGCGCCTCGCAAAAGTCAGCGCGTAGATTGCGTACGTAGAGGCGGGTCTTGAAACCCGCCGGCACGGCGAGTCTCAAGACTCGCTTTGTCTACTCAGCGCGTCACGCAAAGTTCAACAACAAGCCGCTCCAGCAAGATTCGCGGATCTCCCCCTGACGACTTGAGCGCGATGTCGGTGCGGAACACCGCCTCGATTGCTCCGCGCAGACGCGGCGGCGGAAGGCGCTCGGCGGCCGAGCGCAGCTGGCCGAGCACGAAGAACGGCATCGCTCCCCCGTCCAGTGCCAGCGTCAATTCTTTCAACGCCGCCCGCACGTCGTTGCGCTTGATCGCATTCGCGATCCCGAAGTCTTCCTGCACTTCCGGTCCGGGCGCCACCGACTGCTTCACGTCGTTGGCGGTGATCGCCGGCTGCCCCATCGCATAGAGCGACACGCGCTCGAGACCGGCGCGAAGCCGCGTCAGATCGAGCCCGACGCGCTCGACCAGCGCCTTCACTGCTGCCGGCTCGATCGTCACTCCCTCGCGCGTCGCGCGCGCCTTCACCCAGCGCTCGGCGTCACCAGCCGTTTCGATCGTGCCGCAGTCGACCACCTGCGCCACCTTCAGCAGCAGCTTGACGATGCGCCGGCGCAGATCGAGTTGACCGCAGACAAAGACAACGGTGGCGTGCGCCGGCGCGCTCTGAAGGAAGCCCTCGAGCCGCGCGAGCTCCGCCTCCGCGGCGGCGCTCTCGCGTTTGGGAATCAGCAACTTGTCGGCGTCGGCGACGATCACAACGCGCCGCGGGGCCATCATCGGGAACGTCTGCGCCGAGTCGAGGAGGTCGTCGACGCGCATCTCGGCACCGTAGAGGCGCTCGACATTGAACGGGCGGAGATCCTCCTCCACCATCTCGGCAAACTCACCAGCGACCGCAGCGCGTTCGACGGGATCAGTCCCAACCAGCAGGTAGAGCGACGCGGTGTCGCCCGATTCGAGCTGCTTCCGGAGCGCCGATGGACTCAGCGGCGGCATCAGAAGGCTTCGAGGATGGCGGTGACGACGCTCCTGGCCACGTCAGTGGCGAGTCGATCGACTGAACCGCGCTCCTGATCGAAGAACGACCCGGCGTCGATCCCCGATCCCGAGGACACGTTGCTGAGATCGTACTCTTCACGGAAGGTCATCGCATCGTTCGACCAGAGCACCATGTTCGTTCGCGTGTCCGTGAACGTCGCCTTCATCGTCAGGATGAACTGATAACGTGAGCCGAGCTGCTGCTGGTTGAACGCCACCGGCTGCACCGAGATGCCGGTGATCTCAGCCGCGAGCACCGCGTCCGATCCGGTCGGCTCGGTCACGACTCTGTACTTCCCGCGGCCGATGAACTCGTTGCGAACCTTTTCGGTAAGCACGAGTTCGACCTGCTGGAACGTGCTGCGATTCTCGATTGGCGGGATGCCCACCACTCTGATGTACGTCGGAAGAAACGAGCCTCGACCGGCGAGCGCATATCCGCACCCATTGCTCAGGAGCGCGACGGCGATGAGCAACCAGACTCTCATGGCTTTCTACTGCACCACGATCGACACCAGTCGGCCCTTCACGACCACGACCTTCTTTACCGTTTTCCCGGCAAGATGCGACTTCACCGTGGCATCGGCGAGCGCGTTCGCCTCGAGATCGTTCTCTTCGATGTCGGGCGGCACTTTGAGGTGGCCCCTTACCTTGCCGTTGATCTGCACCGGTATCTCGATCTCTTCGGCTTTGGCCACAGCAGGATCGAACTGCGGCCAAGTGGCCGCAGTGAGGCCGTCGCTGCACCCCAGGCATTCCCACATCTCTTCGGCCATGTGAGGCGCAAACGGCGACAACATGCGCACCAGCGCTTCGAGCGCTTCGCGGACGACATGAATCGTCTCGGGACGCTCCACTTGGCCGGCGTGCTCGACGTCTTCGTCGTTGCGGCGCGAGGGTCCACCCGTCACTGTCTGCTCGCTGAACGTATACAGCTCGTTGACCAGCTCCATCAGCGCCGACACGGCGGTGTTGAGCTGCTGTCGCTGCTCGATATCAGCCGTCACACGCCGGATCGTCTCGTGCGTCTTGCGGCGCAGCGATCGCTCTGCTGCTGTGAACGCCTCATGACCGTCGGCTTGCCCCACGCCTTCACCGGCAGTCGTCTCGGTCCAGTTCTCGACAATGCGCCACACGCGTGAGAGAAATCGGAAGCTGCCCTCGAGACCGGCATCGCTCCACTCGATCTCCTTCTCGGGCGGGGCGACGAACATCACGTACAAACGGAGCGCGTCGGCGCCAAATTGCTGGAGCATCGAGTCGGGGTCGACGACGTTGCCCTTCGACTTCGACATCACGGCTCCGTCCTTGAGCACCATACCCTGGGTGAGGAGCTGCGAGAACGGCTCGCTGTGATCGACCATGCCGAGGTCGCGAAACACGCGCGCGAAGAATCGCGAGTAGATCAAATGCAGGATCGCGTGCTCGACCCCGCCGCAGTAGAAGTCGACGGGACACCAATACTTCACCGCCGCCGGATCGAACGCCTGCCGATCGTTCCGCGGATCGGCAAAGCGATAGAAATACCAGGACGAGTCGACGAACGTATCCATCGTGTCGGTCTCGCGGCGAGCAGGACCGCCGCACTTCGGACACTTCACGTTGACGAACTCCGGCACCTGCGCCAGCGGTGAGTCGCCGCGTCCGCTGAACTGCGCGACCTTCGGCAGCACGACCGGCAGCTGATCGTCGGGCACCGGCACGATGCCGTCCTTCTCGCAGTAGATCATCGGAATCGGCGTGCCCCAATACCGCTGACGCGAGATGCCCCAGTCCTTCAGGCGGAACTGCACCGTGCCCTCGCCGATGCCCTTCTGGCGCGCGTACGCCGTCATGCGCGGCAGCGCCTGCTCGGACGATATGCCGCTGAACTCTCCCGAGTCGACGAGCGTGCCGTAGTTCGACACTGCTTCGGTGAGGACATCGGACGTGGCGGGCTTCCCATCGGGCGTGACGACGATGCGGATCGGCAGGTTGTACTTGCGTGCGAACTCGAAGTCGCGTTCGTCGTGTGCTGGCACGGCCATTACAGCGCCCGTCCCGTACTCGCCGAGGACGAAGTTCGCCACCCAGATCGGGACCGCCTCGGTCGTGAACGGATTGATGGCGCGGAACCCGGTGTCGAACCCTTGCTTCTCGATTTCGCCGCTGAGACGTGCTGCTCGATCCTGCGTGCGGAAATGCTGCGCCTGGCGCTTGAATGCAACGGGATCGTTCGACTTCTCGGCGAGACGAGCAACGAGCGGATGCTCAGGGCCCAAGAGGACGAACGTCGCGCCGAAGATCGTGTCGATGCGAGTCGTGAACACTTCGATGTACGTGTTCGCATCGCTTTCGAGCGGAAACTTCACGCGGGCGCCTTCCGACCGCCCGATCCAGTTCCGCTGCATCGTCAGCACCTTCTCGGGCCAGGCCGTCAGCTTGTTCGACGCCTCGAGCAGCTCGTCTGCGTAGGAGGTGATGCGGAAGAACCACTGCTCGAGGTCGCGGATCTCGACCGGTGTGCCACACCGCCAGCAGCCTCCGTCGACCACCTGCTCGTTCGCCAGAACGGTGTTGTCGACTGGACACCAGTTCACCGACGACTTGCGTCGATAGGCCAGGCCCTTTTCGAACATGCGGATGAACAGCCACTGGTTCCACTTGTAGTACTCGGGGTCGCAGGTCGCGAGCTCGCGCTCCCAGGCGTAGCTGATGCCCAGCCGCTGGAGCTGCCCTTTCATGTGCGCGATGTTGTCGCGCGTCGAGACCTCGGGATGGATGCCGTTCTTGATCGCCGCGTTTTCCGCCGGCAAACCGAACGCGTCCCATCCAAACGGATGCAGCACGTTGTAGCCGCGCATGCGCTTGGTGCGCGCGAGCACGTCGCCGATGATGTAGTTGCGCAGGTGTCCGACGTGCGCGTGGCCCGAGGGATACGCGAACATCTCCAGGCAGTAGAACTTCGGGCGCGACGAATCTTCAGTGACCTCGAACGCACGCGAGGCGGCCCATCGCTTCTGCCACTTCTTGTCGAGCTCCTGCGGATGAAAGTCGGCCATTAGTGAAAGCGGGGGGCTCACGCCCGCGCGCTGCAGTGATCTCAGAGTGTTGTCGTAGAGCGCAGGCTTCCTCCTTCGCTGAAGCTCCGGAGGACAGGTTAGCCTGCGCGGCCCCTGAAATTGATTATAACTGCCAGTGTTTGGCGAGGTGCGGCGTGACCGCGTCGATCGTCGCATCGGCGCGCGGCGTCGGTCCAGTCGGCACCTCGAACGACGCGTCGCCCTCGAGCGCACGGATGGTCGCACGCAGCGACTCGGCGAGGCCGGCGAGATCGTATCCGCCTTCAGTGATGGCGACGACGCGGCCCTGGCAACACTCCTCGGCGATCTTGACGATCGCCGCTGTGAGGCGGCCAAAGTAAGGTCCGGTGAGGCGCATCCCGCCCAACGGATCGTTCATATGCGCGTCGAAGCCAGCCGAGATGAGGATCAGTTCAGGTCGGAAGCGAGTAAGGATCGGCAGCGCGACTTTGGCATAGGCGCGCTCGTAGTCGGCGTCGGTCGCTCCGGCTGCCATCGGCAGATTGACGGTAAACCCTTTGCCGGCGTCCTTGCCGATGTCGTCAGCGGCGCCGGTTCCGGGGTAATAGGGATACTGATGCGAGGAGATGAACAACACGCTCGGGTCGGCGTAGAAGCTCCACTGCGTGCCGTTGCCGTGATGGACGTCGTAGTCGACGATCGCCACGCGTCCGAGGCCGCGGGCGCGCGCATGCGCGGCGGCGACCGCGATGTTGTTGAAGAAGCAGAACCCCATGGCGCGATTCCGCTCGGCGTGATGTCCGGGCGGGCGCACCATGGCGAGCGCGCGCGCACCGGGCTTGGCATCGAGCACGAGCTCGACCGCACTCACTGCGGCGCCGGCGCTCATACACGCGACGTCGTAGGTGCTCGGCGACGTGAACGTGTCGGCATCGAGCGCAACGGCCCGTCCGGCCGTTTCCTTGATCAGCGAGACATGCTCTTTGTCGTGAATCCGCGTCAGCTCGACGTCAGTGGCGCGGCGAGGCTCGACCACGCGCCCTCCGCGCTGGCGGAATTCGGAAGCGACGACTTGCATCACCTCGAAACGTTCCACCCGCTCGGGATGTCCTGGCGGCGTCAGATGATCGGCAAAGCGCGGTGAGGTCAGCAGCGTGACGGACACGGAAGCGATTGTATGACCATCCTTCTCTACGGGTTGGGCTTTGCACTGGTAATTATCGGACTGGTCGGCATTGTCCTCCCGGCACTGCCTGGACACATCCTCATTCTCGTCGGCCTCGTGGTGGCGGCGTGGGCCGAGCACTTCACGCGCGTCGGCGTGTGGACGCTGGTCGTAATCGGCGTTATCGCCGCAGCAAGCTACCTCGTCGACTTCGCCGCTGCCGCCCTCGGTGCGAAGCATCTTGGTGCGAGTACGCGCGCGATGGTCGGCGCCGGACTCGGTACGATCGCTGGTCTGTTTCTCGGATTGCCAGGCATCATCCTCGGCCCGTTCGTCGGTGCCGTGATCGGCGAGCTGACCGTGGATCGCGATCTCCGTCGAGCGGGAAGGGCTGGCGTCGCCGCGTGGATTGGGTTTGCGATTGGGACTGCAGTCAAAGTCGCGCTTGCATTCTTGATGATCGGGATCTTTTTGGGCGCCCTGCTGTTGTAGGGCGGGTCTTGCTTTGTAGACCCGCCGTGCGCCGGGTCTAAAGAACAAGACCCGGCCTACGACCTCATGTTCTAATGAGCGCTCTATGAAGAATGCGGCTTTCGTCGTCGGGGCGCTGGTCCTCATTCTGTCGGCGCGTGCCGCGATGCAGGACTCGACGATCGTGACCAACCCGCCAGAGAAGTTCGCGATGCGCGTCGTCGCGTCGGGCCTTGAGGGTCCATGGGAAGTGGCGTGGGGTCCGGATCAGACGTTGTGGGTCACCGAGCGCACCGGCCGTCGTGTCGTTCGGGTCAATCCGAGCAATGGCGCGCGCACGGTCCTTGTCACGATTCCTGAAGTGAACACGACGTTCACGCAGGACGGTCTGCTCGGGCTTGCCTTCGACAGGGACTTCTTGAAGGATCCCAGCTATCGCATCGTCTACATTGCCTTCACCTATGACGATGCGCCTGGCACCGCGTTGGCCCGTCGCCTGGCGGTACGGCGGTACCGATACGACGAGGGCGCGTCAGCGCTCGTTGATCCGGTCGACATCCTGGCAGGTCTGCCGACGCATACCGATCACGTCGGTGGTCGTTTGGCATTCGGGCCCGATCGAAAGCTCTATCTCACGATCGGCGATGGCGGCAGCAACTTCGGTGCGAATCTCTGCAACGCGAATCACGCGCAGGATCTTCCTACCGCCGCGCAGGTGAAGGCCAAAGACTGGTCGAACTATCAGGGCAAGATTCTGCGTATCGAGCTGGATGGATCGATCCCGAGCGACAACCCGGTGATCGACGGCGTGCGCAGCCACGTGTTCACCTGGGGGCACCGCAATCCGCTGGGCCTCGTGTTCGGACCAAATGGACGCCTGTACGAATCGGAGCATGGTCCAAGCTCGGACGATGAGGTCAACCTGATCGAAGGCGGCCGCAACTACGGATGGCCGAACGTGGCCGGCTATCGCGATAACAAGGCGTACGTGTACGCGAACTTCTCGAAGTCGAGCCCGCAGCCATGCGCGTCACTGGGACGCGGCGCCGGCAACGGCCCGATTCCGGCGTCGGTGCCACAGCAGAAGGAAACCGCCTTTACCGATACGCGGTTCACGCCGCCGCTGCGCACGTTCTTCACGGTGGAGGACGGCTACGACCTGAGCAGAATTGGCAGCGCGACGATCGCGCCGGCCGGCATCGACTACTACAGTGGCACTGCGATTCCGGCGTGGAACAACTCGCTGCTCGTGCTCAGCCTGATCCGCGGTGCCGTCTATCGACTGTCGCTCGCGTCCGACGGCAAGTCTGTGGACGGAGCGCCGGTGGAGATGTTCAAGGCGGCCAACCGTTATCGCGACATCGCGCTCAATCCCGATGGACGCACGCTGTACCTGGCGACCGATCCATCCGGCCCGAGCCGCAATCTGCCGCCGGGCACGAATACGCTCGCGAATCCGGGGGCGATCCTCGAATACAAGTACGTCCAATAGAAAACGGAGGAGACGGAGGAAACGGAGAAAACCATTTCTCCTGAAAACGAAACCCCGTTTCCCCCGTTCCTCCGTGTGATTTCTTTCTCCGTTCCCTCCGTCTCCTCCGTTACCTCTTGGCAGCGTACGTCTTCGAAAACCCATTCCGCGTGTTCGTGACCGTGAACGATCCATCCTCACGCGCGGAGACTTTGATCCAATATGCCTGACCGTTGTGCACGGGCGGCGGCGGCGCGCCTGGGCCCGGTGCCGGTGCCGCGATCGCGGCAATCGGCATCGCAGTCAGCGCGTCATCGGTGTTGTTGGCGATAAAGAGCCCCGGAACGGTGTACTCCTGACCGCTCAATTGCGAGAAGTGCATCTGCCACAGGTCTTCGAGTCCCGGTGAGGTGTGCAGCACCCTCATCGAATCGGGCTGGCCGCCTTTGCGCGTCCCGTTGTTCATGATCGCCACGCGCGGCGCCAGCGCGTGCACGAGTACTTCGGAGTTGGAGATGTTCAGCCCATGGTGCGAGACGATGTAGAGATCGACCGTGCCGAGCTTGTTGGTCGGGCACATCAGCTCGGATTCCTTGTTCCACGTCAGGTCTCCCATGTGCACCGTTCTGAACTTGCCGAACGTGAAGTGCGTGCCGACCGACTGCGCGTTCTCTGACGGATCGGGGTCCTTCGGTTTGTACGCGGCGCAGTAGGGATTCTTGCCGCCCGCACCCGGCAACGGATTCGCGATGAACTGCCCCGCCGCGGCGACGATGCGTGCATCGACTCCCTTCAGCTCGATCCGCTCCCCAGGCTTGGCGACCGTGTGCTTCGAGCTCGCATACAGCTTCGGATACACATCCTTGAGGAACGCATCGGTGGCGGCCGCCGGCTGCACGTTCGGACCGTGATCGATGAACTCCTTGATCGGAATCCGTCCGGCCACGTTCTCCATGCCGCCGTAGTGATCGCCGTGGAAGTGCGTCGTGATCAGATGGTCGATCTGACTGAGGCCGGCGTCCTTGGCCGCGGCGAGAATGCGATCGCCGTCCCGCTGGGCGGCAGCACCGCCGTTGCCGGTGTCGATCAGCAGCGACTGCCCCGACGGCGTGACGAACAGCGTCGAATTCCCGCCTTCGACATCGACCACGTAGATGTCGAACGTGGTGCGCCCTTGCCCCGACACGAGGGCGACGCACACGGCGGCGAGCATCAACGTCAGGAATCGGCGCATGGCGGTACCTCAGAGCTTGTCTCGCCGGAGCCGTTGGCGAAGGCGGATAGGCTAGCATTTTTTCGGCCGGCACCTGTGAACCAGATGACCCTTCGAACCGTCAAAAGGCTAGCTCTCCATCAAGGGAGGACGTGTGTCGTCTATCGCCAGCGATCTCCGATATGCGGGGCGTACGTTGCGCAAGAGCCCGGGCTTCACCGCGGTTGCCGTGCTCACCCTGGCCATCGGCATCGGCGCCAACACCGGCATCTTCAGCTTCGTCGATGGCCTGCTGCTGAAGCCCCTCCCCTACGAAAAAGGCGACCGCATCGTCCGGGTGCTGGAGAAGCCGCCGCGGGGCGAGCGTAACGGCATCTCGACGCTCAATTTCCTCGACTGGCAGAAGGACAACACGGTCTTCGACTTCCATTCCGCCCAGGCCGGCGGAGCCGTGACGATGACCGGCGGCACCGAGCCCGTGCAGCTGCGCGGCGCGCGCGTCTCTCCCGACTACTTCAAGATCTTCAGCATCAGGCCGGCACTCGGCCGATTGTTCCTTCCTGGTGAAGACCAGCTTGGCAAGCACCAGGTGGCCGTGATCAGCCACGTCACGTGGGTCACGCAGTTCGGCTCCGATCCCAACATCATCAATCGTACCGTCCTCCTCGACAACGTTCCCTACACGATCGTGGGTGTGTTGCCTGAAGGCGGCGCGTTCGATCGCGCCGCGGCGCAGATCTGGCG
>Ga0075424_100001755_pt1 | contig 19263 bp, 20 predicted proteins | sample SoiMethybrSBSTD3_FD_75301 | JGI IMG/M metagenome (GOLD analysis project Ga0075424, IMG submission 75301) | Bulk soil microbial communities from a Populus tree surrounding site in Tennessee, USA - Soil MetaG P. TD hybrid SBSTD3 | ecosystem: Environmental > Terrestrial > Soil > Tree plantation... | reverse complement strand
GACGAACTCGTTCTCGCGCTTCGCCGACATCCTGCACGCGTTCGCGCACGACGAGCGGCACGACGGCGGTATCGAAGCAGTGGCGCTTGGAGTTGCGGGACCGGTGGCCGCCAACCGCGCTCGACTCACCAACGTCGGCATCGATGTCGTCGGCAATGAGATCGCGTCACAACTCGGCACGACGCGCGTGCGGATCCTGAACGATCTCGAGGCGCTGGCCGTCGGCGTTCCGCTCCTCTCGGCCGACGAGATCCTGGTGCTGCAGGAAGGACGCCCGCGCCCGGATGGCAATGCCGCCGTGATCGCCGCCGGGACGGGGCTTGGTGAGGCGCTTCTGCATCGGGTCGAGGGACGCTCGATTCCGCTGGCCACCGAAGCTGGCCATGCCGATTTCGCGGCGCGCACGGAACGCGAGTTGGAGCTCGTGCGCATGCTGACGGACCGCTACGGGCGAGCCGAAGTCGAGCACGTGCTCAGCGGGCCGGGGATCCAGAACTTGCACCGCTTCACCCATCGCGGAGGCGAGTGTGCGGTGATCGACGACATCGACGATCCCGACTCGGCCGCCCGCGTCTCGCAGGCGGCCTTGACTGGACGCTGCCAGGGATGCGTCGATGCGCTGCGCATGTTCGTGAGCGCCTACGGCGCCGAATCCGGTAACCTGGCGCTGCGCGCCATGGCCACGTCGGGGCTGTATGTCGGCGGCGGCATCGTGCGGAAGATCCTGCCGCTCATCGAGCAGGGGCCGTTCATGGACGCGTTCGTCGCCAAGCCGCCGATGAAAGACCTGTTGTCGACGATTCCTGTTCGCATCATCCTGAACGACCAGGCCGGGTTGGTCGGCGCTGCTGCCGCCGCGCAAGCGCTGATGTCGTCAGAGAAAGGACGGGACGATGACCGATGAGCCGTTGACGCCGGTGCCCTCCGATCCGTCTGGTCTCGCGATCGTCAGCGTGCCGCTGCAGCGCACGCAGCCATGGGTCCGCTTTCTCGCGATCATGGGTTTCATCGGCGCGGGCTTCATGGTGTTGGTAGGCCTGACCGCCGGCGTGGCCGGTGCGGCCACCGGCCGCATCGAAACGATCGGGTTGATGATCGTCTATCCGATCATGGCGGTCGTCTACGTCTTCCCGTCGCTGTTCCTTCTGCGCTACGCCGATCGCATCCGATCGTTCGTCGCCAGCGGACGGGAGCAGGATCTGCTCGGTGCGCTGGACGCACAGCGCTCGTTCTGGAAGTTTGCCGGCATCCTGACGATCGTGTCGATCGCGTTCGGCATTCTGATTGGCGTGTTCGGCGTTCTGGCGGGCGTCATCATGGGGATGCGCGGCCGCGGACTGGGTGTGTGACATGAGCACACGACGAATCGTTCACGCGTTGACTGCCGTTCTCGCGCTCCTCGCCGCGACAAGCGGATCGGCCTCGGCACAAGGCGAAGCGATCGAGCGCGCTCCGAAAGTGCCGCCGTCAGGGCCAGCGCCGCGCACCGCTGACGGCAAGGTCGACTTCTCGGGGATCTGGAGCGCCGACCGCCGGTTCATCTACGACATCAACGATGCGCTGAAGAAGGGCGACACACTACCGCTGCAACCCTGGGCGCTGAAGACCACCCTCGACCGGTTGTCGAAGGACGATCCCGAGGCGCTGTGCCTGCCTGCCGGCGTGCCTCGTCAAGCGCCGTATCCATGGCGGATCGTGCAGACCAAGACGCACATCTTCTTCCTGTTCGAAGGCAACATCCACAGCTACCGGCAGATCTTCATGGACGGCCGGCCGCATCCGAAAGATCCGGATCCGACGTGGTACGGCCACTCGGTCGGTCGATTCGAGGGCGACACGCTCGTCATCGACACGGTGGGCTTCAACGACAAGTTCTGGTTCGATTTCGCCGGCCATCCACACACCGAAAAGCTGCACACGATCGAGCGCTATCGACGGCCGTCGTTGGGCAAGATGACGTACGAGGTCACCATCGACGATCCCGGTGCCTATACGAAGTCGTTCACGTTGTACGGCGATCACACCTACGAGAGCGACACCGAATTGATCGAGTACATCTGCAACGAAAACAACCAGGACATCTCGCACATCGTCGGCAAAGATCCGCGCAACAAGTACTCGAAATAATGTGGGGCCACGTTTGCGCGGACCGCACGCGGCGCGAGACCGTCGCTCCGCAAAACCGACTTGATCCGCACATCCTCAGCGTTGCTGGGATCAACGAGGTTCGAAAAACGGAGTGAGGTTTTGCTCCGGACCTACGATCCCGCACCGCGTGCAGAGACGATGAACGCTGATGGCTGGAATCACAACAACCACTATCACGACCCGCTGATCGACGTCGTTCCACCTGGTTGTCGGCGCGCGCTCGATGTTGGGTGCGGGCTCGGCACGTTCGCGCGCAAGCTTGGGGCGCGCGCGAGCCACGTCGACGCGCTCGATGAAAACGAGGCGGTCGTTCAACGGGCGCGGGAGATGTCGCGTGGCAACGAGCGAATCCGCTTCATCCACGCTGATTTCATGACGTGGGACGCCGACGAGCCGTACGACGTCATCTCGATGATCGCCGTGCTCCACCACTTGCCATACGGTGACGCGTTGACGAAGGCGGCGAGGCTGCTCCACCCGGGCGGCGTGTTGGCGGTGGTTGGCCTGCATCGCGCGTGCTCGATCGTTCACATGGGCGCGCGAAGTCTTGTTGCCTATCCGGTGAGCGCGTTCTATCGACTCACTCGACCCTCGTCCCGCGTCGGTGCACCCGTGCGCGATCCAACGATGACGCTGATGGAGATACGCCGCGACGCAGCCGCGCTGTTGCCGGGCGCGACCGTCACGAGGCACCTGCTCTGGCGCTACTCGTTGATCTGGGTCAAGCCGCAGGTCAGCCGCGACGGCGGCGGGAGCCAGCCGCGCGGCGCGGCGACGGCTTCGTGGTCTTCGTCTTCCGAATCGCCTTCTTCTTCGCTGGACGTGAGGGCGACTTGATGAAGCGAATCGGCGGTGCCGGACCAACGCCGCCTGGCACGGTGTACGCCAGGACGACGATGCCACTGTTCGACAGCGTCCTCTGATCGGCGAGCACGAGCTTCGTGGAGGCACCCGTTGGAAGAAGCGGGACACCGCTCCCGAGCAGGACGGGCATCACCGCCACTTCGACGCTATCGACAAGACCTGCTTCGAGCAGCGTTCGAAACAGGACGCCGCCGCCGAACAACCAGATGTCCTTGCCCGGCTTTGCCTTCAGGTCGGCCACGATCTCACGGGCGTCGTGATTCGTGATGCGCACGCCCGGGTACGCGGATGGCGGCAGCGTCTGCGAGAACACCACCACGTCGAGACCAGGCATCTCGCCGTGGCCGCCCTGCGCGGTGGTGATCTCGTACGTCTTGCGGCCCATCACCGCGGTGTCGAATTCCGCGTAGAGCGCTTTGAAGTCGATGGACGGATCCATCACGATCCAGTCGTACTCGCCATTGGGTCCGGCGATGAAACCGTCGAGGCTCGCGGCGACCTGATAGCGAAGACGCCGGCGAGCTTTCTTGTCCCGCCGAGGCGAAGGCTCCGGCGGGACCTCGCCGGAGCGCGCCGCGCGGAGGCGGGTGTGCGTTCTTGGACTCATGGTTCTCGTCAGCGTGCGCGCTGGGCAAGCACCGCGATGAAGACGTTGCCCGAGTACACCGATTGTGTCGCAAACCCGTGCCGCGACAGCAACGACTCGAGCTCCGGGCGATCGTAATACTTCTTCCGAATCGAGAACGATCGTCCGTCGGAGAGCGATCGTCGCTCGAGGCCATCACGCTGCCGATGTGGCTTGCGCGCCTCGCTCCACACGCTGTCGATCACCGCCAGCTCGGCGCGTGGCCGCAAGACGGTCCGCACTCTCGCGAAGAGCGCATCGGTTTCCGCGGCCGTCAAGTGACTCAGCAGAAACCCAAGTATGCAGGCGTCGTAACCCGCTTCAACGAGCTGCACGTCAAAGACATCGCCGCGAACGATGCGTGAAGCGGTCGCGAGACCGAGATGCCGGACGCGCCGCTCGCAGTGCGCCAGGGCCTGCTCCGACTGATCCACCAGCGTGATCGACGCCGCGTTGCGGCCGTAGACCGTCAGCCAGAATCCGGTTCCACACGCAAGATCGACAACGTCGCCGCGGCCGAACGACGACAACAGCGTCGTCGCACCGGCCACATCCGTGGCGTACTCGCCAGAGAGCGCCGCGATCGCCTGGCCTTTGCCGTCGTAGAAGTCTTCGTAATTGGCCGCCTGTGCCTCGTAGTAGGCGAACAGCTCCCCTTTCTCCGGGTCCGTGGTCACCGCGCGCGCACCCGTGTGGTCGAACCCGTCTTCGCTTTCTTCACTGCCTTCTTCGCGCTTCCCTTCGACGGCATCGCACTCACGTAGCGGTGACTCTTGCGAAGCCACGCGCCCAGCAGCGACGGCGATTCGAGGATCGCCTGCGGGATGACGATGTATTGACCCATGGCCCGCCCCGGCATCGGCTCGAAAGGCTTGGCGTTGAATTCCCGCACACACGCGGCTCGATCCGCTTCGGACAATTTCAGGATCATGTTGCTCTGAAACAGGCAGCTGAACATGTTGCCGTTGATGAACGCAGCCGGGTAACTGAACATCTTTCGCGTCTCAATGCCAGGGAGCGTTGCGGTCGCCGTGTTGAAGAGCGCCACCATCGAGTCGGGCGCCTTCGTGAACTTCGGCATCACGCGCTTCTTCGCTGGCATCGTCGGAGGCTTGCGCATTACGACATCCTCGCGAAGGAGGATAGCTCACGTCGGTCGGTCCGGCTAAAGCCGAATACTCCGTACTACTCTCGCATCCCTTCGAGCGCCCGCACGCCGGATCGCATCGCGACCCGCCAGGTCGCCACACCGATCGTCACGAATATCGACAGCGTGATGACCACGATCGCCTGGCGCTCCGGGGTGAGGCGCCATCGATACTGGCCGGTCTTCGACATCATGTAGATCGACGCTGGCCACCCGACCAGCGCGATGGTGACGATGATGAGCAATACGGCGAGGATCATGAACATCACGCCGCCGTAGGATCCGGCGGCCTGCGTGGCGTCGGCGCCGAACCGCGGATAGCGAGCGCCGAGACCGGTGGCGAGTCCGACGAGCGCGAACGTCAAGACGATGATCGCGCCGGCGGCCACGACTTGCAGGAACGGATCGACGCCGAGCAGGAAGTTCGCGGCGATCGTCAGCAGCTCGGTGAAGATCAGCACGGGCGCTAGTGCGGTCCAGAACTTCGACCAGAGAAAGTCGTGCATCGAGATCGGCGACGTGCGGATGATCCAGAACGCTGCGCCTTCGGCCGACACCGCCGGAAACACGAATCGCACGGCGACGGTCGCCATCACGAATCCGGCCATCCCCAGATTCACGAACGCGTACACGTTCTTCACGAACCCGCTCATGTAGGGAATCCGCTCGAGATCGAGCACGCGGAAGTTGTAGAGATACAGCAGTACGAGCGCGACGAGCGGGAGCAGCTGGACCCACTGGCTCACGTCGCGCAGGAAGATTTTCACGTCCTTGACGAGCAACTGCCGCCGCACGTCGGACAGCGGCAGCACCGCGGCAAGCGTGTCGAGCGCGACGAAGCGCGCGAATCGCGTCTTCGGTGCCTCCTGCGATCGACTGTATCCGGGGAAGTGCCAGCGCTCGTGCGCCCAGCCCAGTAACACGGTGAACGCGCCGGCCGTCGTCCACAGCGCCGACTGGTGCAGCCAGTCGACGCCGCCCTTGATGCCGGCAAACAGCGACTCGCCTGCCCAGAACGACGGCAGCATCGGCGTGATCGGCGACTGCAGCGTGGCAAAGAAGTCGGCGATGTCGGGCAGCGACTCCACGTGCATCAGACGTTCGGGCTGAATGAATCGCAGCAGCAGCACGATCCCAACCGCGAAGAGCAGACCCATCAGCATGAGCAGGTCGCGGGCGCGTCGAGCGGGAAAGATGTTCACCACCGCGAGTGTGCACGCCGATCCAAGCGCCACAGGAATGGTCGCAAAGGGCGCGATCGTCGTCAGCGAGGCGATGTAGAACGCGGCCGGCGCACGACGACCGAGGCCGACGCCGATCAGCACCGGCACCATGAACACCACCACCATCCACGACGCCGCCGCGAGCGTGCGCACGAAGCGCGCGAAAAACAATCGCCGCGCCGCAACCGGCGTCGTCATCAGCAGACGCAGGTCATCGGCGAGAAAGAAGCTCGAGAGCGCGGTGACGACGCCGCTGAAGGCGAGAAACGCGAGGAAGGAGAGGAAGAGCCACGAGAGGCCAAGGCGCAGCAGGTAATCACCGAACTCCTCGTACGCCGATACCTGTCTCGCGAGCCAGTACGATCCGCTCGAGAGCGCGACCACCACCACGACGCCAATCGATCCGAACAGCAGACCGCGCAGCGAGTCGCCGCGCTCGCGACGACGGACGCGATTGCGCGACGCCCAGATATGCGGAAGAAGAAGAAACGGAAACGAGACCGAGCGGGCGTCAGATCTCATCGATCTCCTGCAGACCGCTTCCGCCGGTCAGTTTCAGGAACACCGACGTGAGGTGCTCGTCGTTGGCGCTGCCGGCGAGCTGCTTGACGGCGTCCACCGTTCCCTGCGCGATGATCCGGCCCTTCTGAATGATGCTGAGGCGGTGGCACATCTCCTGCGCGACTTCGAGAGTGTGAGTGCTCATGAGGATGGCGACGCCGCGTTCGCTCATGCGCCGGAACACATCTTTGATGAGACGCGCGCCGCGGGGATCGAGGCCGACCATCGGTTCGTCCACTGCCACCGCTCGCGGGCGATGGAAGAACGCGGAGCTCATGACGAGGCGCTGCTTCATGCCGTGCGAGAAGCTCTCGACCAGCTCGTTCTCCCACTGACGAAGCTCGAACAGATCGAGCATCTCGTGTACGCGGCCCTCGACGTTGCTCGGGCCGGACCCGCCCGCGCTTCCGTTCGACATCCCATACAGGCCGGCATGGAAGCGCAGGAACTCGCCGGCAGTGAGCTTGTCGTAGATGAACGGCCGATCGGGGATGAAGCCGAGCGCGCCCTTGGCGGCTTCGGGCTCGATCTCGAGATCGTGGTTGTCGACGAGGATGCGGCCGGAGGACGGCTTCAGCAGTCCCGCGATCATCCGCATCGTCGTGGTCTTGCCGGCGCCATTCGGCCCGAGGAACCCGTGGATCTCGCCCGGCTTCACCTCGAGCGTGACGCTGTCGACCGCGCGGAACTTGCCGTACTCCTTGACGAGATGCTGAACCGCAATCATTGGTCGCGCCCCACAATCACGCGATTGGTGCCCGGCGCGAGCTCGACGCCGAGCACGGTGATCTTCAAGTGGCCGATGAGCGGCAGTACCGCGGCCTGGCGATCGAGGCCACCGCGTGCCAGGCGAAGATGCGTCGCATCGGCGGGAAACTGATTCAGCGTCGGATCGACCGGCATCCACAACCCCCGTCGACCTTCGGCGATGTACACCTCAGGCCATGCGTGGTAGTAGAACGCGCCGTGCATGTAAACGAGACCCACCGCGATCCGCGACGGCAGACCGATCGATCGCGCCATCGCCACATAGAGGGCCGTGTGCTCGTTGCAGTCGCCGACCTTCGTGCGGAGCACCTCGCGTGCTGACGGCAGGCTCACAGTGGGCTTCTTGTCGAGAAGCGCATTGACGTGTCGCGTGAGGCGCTCTGCACGCAGCCGATTGGTGTCGGCGTCGCGCACCGCTCGGTCAGCCTCGGCGCGAATCTCCGGTGCGTCGCTCTCGATGAGCGGCTCTGCCGCCACATACGAGCCGGCATCGGCGTCGGCGGGCTCGGGCGTGCGGATCCGGGAATCGACGATCTCGATGATGTTTCCAGCGGCTGACTGTCCCCCGCCGTCGAGATCCTCATGTGGCACCGCCGCGCCATCGAGCCGCACGCGCAGGCGCCGCACGTCGCGCGGCTCGTCAATGCGGGTCTGCATCGCCGGCACGACTGCGGCGGTGCGCAAGAGATCTCCGCGAACGCGATCGGGTATCGCCATGCCACGCGCCCGCTCCGGGGACTCGAGCACCGTCATGAGACCAAGCGGGCTTTCCTCGCGAACGATCTCGCCGGTATCGGTGACCCACGACGTGGTGCGCAGTCCTTGAAACTCTGACTCGACGCGAAACGCCGGCACCACCGTGTCGCTCGCACGAACCACCGACCGATCGCCGACGCGCACCAGCATCGATGCGTTCTGCAGCGTCGCCGGATCGAGCACGTTCCATCGGTGCTCGCTGCCGGGCACGAGCCGCCGGCTGGCAAGAATCCTCGAGAGGTTCAGCGACATCACCGGCGCGTCCTGCAGATCTCGCGTCTCCGTGCGCGTGACACCACCCGACGTGATCGCGAGCGTCAATCGATACGGATGCGGGCCGTCGACGCGATCGAGCCGGCCCTTGACGACGACCGGCCCCGTGCCCGGATCCAGCGAGAACGCGAAATCGCGCAGCATGAATTCCGTGTCGACACGCGCGGTCGTACGGATCGTTGCCGCCGTGTCCTGGCCGAGCAGCAGCATCTGCAGACGGCCGTCTTCCTGAATCTCGAAGCCATCGTCGATTCGCGTCGTCTGACTGACGGTGAAGCCGATCTTCTCGCCGCGGTAGTAGACGCCGCGCCATGCCGCGGTCGGGCCGTAGCGGGCAAGGTCGGTGGCAAGCGTGCCCGGCGACGCTTCCAGATACGAGCGATGGACGAGCACCGCGATCGTCATTGCCCATGCGATCAGCACGAGCACCGACAGCGGCCTGGTCACGGCACGCGAGAGCGGCGGAAAGAGTGGTGCGGACACGGCTACGCTAACGGTCTATCGGCGGCGTCGAGAGGCCGCTTTAGACGACCCAACCATCTGGCATGCCTTGACTTAGGCGTTTTCCGGGCAGTACGCTCGGATTGCTCCGCCCTTGCTGATGCGGGGGCGGACTCGCCAGAGCTCGCAAGGCGAGCGGAGACGGTCTTTGGAAATCACTCTCAACGGCGAACGATTCGAGCTCGAGGAACCGCTGTCGGTCACGGCCCTACTGGCGCGGCTCGACATCGATCCGCGCCGGGTTGCGGTCGAGCACAATCAAGACATCATCAAGCGCCATCGATTTCCTGAAGTCGTCGTCGGCGACGGCGACACGATCGAAATCGTGAACTTCGTTGGAGGAGGGTAGGCAGAGCAGTGACAGACACACCCTTTGTCGTCGCAGGCCGCACGTTCACATCGCGCCTGATCGTCGGCACCGGCAAGTACTCCTCGTTCCCGGTGATGGCTCAGGCGCATGAAGCCTCGGGGGCCGACATGGTCACGGTGGCGGTGCGACGCGTGAACATCTCTGACCGCTCGCGCGAGTCGCTGCTCGACTACATCGATACCAGCCGCATGTTCATCCTGCCGAACACCGCGGGCTGCTACACCGCAGACGAAGCGATTCGTACGGCGCGGCTCGGACGTGAGGCGGGCCTGTCGGAATGGGTGAAGCTCGAGGTGATCGGCGACGAGCGCACGCTCTTTCCCGACAACGAGGCGCTGATCGAAGCCACGCGTGTGCTCGTCAAGGAAGGGTTCGTCGTCCTCCCCTACACCAACGACGATCCGATAGCCTGCCGGAAGCTGCAGGATGCCGGTGCTGCCGCGGTCATGCCCGCGGGCGCACCGATCGGCTCCGGGCTGGGGATTCAGAACGCGAACAACATCCGCATCATCCGCGAGTTCATCCGTGTGCCGCTGATCGTCGATGCCGGTGTCGGCACGGCGTCGGACGCGTCGCTGGCGATGGAGCTGGGCGCCGACGGCGTGTTGATGAACACCGCCATTGCCGGCGCGGAACATCCGGTGGCGATGGCCGAAGCAATGCGTCACGCCGTGATCGCCGGCCGCCTCGCTTATCTCGCCGGACGGATTCCCAAGAAGATGTACGCCTCGGCAAGCAGTCCGGTAGAAGGCATGGTCGGACGGTAGCGCGCTTTGAGGTTGCTGTCGCGCGTGTCCTTGGTGCTTGGTTCTTTGTGCTTGGTCCGTCCCAAGGTCCAAGGTCGTCCGTCCCCTGAGCCGGCACGGACAAAGGACCAAGGACGGACGCTGGACCACAGGACGGACCAGGCACCAAGGCCTATGGACCAAGAACCACGGCTACACGGAAACGAACGCTGCTCTCGTTTCCGACTCGCCGTATGACCGATATCGATACGCAGGCGAAAACTGAAGCGCTCATCGAGCGGCTCAACACCTCGTGGCGCGTGACGCCACAACAGCCTGCTTCTCCCACATTCAAACATCGTCTCGCACACCTGGTGCGGACGATGGTCGCGCGCCTGCTGCGGCCGCAGGAAACGTTCAACGCCACACTGGTCGAGTACGTGAACACCTCGGTGCGTCCGCTGGAAGTGGCCATCGACGATGTGCGGCGGTTTCATGAGGCGCTGTCGGCGCGCGAGCGACGCGTAGAGGCGGCGATGGCGGCGATGCGTGCCGAGCACGACGAGCTGCGATCGTCGGTCGGCGTACTCCAGCAGGCGACGCATCATCTGTCGAAGGAGCTTGCGCGGCGCGCCGCGAGTGTGGCGCCAGCCGGATCGGTAACGGTCGAACACACGACGCCTACGGTGACCGGAGCCAGCGAAGTGCTCAGTCACAAGTATGTGGGGTTTGAAGACGCATTCCGCGGATCGCCGGAACAGATCCGCGTTCGGCTCGCCGACTACGTATCGGTTTTTGCGGGCGCATCCGACGTGCTCGACATCGGATGCGGACGGGGCGAGTTCCTCCTGCTGCTGCGCGAGCAGGGCGTGACCGGACGAGGGATCGATCTGAACGATGCGATGGTGGAGGTCTGTCGCGAGAAGGGACTTGATGCGACGAAGGCCGACGCACTGTCGTATCTGCGCGGACTGCCTGATGGCGCGCTCGGCGGACTGTTCGCGGCGCAGGTGGTCGAGCATCTCGAACCTGCGTACCTCACCAACCTGCTCGAGGCCGCGTTCGACAAGCTGCGTCCCGGCGCGCCGATCGTGCTCGAGACGATCAACCCGGCGTGCTGGTTCGCGTTCTTCGAGAGCTACATCCGCGACATCACGCACGTCCGTCCGCTGCATCCCGACACCCTCAAGTTCCTGCTGATCGCGTCGGGCTTCAATCGCATCGACATTCGCTATCGCGTGCCGTATCCCGAGCACGAAAAGCTGCAACCGATCGCGGTGGGCGGCACGCTGGGTGACTCGGCGGAAACGATCAACGCGAACACGACGAAGCTGAATCAGCTGCTCTTCACGTATCTCGACTACGCCGCTGTCGCTCGACGGGGGTGAGGCATCAAAAACGAGGCTCCGGATCGTCGAAGCCGGCCAGACGCAGAAGCGTGAGGGCGGCGCGGCGAAACGGGCTGTCCTGCGGCGACCACGTCGTCATGAGGTGATAGGTTCGCCCGCGCCTGCCCTCGAGCATCCACGTCGAGCCATCGGCTCCGGCATTGCTGTCTTTCGCGCCCGGCAGACTCCAGAACCTGGATTGGCGAATCGACTCGACGGCGCCCTTCCACTCAGCTTCCGTGAGTGAGCGCTGGACATGCGACGCCGACTCGAAACCGTGACGGTTCTCCCGCCACTCGTAGCGATCAGCCACCAACCGACGGTCGCCCGACGATCGAGACAGACGGACCATGATGGGCGCGCGACTGGTGAACGCGTGAACCCATGTAAATCGGTAGGTCTCGTCGTCGTTCGACGGACCGCACGCCAGCAGCGGCTCATTCATGAACCCCATTCGGTTCTGATAATCCATCCAGACCGCCGGACCCAGTCGCCCATCGAAATCTCCAAAGAGCTCCGGCGGACAGTATTCAGGCGCCCGCGCCGATGTGCCCATGGGCTCCGGCAAGACGACGGGCGCGGTCGCCAACGCCCGCAGCCACACCACTCCCCCCAGCATCATCGCCAGCGTCGCCATCGCGATCGACAGGCCCACATGTCTTCGCACGATCTCTTTGTCGGATTGGACACCGCCCGCGAGCACTCGGCACGCCACCGGAACTGCGCGTCCACGCACACTCGAATTTCGAGACGCAGTGGTCCGGGTGTCCGGACGCCACTATCATTGACCTGCCCATGGTGCGACGCGCGCTGACGATCGTCCTCGTGAACGCGATCGTGTTCGTCGTCTTGGCGGAACTGGTCGGCCTGTTCTTCTACTACGAAGACACCGGACATCTCTTCTACCTGCACCGGAACACGTACGATCCGATCCCTGAGACCAGCCAGCGGCGGCTGACCGCGGATGGTTTGAGCCCGTATTTCGGGCCGACGCACGCGCCGGGTACGCCGTTCGATATTCCCGAGAGCCTCAGAGACTCGCCGTCGGCGCCGGCGCGTCTATCCACCAACAACTTCGGGTTCGTCGCGCCGTTCGACTATCCGTTCATCAAGACTGGCGAACATCAGTTCGTGATTGGTCTGTTCGGCGGATCGGTGGGGGCGTGGTTCTGCCAGGTCGGTGCGCGCCGGCTCGTTGACGATCTCAAACACCATCGCTACTTCGACGGTCGCGAGATCGTGCCGGTGTGCTTCAGCCACGAGGGCTACAAGCAGCCGCAGCAGCTGCTGGTACTCGCCTACTTTCTCTCCATCGGTCAATCCTTCGATCTGGTCATCGACATCGACGGCTTCAACGAAGTCGCGCTCGGCGCCTTGAACGAGCAACACGGGCTCGACCAGTCGATGCCAAGCGTGATGCATCTCGAGCCGCTGATCGATCTGGTCGATCGCGCGTCGCTGACACCGGAGAAGCTGCGGTCGCTGAACGCCATCGAAGAATACAAAGAGCGGATCAACCGCCTGGTCGCGCGGCTGGGGGCAACGCGCAGCGCCGCGCTGCACTTCGCGCTCGATCGCCTCTATCGCAGCGCGCGCCGCAGCTATCAGGAGGAACTGGGGCGCTTCAGCAATCTGCCGTCGAACCCGACGACGACATCGCTGATCATCGCGGCGCGTCCGGTGAAGACACGCACGGACGCCGCGCGATTCGACGACATCGCGAGCAGCTGGATCCGAGCGTCGCTGTCGATGCACGCGCTGCTGCAGACGCGGGGCATTCCGTACGTGCAAGTCCTGCAGCCGAATCAGTACTACACGAGGCGCCGATTCACCGCCGAAGAAAGGCCGATCGCGCTGTCGTCGAATTCGCCGTTCAAGACCGGCGCCGAAGCCGGCTACCCCGCGCTGGTCAAAGCCGCCGATGCCGCGCAGTTGAGCAAGACGATGACGTTCCTCGATGCGACGGGCATCTTCGATGCCGAGCCGTCGGCCGTCTACATCGACGACTGCTGCCACTACACGCTGCGCGGGAATCAGCTCCTCGCCGACTTCATCGCCAAGAGCGTGCTCGCGTCGCCAGGTCCATGGTCAGCCGCGCGTTGACTCACACTTGGGAACGACAGATGTGTCCTCGCACCGAGGCACGAGTAACAGAGGACGGACGGGGCTGACCGCTGGCGCACCAATCACGCGTGGGTGAGGGCGCCGGCCTGCGGCCTTTTCTGTTACCTCGGAATCCAGTGAGACGCCGGCGGCTTGACTGCTGTGGAGAGGTGAGTGATGTCGGCGTCGACCATCATCGCGATCAGCTCTTCGAAGCTGACCTTTGGTGTCCAGCCGAGGACCCGTGTGGCTTTGCTCGCGTCGCCGATCAGGTGATCGACTTCGGCGGGACGGATGAGGGCGGGATCGGTGCGGACGTGTTTCTGCCAATCGAGGCCGGCATGGCCGAACGCCACTTCGACCAGCTGCTTCACTGAGTGGCTCTTGCCGGTGGCGATGACGTAGTCGTCGGCCTTGTCCTGCTGCAACATCAGCCACATCGCGCGCACGTAGTCGCCGGCGAAGCCCCAGTCGCGGCAGGCGTCGAGGTTGCCGAGCGACAGATGATCGGCGAGCCCCAGCTTGATGCGGGCCACGCCATCGGTCACCTTGCGGGTCACGAACTCGGCGCCGCGGCGCGGGGATTCGTGGTTGAACAGGATCCCCGACACGGCAAAGAGGTTGTAACTCTCGCGATAGTTCACGGTGATGTAGTGGCCGAAGACCTTCGAGACGCCGTACGGACTTCGCGGATAGAACGGCGTGAGCTCGGTCTGCGGCACCTCTCGAACGCGCCCGTACATCTCGCTGGACGAGGCCTGATAGATGCGGATGCCGGGATCGACCTGACGGATCGCCTCGAGCACTCGCGTCACGCCCATCGAGTTGTACTCGCCGGTGAGCAGCGGCTGATCCCACGACGCCGGTACGAACGACATCGCCGCCAGGTTGTAGAACTCGCGCGGCTTCACGTCCTGAATGAGGCGAACGAGTGACAGCTGATCGAGCAGATCGGCGGGCCGCAGCGAGATGCGATCGAGCAGATGCTCGATTCGCCACAGGTTCGGCGCGCTCGCGCGGCGGACGACGCCGGTGACCTCGTAGCCCTTGTCGAGGAGTAGTTCCGCGAGATAGGAACCATCCTGGCCGGTGATGCCGGTTATGACCGCGCGGTTAGCCATGCGGCTGCCATTCTATGACGTGGGGGCCGTCTTGAGGCGGCCCGCGGTCAGCCATCGCTGAAGCGCATCCTGCCAGGGCGGCATCGCGAAGCCGGCCGCCGCCAGCTTCTTCGTCGAGAGTGCGCAGTAGCGCGGACGCGGCGCCTTGAGCGGCATCGAGTCGACGGTCACCGGCACCAGCTTCGGCTCGATGCGCAGGATCGATGCCGCCTCGCGCGCGACGTCATGCCACGACGCGTGCCCGGCGTTGACGCAGTGATAGAGGCCTGGCTCCGCGCCCGTGGTCACCAGGTGACGCGTCGCCGCCGCGACATCGGGGGTGTAACTGGGCGATACGACGCGATCGGTGAAGACGCGCACGTCGCGCCCCTGCTCGATCCCCTCGACGATTCGATCGAGGGTTCCGCGCCGGCCGGTCCACGCCGCCGGCGAACCGAACAAGCTTTCCACTCGCAGCACGAACGCGCCGGGCGCCGCGAGTGCGAACCATTCGCCAAGCAGCTTCGACGCCGCATAGGTGCTGCGCGGCGCGGGGCGTACGCGCTCGTCGTGCGGCTCGTGACTCTCAGTGTGGATCACGAAGTCGGTGCTGTAGTGCACGAGCACGGCACCAGCCGCTTCGGCCGCGCGCGCCAGACTCCGCACCGCAAACGCATTCACCGCCAACGCCTCGAGCGGACGATCTTCGGCGCCGTCGACATCGTTGAACGCCGTGCAGTTGATGATGACCTGCGGTCTGGCCGCGGCGATCGCATCGGCGACCGCATGGGGATCGGTCACATCGAGGGTGTCGCGCGTGTGAGCCGTGAGCGCCGCATCGCGAAACGTCTGCTGGATCGCCGTGCCTAGCTGGCCGCGCGCACCAGTCACGAGAACGCGAGAAAGCGTCATAATGAGCGGTTAGTGGCGTGTGCTTCCCAAAACAGGACCGGCCGCTCCGTTGTCGCGGCCGGCTGCTCGCGGACGAGGCTGGTTGCGGAGGGGTACTCTTTCAGTTGATACGGTCCACTAGGTTCCATCCTACTGTAACCTCGCCGCAGCGCACACACACATGGAGCAGATCGATACGGCCGTGATCGGGGCGGGTGTCGTGGGCCTTGCCGCCGCACTCTCGGTCGCGCGCCGCGGACACAGCGTGTGCGTGCTGGAACGCGAGCCGCGCCCCGGCATGGGCACGAGTACGCACAACAGCCAGGTCATTCATGCCGGCATCTACTATCCGGTCGGATCGCTGAAGGCCCGCCACTGCGTCGACGGCGCTCGTCGTCTCTATGAGTTCTGCACCGAATACGAGGTTCCGCATCGGCGCTGCGGGAAACTCATCGTCGCGCACGACGATCGCGAGATCGACGCGCTCGAAGCGCTCCAGCAACGAGGGGAGGCCAACGGCGTCGAGGGACTGGCGCTCGTCGATCAGACCTTCATTCGCGCGCGCGAACCGCACGTCCGCGCCCGCGCAGCCCTGTTCTCGCCACACACCGGCATCCTCGAAGCCGAAGCGCTGATCAGGACGCTGGCGCGACTGTGCGTGCATCACGACGCGGTGCTGCTGCCTGGCTCGCCGCTCACCCGGGCAACGCCGACCACCGGCGCGATCGAGCTGCACACCCCGGCCGAAACGATCGTCGCGCGCTCGGTCGTCAACGCGGCGGGCCTCTACGCCGATGACGTGTCGGCGATGATCGGCGGTGAACCATTCCGGATCTATCCGTGCCGCGGCGAGTACGCCGAGCTCGTTCCGGCCAAGCGATCGCTCGTGAACGCGCTCGTCTATCCGCTCCCGCACACGCACGGTCTCGGCGTGCACCTGTCGAAAACCACCGGTGGGTCGGTCACGCTGGGACCGACCACCTGCTTTCAGGATCGCAAAGACGACTACGAGGGCAACCGCATCCCCATCGAAGACTTCCTCGAGCCCGCTCGCGAGTTGCTGCCAGAGCTCACGCTCGCGGATCTTCGTCTCGGCGGAAGCGGCATCAGACCCAAGCTGCATCCAGCCGACCGGTCGTTTTCGGATTTCATGATTGGCATCGATCGATCGTGCCCGCGACTGGTTCAGGCCGCCGGCATCGAATCGCCTGGGCTCACATCGTGTCTCGCGGTCGGCGAGCACGTGGCCACACTGGTAGAAGAGGTGCTCTAGCTCAAACGCTGCGCAGCGTCCACCAACAGCGCGCACGCAACAACGCTCGCGCGAGCCCGCGCATGATCGGTCCCTTGGCGACGTGAGTGGCGTAGTAGCGATACGCGCTGTCGTGGAACGCGCGAATCGACGCGGCGCGCACCGACTGGCTCGAGTGCCCGACCCGATGCACCGCCGTAGCGCCTGGCACGTAGCGTACGTGATGCCCGCGCGCGCGGAGACGGCGGCAGAGATCGGCGTCCTCCCAGTACATGAAGTAGCCCTCGTCGAAGCCGCCGACCGCCTCGAATGCCGAACGACGCACCAGCATGCACGCCCCCGAGATCCAATCGACGACGACGCTGGGTGCACCGTTGCCGATCGCTGCGTCGCTCACGACGTTGCGGCGAGCGGCGGGCAGCAGCGGAAACCACTCCCGCAGTCGACTAGTGCGCCCGAAGACGCCTGTCAACATATCGGGATCGCCGCGCGCGCTTCCCTGCACCGCGCCATCCGGATCGAGCACCCGCGGACCGACGACCGCACACCCCTCGTGCGCATCGAGCTGGGCGCGAAGCGTCGCGACCGCGCCTCGATTCACGCGACAGTCGGGGTTCATGATGAGCACCACTGGTGCGCGACTCGCCGCCACGCCCTGGTTCACTGCGCGGCCGAAGCCGACATTCGAGGGGTTGCGAATCAGGCGGACGCGAGGCGCGAACGCCTCGGCGAAACTGGCGCTGCCGTCGCTCGACGCGTTGTCGATGACGACCGCCTCCCACTCGCGGTCGGCGAGGTCATCGGCCAGCGACTGCAGCGCCAGCACCAGCTCCGAGCCGGCGTTGTAGTTGACGAGCACTGCAGCAACCTCGACGCTCACCGGCTGGACCCGCCTCCGGCAAGACCGAGATCGAAGCGCTTCTCCCTGAGCTTGGTCGACAGCCACGCGCGATCGAGATGAATCGCGATGGCAGTCGCGTCGACCCGCCTCGCGCGCTGCACGGCGGCACGCTGCCGCAGCACGCGTGGAATGCCAGCGAGTGCCGCCAGCTTCGCACGAACAAACGTGCCGAGAAGACCGGCGCGCGCGAAATGCGCCGCCGCCGCCGCGACGTACACGAGGTGGCCAGGCAGCGTGCGCAGCAGCAGCGAGATCGGCGTGTTCTTCAGATAGACCCACTCGAGATTTCGCTGGCCGTGATACACGGCGAACGCACTGACACGGCCGAGCGTCGAGCTGCCGTGATGAGCAACAACCGCATCGGCCACATACCGGCATCGGTAGCCGCGCAAGCGGGCGCGATACGACAAGTCGACGTCTTCGTGCGAAATGAACAGGTGCTCGTCGAACCCGCCAAGTTCTTCGAACACGCGCTTGGCGACGAGACACGCCGCACCGCAAACGCCGAACACGTCGCGCGACTCCATCGCGGCATCCACGGTGTCGCCATGATGCCGCTTGAACGCGCCGCCCCAGCGCAGCATGCCGTCACCGGCGCTGTCGATGACGCGTCGATCGTGCATGTAGACGACGCGCGACGTGGTCAGCACGCTGTCGTCAGCGGCGCTCAGCAGCGTCTTCAGCCATCCCGGATCGGCGACCGTATCGTTGTTCAGCAACGCCACGAAGCGCCCCCGCGCCTCGCGAACTCCGGCGTTGTTGCCGCCGGCAAAACCACGGTTCTCGGTGAGCGCCAGCACTCGCACCCATGGATATCGTTCGGACACGTACGCCGCGCTCCCGTCGGTCGATCCGTTGTCGACGAGTATCGTCTCGGCGTTCACGCCTTGTTGAGCCGCGACGGCATCGAGGCACGCGTCGAGGAACTGACGTCCGTTCCAATTGACGATGACGATCGATACGTCGGGGGATGTCAACTACCTCTGTGCCTCGGTGCCTCGGTGTGTCGTTGGTTGGACAACGGTTCGATACGCCTGCAGCGTCAGCCTCGCGGTGCGCGCCCACGTAAACCCCGCGGCTCGCTCGATGCCGGCGGCGCGCATGCGTTCGCGCCGCGCCGGATCGGTGAGCACGCCCACGATTGCGCTCCCCCATCCTGCCACATCATCCGGATCGAGCAGCGTGCCGGCATCGCCAAGCACTTCCGGGATCGAGGCGGCACGCGATGCGATGACCGGCGTCCCGCATGCCATCGCTTCGAGCACGGGCAGCCCGAAGCCCTCGTATCGCGACGGATACACCAGTGCCGCGGCCGCGCGATAGAGCGCAACGAGGCAGTCGTCACCCACAACGCCGAGACACACCACCAAGTCGGGCACCGAGGCGGCAGCAGCCATCCGTCGCAGCTCGTCGCCGATGCCGCGATCGACACCGGCCAGCACCAGTGAGATCGGCTCGCGCAGACGTCGATCGCGGCGCGACTCGATGATCGCGCGGACGACCACCGCCAGATTGCGTCGCGGATGCAGATCGCCGACGTGAAGCAGAAATGTCGGCGAGACGCCGGCAGGCAGGTCGATCTCCACTGCCGCGGCTTTCGGCAGAAACGCATGCGATGCGCCGTGCGGCGTCACCGTGATGCGATCGCGCGGAATGGCGTACGCCCT
>Ga0075424_100001753_pt1 | contig 19269 bp, 15 predicted proteins | sample SoiMethybrSBSTD3_FD_75301 | JGI IMG/M metagenome (GOLD analysis project Ga0075424, IMG submission 75301) | Bulk soil microbial communities from a Populus tree surrounding site in Tennessee, USA - Soil MetaG P. TD hybrid SBSTD3 | ecosystem: Environmental > Terrestrial > Soil > Tree plantation... | reverse complement strand
GCTCGCCGGGCTCTCCCAGGGCGCTGCCTACGGTGACGACGTCCAGGACAACACCAACTTCCCGCTGGTGCGGATCACCAACTCGAAGACCGGGGCGGTCACCTATGCGCGAACGAGCCGCTGGACCTCCGTCTCGATTGCGCCCGGCGCAGCTTCGTCGACCCAGTTCACCGTCCCGGCTACGACGCCTGCCGGGCCGAGCACTCTCGTTGTGGTTGCGAACGGGATCGCCTCGCAGCCGGTGCCGGTGACGATCCGCTGACCGTCTGCCCCCCATAACCACGCAATGGCCGTGCCCGCCCTGCTTTTCGTGGTGGGCACGGCGTAGTTACCGGGGCGATGAGGCCAGCCGGATGCCCATCTGCTCCCATTCCCAGGGCGTGAAAACAAGGCCCATAATCGCCAGGTTACGCCGTACGAGTGCGAGGTCGCGGGCGGCTTCCGCTAGTTCCGCTCGCACGCTAGTCTGATCAATATCGTGGCGTTGTCCTATGGGGGGGGTTGATCAGATTGAAGGTATCTGGATCGTCGGGGCCGTTGACGGTGCGGGCGATCGCCGGCACGAACGTGGTGATTCTGGGTATGGATCACGACCGGGATCTGATGGCGGGTGTCCATGGCTTCGGGATCGAGCGGCTGGATCACACCGAGGGTGAGCAGCGTTGGCTGACAAACCAGTTGCGCTTTCCGGGTGTGGGCGCGCAGTGGGGGACGAACTTCAATCCACTGCAGACTTTCGTGTGGGGCGATTACCGGGTCAAGCCTGATCACGTCTACAGCTACGTGGTGCACACGATGGCAGGCCAGCCGGGCAGCGAGCTGGAATCCCGGGATTCGGTGACGGTGCAGGTGCAGACCGAGCATCCGGACGTGCATGGCGTGTGGTTTAACCGAGGAGTATTTGCATCGCAGGCCTACGCCGAACGCTTCGGCAACAAGCCACCGGATCAAGTTCCGAACAACGCGGCGTGGCAATGGCTATCGCGTGGCCTGGAGGAGGCGTTGCTGGCGTTCATCGGGCAGGCCGCCGACGCTAGCTGGGAGCTTAACGGCGCGTTTTACGAGTTTCAGCATCCGGCGATCCTGGACGCGCTCGCGGTGGCGACACGCGCGGGCGCCACCGTGCGACTGGTGGTGGACGCGAACAACCCGAAGAATCACACTGCGGTCACCGCCGCCGGGATCGACGAGCTGATCAAGACCTGGCGCGCCAACGCGGTCATCCCGCACAACAAGTTCCTGGTCGCCTCCCAGAACGGCACGCCCGTCGCAGTCTGGACCGGGTCGACCAACATCACCGACAACGGCCTTTTCGGCCAGTCCAACGTCGGCCACGCGGTCCGCGATCCGGCGCTCGCCGCCAAGTACCTCAGCTACTGGCAGCAGCTGACCGCCGACCCGCCCTACAGCACTCTCAACGACTGGGTGGACGCCAACAACCCCACCCCAGACAGCTGGGGTACCGGCACCAGCGTCGTATTCAGCGCACACACTCAAACCACGCCCCTGGACCACTACGCGGCCCTGTTCGGCGCAGCCAGCGAGCTGGGATGCGGCACCTTCCCGTTCACCCTCGACTCGCGCTTCGGCAAGCTGCTCCCCGGCCAGCACACCGCGATCAGGTGGCTGCTCTTCGAAAACCCCACGGACGCCAAGAAGGCCGCCGCCACGGTCACCGACCCGAACACGGTCCTTGTCGCCGGGGCGTTTCTGCCGGCCGATGCGCTGGCCGGCTTCCTGCCGGAACTGAAGAATCCACTGTCGAACAACGTCGAATACATCCACAGCAAGTACCTGCTCCTCGATCCGCTCGGAGATGACCCGATCGTGATCACTGGCTCAGCCAACTTCAGCACCTCGTCGACTAACCGCAACGACGAGAACATGCTCGTCATCCGCGGCAATAACGCCGTCGCCGAGATCTACTTCACCGAGTTCTTCCGGCTCTTCGCCCACTACCGATTTCGCTACATCCTGCAACTCCAACCGCACCAACCCACCCCAGGACCGGAGACGAATACCGAGGCCCCGGTGGGCCTTGATCCGAGCGACAACTGGTGGCCCAAGTACTTTGACGAACCGAACCGCGTCAGGCAACGGCAGCTCTTGGCCGGGACCGCCTGATCGGCGGCGGCACACGCCGCCGACGCAGCAGCCGCCGGCTGCGACATCGCCGTCGTGACCACGCTGCCAGGATCGAAGTCTCAGCAGAACGTGCAGCGCCAGGGCTTCGACCTGCTCTACACCCGCGCCACCTTGGTGCGGCAACCCTGATCCCTGGTCAGCGAGATCGCGCCCGGATCCACTTCAGGATCAGCGCCCGCGTCCGGGCGCCGTACGGCGGCCGCTCCACCAGATCCCAGCCGTGGTCCGACCCCCGGTACAGGACGATCTTCTTGTCGGCCGACCCGATCATGCCGAAGACCGACAGCGCTTCGGGTCGCGGCGCTCGCCAGTCGTCCCGGGTTCCGACGTACAGGAAGGGGGCCGAGGCACGCCGGACGCCGGCCGGATCGTTGACGCCGTACCCGCTCCACAGCCTGGTGCCCGACAAACTGATCCGACCCGCGGCGTCAATTCCCGCGCTGTTCTGCACTACCGCGGCGCCGCCCATCGACGCGCCCATCAAGAACACCTCGGTCGCGCCGTCTGCCCGGACCCGGGTGACGGCGCCAGCCAGGTCGCGGCCCAGCGCGAGGTCCGCGCTGGGCGGCCGCCCCGAGAGGCCGTAACCACGGAAGTCGAAGGCGAACACCCGCAGTCCCGCGTCCTGCAGCGTGCGGGCATACGGGAGCCAGCCGCACAGATCGGTGCCGCCCTCATGGGCGAGGACCACCGCGGTGCGCCCGGTGCCTGCCTCGATCCCATAGAGCCGGACACCGTCCGAGGCCGCGAACCACATCGACCGTGCGCGCAACCCGGAGGTCGACGAGCACGCCTCCGCCAGGCCCGGAGCAGCAGCCTGCCCGGCCGCAGCCGTTGGCGAACCAGGCGGCGATGCCGGCGGCGTCCCCGGCCGGCCATCCGGCGAACAGGCGGCCAGCACGCCGGTGCACGCCACCACAACGAGCAAGCAGGCGAGCGACCGGGACATCCAGTTAATCTCCTAGAGATTAGTCTCCGCGAGACTATACTTCGCACATGACGGATCCGCAACGCGACACCACCACCCTGGTCGTGCTCGGGCTGGTCGCGCTCCAGCCCGGATCCGGCTACGACCTCGCTCGCCTGGCCGACCGCAGCGTGGGTTATCTGTGGACACCGTCTCGAAGCCAGATCTACAAGATCTTGCCCCGGCTGGTCTCCGACGGCCTGGCCACCGCGAAGAGAGTCCGTCAGCGCGACCGCCCGGACAAGGAGCTCTACTCGATCACCCCGGCGGGCCGGCGGGCACTTCGGCGCTGGCTGGCCGAGGCCGAGGAAGAACCCGTCCGCAACCCCAACATCTTCGCGGTCAAGCTGTTCTTCTGCGACCTGGTTCCGGCGCGCACGGCGCAGGCCCAGCTCGACGCCTACCACCGGTTCCTCGAGGCCCGGCTGACCCGGTTCCGCGCCATGGCGCACGCACCAGCGCAGGGCGAAAACATCTTCCCGCAACTCGTCCTCGGCCGGGCGATCGCCCGGATCGAAGCCACCCTCCGCTGGGTCGAGGAAGCCGGCGAAGCCCTTGACGCGGCTCACCGGCCCTAACCCCCGCCGGATGAGCGCTACCAGGGTTGCAGGCCGAGTTGCTTGCGCCCGGTGTCGTTGAGGTCGGCCGGGGTTGCGCGGCCCGCCCAAGTCGTTTCGTAGTCCTCGGCGGCGAAGTCGCCGGGGCTGGCGCCGGTCAGGAACGCCTGACCGCACACCCGGGCGTAGGCGGCGTTCTTCTCGCAGTAAGGCGCGGCCGGGATGTACATGACGTTGCCCCATCCCTGCTGGCCGCTGACTTCGCCAACCGAGTGGACCACATCCGCGTGCCACCACACGGTGTCCCCGGGTTGCACCACCGGGATGGGGGTCAGCGCCCGGAGCAGCACGGAGTGATACCGGTCGGTGATAGGCAGGGATTGTCCGTTGACCGCGCCGCACAGGTCATCCTCGGCGACGTCGTCCTGCATGGCGCGGAGCAGGATGTAGCCCATAGCGGCGGGGATCGGCACCGCATGCAGGACGCCTTGGTCCGGCCGCATGTCCGAGAGCGCGGTCCAGCCCTGGAAGGTGCGGAACGCCGAGCACATGACGGTCGAGCGGAACTCATGCACTTCGCTGCGGAACGCTCCGTCCCAAGGGTCATGCCCGGCCCAGTCGCCCGCGTAGATATGCCGGAACACCCGCTGGTAGGCCGGCAGCAGCCAGCGCTCGATTGAGCCGGAGTCGGTGTGCGGGGACAGGCCGGCCGAGTTCGCGCCGGGAGGCCGGCGGCGGACCCGGTCGGGGTAGGCGGTGTCCCGGTCCGGGTCGAACCAGATCCGCCCCTCCGACTCGTGCTTCCAGAAGGAGTTCAGGAACTTCCGGACCGCGACCATGTTGCCGTCTTGGCGTGCCTCCATCTGCGGCCTGGACCAGTAGATGGGGTAGATCGATGGCTTGCCTGCTATCAGGCCGCCGAAGACCCCGTCGTCGATGGCGCGGTACGTTTCCGCAAAGCGGTTCCGTTCGGCGTAACTGGCAAGGTCGGCATCCCAGCCCTCGGCGTGCTGCCGGGGGAAAGTGTCACGGACCACGACGCATCCGCGGCGGCGGATCGCCGCCACCGCCCCCGCAGGCACGGTCCCGGCCGCGATGTCGCGGAACTGGACCACCGGCCAGACCGGCCGCCCGGCCTCCCGGTCAGCGGCCACAGCGGCGGCTTCGGCCCGTATCGCCGCATCCGCCTCCGCGAAGACGGCCGCGACGTCCCCGACCTGCCTGCGCAACTGAGCCTTGACCGTGCGGATCGCCTGGCCCACGTCCGCAGGCAACGGCGAGGTGAGGAGCGCATCGGCCATGGCCGCCTCCGCATTCATCAGTCCCCAACGAGGATGCTGCTACAGTAACCAGGCCATCCGCGGACCGAGGGACACCGGATGACCCGGCCATTGAGATTCGGCCTGGTTGGCACCGGCCACTGGGCGCGGATCACGCACGCTCCCGCGCTTGCCGCCACAGACGGCATCGACTTCACAGCGGTCTGGGGCCGTAACGCTGGCGCTGCGAGGGAGTTGGCCGACCGCTATCACGCCACGGCCTACGACAACATCTCCGGACTCGTGGCCAACGTCGACGCGGTCGCCTTCGCGGTGCCGCCGGGCGTGCAAGCCCCGATCGCCGTCCGCGCGGCCAGAGCGGGCAGGCACCTGCTGCTCGAAAAGCCCATCGCGATCTCCGCGGCGGATGCCGATGCCCTGGTCGACGCGGTGGGGCAGGCCAACGTTGCGTCCGTCGTGTTCTTCACCGCCCGGTTTCAGGCCGACGTGCGGGCCTGGCTGTCCGAGGTCACGGCCGCCGGGGGATGGGCCGGGGGATGTGCGGTGTGGCTGGGGTCCGCCCTGCGGGCAGGTAACCCGTTCAACACCCCCTGGCGCCGGGACAAGGGCGGCCTGTGGGACCTCGCCCCGCACCTGATCTCGCTGCTGTGGGCCAGCCTCGGCCCGGTGCGGTCGGTGACCGCACGAGCGGGCCGCGCCGACGTCACACATCTCATCCTGCGCCACGAGCCGGGAGCAACCAGCACGGTGACGGTGACCCTGAATGCGCCCCAGAGCGCCGAACTCGCGGACCTGTTTCTCTGGGGGGAGGCCGGCCGGTCGGCGGCTCCCGTCGAGACCGGCCAACCGGTGACGCCGCTACGGACCGCCCTCACCGAGCTGGCAGTCAATGCCCGGTCGGGGCAGACCGCTCACCCCTGCGACGTCCACTTCGGCCGCGAGGTAGGACGCGTCCTAGCGGACGCGCAACACCAGATCGGCGAACATCCCTGAGCCCGAACAGGTATTCGGGCGGTATCTGGCAGACTGCGATCTCATGACCGGCGCCTATGAAACGCTCGCCGCCGACTACGACTGGATGTTCAGCGACGACGCGCTTGCCAACGGACGCGCGATAAACCTGCCTGCGACGGCACGCTTGCTGCAACGGATCAGCCCGGGACGCGCTGTCCTGGATGCGGCCTGCGGCACGGGCGTCGACGCGGCGGTGCTCGCGCGCCGGGGCTTCACCGTGTGGGCGGCCGACGGCAGCGACGCGATGGTCGAGGGCGCGGCGGCCCGGTTTCAGCGAGAGCGGTTGGCGATCCCAGTGTTGCGGAGCAGGTGGGCGGATCTTCCCGCGGCCACCGGCGAACGGTTCGATGCGGTGCTTTGCGTCGGGAACTCGCTGGTGCATGCCGTCGGCCGCGACGCGATGGTTGAGGCGCTGACGGGGCTGCGGCGGATGGCCCGTCCCGGCGGATACGTGGTGGTTGATTCCCGTAACTGGGAAAAGCTCCATGCAGAACGCCGGATCGTCCAAATAGCAGACCGGACGGTAACTCGCGGGGGGCGGCAATGCTTCGTGCTCTACGCCTGGGAGATACCGGATCGCCTCGGCGACGAGCACATCGCCCATCTGGTGTTCGTCTTCGAGGACGGCGGCCAGATTGAGCCACACGAGCACCTGATCACGTTCCGTCCCTTCACGATCGGCGAACTGCGCGCACGACTTGAGCTCGCCGGATTGAGGGAGGTGGACACCGACTTCGACGGTTCCCGTGACCGCTACGCCGTGGTCGCGGTGCCGGCCTAGGACGGACCAGGCCGGGATGACGTGCTTACCGGCCGGATCCTTGTGGCATCTCCCGCACGACATCGGCCGGGTCCTTGTCGTCCCGCAGGCCCTGGAACCGCGGGTGACGGAGCTCACCGCCCGTGGTCCATTCGCTGAAGCCCACCTGGGCGACCAGGCGGGGCCGCACCCAGTGCACACCGGACCGCGGCAGGCGGCCGCGGTCGAACGGGGGCTGATCCTGCTCCAGGCCGGCCAGCGCCGCATGCAGGCTGTCCAGGGTCTGCTGGTTAAAGCCGGTGCCGACCTTCCCGGCGTAGATGAGCTTGTGCGCGGGGTCGTAGTAGCCCAGCAGCAGGGCGCCGAACCCCGTGCGGGTCCCTCGCGGGTCGGTGAAGCCGCCGATGACGAATTCCTGGCCGGTTTCGCACTTGAACTTCAGCCAGTCCTTGGTCCGGCCGGCGCGGTAGGGCGCATCGGCGCGCTTGGCGATGACACCCTCCCAGCCGCTCGCGCACGCCTGGCGGAAGTACGCCTCGCCATCGGTGTTCTTGTGCTCGGTGAAGCGCAGCGGGCCGACGAAGGTCAGCAGGCCGCGCAGGATCTGCTTACGCTCTCGCAGCGGCAGCGGGCGCACATCGCGGTCACCGGCCCACAGCACGTCGAAGATGTAGTAGCAGACGGGCACCTCGGCGCGCAGATCCGGCCCGGGATGGCGGACTCCCAGCCGCTGCTGCAAGCGGGCGAACCTGGTCTGGCCGCCGTCAAAGGCGACGATCTCCCCGTCGATGATGAAATCGCTGGCCTCCTGGGCCGCCAGCGCCTCGGTGATCTCGGGGTAGGTGCTGGTGTCTTCCTTCTGGTTCCGGGTCATCAGCCGGACCTGGCTGCCGGACCTGAACGCCAGGCACCGCTCGCCGTCGAGCTTGCGCTCGAAGATCCACCCAGGGTCGGAGAACCGGTCCTGGGTGAGCGTGGCCAGCTCCGGATCCAGCCAGCGCGGCTGATCCGGCCTGGCGGGTGGTGTTGCCGCGGTCATGCGATGCCAGAACGGGACATAGCGGGATTGTAGACGAGATAGCGGGCCCACCGAGGGGGCCCGATGGGGCGCGGAAGCTCAGCGGGCCTCGCGGGCCAGGGCAGCGGGGTTGACCACGGTGAACCGGCCCCGCCCGAGTTCCACGATGCCCGCCTCTGCGAGGTCGTGCATGACCCGGTTCACCGTCGGCCGCGTCGTCCCGGCCATCGTGGAGATCTCCTCCTGCGTCACCGACACCGGGCCGTTGTCGAACACGGCGTCCAGGTCCTGCAGCCGGCGCAACACCCTGGTGCGCGCCTCGATGCACAGTGCCTCGGTCAGGCGCTCCGACAGCCGGCGCACCTGCGTGGCAAGGTAGTCCACCAGCAACCGGTCAACGCTTGGATAGGTCCGGCGCAGCCGCTGGAACTCGGCCCGGGACAGCACCAGTGTCTGCACCGGTTCGATCGCCTGCACCGTGGCGGTCCGGTCCGTCGCCGGGAGGAGCAGCGAGAGCTCCCCGAACGCCGTGCCCGGCCCGATCACGTTCAACGTCACGGTGTCTCCGCTGGGTGTGGTCACCCAGACCGACGCCCGGCCACGCATGAGCACGTGCAGCGAGCCGCCGGCCTCGCCTTCGTGGAACAACACCACGCCACGGGCAAAGCGCCGCGAAACGGCCACCGCCAGCACCTCGCGCCGTACCGGCTCCTCAAGCCCCAGCAGGTCGAACCTCATTCCTGCCTCGCGCTGCCCGTATGCGTCCGCCGTGACATCACTACTCTTCGCGTAAAGACGTGGCCAATTCCGGTGCTGGCAGCAAAATACCCGCTTGTGGCGCAATGCAGCCACTGTCGACCGGTCCGGATATCCGTAGGCGCGCCAATCCGCACTGCGTCAATGACTCGTCAAGGGCGCTCCTCACGCCTGCGCTGAGGCCCGGACCGCAGTGTTAGCCAGGCAACACAAGCCGTGTCAGCACGGCGACAGACGCGGCTCACCACGGATCGTACGTTGACCGTGGTCAGCCAAATCCGGCCGACAGCAAGTGGGGGGCGGGTGGCGCCGCCCGATCAGGAGGGGACGGGCGGCGCCAGTCGCTGGATATCGACATGGTGTCGGCCACCTGCCCGTTGTGCCGCATCATCCTGGTCGAGGCCAACAGCCCGACCATGCAGGACCTCGGCACCGCGGTCAACAGCGCGGTCAGCCTGGGCGCCAAGTACGTGTCCAACAGCTACGGCGGCCCGGAAGACGGGTCTGACCCGACCTCCGACGCCAGCTTCCTGCACATCGACACCGCGGAAACGACTACCACCACGCAGTTCGACAAGCTGACCGTGACCGCCAACGGCACCGCGCTGGCGACGTTCTCCAACCTCAACCATGCCACCGGCTACCAGCAGCACAGCTACTCGCTGAACGGCTTCGCCGGGCAGACGGTAACGCTCAAGTTCACCGGCACCGAGGACAGTTCGCTGCAGACCTCGTTCGTCGTGGACGACACTGCGGTTAACGCCAGCTGATCAAGCCGCCGCCCGTGCCACCGGCACGGGCGCCAGTGGCCCGCGCCCGCCGGCCCGGGCCACTGGCGTGCTCCCCGGCGGCCGCCCGGCTTGCCGCTTCTTGATGGGGGTTAGGCCGTTCGTTGACGAGGGTTAGGCCGTCGGTAAGACTCGGCTGGTAGGCAGCTAGCTGGACGGGGCATCGCCGGTGGCCGAACGCGTGCGTGCGAAGGATTGGCCGTGAGGCAGTACGTGTGGCCGGCCCGGGGCCGGCCGATCCGGCTGCTCTTAATCGCCTGGTGCCTCTCTTACGCCGGCGACCTCGCCGCGTTCACCGCCGCTTCGGTCTACGTCTACCACGCGGGCGGCGCGGCATATGTCGGCCTGCTCGGACTGCTCAAGGCACTGCCGGGCGCGGTGCTGGTCCCGTTGGTCGCCAGCTGGTCCGACCGGATGCGGCGTGAGCGGTTGCTCATGGTCTCCGTGGCGGTGCGGGCGCTCCTGCTTGCCGCGGCCGCTGCTGTGATGACCGGTGATGCGCAAGCCATCCTCGTCCTCGTGCTTGTCGGGCTGGAGGCCGGGCTCGCCAGCGTGTTCCGTCAGGTGCAAGCCGCGTTGCTCCCCTGGCTTGCTCGTACTCCCGACGAGCTGACGCGTGCGAACACGGCCGTTGGCGTCATGCAGTCGGCTGCCATGCTCGGCGGGCCAGCGCTCGCCGCCGGGTTGCTTGCGGTAAGCACGGCCCAGGCCGCGATGCTCGCCGCCTGCGGGCTCACCGCGGTCGCGGCTGCCGTCCTCCTGGGTGTCCGGCCGCTCTCAGCGCAGAATCTGGCGCGGGCCGCCAGGCCGCTGAAGCAACTCAGGCGGGATATGGCCGTAGGCTTTGAAGCCGGAGTCCGGCGAAGGGGCGTGCTGCCGCTGGTCATCCCCGCTGCGGCCCAGACGTTCGCCCGCGGGGTCCTCAGCGTGCTTACGGTCACCATCGCCATTAACCTGTTCGGCCTGGGCTCAGCCGGTGTCGGCTGGCTCACCGCGGTGCTCGGCGCGGGAGGCGTCCTCGCCGGTCCCGTCGCGGCCGTGCTCGTACGCGGTCAGAGGGTGGCGCGCTGCTTCGCAGCGGGGGTCGCGGGGTGGGGAGTGCCGATGATCCTGCTCGCTTTTGCCCACGCACCGTACTGGCCGTACCTGATGTTCGGGCTTATCGGAGCGGCCAACGTCTTCGATGATGCGGGTGTCTACAGCGCGCTGCAGCAGGTGATCCCCAGTCGGCTGATAGGACGGGCGCTAGGGATGCGCCGGGCGGTCTTGCTGCTGTCCATGGGGCTCGGCTCGGCCGTCGCACCCTTGATGATCGATGCCTGGGGAGCCCGCGGCGCGCTGATCGCGACCGGCCTGCTTGTCGTAGTGGTCGTTGCCTTGTCCGTGCCTAGCCTGACGGCCATCGACCACAGGATCGCCGAGCCCGGGCCTGAACTCGCGCTGCTGCGCCAGGTGTCCTTCTTCGGCCCGCTGCCCTACGCGATTGTTGAGCACCTGGCCAGCGAACTGCAATTGGCGACCTACGAGCCCGGAGACGTAATCATTCAGGACGGGGAACCCGGAGAGCGCTTTTACATGATCACGGACGGCCGGGCCCGCGTCTGCAAGGACGGCGAGGAACTGCGCCAGATGGGAACGGGTGAGTCCTTCGGCGAGATCGCCCTGCTGCGAATGGTGCCCAGGACAGCGACCGTCATCGCCATGAGCCGCCTGCAGGCCAGAACGCTAACCCGCGAGGAGTTCCTGTGCGCTGTGACGGGCAACGCCGCGAGCGCGGAGGGCGCGGATGAAGTCATCTCAGCCCGGCTCCAGGCCGGCTGACCGGGCGGCCGAGCGCGCCGCGGCCCGGCCGCCGCCCTACCGCGACTGGAAATTCGTCCAATGCCAAGTCCATTGACCATTAAATTCACCGGGAACGGTGCCCCACAGCGAGAGAACCCGCACCGCTGATCGCCGCTAATATCGCCCCGCGACGTTCTTTATTGATTATTGACGGGAGCCACGCCGTGGGCCAGACTGGGCTGCCTGAAGTCAAGGCGACTGAATCATCCGGAGACCTCCGTTGCTGCTACGGATGCCCAGGACAGCCACCGTCACCATTGGCCCCTGCAGTCCCGATTTCTCACCTATCGAGAAGTCTTGGCCGCCGTGGCTAGCAACTGTGAGCGCAGAGAACGCGGATGAAGTCTTCGCAACCCGGCTCCGGGCCGGCTGACCGGGCAGGCATGCCGCACGCCGCCGGGTCATCTTGTGCGGGCACCATGCGTGCCTACTTCTGCGGCACGCGCGGGTCCACGCCGGTGAGCGGGGCACGCCAGTCACATTACGGAGGTCATACCTCCTGTGTCGGGCTGGCGCACGGCGACCAGCCGCCGACCCTGGTGCTCGACGCCGGAACCGGCCTGCAGCAGCTGTCGCTTGCGCTGCGCGGCGCACCGTTTCAGGGTTCTGTGCTGCTCAGTCACCTGCACTGGGACCACACGCATGGCATGCCGTTCTTCCGCAGTGGCACGCAGCATGGCCACCGGGTGGACGTCTACCTGCCGGGGCAGGACGCCGACCCGGAAGACGTACTGGCCAGGGCCATTGCGCCGCCGCACTTCCCCATCCGGCCCAAGGAACTCGGCAGCGGCTGGACGTTCCGCGCGATCGAGCCGGGAGACCATGAGCTCGAGGGATTTTCGGTGCTCGCGCTGGAGATACCGCACAAGGGCGGACGGACCTTCGGCTACCGGGTCAGCGACGCTACGTCTTCGGTCGCGTACCTCCCCGACCACAGCCCGCTGGCGCTCGGACCCGGGCCAGAAGGCATCGGCGTCTACCACGAGGCAGCCTGCCTCCTGGCTTCGGGCGCTGACCTGCTTATCCACGATGCCCAGCACACCGCGCAGGAGATGCCCCGGCTGGGTTTCCTCGGCCACTCCGCGGTGGAGTACGCGGTCGGCCTGGCCGAACGGTGCGGCGTCAGCAGGCTGGTGCTGTTCCACCACGACCCATGGCGTACCGACGAGGAGATCGACCGGCTGGCGTCCGAGTGCGAGGGGGCGGGCGTTCCCGTCATCGCCGCGTTCGACGGGATGGTACTGGACCTGCCCTGACGCCGGGTTACCCGGCGCAGCCGGGAACGGCCGGCCGGGGCGGATCCTGAGTAGTGCGGGCCGGGGCCGCCCGCAGGCCGGCGGCGAGCTCGTCGGCCCGGCGTGCGGAGACGATGTTGCCCTTCGCGGTAAATCGCGCCGATGCCTGCGCCAGCGCCTCGAGGGCGTCGCCGATACGGCCGCCGAGCCGGCGCACCTCGGCGAGATCCATGAACCCGTTGCCCTGCCCGTCCAGCCAGTCCGAACCGCCGATCAATCCGATCGCCTCGTCGATGCTTGTGCCGGCCTCCTCGTGCTGGCGCTCCCTGGCGAGCAGTTTCGCCTGTACGCAGCGCCACAGGAATTGCGAAACCACGTCGTCCGCAGACGCCAGCTCCCGGCAAATCGTGGCGAACTCACCGGCCTCCTGGTAGCGACCCTGGCGGTACATGACATCTGCCAGCATCCCTGCGGTCGTCGAGATGTAGTTGTGTTCGCCCATCCGTTCCAGCGTCTGGTAGTCCTTGCGGAGCTCGCGCTCGGCTGCTTCGAGATCGCCAGCGAGCATCTCGACCGGAGCCGAAGCCAGGGAGGTCAAGGCAGCCTCAACCAGCCATCCGAACTCCTCGAGCAGCGCCCGGCTGCGCCGATAGTAGGTCCGGGCCACCCCGAAGTTGCCGCGCATCGCCTCCAGATGCGCCAGCGCCGCATCGGTGATCGCCACGGACTTACGGTCCTCGGCCGCGCGCGAAAGCACTCCCTCGCAGTAAGTGATTGCTTCATCGGCAGGAGTCGGCCCGTACAGCACCGAGCTCGCCAGCATGCCGACGAACCGTCTCGCCATCCCCTCGCCGCCTGCCTGTTCCGTATGGCGAATGGCCTGCTCGGCCGCCTCGGCTGCGACGCCCCACTGGGTCGCCGTCATGTGTGCATAGGTCAGCAGCCGCCACGCCCGGGCCAGGCCGTGGTGGTCGTCGGCCTCTTCGAGCACGGGCAGTAGTTCCCGCACCCGGGCGACGATGCTGTCGTGCGCGCTGGTGGAATCCGTGGTGTAGCGGAGGTGCAGTGCGGCGAGTTCGGCCGACCTTCCGATCGCGTCGTCCCCGAGCAGTGCCGCGCCGTTGCGCGCCGCTTCGAGCGCCGCGTCGGCGGCGGCCAGCTCTCCGGCGCCGGTGAGCGCCTCCCCGGCCCCGAGCAACAGGCGAGGCCGGTCCGGGTGCCCCTCGTCGAGGAGGGCGGCGGCTCGCGGCAGCAAGTTCGCGGCACCGGGCATGTCGCCACGGTTGGCCGCCTTCAAGCCGGCGGCGCCAAGGTGCCCGGCGGCACGTTCGCCCAGAGAGCGGGCGTGCGCGTCGAGAGGTCCGAGCTCAGCCTGGTACCGGAACGATTGCTCGAGGTGGTACCCGATAATCTCCTCGAACTCCGCCGCCCGGGTCCCGGAAAGCTTGAGGAGCCAGTCGGCGTAGCGCTCGTGCAGCCGGGCCCGCGTCCGCTTAAGCAGGCGGTCGTAGGCGGCATCTCGCACCAGAATGTGGCTGAACTGGTAGTCCGTGCCGTCAGGCCGCACGTCGATGGGCATCACGAGGCGCTTGCCGCACAGTGCCGACAGTAGCGGCCCGAAGTTGGACTCCAAGTCGCCGTCCGCTGCGAGAGCCGCGACGGCGGGGCTCGGGAACTCCAGGCCGATCACCGCTGCCCGCTCAACGAGTCCGCGCTCGCGTACGGGCAAGCGGTCGAGCCTTGAGGCGAGGAGCGAGGAGATGTTCGGCGGGACCGTCACATCGTCGTAACCGTTCGTGAACGCCCACCTGCCGTCCTGGCCGCCGACCACCCCGGAGTCGATCAGCATGGAGGTCATCTGTTCCGCGAAGAGCGGGTTGCCGTCGGCAACGGACAGGATCCTGTTCTCCAGGCCTAGCGGCAGATGGACGTCGCCGATGAGGTTCCCGAGCACGCGCGCCGTGTCGGAGCGCGACAGCTCGCGCAACTCGATCCTCTGTGCGCCGCGACGGCCAGCGAGGAAGCCAGGGTATTCATCGAGCAGTTCATGACGGGCGACACAGACGATGAGCAGGGGAACGCCATCTGAGGTGTCGGCGACGTGCTCGATGAGGTCGAGGAAGATTGGCTCGGCCCAGTGGATGTCGTCAAAGATCACAACGAGCGGCCGGCGGCGGGCGATGGTGTCAAGGACGTACCGCACGCTCCACAGCAGTTCATCTTTACTGTAACCGCCGGAGCCGGAACCCATGAGGGACCAGATCCGCAGCGCGGCATCCTCGCGCCCTTCACCTGCAAGCGACCGGAGCTTGGCCTGCGCCTCTTCTTCCCGGTCTTCGAAGTGGATCCCGGCTGCCTGGCGGAGGGCTTCCGCGATGGGCCAGAAGGTGATGCCGTCCCCGTAGGGCAAGCACCTGCCCCGCAGCACCTGCGCGCGCCCGCCCACGTGGCGGAGGAACTCCTCAATCAGCCGGGACTTCCCCATACCGGCCTGGCCAAGCACGGTCACGACCTCGCGATGCGAGCCTGCTAGCGCGCGGCCGAACGCATCGACCAAGTGCCCGAGTTCCGCCTCCCGGCCGACGAAGGGAAGGTCCACCCGTCGCGTGATGGCCTCGTCCCCGCTCACGCCCGTCAGCCGGTGCGCAAGGACCCGCGCGGACTTGCCCTTGAGTTCGAGCGGTTCCAGCGGCTCGGCCGTGACGGCATCCCTGACGAGGCGGAAGGTCGCGTCGCCGATGAGAACCTCGCCGTCAGCCGCCGCTTGCTCGAGCCGGGCGGCCACGTTAATGGTGTCTCCGGTGGCCAGGCGCTGCCCGGTCGCTGAGTCCGCAGCGACGACCTCGCCGGTGTTGACGCCCGTCCGGTTCTGAAGACGCACCCCCCAGGTGGCCTGAAGCCTGACATTCAGTTCCTGGAGCACCGTCCCCATCTCGAGCGCGGCTCTGACCGCGCGCAGGGCGTCGTCCTCGTGCAGCCTCGGCAGGCCGAACACGGCCATGATGGCATCGCCAACGTACTTTTCCACGGTGCCGCCATACCGCTCGAGCACCTGCCGCATGGCCGAGAAGTAAACGTCGAGAACCTCCCGCAGCGACTCGCTGTCGATCTTCTCGCCCAGGCTGGTTGAGTCCTTCAGGTCGCAGAAGACCACGGTGACGGTCTTGCGTACCTCCTCTGCGGCTTGCGTGCCGGCCGGCCGGGTGAGCTGCGCGCCGCAGTAGCCGCAGTGGCGAAACCTTTCCGGGTTCTCCTCGCCGCAGTTGGGGCAGCGCAGCATCAGCGCGAATCACCCCCGGCCGAGGGGATCCCCGGACGCGAGGAACGTGACGAGAACGTCGCCGGCGTTGTCCTTGGTACGCGACTGCACACACGGCGCCACCGGGGCGGTGTTCGAGCAGTCGGGCAGCAGGCCGGTGACATAGTTGATATCGCCGATCGTCGCAGCTCCGGGGTTGCCAGACCGCGGCGTGAACGGCGACGTGGAGGCGTAGCAAATCTGCCAGGTCGAAGCGCCAGGATGAGTCGAGGACTGCACCGTCGCTTTGCGGATCCGGAGCACGGCGGTGAACTGACCGCCCTGCCCCGTGCCATTGGAGCCGTTGACGACGTCGAAGCTGAACTGATCCGATGACAGAGGGTAGGAGGGCCCGCAGTCGTAGCTGCCGCCGCCGATCCCGGCCCCGATGAACTGGGTCGAGTCAGCCGACGAGGTCGTTACCGTCCCCGATGTCGTCGTCGACGATGCTGTCGACGAGCACGGGGTGGGCGGCGAGCATTGCTGGACCGAAGTCCAGATGTCGAAGTGGTCCGATGTCACCGAGCCCATTCCGTTGGCCGTCGCCGTCAGGCGGTACCCGATGCCTGCTTGGTTGATCGACAGACCGGAGAACGAGGCCACGCCCCTGACCGCACTGACAGTCTTCTTCCCCGCCAGCGTCCCGGCACCGGGGTTCGCCGCGGACGCAATGTCCATGGTGATGGCTGCCTTCGAGTTCGTGACGGTCGCCCCGAATTGGTCCACGACCTTGACCTGGACCGGACCAGCGCCGGGGGAGTCGAAGCTCGAGGAGATCCCCGTATTGACAGTCGTGCCGGCCGGCTGAGTCATGAAGACCAGCGAGCATGGGTTTGAACTGGTGCAGCCGCCTTGAGATGCCCGCGCAGCGGTGGGTGCCGCGAGCACTGCTATCCCGAGCATGCCCGCAGCGCCCGCGGCGAAAAGCGCTCGTGCGCTGGTAAAGACTGCCTTGCGCATGATGGAACCCCCGTCCGCGTCGGCCGATTGTCCGGGTGGTGACGCCTTCGGCAAACACGCCCCGCCGGTGTGCACCGTGCTGGTGCGAGCTCACGTGGTGATCAGGCCATTCTGCGACTCAACGCTAGGAGTACAACCGGACGGGTGCAAGGGGCGCGCTGAAAAGGTCGTTGATCGACGGGTCAAAGCGCCCGACGGGCCGCCGGACCCGTTTGTCACCGGGGCGCCAGCGGCGAGCCGGCCGAGGCGCTACCTAGGTCATGCGAACTGCGTCGGCTGATGCCGAGGATCTGCAGGAGGTCGCGGAAGTCGGTGATGGTGCAGTCGGGTGCGCAATCCCGGTAGGCCTTCGTCCCCTGATCGGAATTGAACAGCACGGTTGCCAGGCCTGCTTCGCGGGCCCCGTAGATGTCGCGGAACATGTCGTTGCCGACGTACAGCGCGTTCGCGGCGGCCACTCCCATGCCGTCGAGCGCGAGCTGGAAGAGCCGCCGGTCGGGCTTGCGGTAGCCGTGGTCGCCAGAGATGACGATCGGGTCGAAGTAATTGAGCAGGCCGACCTTATGCAGTTCGCCGCGCGCGTACGTGCTCTGCGCGTCGCTGACGATTGCGAGCGGGTAGCGCTCGCGCAGGACGTCGAGCACCTCACGGACGTACGGGTACAGGCCGAGCCGCCGGCGCGAGATGCCGCGGGACATCTCGGCCAGGAACAACGGCATCTGCTGGAGCTTGCCGGCGGGCAGGGCGCGGGTGAAATCCGTCCCGTGATCTTCGATGATGCTGCGCCAGATACCGACGGCGTCGAATTCGGGGTACTTCTCCGGGCTGGCCCTCAGCTGCTCCTTCATGATCTGGAAGTAGACGTTCCGGAGCTCGTCCCGGTGCAGGTCGATGCCCTGGTAGGTGAGAAAGTGCGCCGCGGCCCGGAAGATCCGCTCTTCGTCGTCATCGGCCAGGATCTTGACCAGGGTGCCGTTCACGTCGAAAGCGACCGCTCGGATGTCCATGGGCTGCGTCAGCACTCCTCACTCGGCAGGCGTCGGCACCGAGTGTAGGCCCGCAGGGCGGTCAGGCGGCTTGCAGCAGCCGCTTCGCCTGCTTCACGAGCCCGCGGCCGTAGTCCTGGCCGATGTAGCCGTTGCGCGCGATCCGTAGCAGGTTCAGCGCCATGTAATACGGCGCGCGGGCGGTGATCGACTGGAACGTCTGCTCGCGGTCGGGGAAATGACAGCTGTACTCCCAGAGGAAGTGCCCGATAAACGGCTCCGCTCGGTGCCGGTCACCGCAATCACGCATGAACGCATGCTGGAGCTCGCCAGTGACCCGCCCGACGTCGAACATCCGGTCCCCGCGCTTCATCCGCTCCAGGTCGATGGCCGCGACGTCCATGCCGTCGCCGAACAGGAAGTTCGCGGGGGTCGCGTCGCCGTGCAGCCAGACCTGCCGGTCCTGCCACATCTGCGGCCGGTCCCGCCAGCGGTCGCGCAGCCCGGAAAGCTCGCCGCTGTCCCGCTGCCCGATGCGGTGGACCTTCCTGAGCCTGCCGACGAGCGTGTCGAAGTACCGGCACTCGGGATCGAAATCCACAGTTGCCCCGTTGGCTGTCCGGTTGTGCTGGGTGGCGAGGAAGTACGCCAGCGCCTTCAGCCGGGAGTAAAGGTGCGCGTCGTCCCGGCGTTGCGTCGCGCGCGCGATCGCCTGGCTGAATTCCTCGCCGGCGTAGTGTTCGACGGCCAGCACCCCGTTGATGTCGCGGCACAGTCCCAGCGGGCGGATCACGTGGTGCGGCGACCCGACCAGGTGGAACCGGCGCAGTGTTTCCAGTCCCTCGTACTCCTGGCGTGCCACCCCGGCAGCCTTGTCCAGATCCGTGCCGAACCTTGTGCCGTAGAACTTGCAGATGACCTTGGTGCCGCTGAACTTTTCCTCGTATCTGTAGACCTCGTTGCTCCCCGACAGCCGGAATACGCGGAACGCCAGCTGCGGTTCGCGTACCCCCAGGCGATCACGCATGATCCCGCTGAGGAAGCTGTGGAGCGGGTCCTCACCCGCGACGTATCCGACATATTTCCCGTTCATCGGAGCCTTCCCCTGTCGCCGGGCCGCAAGCGACGGCGTCGAGCAGCGCGGCGTCCCAATCCCCTTGTGCGCGGCCCCCCGTCGCATGACGTTCACCGCGCCGTTACCCAGGTAGAGGCCTTTTGTCCGCTTCTGATACATCGCCCGGCACGCCGGGGCGGGGCGCATGCGGCGCTAAGGCTCGGGCCAATCGAAGCGAGCCCAGACGGTTCGGCCCGCGGGGCTGGTGGCGACCCCCCAGTCGGCCGCGAGCGCGCCGATGATGTCAAGCCCCCGGCCGCTGCCTGGGTCGGGGGCCGGTGCCAGCCAGGGCCCGCCGTCGTCTTCGACCTCGAGACGAATGTCAGCGCCGGGGCGGCTCCCGATGCGGACGGTGAAGGTCCCGCCGGGCCTGCGGGAGTTGCTGTGCCGGACAGCGTTGGCCGCCAGCTCGGAGAGGCAGAGGATCACCTCGTCCGCAGCGGGACACCCGGCCAGCAGGTCCCGCGCGTCGGCGCGCGCCTGGCGGACGTACTCCGGCCTGCCGACGTAGGTGGCCGCGGCGGCGCACAGGTCCAGGGAGGCGGCGGC
>Ga0075424_100001752_pt1 | contig 19270 bp, 17 predicted proteins | sample SoiMethybrSBSTD3_FD_75301 | JGI IMG/M metagenome (GOLD analysis project Ga0075424, IMG submission 75301) | Bulk soil microbial communities from a Populus tree surrounding site in Tennessee, USA - Soil MetaG P. TD hybrid SBSTD3 | ecosystem: Environmental > Terrestrial > Soil > Tree plantation... | reverse complement strand
CTTATGGCTGTGCAGGCATTTCTTAATTTGATCCCACGCAGAGAACTGGTGGGCGTGGTTGTATTCATCCTCATTGGTGTAGCCCTAATCGCGTTGGCTCCTACGAAGCAGTCCACCGAGACGAAATAGGGGACAAACAAGACAGACAAACGATCGTGAATATTGAGCAAGTTGTCAGGATATTTCGCATGAAAACTAAAGTGTAAGCTTGAACTTGATGTTACGGACAGCGTTGGCAAGGCTCCATATATCGGACACAGGCACTTTTACGTACCTCCCAGCGCCCCAGTTTTGCTCGACGCACCTGATACGAGGGGTTTTGAGCGTAATGGCGATTTCTCGCCAATTGACTTGTCGAACTCCGCCAAAGCCCCCGCTTTCATTGACTTGGGTTGTTTGCAAACCTAAGATTTCAACCCAATGACCGGTCAAACAATTTCGCACTACCGCATCCTCGAAAAACTCGGTGGTGGCGGTATGGGTGTGGTGTATGAGGCCGAGGATCTGAACCTAGGCCGTCATGTTGCGCTGAAGTTCCTTCCTGCAGAAATGGGGCGTGATCCGCAGGCTCTGGAACGCTTCCGGCGGGAGGCGCGAGCGGCCTCGGCGTTGAATCATCCGAATATCTGCACGATTCACGAGATCGCAGAAGACCAGGGCGTGCACTATCTCGTAATGGAAATGCTCTCGGGTCAAACTTTGAAGCATCGGCTCATGGCTGGCGCGCTTCCGTTGGAACAACTACTTGATATGTCGGTGCAGATCGCCGATGCTTTGGACGTAGCGCACAGCGAAGGTATCGTGCACCGAGACATCAAGCCGGCAAATATCTTCGTCACAAAGCGAGGACAGGCGAAAGTTCTGGATTTCGGGCTGGCGAAACTGACGGGAAAGCCCAATCAAGCGGCGGCCAATGAGGCAACGATCGACGCGAACCTTACCAGCCCCGGAACAACGGTGGGTACCGTAGCTTACATGTCTCCGGAGCAGGCGCGAGGTGAGGAACTGGACAGGCGCAGCGACCTCTTTTCCTTTGGCGCCGTGCTGTACGAAATGACAACAGGCCGAATGGCATTTGGCGCGAATACGTCCGCCCTGATTTTCGATGCCATTCTCCACAAAGCTCCCACGTCGCCGTTGCGAATCAATCCTGAACTCCCGCAGGAACTGGAACACATCCTCAACAAAGCCCTGGAAAAAGAGCCGACGCTGCGTTATCAGAGCGCAGCCGACATGCAGGCAGATCTCAAGCGGCTGCGGCGGGATTCGAGTTCGGCGCGAGTGGGAGTTGCAACGGGCGCCGAAGCGCGAACTGTTAAAAGGGGAGATTGGCGAAAGTGGGCGGCCAGTGGAGCGGCGGTGCTCCTTCTGGCATGGCTGCTGGGTTGGATCGCCTTGGGATCGAAAAGCAGGTCGGGAGAGATCTCCTCGATTGCCGTGCTGCCGTTTGTCAATGCGGGCAACGATCCCAATGGCGAATATTTGAGTGACGGAATTACTGAGAGTCTGATTAACAGTCTGTCGCAATTGCCGAATCTTTCGGTGATGGCGAGATCGTCGGTATTCCGCTACAAAGGGCGAGAAATTGATCCGGCGCTGGTGGCGAAAGAATTAAAAGTGCAAGCAGTCGTAATGGGAAGGATCGTACAGCGAGGCGATCAACTGATTGTGAGTTCGGAACTCATTGACGTGCGCACAAATCGCAATCTCTGGGGCGATCGGTATGACCGCAAGATGGCAGATCTTATCGGGGTTCAGCAGGACATCACGGGAGCGATTTCGGCACACTTGCGGGAGCGTCTTGGCGACGTTGGCGGGAAGAAGGCGGCGAGCCATGGAGAGACTAGCGATCCAGAGGCGTACCAGCTCTATTTAAAAGGCCGTTACTACTGGGAAAAGCGGACACAGAATTCGCTAACGAAGTCAAAAGACTACTTCATTCAGGCGATCGAAAAAGATCCCAGTTACGCCCTCGCTCACGTTGGGCTCGCAAGCTACTACTTTGTTGTGCCCGACTACGCACCGGTATCCAATGCGGAAATGACACCAAAGGTTCGCGTGGAAACCGAGAAGGCGCTGGCAATCGACCCGAACATGGCGGAAGGTCATGCCTTACTTGCCGGAGCCTATTGGAACGAATGGAAATGGGAGGATGCAGAGAGAGAGTTCAAGCGTGCCATTGAACTAAACCCGAACTACGCCGATGTCCATCATTGGTACGGTCTGTATCTTAGCTGGATGGGGCGCGGCGACGAGGCCATCGCCGAAATGAAGCGCGCCTTGGCACTTGATCCTCTGAATCTCCGGTTCAATACGAACCTTGGCCAGGCATACTGGAATGCGCGACAGGATGAGCTGGCAATCGAACAATTGAAAAAGACGGCTGAGCTTGATCCTAATTTTGCAGATGTGCACGGGTTCTCCGCAGTCGTTTATCGGAATCTTGGCAACTATGAGGCTTGGCTTGGCGAGTGGAAGAAGAACACGGTTCTGAATGGTGACGAGGACATGTCCGTCATCGTTGACAAGGTCAAGAAGATATATCAACAATCCGGTTATCGGGCTGCGGTCCTCAAAAACATTGAACTCCAGCTAAGTTTGAGCAATCACCGCTACATAGACCCCTTTGAATTTGCCACAAATTATGCGGAAATCGAAGATGCTGATGCTGTTTTTCTCTGGTGGAATAAGGCGGTAGATGGGAAATCGGGAAATGCGGGTGCGATTCGTATATTTCGCGTGATGGACCGCTATCGCTCCGATCCGCGCTATGCTGCTTTATTAAAGCGGATGGGGCTGCAGTGAAGTCCTCAGCTTGCAATTAAAAGTCGAGTTGATGTCCGACAGAGCTACAGCACTGCGGTCTCATGAATTAAGCCGCCCTCTCAGGCAAACCGGAAGCAAAAATGTTTCACGGCGAGAAGGAGTGGAAGCAGATTGCGGGATTCACGAAGGAGGCCGACGATCAAGCATATGTGCTCCTGGTTGGTTCGGACGGGACTGTGCGTTGGGCCGGCCACGGACGATATTCCGAAGACGTTTATCAGGAGTTCAAACGACAGTTGCTAGCAGGATTATGAAGTAGTTGGTGCAATCGCCTGTTTGAAGCCAGCAGGCCTCCGACGATCGGAATCAAACAGAGCATGGGTCGATGCTTTCTTCTAACATGCTTCTGCTCAATCTCATCCTGCAATCAACGTGACTTTTTCAACAGCCGCAGGCGATTTCACCAACCACTCCGCAACGGGCATCTATGAGATGGCTCCTAGTGTGTTTTTGGTATCGCGACGCAGCTTTTGATGATCAGCGCAGCGAGGACCAGCAAAATCGGATTCGCGCCCTTACCGAGGATCAAATGTACCTCCACGAGAAAGGTGAGCTGCACCTTCTAGCGGCTGACGAACACGAAAAGCCAGGGTCGTAACCACACAGCTGCTATTTCATGCACTCTGGGGATTGTTCATTGGCGCCGGTGCATCGGTGTGTTTATTAGGTGTTGTGCCACTCACCCGACGCGATGCGAAGTAGGTCAGCAGCATTATCCTATTTCTCTTCACTTCCCCCGCCCACAGGCACACAATCCGCCCCACATCGCAAGAGGGCGTGCGTTCTTCCATCGGTCCGACCTCCTAATCCGCTCGCTCTGCGATCCGCACTTATCTCGCCGTAGCATGTCGGGCCCGGTTCGACCCACTTGGAAATTGAGTTTGGAGAAGCTATCGCCAAAAATGCTCACTCTTGCAGAGGCAGCCGCGTCGTTCCGAAATGGAGGTCTCACGCTTTGTTCGCAGCCGAACAGAGAACGCGCGGGTAGCGAAAACGACCAGGGTGAGGTTGCCCGTTTAGCGCAAAGGGGTGCTGCTTGCAGAGGCAAATCTACCGCGTGCCGTTGATGTAGGTCTGGGCCTTATTCCAAACCGCATTGGCGACGAGACGGCCAGTCTGTCGACCAACCAGATCGTCGGCTTCGAAGTGAATGCCGCCGTAACGTCTGGAAATGCCTGCCTGGTTGGCTGCGTCAGTGAAGGTTGCCCAAGAAAGCGTGACATCCTCGGCGGGTACGCCCGGATCAATGACAGACTCGTGCGCCCGAAGGGTCACTGCCCCACCGAATGCATCACTGCCGGTAAAAAGCTTCAGCACTTCCGCGGAAGCGGCACTGAAGGTGCTGTGTCCGGAGATGTAGCTGGCGAAAGGCGGCGTGGGAATGTAGCTCCTGAAATAGCGGCCGTCGATGAGCTGTGTTCGGAGGCCGGGGCCGGCCCATGCCCGTACGGGCTTTCCGTCGAACAGGAAATGGATGGCGGAAACGGGGCGGATGGAGTCGGCGGCACGCTTACAATCCCACACGGCGATAGAGGCGTCCATCAAGGCATTGCCGAGGATGAAGAACATCTTCACGTCATCATCGAGAGTGTGGGCATCACGACGCCAGATATCCTCTGCGAAAATGTTCCAGTGTCCAGGAGGGGTGGCGCTGCCTGGCGCGTCGGCCCAGTACTCCGCAATCACCTTGGAAGTGTCATCGAGCTGCGCGCTCAGATGCAGTACCTGGATAGCCTGCTTACGGTAGGTGCCGTGGGGATACTGTGCCGGTCCCAGGGAGAGGATGTACGCGCGGAACTCGGAGCCAGAGGACAGGGCAAAAGGCTTCACCAGACCCCATTGCGTAGGAGCCATTGCTGAGGAATGAGTTGCCCAGTAGCGTTTTTTACCAGCAAGGACTGCACCTCTTTGGGTCGACCAGCGGTTCGCCTTCGGGGGGATTGACAGCCGCATAGCCAGTGTAGTCGGAATAGGCTCCAGGATGCAGATCACCCAGTTGATTTGATCCATCGCTGTGCCGATAAATCAGCAACGCGCGGGCAGCTAGATTTCCCACGCCGCTGGGGGTACTGGGGTCGAGAGATGCATCGGATGCGTCATATCCAAGGGAGGACATACGGGCATCGAACGCGGCTTGCTGAGTCGGAAATAGGTCCGCCAATACATGATATGCGGCGAAGCTGATCGCTTTTTCCTTATTCGCAACAATGCGCTCAGATTCTGGACGACGCAGCGCTGAGCCGAACAACGTGCCTTCGGCAAATTCGTCGTACGCGGCCCAGGCATCGAAAATTGCGGTGTGCGTCATGGCAAATGCTCGCGCCGCAACCGGCGGGGCTGCGCTAGTATTCCGAATAGCATCGAGTGTCGTCTCGTTCCACTGCAGAGCTACGTTATCGGCGGGGGTGGCGTTCGAGGTGACGCATAGCACGAGCACAGCGACTAACGTCGACCATCTTCGATTTTCGATGTGCGCACGGGACTTCAAGAACGGCATACCGCCCCCCCATATTTCCAAAGTCAAGTGCTTCAGCCGAGCAACAGACTTCCCACTGATTCAGACGGTGGGGCCAACAGAGCACAGATTCCAACTGCTATTGCGGCCTGTGGTGGGGCCGGCGAAGAGACTGTCGAGCGTCGGCCTAAGTGCTGCGTCGAACAGGGCATACAGCAACCACAAGGCAGGAGGCTCCCGACTACGGTTGTCCGAGGGAGACTCCTGCGTTTGAGAGATTCAGAAAAAAACCCCGTTGCTTTCATGCCCGATCTGCGCGAATTCGCTGTTCGTCGGATTGGAAATAAACTTGAAACCGTGTCCGGTTGAAGCTGGCGTCGTGACGACAACCTCAATCCTGGCCGAGTTCTCGATGAAATTTCCACGGAACTGGTCCGTGGAATCGCTGAAACCGCTGATCGTGCGCTCGATGCCGCTCCATTCGATGTCGAGGCGGTTGACGACCCCCTTCACTAGGTTGCCCAAGGGCCGGGTAACGTCAAGGCTGTTGGGAACGGTAAAAGCGTCAAATACACAGATGTTCTCAGCATGCAGGGAAGCGGTACCACGAGCCAGATTCACGTGGGCACTTCCTTGAGGAACGTGCGCTATCCAGAAAACGCCCGTGGGAGAAACGCCACCATCATACGAGTGCAAGCCCAACGGGCTTGCTGCCGGTTGGCTGTCGAGTCATATAAACACGAATGAGCCATGCCGTTCGATTCCGTCCGTGCCGACAAAGACCCCGGTCATGAACCGCATATCGGTGTTGAACAGGTAGGGAGCAGTATCACCGGTGCTCAGATCGATGCCTGTTCCTGTGATGCCAACGAAATCAGCCTGGCCGATAGATCCTTGGAGGTTGAAGATCACAGCAGGATCGCGGCCTGCGGGATGCTCACCAGTAGGATCAGTAGGGGCTGCTGTGCCCTCCACGGGGCCAGGGAAAAAGAAGTGAGCAACCGCGGTGGGAATGGGGTTAAAGAAGTGCGGGATCGGCACCGGGAAATCGCACAGTCCCGGAGAGCCACAGCTGCCTGCATTCTGGTTGGCCCAAGATTCTGGAACGGCCGACGTGAGCAGTACACTTGTGCCTGCGGCTGCAGCGGCGCCGCCGAAAAAGCTGCGTCGCGATACCAAAACACCGGGAGAGGGAGAGGAAGGATTAATTTTCACGATTGTCCTCCTGTGGGAAGGGTCGTCAAAGGCGAGCAGGACACGCGCTAAACACTGATGCGCATTCCCGACCGTAGGTGAACCCGCCTTTGAGAACCGAGGGTACGACGCACGCTCGGCTTCGGGCCGGCCTCAAAAACGCCATACTCTAGCTCCATTGATAGGTTTTGTCAATGGAACGTATCGCGCAACCTAAAATGCAACCCTGAGGGTATCGTCGCGCAATTTTAGGATGTAACCCGCCATGAAGACGGGTTACCGAAAGAAAACGAGCTCTCGAAGGGATGATCTGCAAAGGATCTATCAGCGTTATCGAGATGCAAGAAGTAGCGAGAAGGGGCACATTTTGGACGAGTTCTGCGCGAATTGTGGCTACCACCGCAAGTATGCCATTCGCCTGCTTAATGGCGCGCCGCCAGAAAGCAAGCTTGTAAGGCGGCCAGGGCGTCGGCGCAGAGTCAGTTACGGTGCGCAGGTGATCTCGATTCTGGAAGCCGTCTGGGAGGCGGCGGATTATCCCTGGTCGCTGCGCTTGAAAGCCCTATTACCGCAGTGGATGCCGTGGATTCGGCGTCATTTTCAGCTGACGGGGGAAAGCGAAGAACAACTGCTTCGTATCAGTCCTCGGGCTATCGATTACCGCTTGCGGTCGCGCCGGCGCGTGCTGCGGAAGAGGATGTATGGGAGCACGAAGCCTGGGACTTTGCTAAAACAACAGATTCCGGTGAAGACCGATCGCTGGGACGTTCAGGTACCGGGATTCACGGAGATTGATTTAGTGGCGCATTCGGGGGCGTCGGCGGGCGGCGATTGCTGCCATTCCTTGAACCTGACCGACATCTACAGCACCTGGGTGGAAAACCCGTGCGGTGCTGGGCAAGGGGCAGGAAGGCGTACGCCAGGCGCTGGAGGAAATTGGCCAAGCCTTGCCCTTCCCCCTGCGCGGGATCGATTCCGACAACGGCTCAGAATTTATCAATGCGCACTTGTACGGTTATTGTCGGTCGCGCGCCATTCAGTTCACCCGCGGGCGACCCTACAAAAAAGACGACAACGCTCACATTGAGCAGAAGAACTGGACGCACGTGCGGCGTTTGCTGGGCTACGCGCGCTATGACTCGCAGCGAGCTCTGCAGGCCATCAATGATCTCTATGCCAACGAGCTACACCTGTTCCGTAATCTGTTCTTGCCCTCGGTGAAGCTGGTGCGCAAGGCGTATTTACGGAAAGCCGCAGACCCCCTTCCAGAGGGCTTGTGCCTCGCCCGCCTCCGATCCGGAGCGGATAGCCGCGCTAAAACGACAGCAGCAGGAACTCGATCCGTTCGAATTATCGCGCGCTATTCAGACCAAGTTGGAGCACATCTTTCAGCTCAGCCAAGAGCTGGCGGTGCGCGGGAACCCCCGAACAGCAATTCCTCAGAATGGCAGCGAGTGCCAGATTCCTAAAGCTAAAAAGAAAACCATGCACAAAGCAGAACGCAGTGGAGAGAAGCGAGGAAAGATGACGGCCAGACAGAGCACGAAAAAACCACGGCGGGTTGGGCGTCATGCGTCTTAGAAAAAAGGCTTTGCTGATGGGCTGCTACATCGATGATGCAGGGGAAGGGGGTTTAATTAAGACAATGGCTACACTTCAGCAAGACTGCCCCCTTCCCCTGCACCCCTACCCCTTACCTTCAGAAAAACGAGGAAAGGCGATCACAAAAACAAGAAACGAACAGAGTGTCGGGTTACATTTTGATTTTGCAAGACGATTACCTCAAAGTTACATTCTTAAATTGCTTGACAGGTGGAAGAAGAAGACGTTCTTAAATCTTTTTCTGAACGGCAGACCCTCTCGTCGACAACGAACGACGTCACTGGTGGTAACTCGGGGTAGCCCGCTCATTGAGAAAAATGCCGAGATTGTTGGCTTGATCTTTGACGGAAATATCTTTTCGCTCGGGGGTTACTTCGGCTACGATGCGGCAAAGAATCGCTGTGTGGCGGTCGATACCCGCGTACTCCTTGACGGTTTGCGCAAGGTATACCACCTCAAGCGCATCGCCGATGAAATCGAACGGGCTCGTCGATAGTGCGGAAGCATCAGCTTTCCTCTGCCGGTTACAACTATCCTGATTGTTCGCTGACGTCCTGTTCGATTTCCGATAAGCCGAAGGTCTTGCCCAGCGTTTGCTTGTGCGATGACTGCAAGCAGCAACAGATACGGGTACTCTCGGTCACGATAGAATTAGGAACGGCTCCGGAGTTCCTCTGCGGGGGAGCGTCCAATCCCGCAGCGTCGCTGCCCTGGTCACGCTGTGTCTTCCATTGCTCCTGCGCCATTCGCAGATCAGCACAGTAGGCGCAGTTTGGGTCAGAGCAATACACATCATCATCGTGGGAAGGTTTGTTGGGTTCAGGAATTGGCGAGGCTTGCCATCAATGGCCTCCGCTGCGGACGTTCAGGCAGAGGGAGGCACGCAACGGGCGCTTGGCGCGAAGCGCCAACAGGATCTACTTACCTTGAATGCGCTAAAAATGCAACCCAAAAAAATAGCTGCTTACAGGTCCCCGCCAGAGCATAGGGGGCATCACTCGCAAGTGGGTATAGCTCCCAGGGGTTCACTTTCTGACGGCTTTTTTGCGGCTATACTGCGCGATTCAGCACGAGTAGGCGCGATAGCTCCTGCGTGAGCAAGTGGATGCAGAATTCTCTCGCATCATACTCACACCAGCCCGCAGGTGTAAGGCCGAGAAACGTCGCTCTATCAATGGTTTCCAGCTGCTTTTGGTGCAGCCATCGATTCCACGAAAATTGAGCAGCGCCTTGCACGCTGGCTATTGATGAGCCAAGACAGGGTTGGTTCTCCGTTGTTGCCCTTTACACACGAATTCCTGGCGAGCATGCTCGGAACAGGACGTGCGAGCGTTAGCATTGCGGCTGGAGTTTTGCAAAAGGCTGGGCTTATCCAGTACAGCAGCGGAGCGGTGAGAGTCCTCAACTGGAAAAAGTTGGAAGACGCGACGCGACATGCGAATGCTATCGCACAATTAGGAAATTTTCGAGAGCGAACAAGAGGTCGTCCGGGTTGCTGTTCGCCTGTAGTGACGCAGAGTTGGATCGCCGAGTGGGGCGCCTCGCGTCGCCGTTCCTCGGGATATGAGCTACTCAGCAGCGGCATCGAGTGCCACAATCATAGCGACTCCTCCTACCGCCAACGCGTCCTCGAGAAGTGCGACTACGAAGTCAGGCATGTCACGGTTGAGGTTTTGACGAACGTGGTATCCCGTGATAGCTCCCGCGACCGCCCCTAGGGCGGCAAGCACCGCTCCCTCGGCAGGCGGTCGCTTCACTGTGCCGTATATCACTGCTCCGCAGAGTGCGCCCGACACAACACGTGAGGCGAGCGATGCGGCGTTCAACCGACTGGGCGTAAAGGGAAGCTTGTCCGCTATCAACTCGCATAGCGCGAACTCAGCAATTCGTTTTGACGCTCTGGCAGAAACTATCCTGGCCAATGGCGAGCGCCCCGGTCGGATCCATCCCCGTCTTAGGGCCCAAGCCATCGCTGCGAGCGCCGTCATAGGACGCAAGCCCGCCACTGCTCCGACCCCGACTGCTAACGTGGAAGCCTGTTGGCTGTTCATCTTCTTGAGCGGCTCACTAGCGCACCAAATCGACGCGAGAAGGCCTGAACGATCTCATGAGCTCGCAACGTATATCCTTGTGTCTTAATACCTCTTGTGGAATTTTCCGTCGACGGCAAAGCCTCCATTTTCATCTCGAGTCACGCTGGCGGACCAACGTTTGTTGAATTTGTATTCGCCCTGGATGATCTCACGCTGCGTGGAAGTCACATCGGTGGCGAACGTAAACAGGAAATTGTTAGTAACTCGCTTTTGCATCGCGATGCGGGCGCCGGGGTTGGAGTTGTTGCCGCCCAACGTCGGATCGATTGAAAGGCTGGAGAGACCGGCCAGCTTTTGCACTCCACTGCTGACCTGACTGGCAGCCCCTTGCGCCAGAAGCGAACTTGCCCCGAGGCTAGAGGGCGAGGCTGCGGCCTGCTGTGTGGTTTGTCCTCGCGCAATTAAGTTGATAATGTCGGCCGTCGGCAGCGGTGGGTCGGACACGTAGCTGGTTTGCATTTTGTCGAGCGGTCCAAGAAAGGTCAAGCTCAAGTTGTATTGGTTTATGGTGGTCGTCAGCAGCACGTTGAGCACCGGTTCGGTGCGGTTCGGATTCGCGAACTCAATGATGCCGCGCTCAATTTGATAGCGCTTGTTCATCAAGAATATGTCGCCCGCAGTAAACTCCGTTCTCCCGACAATCACGGGATCAGCGGCCGTGCCGACGACCCGCAGGTTCGCTTGTCCTTGCAGGCTTACTTCACTGCTCGCGAGGTTCAGGTCTCGGGAAGTCTGCACGGCGATATCCAACTTGATCTTGTCAGCCATACCCTGGCTGGGGGCGGACTCCGCCCCGGACTGTACCTGGCCGGCTAAGCTCGCTAAGTCGAAATTCTGAGTGAAACTCAGACTGTCGATGAGTACTCGGCCGTTGAGAGTCGCCGCCTCGCTGGTGCCTACAAAATTCAAGTTGCCTCCTAGCACCGTTCGTATCGCATCCTGGTAGCGTATGCGAACGTTCTTAGCTTGAAGAGCAACATTCATTTCGAGCTGCGGGCGATACCCGATCACTCCTCGGGCGGAAATCTGCCCACCTCCCGCCTCGCCGGCGAGTTGCGTGATGTTTACCTGGTTGTTGCTGACGTCGAGGACTCCATTCAAATTCTGTAGTCCCAGCGGTGCGTCAGGGGTCATCATTGCGATGTTCTGTAGCCGGAGCTGGCCTTGTAGCGCGGGATGAGCCGTTACTCCGCTTCCACGGACATCGAACAAAAGTTTCCCTGAACTCTCAACATCGGGCTGCACGAAACGGAGTAGCTGCATGTCAACCGTACCCAGCGCAGAGAGCGTTACCGGAGCGTTCCCCGCGAGTGGGAGTTGGCCTTGCAGTCGTAAGCTCGTATCAGTTCCGGCAATCTCCGTCGGATCGAGTGTGACGATCGAATTCGCGTAATGGACGCGAATAGGGCGTGTGTTCCCGATCTGCAGAGCCTGATAATCGGCCTTGAGAGTCGGAATAACTACTTGCGCCTGCATGCGGGTCTTGTCGCTGAGCGGGCCCTCCGCAGAAGCATGCACTTCGAGAATGCCGTGCGGTCCATTGGTTTTAGCCGGAGCGTAGAGTGCAAGCAGACCCTCGATCGGCATTCCTCTAGTGTCGAGCGTTGCACGCATGTAATGTCCGCCCGTGAGATCCATGGTTCCACGCGCTTGAACGAAGCTCTGAGCTACTTCCGAATCGAGGGCCAGTTGCACTTTTCGGTTTGCGACGTTGAGGTCCGCTTTGATCCCAGAGATGCTCGCTTGGCGTATTTGAAGCTGCGGAATCTGGGCGGTAGCGGTGAGCTGCGGGTCATCGAGCGTGCCGTGTCCCCGTGCAGTGGCCGTGAGAACGCCTGCTATTCCGAGGTTTCTCTCTTGTACGGGTTGAAGTTGCGCCAGCTTGACTCCAGGGGCATCAAGCTGAAGCTCATAGCCCTTATTTTTCGGGTAGAAGACGAGATTGACGCTGGCGGAGCCCGCCGGCATGCTCACATTAAGCGCGGATGTCAACGCATCGCCGTTTCCTTGGAAGTGAACCGAGAATTGCTGCAATCGCTGTCCATATACGTTGGCTTGGACAAGGTGCACTGAGCCGCTTCCCATAGGGTTCAGCTGAGATCCATGCATTGACACATCTACCGACAGATTGCCGGAAACTGGATAGTCAAGCTTCGCGACCTGCAGCAACTGTCGGATCGCAAGACCGCGGGACACTACTTCCACGTTAACTGGGCTCGAAGGTAAGTAGTGCCAGTTGGAGAGAGCAGAACTGCCAGCGAAATTGATGTATCCCTGCCGGGCGTTTACAAGAGAGCCGTTCTGAATCGAGACTCCGGATTTGCTGGCTTGCAATCCCAGCGCCAAGCTGCGCCACTGCGTGTTCTCCACCTGGAGATTTCGACCGTTTAGTTTTCCACGAATTCGAGGATCATTCATGCTGCCTTCGATGAGCACTTCCACGTCGGCAGCACCCGCAAGATTTAGGGAGCGTGGAGACGCAGTGTTCGCGGATGGGTTCGTCCCGGTGTTCTGAAATGCAGCGGCAAGGGAATCGACTTCTCTGAGGTCTGCGGCATGCGCTTGCACCCTGAGGTTAAGTCTCTGACCGGCGGTACCATTAATATCGATACGCGTCTGCGGTGTACGCACAAATGTGTTGGCCAGAGTCGCCACGCTAGAACTGCCGTCATAGCTGAAGTGAAATGCGCCATCGAGTGGGATGACTGCGGAACCGGCAGAAGCGCTGGTGAGAGCGGCCTTCAGTCCGATATCAGAATGGGCCTTAATGTTCTTTACACTGCCGGCCCAAGCTGCGTCCGCGGTTCCGTTTACGTGTCCGTCGATCGGAATCTGGTTGAGGCTCGCGGTTCGTAATGCTGCCTTTGCCGCCCCCAATGAGATCGCCTGCACCGATGCATGCAGCTTGGATATGGGGTTCGTATCAAGATGGCGCATGGTCGCATTGGCAGTGAGGCGTCCGGCTAGCAAGTCGGCTTCAAGTCCACGGGCATCGAGGTTTCCGTTGGCGAGTTTGAACTCCCCGCGGAGGTTGCGGATCACTGTACGAACATCGGGTGAGTCGACGTTTAGTTCGCGGCTGTTCACGCGCCCATCGAGAACCACGGCACGGAGCCTGGGCACGTTAGCCTCATACTGGTAGCGCAATGAACCCGCCAACGTGACTTCTCCCGTCGGAATGGAAGTATTCTTGAGAACCGGACGGAAGTCCTGCGGATGTATCGTAATCTTATAGGACCCGATGGCGGATGGATGAGCGTAGTTTTGAACGTTGCCCTCCAACTGGATAGTGGAAGAAGCAACCGTAAGGACCAGGGGCTTTAGCATGAACTTGGAAGGCGTCGCGTTGAAGCTGGCTGTCAAGTCGTGCGCAAGAGGTTTCATGTCTCCATACTGAAGTCGGCCGTTTCGATAGGACACGTTGCCATCGAAGCCTGTTCCAACGAACTCGGACTTAATCTCCAGCTGTAGATCATGCAACTCGGCATCGAGCGGTGTTTTGAGGTCGTTGTAGTAGATCTCACCTCGTTCCAGGAGAACGTGCTGGATCCCGAGATCAAATGGACTGGCAGAGCTGCTGCTGTTCGATTTTGGAGGTGTGGGAAGGTTTGTGCTCCCATCCTTTCTTACTAGGAGGTTCACCACGGGATGGCGCAGAACGATCTCGTTCAGATCGACCTTCCTACGTAGTAAGGAAACAATCTTTAAACGAATCCTGAGCTGGTCCGCCTGCACCAGCGGCATCCCGGATGTCGGCTCGCCGCCGTGAATCGTGATCCCATAAGCGTCAGCGGCAAGCGTCGACAGATGGAATGCAAAATTTTGGATTCGTACCTGTGCTCCCGTAGCCTCACTGGCCTCTTGCTGAATTTTGGCGAGTACGTAATCGTGGAACTTCTGGCTTCGGACAACGATGTATCCTGCGATCCCGAGAACGGTGATCACCGCTAGAAGACCAATTCCAATCCAACCGAGTTTTCTTTTCCATACCATGACAGCACCTATGATGGAACTTCAAAAGGCCTGTCCCAGGGTGATGTAGAACTGCGTAGCTCTCACTCCCGTTACAGGGTTCAGGTTTCGTCCGATATCAAAGCGGACGGGGCCCACCGGCGTGGCGTACCTTAGTCCGACGCCCACCGTGTTCGTGTAATCCCGAATGAAATGGCTAACACCAATGGGGCCATATACGTTCCCACCGTCATAGAAAACTGCTGCGCCCAGTCCCTCTTTGATGCCCAGAGGAAAACGGAATTCTGAATTAAAGATGAACAGCTGATCGCCGCCCACGGGCACTTGTAGGTTCACGCAAGTAGAGGGCACCGCGGGATTGCTGCACGCGGGAACCGTACGCTGCGGCCCAGCTCCATTGATGGGAAAGCCGCGCAGCGTGGTCTCGCCTCCGGAGAAGAAACGTTCACTAGTAGGCACATCGCTACTGCCAAAAGACTTGGCGAGTCCCAAGGTGATCCTATTTGCCCAGACAGTCTTGCCGAACGGCTTGTAGTAGGAACTCTGGCCCAGGAAACGCGCGAAGTTGGCGTTCGATCCCAGCGCCTTTGGGGTAATTCCCAAGTCCAGAGTTTCGTAAAACCCACGGGTCGCATCGAGAGGCTTGTCGCGGGTGTCTCGAATCCATGTGGCAGAGAGCGTCGAAAGCCTGAGCCGCTGGTCTTCGGGTAACACCAGCCCAGGGATCAATAGATTGGAGAGAATCGTGCGACGGAAACGATAACGGAGTTGAATCCGTCTTGTCTTATCCTTATTAAGTGGCTTCTCCAACTGCCACGAGCCTTCGGCGAGACGAGCCTCAAATGTAGGATTCTCGGTCGTGCGCTCGATAGACGCACTAAATAGCGAACTCCAGCTTGATCCCCTGAAGTGCGGCTGGGCGTAGGTGGCGAGGGCGCGCTGATCAAGTCGCGCTATCAGAGCAGAAACTGACGCGGTTTCGGCGAGACCGCGAAGGTTGTAACGAGTGAATCCGATGGAACCCCGAGGACTAATGAACGTCTTTTCGGCCGCCGTGAAGTTCGGCGCTGCGCCGGCGACGGGTGGCAGTCCCGGCAGGGCAATGGTGCCCGAGGGCAGATTGCCTCCACGGCGAGCCACTTCAAGCCCAAAGCCGTAGGTTATCTCCTTGTTACCGGCTTCATGTACCTTGACCAGTACGTCCTCGTGGTTCTGATCGGTAATCGGGCGGCGCGGTTCGACGCTGGCCCAGTCGAACACCCCGAGGTCGTGTAACCTGCTCTCTCCTGTGAGCATGGCTCCTCGGCTCAGGGGCGCTTCAGGAGTAATGTTTGCAGTCTTCTGCATCAGCGACGGCCGTGTCCTTTTGTTGCCGAGGAGAAGCAACTCGTCTACCTGCACCTGCTGTTTTTCAGTGATCTTGTACGTAACATCTACCCTGTTGGGATCGTTCGGTAACGGTGTGACCTTGGAATCAAATTCCGAGTTGAGAAAGCCCCGGTCCAAATAGGCGGCCATGATATAGCTGCGGTCCTCGGCCAGACTCTTGGGAGAGAACGGCTGGCCCGGCCTAAGCTGAAAACCGGCTTTAGGCGCGAGCTCTAGTCCTGATATGTGGGAGTTCCCCTCGATCGTGAGATTGTCGACCAGCGTTTGCGGACCCTCGGTGATTTGAAAAGTGATGTAAACCTTCGGTTCGCGATCGACAACGTCGGTATCGACTTTGACGTCCTCGTAACCGCGATTCTTGTAAAAAGCAGCAATACCGTTCACGCTTTGACGGAGCAACTTGTCGCTAAACTTTCCTCGGGAGAGGAGCAATCGGTGGGGTTTCACCATGACCTGCTGAATGAGCTCGTCCTTATCGATATGCTGATTGCCGCGGAATGCTACGGTTTCAACCTTGTGGCGCGAGCCTCGGTTTACGTCGTAGACTAGATCAACGTTGGAATCCCGGTTTTGAAAATTGGTGGTTACTTTCGCATCAAAGTACCCCTTGCTCTGGAAAAAATCGATCAGATTTCGTCGGCCCTCTTCTACTAGATCTGGATCAACCGTACCCTCGGAAAATATGGGGATGAGCTTTTTCATCTGCCTTCCACGAAGGAAAGGAAGCCACGAGAGTTTCGCGCCCGTGACCCTCACCTTGACGATCGGTCCAGGCCGGGCGTCAATGACGATGTCGGCGCGATTGGTATCTTTGTGATAGAGCGACTGATCGAGGTGCACCTTGCTGGCAAGGTGGTGCTGATTGGCTAGGTTCCGCTTCATGAGCGCGATCGCAGAATCGATCCGCTTCGGCGTGTACGACTTCCCAGGTTTAAGAGAAGCTCCTCTGGCCCTAGCCCGAAGGGAACGCGTAGCGTGCAGTAAGCGATTCGCCTCGGCAGGTTCCGGTCCACGAACTTCGACACTCCCGACCTTTGCCCGTTTCCCCAAATTGACATGAAATATGACATTTGCGAGCAGGTGGGTTTCATCGAACTGCGGCTCTGGTTGGACCTGAGCTTGGAAGTAACCCGCCGAGACGAAGAAATTGAGGAGATTTCCAGCAGCTTTGGAAACAACATCCTGTTGGTACGGCGTTTGGTTGGGAATATCGATGACCTGCAAAAGCCGCGTGTAGGAAAACCTCTTAGTTGCGCCTGCGAACTCGAAGACTCCGAAGTAAAGCGCCGGCTCCAGTGTGAAGGTCACGTGCAGGCCGCCCGGGTCTGGCTTAACCTCGACTTCAACCTTGCTGAAGCGGCCGGTCCCCCGCAAGGCAGAAATCGTGCTTTCTATCTTGGAACCGGAGTACGGTTCAGCGGTCTTCTGTTGCACCAGCGCTCGCAAGGACTCGACTGAAATTTTCGGATTAGCGACTAGATCTACTGCAGCGACCCTCTGGCCATCGTAGGAAACTTTGTTGCTTTGGCTGGCCTGCTGACACTGGATATAGGAAGACCCCGCCAAAACCACCAGAATCGAAATGATCCAGCAGCGCATAAAATGTAAATAATGTGTTTGTGTAGCGGCCCGGGACCCGCCTTGCTCTCAAGGGCCATGTCGTCCCAATTCACAACGTCTCTTCGATGCCCTCATTTTTCACAGAGATGCCATTCGGGCTGCCCGAGGCTTAGGCCAGATTCATGTATGGCTACGCGCCCTCAGGGTCCCTGAGCTTTGAAACCATCGACAGGTTGGAATATAGCGTAGGCTCAGCAAATAATCGATTTTTCCCAAAACGTTGATGGTCGGCTCGGACTTGGGCATGAAACAATCGACATGCTTGGAGGTCCCCTGGCAGGCACTCATCGCTAGACAAGAGCGCGACGGCAACGTCCGTTTGGCATTCTTCAGGCGCGCCGTCGTCATGCCGCCTTTCATTTCTGGCATGCCATGGTCGAGGAGCCCCAAGTCAACTGAATTCGATTATAAAGCCTGCGCAGCTTCCTCACCGTTTCTCGCGGTTAAAACCCGATACCCGTTTTGTGCAAGCAGCATTTTCTGTCCTTCAGCACGCTCGGGTGCCGTCAACACAGAGGATTACTGGTTCCTAGACCATAAGGTGCATTCCATCTTCGGCCTGAGTGTTAGTGGCAGCAGGTGGTGCTGTTCCGAGTTGGTATGGGCGTGGCCTCGAAGACAGGCTTCGGGAGATTATGTCGAACCTGGATGTGTTGTCTAAGACGTGCTCTTTCCTACGCATCCGCAATCAGTGCATTCTTGTTTTTGCGCCCTATAGCAGAACTAACGCGAGTGGTTATACCAGTTCAATCCAGAATATCGGGTATCTTCAGAGTTGAAGCTCCGACTCTATGACGCTTATCGTGGTTCTTGCTCATAAGAAAAGAGTTGCATAGTCGAATCTTTCCACCCGCGCATAGACAAAATTACAGGATCGCCTTTGATCCGCCGCGGAATGTCTCGGAATGAGAAGAACTTACCTTTTGGCACCTAGTTTGCTAGTTGCAGTAGCCGTCCGCATGCTCGAAAAGATCGAGAAATAAGCGTGAAGAAGTGCGGATTGCGCGGGTACAAAGCGCCGACGTCTTTGCGGAGGTGACTTGTGAGCGGATTTCGTATCCTCGTTGCGGACGATCATGAAGTTGTCCGTCGCGGCATATGTTCATTGCTATCGAACCGCGCCGGGTGGGAGGTATGTGGTGAGGCCGCAGATGGCGGCGAAGCCGTCGAAAAGGCCAAAGAACTCAGGCCAGATCTTGTCATTCTGGACCTGCACATGCCTAGTCTCAATGGTATGGAATCCGCTCGCCAGATTCTGCGAAATAATCCGCAGCAACGAATTCTCGTTTTGACCATTACCGATTCCGAGTCCATGGCGCAAGAGCTGTTGAGGGTCGGAGTCAAGGGCTACGTGCTGAAATCCGATGCTGCCACCGACTTGGTTGCGGCAGTTGAAGCAATGCAACAGAACCGCACCTTCTTCAACTCCGGGGTCGACCAGATGGTTTTGGAAGGTTATCTGAATAGCGGCAGCCCGTCATTCAACAATCATCGTGGCCTGTCAAAATTAACACCGCGTGAACGCGAAGTCGTGCAGTTGCTGGCCGAAGGAAAGAGCACTAAAGAAGTGGCCGTCACGCTCGGCCTCAGTGTGAAAACTGCGGAAACACATCGTTCGAACATTATGCGGAAATTGCATCTTCGTTCAGTGAGCGAATTGGTGCTCTACGCAGTGCGGAACGACATCGTCCACATTCCCACCCCATATGCGACTGTAGAGATGACGGTGGCGTCGGTCGGTGATTAGGCCGGCGAAAAACGTGATGGCTATGGAGAGAACTGCAATGATACTCGTCACAAATCCGAAACCTTGCACTGCCGGATTCATCGAATGCGGCTGGAGGTCAGCAACGACGAAGACGAGGCTTGTTGCGATTACCGCAATGACCTCAGCAGTGAATCCAATAAAGGCTGCGTAATAGCGACGGTCAATTGTGCGCTGTTCTCGGCTGGTTACAACGCCCCACAACATCGCCCCGCCTATCAATATGGCAACTCCCAGCAAGGTAAACATTCTCGTACGCCAGATACTGTACCATCGCCATATCACTCAAAATCGCGCTACAAAGAAAGGGCGGCGTGTTCGGAGGCTATAGGCCCCTCACCCTTACGCCGCCCT
>Ga0075424_100001751_pt1 | contig 19271 bp, 17 predicted proteins | sample SoiMethybrSBSTD3_FD_75301 | JGI IMG/M metagenome (GOLD analysis project Ga0075424, IMG submission 75301) | Bulk soil microbial communities from a Populus tree surrounding site in Tennessee, USA - Soil MetaG P. TD hybrid SBSTD3 | ecosystem: Environmental > Terrestrial > Soil > Tree plantation... | reverse complement strand
CAGCGGATCGAGGGACTCCGGAATGAAGGACCGTTCACGCCGCCGAGCGAGCGCGGGACACTCGTGTATCCGTCGAGCATTGGCGGGGCGCATTGGGGCGGCGTGACGTACGATCCCGCGCGACAGATCGTAGTCGCGCCGGTGAACCGCATCCCGATCGAAGTAAAGCTCATTCCGCGCGCGACATACGACCGACGCGCCGTCACCGACGCCGCGGAAACAAGAGGGCCGGGCGCGCAGTACACCGACATGCGTGGGACGCCGTACGTCATGCGACGCCAGTTCATGTTCGGACCCGGCGGCGCGCCGTGTTCACCGCCGCCATTCGGATCGCTCGTGGCGATCGACCTCAACACCGGCACGAAGAAGTGGGATGTGCCCCTCGGCTCGTTAGGCCCGCTGCTGCCAGCGGGCGTTGATTCCGCGCAGGCCGCGACGCTGGGATCGGTGAACCTTGGCGGCGCGATCAGTACTGCCGGTGGCGTGGTCTTCGTCGGGGCTGCCCTCGATCGCGCGCTCCATGCGTACGACATCGAGACCGGGCGGGAGCTCTGGAAGGGGCCGCTTCCCGCCGGCGCGAAGGCCACGCCGATGACATTCCGCGGGCCGCGTGACGGGCGCCAGTACGTCGTGGTCGCCGCTGGCGGGGATGGAGAGCTGTGGGGATCGTCAGACGCGATCGTGGCGTTTCGGTTAAGGAAATAGGACCGATGAACTTCCGAACTCTGCAAGAATCCCAGAGGGCGGGAACTCCCACACGGCGCGGAATCACAGACGGCGCGGAATCACAGAGAACGCGAAATCACAGAGAACGCGAAATCACAGACGGCGCCAAGCGCGAAATCCCAGACCGCGCGAAACGGCGGCCGCCGTCTCGCGCCGTTGCCCTTCGCGCCTGGCGCCGTCTGTGATTTCGCGCGTTCTGTGATTTCGCGCCTTACGGGAGTTCGCGCCCTCTGGGATTTCGCGCCGTTCGGGCCTGCGCCGTCTGGCGGTGTAAACCTCGTGTCTTGTCCGCCTGTCTCATCAGGGTCGGCCAAACGAGACCAGCCTCTCTCTTCAGGACGTACGCATGAGACTCCAGCTTGCCGCTCTCGCGCTCGCGGTGGCCGTTCCCGCTGCCAGTATGGCGCAGAACTACGACGAACCGCGCAACGCAACCGTGCCCGCGTCGGGTGCGACGCTGCTCAGGGTAGACGCTCGCGCCGGACAGCTTCGTGTCACCGGACGCACCGACCTCACGGAGGTGCGGGTGCGGGGAACGGCACGCGCGTCGAGCCGCAGCGTGCTCGCCGACATCAAGCTCGAGGCGGTGCGGGAAGGCAAGGAGATCCACGTTCGTGCGATTCTTCCCGAACACGGCGACTGCTGTGACTGGAACGACGAGGCGCTGCTGGATCTCGTGATCGAGACACCGGCGGCGCTCCCCGTGGACGTCGACGACACGTCCGGTGACATGACCATCGAGAGCGTCGCGGCGAAAGTCCGAATCGACGACAACTCCGGTAACATTCGCGTGCGCGATGCCGGCGGCGACCTCTGGATCCGCGACTCGTCCGGCGGGATCGACATTCGGGGCGTGAAGGGGTCGGTGGACATCGACGAGGACAGCTCTGGTGAGATCGAGGTCTACGACGTCACGGGGTCGGTCCACGTGGGCCGCGATAGCTCCGGCAGCATCTACGTCTCGCGGGCCGGCGGCGATTTCGTGGTCGAGCACGACGGGAGTGGATCGATCGACTACGACGGCGTGAAGGGGAAGGTCGACATTCCACGGAAGGATCGGTATCACCGACATCGCTGACGTAGGTCATCCCGAGCCATCAGGCGAGGGATCGCGATCCTCCCGGTAGGGGGGATAGGGCCCTCTGTCGGGACGAGCGCGATCCCTCGCTCCGCTCGGGATGACAGCCGGGCTGCGCTCGGGATGACAACTCGTCTTGTCGCTGGTGAGGCGGGCCGATAGCATTGGCGCGACGACTCACCATGATCGCCCGACGAGGAGCGCGTGTCCGAACAATCGCCGACGCAACAAACCGGAGAACGAACCGTCTGGCGTGGTTCGCCATCGCAGGCAGTCAACCTGCCCGTCTATGCGCTGCTGGGGATCGGGTTAATCGTATCCACCGTCGGGTTGCTGTTCCTCCGCGCCAGTACTGCTCCGAGCGCGACGACTGACATCAATGCGCGCTCGGTGTACCCGTGGATCATCGTGGCGATCTGGGTGCTGTGCGGCATCGGCGCCCTGATGACGTATCTCAAGGTGAGCACGACGAAGTACGTCCTCACCACGGAACGCCTCCGGGTCACGACAGGAATGCTGTCAACGAGGACGGAAGACCTCGAGCTTCGGCGCGTACGGGATTCCATCATCCTGCGGCCGTTTTGGGCCCGGATGGCGGGACTCGGTGATGTTCAGATCCTGAGCGCCGATGCGAGCACGCCACAGGTCATCCTTCATGCGATCCGCGATCCGGACGGAGTGCAGACGATGATCCGCTCGAACGTCCAGGCGCAGTGGTCGCGGTTCGGCGTACGGCAGATGGAGCTCGACTAGGCTACTACCGTGCTGACTGCCGCGATCGACGTCGCGAGCCGGTCAGACCACGAGCCACGAATCGTCACGTACGGGGTGCCTAACGCCTCCAGCGCGCTCACGAACAGCGAGTGCATGTGTGCGCGCGCGTGCGGCAGGTCGCGCGCCGGGTCGGCCACCCACGGGACGTCGATGTCGCAGAGCAGATAGAGGTCGGCGCGGCGGTCGCGTGCCGCCCGCTCGATCCAGGCGGGGCAGGCCCCATAGTAGTGCCAAGCGTACAGGGTCGTGCTCACGAGATCGGTGTCGAGAACGAGCAGAGCCTCCGCCATGGCGGCGCCGCGGTCTTCCGCCGCGATCTGACCGCGCGCGATCGGCTCGACGTCGGTCTGGTCCAGTGGCTCTCCCGTCATCGCCGTTTTCTCGGCGAGATACGTACGCGCGTACTCGGGAACCCACACCGTTCCGAAAACACGTGCGAGGTCGCCGGCCAGCGTGGTCTTTCCGGTGGATTCCGAGCCGGTCACGACGACGCGTTTCATGGGAGGCGAGCGCTTGCCAACGTTCAGGCAAGTCCGCGCTCGGCCAGCGATCGCTTCCACTGTACGTAGCCCATGACGGCGAGGACGAGGAATACCGCGTACAGCCCCGCCGTCAGATACAGCCGCTTGAAGACGAACATCGCAATGTAGACGACATCGACGGCCACCCACACAGCCCAGTTCTCGAGGATCTTCCGCGTCATCATCCATTGCGCGACGAGACTGGTGCTGGTCGTCGCCGAGTCGATGTACGGCAGCGCCGCGTCGGTGAATCGTGCGAGCAAGGTGCCGAGGACCGCCGCGCAGGCGATACCGATCACCGCCAATCTGGCGCCTAACGCCGATGACGTCCGAGAAACATGGAGCTCGGTGCGGTTCTCGCCGCCGTACAGCCACTCGTACCAGCCGTACAGGGATAGCGCGAAGTACACCGCCTGGAGTCCCATGTCCGCGTACAGCTTCGCCTCGTAGAACACGACGAAGTAGAGCGCGACGTTCACGAGCGCCGTGGGCCAGCTCCAGATGTTCTCGCGCGTGCTCAGGTAGACGCTGATGATGCCGGTCACGGCGGCCAGCACTTCCCAGCGCTTCGCGATCGCGAGGGCGACGAGTTGGTCGATGGACATTCGGCGGAAAGCTAGCGTGGGCCCGTGTACACGATGAGCTCTGGGTTGGGCACGCCGGCCGAAGGGAGTCGCTCCCAGCCATCGATGTTGACGCCGAGCGCCGGTGACTCCGCCAGAATGGCCTGGGCGCCGCGCTGCTGCATGTGCGTTAACACGGCGCCCCGCCCGGCCGCGTCGAGCTCCCAGAAGCGTTGAGCCTCGGCAAACGGAACCAGCGAGACGAATCGGAGTCGCGCAGGGCGTGCCCACAGCGCGTCATACGCTTCGCCAACGAAGCCGATTCGCGATCCCGGACCCACGCCGCGCGCCGCGAGCGCTGCGGCGACGTTTGTCCGGGCTCGGGCCGACGCGTGCCAGTAGCTTGCATCGACGCGCACCTGATGTATGACTGGCAGGAGAGCGGCAACAGCACCCACGGCGAACCCAGTTCGCAGGCGCCGCGACAATGCGTCGGTCGCCCACGGCGGAACGAGTCCCGCGAAGAGCAGCGCCGCAACGGCTGCTACGAACCGGGACTGCAGGAAAACGAGCGAGTACATCGCAAAGACCGCGACGGCGGGAACGACGAGCACCAGAGACGGTCGCATCCCCAGGATCGCCCGCCACGAGACCGGCCCGGCGAACGCGGCGGCGACGCCGCCGACGAGCAGGAACCCGAACAGCTCGAGGATCATGCGGGCATGCCTAACGACCGCCCGGACGATCGCCACTGGAAGGAGCGGCGCGACGACCCCGCGGTACCAGTGTCCCGCGTCGTACCAGATGGGCAGCGTCCCGGGAATCGGCGCATCAATGTCGTAGATGGCGGGGTGGGCATCGCGCACCGGGTCGAGCCGGGTGAGCGTCTGGCCGGTCTCCGTGGGCGATGGAAGTCTCGCCGGCAGCGGGAATATTGACGACACCGGGCCAGGGACGCCCGCTACGTACCAGAGGTAATTGAGTCGCCCGACGTCGCTGAACGTCGCGGAGCCCTTGAGGCGCGATGAGTACGCGATCTGCGGCGCGCCGATGCTGAGAAAGACCACCGCGGCTGCGGCGACGTGCGTCAGTCCGCCCCGGTGACGTCGCAACAGAACCGCGAGCAGCCCGAGCACGACAGCGCCAAATGGGAAGAGTGCCGCCTTGGTGAGATACCCGAGCCCAAGAAGGACTCCGAGTATCACGACGCTCGGCCAACGGCCGCCCCTGGTCGTGAGTCGAATACACAACCCGGCGACGGCGAAGACGATGGCCGCGACGGCCATGTCCGGTGTCATCAACCAAACACGGATCCAGCCGACGGTGACGACACCGAAGAGCGCGTAGACCAGCGTCAGCCAGGTTGAATCGTTAGGTGGCGCGCCCGGGTGGCCTCCCCGGGTCGCCCACCGAACCTCCCGAACGAAGTATTCCAGCGCCGCGAACGTGCAAAGGAACAGGACGAAGTTGACGCCCTGGGCGATCGCGAGCTCCCGCGTGGCGCCTGTTCCCGCCACGAGACGCGCGATCGCGAGCAGCGACGGGTAGAGTGGGCTCCAGTAGCCGGTGCCTGACGCGGGCCATCCGCCGGACAGGTAGACGTCGCTCGCGTCGAGATACGCGACGCCGTCGGGGTTCATGCCATCCCGCGCGAACCAGATGGCCGCGGCGCCGAACATGAGCACGAACGCGCGCAGAGCGGCGATCAGGATGCGAGCTCGAGAGGTCATTGCAGGCGGACGCGTGCGCAAGTTTGCTGGCCGGTCCGTTATTACGCCTCAGCTCGGAAGAAAGCAACCGGGCGCGGCTCCCAGGAGCCGCGCCCGTCGCTCGTTCGAGCCAGCGGTCGGCCAACATGCGGCCGCCCGTCGGTCCGAATATGCGCTACGGCGTGATCAAGGTGAACTCCCGGTCGAGGACCTTCCCGTACTCGAACGAGCGTTCTCGCTGCCACCTGCCGCAGTGCTCACGGTCAGCGTGATCGTCGTCGTGTGTTCGCCGAGACCCGTCCCGTTTCCGTGAACAACCACGGACGCCGAACCCGGTGCGGCCGTCGCCGAGGCGGTGAGCGTCAACGTAGACTGGTTCGTGGTTGGTGCGGCCGGGTCGAACGTGGCCGTCACCCCGTTAGGCAGGCCAGTCGCGGTCAGCGTGACTGCGCCCGCGAACCCGCCCGTTCGCGTGATCGTCACCGTCGCTGTGCCGTTCGTTCCCGGCTGAATCGTGAGCTCCTTCGGATCGACGGTGAGCGAGAAGCTGCCGGGGATGTTGACGGTGAGCGCAAGCGTTGTGGTCTGATCGGTCTGACCTTGCGACGTGCCCTTGATCGTGATCGTTGCGGCACCAATCGCGGCCGTCGCAGACGCTGTCAGCGTGAGGGTGGATGTCGCTCCCGTGGTAGCCGTTGGGTCGAACGCCGCCGTCACGCCGTTAGGCAGGCCGCTTGCCGTGAGGCTGACCGAGCCGGCAAATCCACCGGTTCTCGTGATGTTCACCGTGGAGGTAGCGCTCAGACCCTGGATGACCGTCAGCGCCGCAGGGTTCGCGGCAAGCGTAAACGTGCCAGCCGGTGCGGCGTTGACCGTCAGCTGGAACGTGGCGGTCTTGTCGGCCTGTCCCGCTGCTGTCCCTTTCACCGTGACCGTTGCGTTCCCCGTCGCCGCGTTGGCGGCGGCGGTGAGGGTCAACGTTGAAGAGTTGCCGGTGGCGCTTTGCGGATCGAATGCCGCTGTCACGCCGGTCGGGAGGCCTGTGGCGGTGAGCGCGACAGCTCCGACGAAGCCGCCGGTTCTCGAGATGTTGACGGTCTGTGTCGCCGTTCCGCCCTGTGTCGCGGTTACCGTCGCGTTGGCGACGGCAAGCGTGTACGTCTGCGTCGTCGTCGGCTGGGTTCCATTGTCATCGTTACGACACGCGGCAACTGTCGCTGCTGTGAGAAGCGCGGACGTGAGTTTCGTAACTCCGAACATGCCGACACGCACGGTGCCCCCCTGTCCTAATGCGAGGCGCGATACGCCACACGCGGCGAATCCAGTGTGCATGAAACTATGGTGATGCCGCGACCACGGTAATCACGAGACGCGCAGTTGCCGGCGTTACACCAGTGCCCGTCGCCCGTACGGTCACACTGTCGACCCCAGGGCTAATGCTCCCCACACGGATCGTAATGAGCGCCGATGACACCGAGGGATCGAGTGAAGGCGGACCGACGACGGCCAGGATCCCCGACCAAACACCCTCGACCGCGATCGAGACGTCACCCGCGAAGCCCCCCGCGCGCGAAAGCGAGAGGTTGACCGTGTTCATCCCGCCCTGCGCAACGTTGACCGCCGCGGTCGACAACGCGATCGCGATCGCAGGCTCTGGCTCGGTACCGTCATCGCTGGTGCACGCCGCGATCGCCACTGCGGCGACCACCGCGACAATGGATCTCGGCACTCTGAGCCTGCCACCACCCACCGCTGCCTCCTGATCCCGGGCGAGCCGATGACGCTCGGCCGAACGACGGCTCTACCTCGCGGGAGGCTCGAGGCGAAGAGGAACGGAGGAAACGCTCGAGCCGTCGCCCAGCATGGCCGTCACCGTCCACGAGAGCCCACGACCGCGCCGCACGAGTGAATCGGCGAGCACGAACGACGTGTCGCGCATCGTGGAGTCTACCAGTGCGGTACCTGCTTCGTCGATCACCTCGAGGCGGTAGCTGGCGGCATCGGCCGTCGGTCGCCAGGCCAGGCTGGCCGCGCCGGTGGGCAACCAGCGGGCAGGATGGGTCGACACGGCCGATCCACCACGCAGCCGCGCCCCGCTCTCGAGATCGCCCGACGTGAAGACGAGCTTCACGCCTGCGACAACCAGCAGACTCGCCGCGAGGGCCATGAGCCCAATGGAGGGCGACCGGAACCATGTACGCTGACGCGGCATTCCGACGGCCGACAGGCTCGCCCGAACGAGATCAAGCTCGCGCCGGCATGCGCTGCAGGACATGACGTGATCGAGCACCTCGAGCCGGGCAGCTTCACTGCCCGACCGCTCCGCGAGCGCGACGAGCGCGTCTGGGTCGGGATGCGAGATTCGCGGGCCGGCCGCGCGGCTGTCGAGAAGAGTGCCGTACGCGAGGCGAAGTCGTTCGTCGTCCGAGTGCATTACCTGTCTCCCCCGCCGTCGATGCCCATGGCCTGTAGTCGCAAGCGAAGGTCCGCCAGCCCGCGGTACACCAGATTTCGCGCCTTCGCTTCCGTCCAGCCCATCAACTCTCCGATCTCCGCAGTGCCGTAGCCCGCCAGGTACATCCGGACCACTGGCCTCCGCGACGCCACTATCGACTGCAGCGCCTGCTCCACCCGCTCTCCAAGCTCGGTGAGCGACGCATCCCGTTCCGGCGTTGGGGGGGCACGACGCGCACTCAGTTCCGCGTCGTCCACCATGTCGAGCGAGTCGCTTCGGGCCGATCTCCTTCGACGGACGATGTCGATGGCTGCCGTTGTCGCCGCTCGGTACAGATAGGACGGACTGACCGCGTCGATCCTCTCATCGGTGCTCAGGGCCCCCCAAAGCCGGACGCGCACTTCCTGCGTCAGCTCGTCGAGGTCGGCGCTCGGCAGCCGATAGCGGGCCCCGACGGTACGGAGCACGCCGGAATACCGAGTCATTATGGACTCGAGCGCACGCGACACGGTGTCGGACTGCATTACAGTCGGCATCCGACGGATTGGCAGAAAAGGAAGGCGGTCACGAATCGGATATTGCAACCGCATACGCAGCGGTCGCCAGCGGAGGAGAATGCTGGGACGCGGCTGTGGCGCTGACGCAGCGGTCAGCGGGGGCGCGTGGGGGCGGTCAGCGCGTTCTGACCGAGCTGCCCCGTCGCCAGCGGGCGAGTGAGCGGGTCGCCCCAGAGCACGAGAGACGCCCAGTCTCTCGCGGCGCCGCCCTCTCGCAGCGCATCCAGCTTCGCGCCGCGAAGTGCCGCGGCGGTCGATTCCCCGCGAGCCAGCCGCTGGTAGAACCGTCGAACGAGCAGGCGCTGTGCCTGGTCGTCGACCGCCCAGAGCGTGGCGGCGACGCCGCGCGCACCGGCCTCGATCAAGGGCGCCACCAGGCCACGCAATCCCTCGTCGCCGGCGTGACCGCCGCTCACGGCCGTCGCGCATGCTGACAGGACCACGAGATCCGCGTCGAGCGACAGCGCGCTCAGCTCCTCCGGACGCACAATGCCGTCCTCGCCACCGCCGGGGGCGAGCAGGAGCGCCGTCCCGCGCAGACCCGCCGGGTCGACGACGGCGTGTGACGCGAAGTGCAGAACCGAGACGTCGGAGAGCGGTGCCCGCTTGAGAGCCGCTTCGCTCGCGTCGCGCCCGAGCCTAACGAGCGAGCGCGGAACCGCTCGGGCGACGTCCCTTGCCTCGGCCGCCGCCTCGGGCAGCGGTGGCAGGGTGTCCCATCGGGCCACGCCGGACTGGCGTGGACGCTCCGGTGCGCCGAACGCCACGACACCGCGCGCGCCCGAGCCCACGCGCACGGGCGTGTCGGCATCCGCGCCCCACGACCGCCGCCTCAGCGCGGCGTAGACTGACGCGCTCGGCGCGTACGAGATCTCGAAGCGCTCGATCATCCGGCGACCGTCGGGCATCTCGAGCACGTCGAACGGCAGCGTGTTGAACGGTGCGCCGGGGACGATGACGAGGCGCGAAACGCCAGCGGGAATTGCTGACGCGATGGGCGCCGCGATCACGGCGCCGAGCGCTCGCGCCTGCGCTCGCGTGTCGCCCTTCGCCTGTAATGCGAGCACGAGCCGCCGGATCGGATCCACGAGGGAATCGGCCGGTGGAAGGACGTAGGCCGACGGGCCTTCACGGGCGAGCACGAACACGGTCGTCGGCTCGTTCCAGGTACCGGTGTTGAAATGCACGACCGCGGTGGATTCCGGCAGCGCGGCCTGCAGCTCGGCGAGTGTGACCGTTCGCGTGTAGACCTTGGTCAGCGCCGCTTCACGTGCGCCGGGGCGGTCGGTGCCGGGGTCCCGCAGGGCCTCGCGTCTCGCCATCCCGTCCAGCAGCTCACGCGCCTTCGTGCGTTCGGAAAAATCGAAGGCGGAGGACACGCGGCCTGCCCGGGCCAGCGACGCTACCACGGTCGCCACGCCGACGTCAGGGTCGTTTTCGTCGCCGGCGAAGCCTAACGCCGCGAGTCGCTGTTCGCGCGTCTCCCGCGTTGAGCGGAAGCGCTCGAAGCGCTCCATGGCGGCGCGGAGCGCTGCTTCGGCCGAGTCGAGCCGTCCGAGGAGCGCCTCCGCCTCCGCTCGCCGGGCCAGCTGCAGATAGCTCGGTCCTTCTCCCGCCCGCGACGCCTCACGCTGCGAGCGGTCGAGCGCGCGCCGCGCGTCGTCAGGGCGTCCGGTACCGAGCGCGAGCAGCGCGTCATAGTAGTCGAGGTCGATGTACTCGCTGGAGCGTCCGCGCATCGCGGTGTCTCGCGCAAGTGCCAGCATCTCCGCCGCGCGTGCCCAGTCTCGCCGCGCCAGCGCAAAGCGAAGCCGCTGGACGCGTGCATCGAGGATCTGCGATGTGTTGCCGGACTGCGCGAGCTGCCGCTCGGCGTCACGGAGGAGCGAATCCGCGCCTTGCCAGTCACGCACGGCCCACCTGACCGATGCTTCGGATTGCATGGCCGCGGCGGTCCCCCACCGATCGCGCGCGGAGTCCAGGAGCGCGCGCGATGACGCGAGGTGACGCCGCGCTTCGTTCCAGTCGTTCAGCGCCATCGCCACCAGACCGAGATTCATCTCGGTCCAGCCGAGTGTGAGCTGGCCGGCGATCTTGCCGACGGCGAGTCCCGCGCGCAGGTCCCGCTCTGCTGCCCCCAGCTCTCCACGCGAGCGGAGCAGAAAGCCGTGCCACTGGAGCGCGCCCGCGTATCCAACGAGGTCGCCAGCGTCTTTCAGTCGCCTAACGGCACGCCCGAACAGGACTTCGGCGGAGTCGACGCGCCGCACGCGATATTGCTCGCGTCCGAGTACGTTGTACGCGATGCCTTCGACGCGCGCGGCGCCGGCACGGCGGGCGAGACGCAGCGCGGAGTCAGCCAACGGACCCGCGCCGGCGCTTCCACGAGCAAGCACGAGCTGCGCCCGATATGCGAGCGCGAGCGCGCGCTCGGGAACGTTGCTGGCGGGAAGCACGCGGGTGGCGCTGTCGAGGAGAGCGAATCCGGCGTCCACGCCCTGGGTACGGCCGCGGATGAGCGCGAGGCGCGTCAGGGCCGCGCCTTCGGCGCCGCTGGAGTTAGCCGCTCTGGCCTCGGAGACCGCGAGGGAGAGCAGAGAATCGGCGTCGCGGACGCGCCATTGCTGCCCAGCCATGACCGCGGTCACGATGCGCGCCCACGCCGCGACGCTGTCGGGTCGACTTCCAGGGCGAGCGAGCAGTGGACTGATGAACGAGTCGGTGGCCGCGGAGTCGTATGCGAGTCGCGCGAACGACGCGACGCCGAGGCGGGCGAGCCGATTGGATGGATCGTGACGAAGACGACCGAGCCAATCCTGTCGCACGCTTACCGCGCGTCGCGTCGCCACCGCCTGCTCCGCGGCCTGGACGACTGCTTCGGGAGTGCGCGGCAGTGATGGCTGCTGGGCGGACGCGTACTCGACGGCGAGCGCCAGCGCAGGTGCAACGAGGGCGCGACGGGACAGCGAATGCATTGGACAACTATGACCCTGCTTCCCGGAACGCGCCAGCGAATCAAGACCGGCGACGCCTGATGAGGTGCAGGTCGCCGAACTCGTGCCACAGGTACTGGGCGTCGAGCGCGGCCTGGTAGGCGACGCGCAAGTGTCTCCGGCCTGCGATCGCCTCCAACATCGACAGATGCGACGCACGCGGCTCGTGGAAACCGGTGATCAACGCGTCCACCGTGCGGACGCCACGCTCCGGTGTGATAACGAGATCCGTCCACCCGCTCGCGGCGTGCAGGGTTCCATCGGGTGCGGCGACCGTTTCGAGGGCGCGGACGACCGTCGTGCCGACTGCGACGACTCGGCCGCCGTTTGCACGTGCACGGTTCACCGCGTTCGCGGTGCAGCCGGTGACGCGAAAGCGTTCGGGGTAGGGTGGCTCGCCAGCCTCGAGGCTCGCCACGCCGGTGTGGAGGATGATCGGGGCAACCGTGACGCCCTTGGACTGGAGGCGCATCACGGTATCCGCCGTGAACGGCCGGCCTGCCGACGGCATCTCGGCGCTCCCGGGCTCCATGCCGAACATCGTCTGGTACATGTAGAGCGGCCATCGCCCCGGGACGTAATCGTATCGGATCGGCGCGCCGAACTCCTCCGTGTAAGCCATGACGCCGCCCGGACACGCGAGGTCAGCTTCCCAGAGGCGCACCGACCCGTTAGGCAACCCCGAACTGCGTGCCCCGAACGGCCCGGCGAGGACGGCCGACCCACCACCACGAAGGCGGATGCGCTCACCAGGGCGCGCGTCGAGTAACGGTCGGGTCCCCTGTGGTGTGAGACGGCGAAGCTCGACGACCCATCGGCGACCGTCGTCGCTCCCCGGCAGAGGCGACGACAAGTGCAGCACGATGAGCTCGTCTGCCGGTTCCGCCGATCCAGAACGCCACCCGTCCAACGCCGCGTTGATGGTGGCGCTCGCGTTCACGACGAGAACGTCACCGTCGTCGAGAAAGTCGGGCAGGTCTCGCGCCGTGGCGTGCCTAACGTCGTTCGTGTCGGGATCGGAGACGAGGAGGCGTACGTCGTCGCGCGCGAGCCCGCGCGCCTCCGGCGGCTCGTGCGCGACGAGCTCGGTCGGCAGCACGAAGTCGAGGGCGTCGGCCGACGCGGTCGGCTCGGGTCGCGCATGTTGAATGCGCAGCGCCGCGGTCACGCCGCGACCGACTCGGTCACGGTGCCGACGCCCGCGATCTCCGACGCGATGTATCGGCCGCTTGGCAGATTGCCTTCGAGCACGGCGACGAATCCCGGCACCTTCGTCTCCGGCAGCGGTCGGTCGCCGATGTCTTCGCCCGGGTAGGCCGCCTGGTGCATGTCCGTGCGCATGTCGCCCGGGTCCACCCAATACACCCGAACATCGGGATTCTCAGCCGCGAGCACTGCCGACAGCTGTTCGAGCGCGGCCTTGCTCGCGCCATATCCTCCCCACGTCGGATACGCGTTCACGGCGGCGTCGCTCGTGACGTTGATGATCCGCGCGTCGGGCTTGAGCTCCTGCTGCAGCTCCTGGATCATGGCGAGCGGAGCCAGCACGTTTGCGAGGAACACTTCGACGAGAGCCTCGAGGGGATAGTCGAGCAGGCGCGGCTGCGGGCTTGGGCCAAGCATGCCGGCGTTGTTGATGAGGGCGTCGAGCCCGGCGTGCCCTCGAGCGAGAACCGCGAGTGCCTCGCGGTGCTGGGGGTCGATGACGTCGCCGGCGAGCGCCGCCACGTGCGTGACTGTCGCGAGCTCGTCGCGCACTGCACGCAACCGCTCGGCGTCGCGCGCGGTGAGAATGAGGTTCCAGCCGCGGGCAGCGAGGCCACGCGCGAGCGCGAGCCCGAGACCACGTGAGGCTCCAGTGATGAGCGCAGTGCGTCCGTTGTTGGTCGTCATGGTCGTGTCCCACGTTGATCGTTGGATCGTGACCCGAACAATCATCGCGCGGACTTGTGCGCGGCATTGCGCGATTGTGCAGTCGCTGCCCTGTCCGAACGGACAGGTGGCGGGTTGGCTTGCGGGATCTCGCCGCCGACCATACTATCACTGCAAGTTCGCTAGCCTGGAGTTGACGCCATGTCACGCACGGCCCTCGGCGAATTCGAGCATCACGTCATGCTCGCCCTCGTCCGCCTTGGTGGGCGGTCGCGCGGTGCGCGGATCGTGCTCGAGCTCGAAGCAGCAACCGGTCGCACCGTCTCGCCGGCGGCCGTCTTCGTTGCCCTGCGTCGGCTCGAGCAGCGTGGATACGCGCGCTCATCGAAACGCGATGCACGTCCCGGCGAGGGTGGCCGCGGTAGCCGCGAATTTCAGATCACTGCCGCCGGCAAGGGCAAGCTCGCCGAGTCGCGTCGGACGTTCGAGCGGCTGTGGGGCACCGGGGATCCGGTGGCGGAGCCGTCATGACCGGCGTACCTCCACGATTTGCCACGGCCGTTCTTCGGCTGCTTCTGCCCGAGTCGGTCCGCGACGAGGCCCTCGATGAGCTGCGCGATGGCTATCTGCTTCGTGTGACGCAGTGCGGTCGCGCCGACGCCAACCGCTGGTATCGACGCCAGGTCCCCGCGTTTGCGATCCGCGTCAGGCTCGCGATCCTCGCCGGCGGGCCGCTCACCCCACCGAGAACCAGTCCCATTGGCAATCCCGCGCTCAACGGGAGCGAGCGTATGACCACGATTCTGGCTGACCTGCGCTACGGCGCGCGCGCCATGGTGCGCAACCCCATGTTCTCGGCGATCGCCGTGCTGACTCTCGCGTTAGGCATCGGTGCCAACGCGGCGATCTTCAGCGTCGTCCGGACGGTCCTGCTTCGGCCGCTGCCGTTCCCCGAGCCGGACCGTCTGGTGCAGGTCTGGGAGTCCCGGCGCGACCGCGGCTGGAATCAGTCGTCGTTCACGCACGCCAACTTCTGGGACGTGCAGGACATGAACCGCTCGTTCTCCGCGATGGGCGCGATCACGTATGGATCGATCAATCTCGCCGGCAAGGACAACCCCGAGCTGCTCGGCGTCGCCTACGTGAGCACGGGCTTTCTCCGCGCGCTCGGCGTGACGCCCGTGGCGGGGCGCACGTTCGCCGACGGCGAGGATCGCGTTGGTGCTGACGAGCGCATCGTCATCCTCAGCCACCGGCTGTGGAGCACGCAGTTCGGCGCGGATCGGTCGATCGTCGGGCGGGACGTCACGCTGAGCGGCCAGGCCTATCATGTGATCGGCGTTCTTCCGCCCGGGACCCCGTGGCTCGACGCCGGCGACGTCTTCATGCCGCTCCGGCGCGGACCTAACGAGGACCGCGACAGCTTCGAGCTCTCGGCCGTCGCGCGGCTCAAGCCCGGGGTCACGATCGATGCGGCGCGGGCGGACCTCAATCGCGTTGCCGGCCAGCTCGCAAGTCAGTATCCCCAGGCGAAGGGGATGGGCGTCACGATCGAGCCGTCGGAGGGCTGGGTGGCGAGCGATTCGCTCAGGCGCGCGCTGTGGGTACTGATGTCGGCCGTCGGCTTCCTGTTGCTCATTGCGTGCGTAAACCTCGCCAATATGCTGCTCGCGCGCTCGACCGGCCGGATCCGCGAGCGCGCCATGCGGGCGGCGCTTGGCGCCACTCGCGGGCGAGTCATCCAGACCGCCGTGGCGGAATCCGTTCTGCTCGGCGCCCTCGGCGCGGCCATCGGGCTGGCGCTGGCGTTCGGCGTGGTACGCCTGCTCCGGGCCTTCGACCCGGGCGACATCCCGCGGCTGTCCGACGTGTCGATCGACGGGACAGTGCTCGCCGTCACGTTAGGAGCGGCACTCGTCACGAGCATCGTCACCGGCTTGGCCCCGGCGATGCGCACGCCGTATCACGACATCGTTGCCGCGCTCAGGGAAGGCGAGCGGAGTGTCGTCGGCAACCGGCGGACCGTGGGGCTCCGGGCGGCGCTCGTGAGTGTCGAGGTCGCGCTGTCGCTCATGCTGCTCGTCGGGGCGGGGCTGCTGATCCGCAGCTTCGGGGCGCTTCTCGACGTGGATCGCGGGTTCCAGACCGACAATCGCGTGCTCTTCAACGTGACGTTGCCGAATCCCCAGAACGAGGCTGACGCGCAGCGACTCAGCGCGCTTCGCACGCAGCTCCAGGCGCGAATCGCAGCGCTGCCGCAAGTGAAAGACGTTGCCGCGGTGAGCATCGGTCCCCTTCGCGGTACTGGGACGGGCATGGGGTTCGCGGCGCAGGACAAACCGTCGCCGCCGAACGACGCCGTCCCGTGGGCCGGGTGGCGCATGATCACGCCCAACTACTTCAAGACGTTAGGCGTGCCGATCATCGCCGGCCGCGACTTCAACGCACAGGACGTCATCGCCAAGCCGTGGCGGGTCGTGATCAGCCATCGCATCGCCGAGCGACTGTGGCCGGGCGAGAGCGCGGTCGGGCGCCAGCTCATCCTGTGGAAGGGGCAGCAGGAAAGTGTGGCCGAGGTGATCGGCGTTGCCGCCGACATGCGCGATTGGGACCTGGCCGACCTGCCGTCGTATTCGGTCTACATGCCGTTCAACGGCGCCGGATGGAATCCGTCGACGTTCGTGGTGCACACCACCGCGGCGCCGACGGCGATCGTCCCCATCGTGCGGTCGCTGCTGGCCGAGCTCGCGCCGTCGAGCCCCGTCTCCAGTGTGCGAACGCTCGATGCGCTGGTCGGCGAATCGGTCGCGGCTCGTCGCTTCACGATGCTGATGCTCGCGGCGCTCGCGGCGGTGGCACTGATGCTCGCGCTGGCCGGTGTCTACGGCGTGCTCTCGTACAGCGTGTCGCGGCGCCGAACGGAAATCGGGATGCGGATGGCGCTCGGCGCGAGCGCGTCGACGGTGATGCGGCTCATCATCTCGCAGGGGATGCGACCGGTGGTCATCGGCCTTGTGGCGGGCGTTCTTGGCGCGATCGCCTTGTCGCGGTACATGGCCAGCCTGTTGTTCGGAGTGACGAGGCTCGATGCACCCACCTACGCCGGCGTCGCGGCGCTGCTCACGGTGGCGGCAGTACTCGCGTGCTATTTGCCAGCCAGAGACGCAATGAAGGTCGACGTGTTGACGGCGCTGCGGGAGGAGTGAGGGCTAGAGCTCGATCAGCCCTGCCTGAGCTGCTCGAGTCACCGCGTCGGTTCGGTTGGCCGCACCGAGCTTCGCGAACACGGAGCTGACGTGGAACTTGACCGTGCGCTCGGAGATCCCGAGTTGGGCCGCGATCTGCTTGTTCCCAAGGCCTCGCGCGACGTGCTCGAGGACCGACCGCTCCCTCGGCGTTAGGCTCGGCGTGTCAGCCGGCGCCGATTCGCCGCGGACGCGGCGCAGCACGGCCGACGTCGCGAGGGGGGCGAGCAGGGAAGCGCCGCTGGCCACGACGCGCACGGCGGCGAAGACGTCGGCTCGCGGCGCGCCCTTGAGCAGATAACCGGCAGCGCCTGCCTCCACGGCGGCAATGATGCGCTCGTCGGTGTCGAACACCGTGAACACGATCACCCGCACTCGCGCGTCGTCGGCGCGAAGGCGACGCAGCACCCCGACGCCGTCGAGCACGGGCATCGCGAGGTCGAGGAGCAGGACGTCGGGATCCAAGGACGCGACGAGTGAGATCGCGTCCGTGCCGGTGCCGGCGCTTCCCACGATCTCGAAGTCCGGCTGCGTCCCGAGCATCGCCACGAGTCCGTCGCGGACGACCGGATGATCGTCGGCGACTGCGATGCGGATCGTGCTCGGCGTTCGCTCACGATTGCTCACCGGACCTCCGCGGCGCGTCCGTGCTGCTTCACGGTGATTGGGACGCATACCTCGATGGCCGTGCCGACCTCGGGCGCGCTCTCGACCGTGAGCGATCCGCCGAGGAGCTTCGCGCGCTCGCGCATCCCGACGAGACCGAAGCGGTCGCTCGGAACTTCTGCCGGCTCGAAGCCGGTTCCGTCGTCCTCGACGCGGAGCCTCACCGTACCGTCGCCGCGCGTTAGGGTCACGGTGATGCGGCGCGCCTCGGCGTGACGCATCGCGTTGACCACCGCCTGCTGCGCAATGCGATAGAGCCCGCCTGCCACCGCAGGAGTGAGTCCCGTGTCGGCGTCATCGGACGCGATCACGGTGATATCGATCGGAAGCACGGGTGAGCCGCCGACGTCGGAGGCCATGCCTTCGAGCGCTGCTCGCAGCGACCGACCATCGAGCGGGGCCTCTCGCAGGTCAAGCACCGATGCCCGTGCCTCATCGAGCGTCGAGCGTGCCAGCACGAGCGATCGTTCCAGTGCCGACCGAAGTCGCGCATTGTCCGGTGCGTTCGCGCCGGCGAGTGAATCCACCACCTCGAGCTGCATGGTCAGGGCCGCCAACCCCTGAGCGAGCGTGTCATGAATCTCCCGCGCGAGGCGATTGCGCTCTTCGGCTGCCAGGGCACGAGAAGTTGCTGCCTCGAGACGACTCCGTTCTACGGCGAGGCTCACCAGCGCGCCGGCCGTGGTGAGAAGCGCGAGCTCCGCTTCGGATAGTACGCGCCAGTCGGTGCTCGCGACATTCAGCATCCCGAGTCGCCGGTCGCCGACCGCGAGGGGAACACTGGCATGGCACTGAAGGCGCCTCACCTCGTCACCGCGGTCGTCATCGATGAGCACCGCGAGGCGGCTGCACCAGACGACGTTCACGTTCGCGGCGCCGCGCAGGTCGCCGGCCCGGAACGTCTTGAGGCAGTAGCAGTCACCGTGCATCGCGTCGGGGTGATCGCGAAGCGCCGGCGGGAGCGCGCGAGACGCGGCGAGTCGCGGCTCGTTCGACTCGTCCAAAAGCCACACCCAGCCGGTCTCGAGGCCAAGTACATCGGCGACTGTTGCCAGTGCCGCCTCGAGCGACGCCGTGAGGTCGGCGGGTCCGCTCAATGCCTGGGCGAGTGCGGTGAGCGTCGTAAGCTCCGTCGACGCCACTCGTCCGCCGGAGTTGGCGACGCGAGCAGCGTTAGGCGTTGGCTTCGTTCGACGAGGCATTGATGGCCATCACCTGCCGGTCGCGGTGAACCCGTCTTCCCGCGCGCGTCGCACGATCGAGCGCACGAATGGTCCCTTCGCGTCCGTGTACTGTTCCTTGTCCTGGAGATAGAGAGCGGCCAGCTCGCGCTTGATCGTCTCGTACTCGCGCGCGATCTCCGGGTGCGCGCGGAGGTAGTCACGGAAGAGCAGGTGATCGCGCCACAGGTCGCTCGACAAGCTCACCATGTGGACGTGATGGGTGCGCGGCGTGCCGCGACGAAAGTAGTTGCGGCCGGGAATGCCGTACGCACCCTTGTGCTCGTAGCCGATCTGCTTGAACGCGTCGACGTACCTGGTGCCCGGCACATTGCCAGGTCGGCCGGCGAGAATGTCGATGACGGGTTTTGCGGCAAGCCCAGGGATCGACGTGCTGCCGATGTGCTCGAGGCGAAGTGGGAGGCCGTCGCAGGCTCGTGTGATGCGCTCGGCTTCGACGGCGAATTCCAGTGGCCAGGTGCTGTCGTAGGGCACGAGGCGTACGGACGGCGCGGTCATGATGGCAAAATGCCTCCAACGCCGGCGCCGTCCAATACCAATGACCAAAAACCAATGACTCACAACTCCACGACTAAGGACTCGGGAGGCCTCTTCGCGATGCCTCACCAGTCGTTAGTTGTGGGCTGTGGGTCGTTGGTGATGAGTCCTCGGCTTTCTTTGCTTTACACGGGGAACAGGATCTCGCGGTACTTCGGCAGCGGCCAGAACTCGTCACCCACCACGAGCTCGAGCGCGTCGACCGTCTCGCGCACGGCCGCCATGGCGTCCGCGCCCTCCGACGTGAGGAGCTTCGCGCACGCTTCCACGTTCTCGTGCTCGTGCTCCGCCTTCGTGATCGCCGCGGTCAGCACTGATCGGCGCTCACGGAGCT
>Ga0075424_100001746_pt1 | contig 19308 bp, 19 predicted proteins | sample SoiMethybrSBSTD3_FD_75301 | JGI IMG/M metagenome (GOLD analysis project Ga0075424, IMG submission 75301) | Bulk soil microbial communities from a Populus tree surrounding site in Tennessee, USA - Soil MetaG P. TD hybrid SBSTD3 | ecosystem: Environmental > Terrestrial > Soil > Tree plantation... | reverse complement strand
CCAGGGGTCTGGCTCCAATGTTGCAGCAGGCGCGTCAGCGCCGCAGGTGCAACATTGGTGCCTGACCCCGTTGTTGCGCGGCGCGAGCCGCGCAACTCCGCCCGCAGGGCCGGCACCGCCGCCCGGCCGCCATGGAGCCGGTGTTGCACCGCAGGTGCAACACCGGCGGGCGGTCCCGAAGCCCCGCCACCAGCCCTCCGATACGATGAGCCGCATGGTTCCTCGTAAGCTGGTGCTCGCGTCGCCGCGCGGCTACTGCGCCGGTGTCGACCGGGCGGTCGACACCGTCGAGCGGGCGCTCGACCACTTCGGCGCCCCCGTCTACGTGCGCAAGGAGATTGTGCACAACCGCCACGTCGTCAGCGAGCTGTCCGCGCGCGGCGCGGTCTTCGTCGACACCGAACTGGACGTGCCGGAGGGCGGCGTTGTCGTCCTCTCCGCGCACGGGGTGGCGCCCGAGGTGTACCGCAACTCGAAGGCCCGCGGCCTGCGGGTGCTCGACGCCACGTGCCCGCTCGTCAGCAAGGTGCACGCCGAGGCCCGCCAGTATGCCGCCCGCGGCTACACGATCGTCCTCATCGGCCACGAGGGCCACGAGGAGGTCGTCGGCACGATGGGCGAGGCGCCCGACGCGATCCAGCTGATCGGCTCGGTCGAGGAGATCGAGGGCCTCGACGTCCCCGATCCCGAGCGGGTTGCCTACATCACCCAGACGACGCTTTCCGTCGACGAGACGCTCGAGATCATCGCGGCCCTCCGCGAGCGCTATCCGGCCGTTATCGGGCCGAAGAAGGACGACATCTGCTACGCGACCCAGAACCGCCAGAACGCGGTCAAGGAGCTGGCGCGCGACGTCGACCTGGTGCTCGTGATCGGGTCACGCAACTCGTCGAACTCGAACCGGCTGGTGGACGTGACCCGCGAGATGGGCGTGGCCGCGCACCTGATCGACGACGAGGCGGGCATCGACCCCGCCTGGCTGGACGGGGTCGAGACCGTGGGGATCACCTCGGGCGCATCAGCGCCGGAGTCGCTCGTCACGCGGGTCGTGGAGCACTTCCAGGCGCTCGGCACCGAGCTCGTCGAGTCGCACGAGCTGGTGGACGAGGACGTCCACTTCTCGCTCCCGGTCGAGCTTCGCCGAGCCGCGTCGGCCTAGATCGATCTAGCAGTTCGCCCGCAGGAACTGCCTGAGTGGCGCGAACTCTCCGCGCTGTGCAGCCGCGATCTCGCGGTCGGTCGCGGCGAGCGTCCCCCGCGTGTAGCCGCCAGCGTCTTCGAGCTGTCCTGCGCGGTGCAGCGGCAACCGCCGCCGCAGCTGGAGCGCCTCCGCATACGAGCGGACGACGCCTGCGTCGTCCCCCGCCCGGGCCGCGGCAATCCAGTGGCCGTACCAGGCGCACTGGGCCTGGCCGATCGCGAACTGGAGCGCGTAGCCCTGGCCGAACACGGCGTTCCGCGGCAGGTCGAGCGGGCGCCAGCGCACGCCTCGCGGCAGGTCGATGGTGCGCTTGACGGCGGCGTACTCGCGCCGCACGGTGGCGGCGTCGTCGTCCCCCGGGATCGACGAGTAGACCGCGGCGGCGCCCACCAGCAGGGCCGCCGCTGCGACCGCGGCCGCGACGGCCGGCCGGCGCCGCGACGGCCGGCGGGCGGGAGCAGAGTCGCGCAGGATGGCAGCGCGCATCGCGCTCGCCCGGGCGTCGGGAAGCGGCCGCAGGGCGCGCGCCGGATCATGGCGGCGCAGGAGATCGATCGTGTCGGGCGTCATGACAGGCCTCCGTGGGAGAAGAGGGTGGAGCCGCCGGCGGGCGTCTCGGCGACCGCGAGCTCGCGCGCCAGCCGGCGCCGGGCGCGGAGCAGCCGCACCGCGACGTTGGCGCGGGTGCAGCCGAGAACCTCCGCGATCTCGTCGCGGCTGAGCCGCTCCCAGGCGGTCAGGAGCAGCACCTCGCGGTCGCGCTCGTCGAGGTTGCGCAGTGCGGCGTGGACGGCGTCGCGCTCGTCCACGGTGGCAGCCGGGTCGTCCGGCGCCGCGGGCTCGGCCCGCAGGCGGAGCTCGAGCCGGGCCCGGCGGCCGTCCCCGCGGCGCTGGTTCAGGCGGATGTTTCGGGCCACGCCCAGGAGCCACGGCAGCGGCTCCCGGGGCACGGCGTCCAGGCGGCGCCAGCAGACCAGGAACGTCTCCGCCGTCACGTCGTCCGCCAGCTCCGGGTCGCGCCGCCACAGGTATGCCCGCACCGCCTCGCGGTGGGCATCGAAGAGCTCCGTGAAGCGCGCCTCTCGCAGGTCATCGGGCACTCGATCCTCCGTCGTCGGGGGCGGTCGTCTCCCCTTCATGTCCGGATCGCCCCGCGAGATTGCGTCAGCCCGCGAAGGCCGCCAGGAGCTCGGACTCGCGCTCGGGCGAGAGCGTCGCCGGCGAGCGAAACTCCGGGTGCTCGCGGTCCCACGAGATCGTGTCGCGCACGACATCCTCGACCGGTCGGAAGGCGAGGCCCTCGGACACCGCCCGCGCCGAGCTGATCTGCATGAAGCCGGCGTCCGTGGGATCGGCCCCCTCGCCGACCCAGAGCGGCAGCTCGGTCCACGGCTCGACCCCGGCGTCGATCAGCCCCCGCTCGTCGGCCCACACCGGCCGCGTACCGGAGCCCGAGACGGCCGCACAGGCGTCGAACAGCACGCCCATGCCCATCGGCTCGGCCGGCCCGCAGGCGTTGAACGTCCCCGTGAGGCTGCGGCGGACGGCGGCCAGGATCCACGCCGCCAGGTCGCGCCCGTCCACGAACTGCACCGGCCGCTCCGGCCCGCCGGGCAGGAGGACGTCCCCTCCGGCGGCGATCCGGCGCGGCCAGTACGTGAAGCGGTCGGTCGGGTCCCACGGGCCCACGATGAGGCCCGGGCGCACGTTCAGGACTCGGCCCGGCATCGCCGCCTCGGCCGCCTCCTCGCACAGCGCCTTCAGGCCGCCGTACGTCTCGTCGTCGATCACCTCGGTGGCCGGGTCGGCCAGCCGGGCGACCGGAGCTGACTCGTCGATGCCGGCCTCGCCCACGCTGCCGTAGACCGACTCGCTCGAGACGAACGTGTAGTGGCCGCACCGCTCGGCAAGCGCCCCGGCCGACTGAGCGACCACGCGCGGGACGTACCCGCAGGTGTCGACGACCGCGTCCCACTCGCCGCCCGCAAGCGCGTCGAGGCCGCCGGCGCGATCGCCCTCGATCCGCTCCACCCGTCCGGCGAAGAGGCCCGGGTTCGTGCGCCCGCGGTGAAACAGCGTGACCGCGTCGCCCGCCTCGAGCGCGGCTTCGACCAGGTGCCGGCCGAGGAACTGCGTGCCGCCGAGGACGAGGAGGCGCACGCCCGCTGCTACGCCTTGGCGATGGTCAGCTCGGTGCCGGGCTCGACCGAGACCGCCAGCGTCTCGGCCGCGATCCAGTCGCGGTGCTCCGTGAACGCGCGCGTGATGTCGCCGTCGCGCTCCGGATAGGTGAGCCGGATGCGGTCGGTGATCTCGAGGCCGGCGTCCTTGCGCATGTCCTGGATCTGGCGGATGAGGTCACGCACCACGCCCTCGAGCTTGAGCTCGGAGGTGATCTCCGTATCGAGCGCGACCACGAAGCCGTCGCCGTCGGTGACCGCGAACCCCTCGCGGGCACGGCTTCGCAGCTCGAACTCGCCCGGCTCGAGCGTCCAGTCGCCGACCTGCACCGAGTCGCCGCGCAGCTCGAACTGGTTCTCGCGCAGAAGCCCGCGGATCATCGCCAGGTCGCGGCCGTGCTTGGGACCGAGCACCTTGAGCAGCGGCACCACCTCGGTCTGGGCGAACTCCTCCGCCGACGTGGCGAGCCGCACCGCCTTCACGCCCAGCTCCGCGCCGATCAGGTCGACGTGCTCGCCCACCTGGCGGCGGCGGCCGGCGTGGTCGGTCGCGACGATGACCTCCGCGAGCGGCTGGCGCAGCTTGAGGTTGGCCTCCGAGCGCGCCCGGCGGCCGAGCTCCACCACGGTCCGCACGGACTCGAGCGCCGCGACCAGGCCCTCGTCGTCGAGCGCATCGGCCGGCTCGGGATAGCCGGCCAGGTGGACGCTCGGCTCGGCATCGGCGCAGGCTGCGCGCACGAGGTTCTGCCACAGCTCGTCGGCCAGGAACGGCATCACCGGCGCCACGCAGCGGATCGCCTGGACGAGCGCGTACCAGAGCGTCGCGTGCGCGGCCCGGGTCGAGGCCTCGTCGTCGGACTTCCAGAAGCGCGACCGCGACAGCCGCACGTACCAGTTCGAGAGGTCGTCGACGTGCGCCTCGAACGCGCGCACCAGCCGCGGCGAGTCGTAGGTGTCGAGCGCCGCCCGGCACTCGCGCACCAGGCCCTGCGTGCGGGCGACGACCCAGCGGTCGAGCGGCTGCATGCCCTCGGCCCGCGGGCCGCCATCGAGCGTCGAGATCTCGGGCTGGAAGTCGTTGATCCCCGCGTAGGTGACGAAGAAGGCATAGGTGTTCCACAGCGTGAGCAGCCGCTTCTTCACGTCGTTCGCCCGCCCGTAGCCGAAGTTCAGGTTCTGGGCCGGCGGTTGGGCCGCGTACATCCAGCGCATGACGTCGGCGCCCATCTCCTCGATCGCGTCCTCGAACCAGATGGCGTTGCCCCACGACTTGTGCATCGGGCGGCCGGTCTCGTCGTTCACCTTCTCGTAGGTGAGCACCCGCCGGTAGGGCGAGCGGCCGTCCAGCGTGACCCCCATGAAGAGCATCGAGTAGAACCAGAGCCGGATCTGCTCGCGCATCTCCGACACCCAGTCGGCCGGGTACCACTTCTCCCAGTGCGCGTGGTCGGGCAGGTCGGCGATCGTCACCCCGACGCCCGCGCCCTCGGCGTAGCCCGCCTCGACCGGCGCCTCGTTGTGCCAGCCGAGCGTCGAGAACGGGACGATCCCGGCGTCGAGCCAGGCGTCGCCGACGTCGGCGATCCGGCGCGCGTCCGCATCGCACCGGCCGCAGCGGATGACGACGTCGTCGATCCACGGCCGGTGCAGCTCCTCGAGCCCCTCGGTGCCGCGCACGGCCCGCTCCCCGAGCTCGGCCTTCGACCCGACCACGGTCAGGTGACCGTCCTCGCAGAAGTAGAACGGCAGCGGCAGGCCCCAGTAGCGCTTGCGGCTGATGCACCAGTCGCCCATGTTGCGCAGCCAGTCCTCCATGCGCTTCGCGTACTGGGGCGGTGTCCACTCGACGCCGCGGGCGGCGTCGATCATCGGCTGGCGGATCTCGTCGCAGCCGATGAACCACTCGTCCACCAGCCGGTAGATGAGCTCGGTGCCGCACCGCCAGCAGACGGGGTAGCGGTGCGTGATCTCGCCGTCGGCGACGAGCCGGCCGCGCTGGCCCAGGTCGTCGACGATCATCTGGGCCGCCTCGGCCGTCACATGGCCGTGCAGCCAGCCGTACTCCCCGAAGAAGGCGCCGGCCTCGTCGACGGGGATGAGCGGCTCGAGCCCCTCGCGCTTTCCGAGCTCGAAGTCCTCTTCGCCGCAGCCGGGGGCGATGTGGACGATGCCCGTGCCCTCCTCCATCGACACGTCGTCCCAGGCCACGACCCGGTTCTCGAACCCCTGCTGGGCGGGCAGCTCGTCGAAAGGCGCCGTGTAGGTGAGCCCCACGAGCTCCGAGCCGCGCACCGTGCCGAGCACCTCGCCCCGGATCGGGTTGGCCTCCAGGCGGGAGGCGGCGACGATCGCGACGCCGGCTCCGGTCTGGACGCGCGCGTACTCGGCCTCGGGCCGGACGGCGGCCGCGACGTTGGCCGGAAGCGTCCACGGCGTCGTCGTCCACACGACCAGGTACTCGCGGTCACGGCCGTGGATCGGCAGGCGGACGTGCAGCGACGGGTGCGTCAGGTCCTTGTAGGAGTCGATCAGCTCGTGCTGGGAGAGCGACGTGCCGCAGCGCGGGCACCACGGCATCGAGCGGTGGCCCTGGTAGAGCCATCCCCGCTCGTTGCAGACCTTGAGGAAGCCCCAGATGTAGGAGATGTTGGGGTCGGTCATCGTGTAGTACGACCGCTCCCAGTCCATCCACTGGCCGAGCCGCTTCGACTGGGCGGTGAGGCCGCCGGAGAAGTGCGCCACCCGGTCGCGGCAGGCGCGCGAGAACCGGTCGAGCCCGTACTCCTCGATCTCGCGCTTCGAGTTGAGGCCGAGCTCCTTCTCGACGCCGACCTCGACCCAGAGGCCCTGGCAGTCGAACCCGTTCTGGTACAGCAGATCGCAGCCCCGCATGGCCGCGTAGCGCTGCCAGATGTCCTTCAGCGTCCGGCCCCACCCGTGGTGCACGCCCATCGGGTTGTTGGCCGTGATCGGGCCGTCGATGAAGCTGAACGGCTCGTTCCCGCGGTTACGGTCGCGCAGCGTCTCGAACGTGCGCTCGCGCTCCCATCGCTCGAGCGTCGAGTGCTCGAGCGCCACGTGGTCGGGCTTGGCCGGAACCGGCTGGAACGGCGGCATCCGCGGAGTCTATTCCGCGGCCGCCCCTGCCCCGCTCAGCGCCTGCCGCTCACCAGGCACGCGTGGACGAGCTGCGGGGACGAGCTAGTCAATCTCGTTCTTGTGGCAGTAGTCGTCGAACGCGGCGTGCTTCGCGAGATAGCTCGAAAGCTCGGCGAACCCGAACTCGAACCACTCGGAGAGCCAACGCTCGTCGATCTCCACATGCTTGTCTTGCAGCTCATCCATGAGACTTCCTCCAGACAGGGCCGCTGTCCGGGAGATGCGATTTCCGCTTCCGCCGCCGGAGTCCTGTCTCGGCGGAGCGTCCGATGGTCAAGTAATCGGCCGGGAGGGCGGAAGCCTTTACGCTTTCGTCACAAATTCGTTGCAGATCGCGCAGCACGCCACAGGCGCCACTCGGCGAGCGCGCGCTCGCCGTTTGCGAAGGCCAGCTCGGACGGCAGCGCGCCGGGCTCGAACCACCCGAGCTCGGTCACGTCGTCGCGCGGCTCGCCCTCGCCGGCGCCGGTCACGTGGGCCGTGTAGAAAACGTTCAGGGTGGGCGCGCCGTCGCCGTAGCGGTCGGGGTAGATGCCCAGGAGGTCGTCCACCTGGATCGTGAGCCCCGTCTCCTCGAGCAGCTCGCGCCGCAGTGCCTCGGCCGGCTCCTCCCCCGCCTCGATGAACCCGCCCGGCGTGTCCCACATGCCGAGGCGCGGCTCGATCCCGCGCCGGGTGAGCAGCACGCGGCCGTCCCGCTCGAGCACCGCGCTCACCGTCGGCGCCGGGTTCTCGTACAGGACGAGCCGGCAGGCAGGACAGTGAAGGCGGGGCGCGTCCTCGCCGGCGACGGGCCCGTGGCGAAGCCCCGCCGCACAGCGCGGGCAGATCCGCCAGTCCCTCACGTCGCCTCCTCGAGGACGGCGGCCGAGAGGTCGGCCCAGCCGCCCGGTTCCATCATCCACCCGGAGTAGGTGCCGCGGTTCGCCAGGCAGACGAGCCCGACCCGGGCGACCGGGTCAGCCCACATGAGCGTCCCGGCCGCACCGAAGTGCGAGAGCGTGGCCGGCGAGCACTCGGGCGGGAGCCAGTGCGGCGACTTGGCGTCGCGGATGTCGCAGCCGAGGCCCCAGTCCGCCTGCTCCCAGGTCTGGAACGATTCGATCCCGCCGGCCAGGCCCGGGAACTGCGGGCGCGCCATCTCCGCGAAGGTCTCGGGGGCGATCAGCGGCGCGCCGTCCGACAGGAGCAGCTGGATCACGCGGGCGTACGCCTCGGCCGTGGCGAACGCGCCGCCGGCGGCCGTCCCCCGCGACCGCCACTCCCTGGAGTTGAAGAGCTGGAGCCCGGGCCGCCACACGCCAGGCTCGAGGACCGTGAGCGCGCGGCCCTCCTCCGCCTCCGGGAGCCCGAGGAACGCGTCCATGCCGAGCGGCTCGAACACCGCCTGGTGGACGTAGGCGGCGTGCGCGATGCCGGTCGCGGCAGTCAGCAGCTCGCCGAGGATGGCGTAGCCCTCGTTCGAGTAGACGCGGCGCGTCGCCGGCGGGTGCGCCAGCTCGACCTCGAGCGGCGGCACGCCCCGCGGTCCTGACTCCGGCAGGCCTGAGGCATGGGCCAGCAGGTGCCGGGTCGTGACGGCGGCCCGCGCCCCCGAGGCGTAGGCCGGCAGGTGACGGCCGGCGGGCTCGTCCAGTCCGAGCGCGCCCTCCTCGACGGCGACGAGCGCGGCGAGCGCCACGAGCGGCTTCGTCAGCGAGGCCAGCGCGAAGAGGCTGTCGGGGCGTGCGTCGCCCGCCGACCGCGCCTCGCGCACGCCGTCGGGCCCGACGGCCGCCGCGGACACGGCCGGGACCCGGGCCCGGTCGCCCCACGTATCCACCATCTCAAGCGCCACGGCGGGATCGTATGCGCCGTGTAAGGTTCGTCGGAACGATGGCCGAGGTTCGCTCCACTGGCGGGACGGAAGGCGCCGGCGGGGGCGGGGGCTTCGACCCGCCCCGCGGCGACGAGGGCCTGGACGACTGGCTCGCCCGCCGCCTGGAGGCGCAAGGGATCGTCGCCAATCGCCCGGGCTTCCCGATCGCGCGCATCCTGGCGGTCGTCGGCCTGGTCGCGGCGCTGGGGGCGCTCTTCTGGGTCATCTCCTCGGCCGGAGGCGGCAGCTCGTCGACCTCGCCGACCACCACCCACCCCTCGACGGGCACCAACCCGAGCTCGACGCCCTCGTCGCAGGGCGGGGGCAAGAAGAAGAATGCGATCAACTGGCGCTCGATCCCGATCACCGTCCTGAACGGCTACGGCGCGACCGGCGCCGCCGGCGCGACGCAGCAGCAGCTGACCTCGAACGGCTGGACGGTGGTCGCGGCCTCGAACGCCTCGACGTCGTCGGTCACGCAGACCGTCGTCGTCTACGCGCCCGGGAAGCTCCCGGCGGCCAAGGTCGTTGCCAAGCGGCTGCACCTGCCCGCCCCGGTCGCGCTCGCCAACGCGACCGGCGTCGCCGCACCGCCGGAGGGCGGCGTGGCGATCCTGCTCGGCTCGGACGGGCTCCCGGCCGTCGGCGGGTAACGACCTGGCGGGATTCGGCGCCCGGCGTCGAAACCCGCAGCATGGTCGACCGGATGGTGATCGACGTCCCCACGCGAACGGTCGTGCGCGTCATCGCGCTCGTGCTCGCGGCGGCTGCGGCCGTCCAGATCCTCGACGCGGTCAGCCGTGTGCTCACCTGGATCGCCGTCTCGATCTTCCTCGCGGTCGCGCTCGAGCCTGTGGTGCGCGTCACCGAGCGCTGGATGAGCCGGACGTGGGCGGTGCTCACCGTGTTCGGTGGGCTCCTGGCGCTCGTCGCCCTCTTCCTGGCGGTGCTGATCATCCCGATCGCCACGCAGGTCGACGACCTGCGCGCCGCCGCGCCGGGCTATCTCCAGCGGCTCGAGCGAAACCACACGATCCGCGACCTGAACCAGCGCTACAAGCTCGTGCAGAAGGCGCAGGATGCTGCAAAGCAGGCGCCGGCCCGCGTGTTCGGGGCCGCCGGCCGCTTCGTGAACGGCGTCGTCGCCACGCTCACGGTGCTCTTCCTCACGCTCTTCCTGATGTTCGAGCTGCCGACCATGTCGCGCGGGCTGCTCTCGCTGCTCACGGAGGACGACGCCGCCAGGGTGCGCCTGGTGGCCGCCGACGTGAACCGCAGCATCGGCGGCTACGTCCTCGGGAACCTGGCGATCTCGGTGATCGCCGGAGCGACCGTCGGGATCTCGTTGTGGATCCTCGGCGTCCCCTACGCCGCTGCGCTGGCCGTCTTCATGGGCGTGTGCGACCTCGTGCCGCTCGTGGGCGCGACGGTCGGCGCGCTTGCGGCGATCGGCGTGGCGTTCGCGGCCCAGGGCGTGACAGCCGGGATCGTCATGATCGTCGTGAACGTGGTCTACCAGCAGTTCGAGAACCACATCCTCCAGCCCATCGTGTACCGAAAGACGGTGCAGCTCTCGGCGTTCCTGGTGCTCGTCGCCGTGCTGGTGGGCGGCGAGCTGATGGGCGTCCTCGGCGCGCTGGTCGCGATCCCGATCGCCGGCTCGATCCAGCTCGTCGTGCGCGAGATCCGCGCGGGCGTCGCGGATCCGGCCGCTCCCCAGCCGGAGCCCGAGCCCGGCTAGCGCCGGGCGGCCGCCTCGCGCATCAGCTCCCACGCCGTGTCGACGTGCTCGGCCGTCGTCGCCATGTTGCCGATCGCGACCCGGATGGCGTAGCGGCCGCCCAGATCGGTGTGCGAGACGAACGCCCGCCCGTCGGCGTTCACGTGCTCGATGACCGCCTCGTTCAGGCGCCGCAGCTCGCCCTCGTCGTGGACGCCCGCCGGGTGGAGCCGGAAGCAGACCGTCGAGAACGGCACCGGCGCGAGCAGCTCCCAGCCGGGCTCCGCCTCGATCGCCGCCGCCAGCCGCCGGGCGAGCTCGATGTGGCCCGAGATGAGCGCCGCGAGGCCGTCGGCGCCGTAGGCCCGCACGACCATCCACAGCTTGAGCGAGCGAAACCGGCGGCCGAGGGAGAGGCCGTAGTCCATGAGGTTCACGACACCCCCGTCCTCCGGCGTCGTGAGATATGCCGGAACGAGCGAGAATGCCGCCTTCAGGTCGGCGGGCCGGGCGGTGTAGAGCAGGCTGCAGTCGACGGGCGTGAAGAGCCACTTGTGCGGGTTCACGACGACGGAGTCGGCCCGCTCGCAGCCGTCCATCACGCCGCGCATCTCCGGCACGACCGCCGCCGCGCCGCCGTACGCCGCGTCGACGTGCAGCCACATGCCGTGCTCGGCACACACGTCGGCGACCGCCGAGACGGGGTCGACGCTCGTCGTGGACGTCGTCCCGACCGTGGCCACGACAGCGAGCGGCCGCACGCCCGCGGCGACGTCGGCGGCGACGGCCTCGGCGAGCAGGTCGGCCCGCATCCGGAACTCGCCGTCGCACGGGATCTTCGTGAGCCCCTCCTGGCCGAGACCGAGCGCGATGCACGCCTTCTCGACCGAGGAGTGGGCCTGGTCGGAGGTGTACATGCGTAGCGGCGGCAGGTCGGTGCGCCCCGCCATCCCGCGGGTGCGGATGTCGAGCCCGGCCGCCTCGCGCGCCGCCGCGAGCGCGTACATCGTCGAGGCCGAGGCGGTATCGGTGATCTCCCCGAACCAGTCCGGCGGCAGCCCGACCAGCTCGGCGACCCAGCGCAGCACGCGCTGCTCGAGCTCGGTCGCGGCGGGCGACGTCCGCCACAGCATCGCGTTCACGTTGAGCGCGGCGGCCACTGTCTCGCCGAGGATCCCCGGCGGCGAGCCCGAGATCCCGAAGTAGGCCATGAAGCCCGGGTGGTTCCAGTGGGTGATGCCCGGGATCAGGATCCGGTCGACATCGGCCAGGATGTCGGCCAGCGGCTCGCCCTCGCTGGGCGCGTGCTCCGGCAGCGCGGCCGCGATCTCGCCGGGCTCGACCCGCGCCAGCACCGGCAGGTCGCCGACCCGGTCGAGGTAGTCGGCGCACCACTCGGCCGCCTGCTCGAGGGCGGCCCGCAGCTCACCCGACGTCGGAGGCGCGGTTGCCACGCCTCAAGCATGCCAGATGTGCGACTCCGTCTTGGTGTAGAGCGTGAAGTAGGTCGCCGTCCCCGTCGTTGCCGTCGACCACAGCGCCTGGCCGGTGCCGTGCGGCACCCGGAAGACCCGCCGGCTGCGGTTGGTCGGGAGGTCGAGCCGCCACACCGCCGCCCCGCTCGACCCCTGCCTGACGTAGACGATCGTGTCCGCGCCGACGGACGCGTGGCTGTACGACCAGATCGGCGTCTGCAGGACGCGCTTGGTCACGCCCTGGTCAAGCCGGTAGATCCGGATCGAGCTCTTGCCGCGCCCGGTCACCGAGTAGACGATCCGCCGGCCCGAGATGTCCGGCTCGCCCAGATCGCTTCGCATCTTGACCGAGGCGATCACGCGCGAGTGGTTGGTGCCGAGGTTCAGGAGGATCAGCCGCCGCCGGTTCGTGACGCGGCGATAGACGAGCCAGTGGCCGAAGAGCGCGGGCTCGGTGCCCTTGAGCTGGAGCGTCCGCATCACCCCGAGCGTCCCGGTGTCGATGATCTGGAGCTCGCTGCCCGTGTCGACCACAACCCGGGTGCCGTCGACATCGGGCGTCTTTCCCGGAAGGTCGTGGACGACCCCGTTCACGCGCAGCTTGCCCTCGACGACGCCGCCGCTCACCTGATCCCAGGCCAGGACGTGGCCGGGCCCGGGCGAGGGGTCGGCGACGTGCTGGGAGCCGAGGTCGAGCCGGATCGCGGCGGCCGCCGTCGCGGGCACGCCGGTCGCCACGAGCACGCCGGCGAGCGCCGCCAGCGCAGCGGCGTTCGCAGAGCGAAGGACACCGCCGCGCTCGCGCAGCCAGCCTCCGGCCCGCTCGAGCCGGTCGGCCGCCGCGTCCCAGTCGCGCAGCCCCGCCGTGGCCGCCACGAGGACGATCGCGCGCCCGGCGCCGAACGCGGCCAGCGCGACCGTCCCGGCGGCGGGGTCGGCCAGCGCGATCGCCGCGGCGACAGCGGCCAGCGTCGCGACCGGGACGTACGTGATGAACCCGGCGCCGAGGCCGGCGCCGTAGAGGAACGCGGTCGCGGGCAGCGGCAGCACCTCCCGCCAGCGCTGCGGCACCTGGCGGCGAAGCTGCGGCACGGGCAGGCGCAGGAAGCCGGCCTCGCGCGCGGCATAGGCGCCCACGACGGCCGCCGCGGCCCAGGCGCCGTGCTCGCCGCCGCCGCCGGCCCGCGCCGACGCCCAGCCGAGCGCCCATCCCAGCGCCGCGCCCGCCGCCACCGACCCTGCTGCGAACGCCGCCACCGCCACCAGCCATCTCCTCACCCCGTGCACGACGGGGGCGACCGTCTCGGCCACGGCCAGCCCTCAGGGCGACCAGGCGCCCGACACGCCCGCCAGGAGCGCGCACGCGGCGATGGCCGCCCCCGGGTCGGGCGCGAGCCCGACGCCGAGCGCGATGCCGGCCGCACCCGCGCCGGCGGCCGCCGCGGCCCTCCTCAACATGGCACCTGCGTGTCGTAGTAGAGGACACAGAACACCTTGCGCCCGTGGAAGCAGTAGCCGACCAGCGCGGCGTCGCCGTTGATGCGGCGGTCGTGGTGGGCGCAGCAGTCGACGAGCTTTCGGATCTGGCCGCTGCAGCAGCGGTACCAGGCGCCGTCGAACCGGGTGTGGAAGCCGTAGATGTGCGGCACCCAGTCCTGGCACGGCCGCGTGCGCGGCGCCCGCGCCACCGGCTCGCCGGTGGGCCCGACCCGGCGGTTGCCGCCGCTGTCGACGACGTAGCCCGATGCGTCGACCGGCCGGCCGAGGTCGTCGACGGCGTGGCCGTCGGACGGCCGCAGCGGATAGCCGTGGCGGTCGATGCGCGGCAGCTTCGGGAACGGGTGCGGACAGGGGAGCGTCGTGAAGGTGTGCCCGCAGAAGCCGTAGTAGCGGGTGCTCGCCGGGCCGAGCGACGACGCGCCCGCCAGCGGCCCGGCGATCCACGTGATGATCGGCACGGCGATCCGGCTCAGAAAGCCCGAGCGGCTGTGCCGCGACGCCACGTCGCGGGCCAGGTCCTCGCCGTCACGCCACATCGCCGACCGCCTCGCGGGCGCGGCTGCCGCCGGCGGCGACCAGGCTCTCGAGCTGCTCGAGCGTATTCACGGTGCCCTTCGCGCGCACCACGCCGCCCGCGTCGAGGTAGACGGCGTACGGGGTGCCGGGCACGTCGAAGGCCGCGTGCAGCTCCGGCCCGCCCGCCTCCTCGTAGGCCGCGTGGACGACCCCGAGCGCCGGGTCGCGCTCGAGCACGCGCAGGCCGGGCACGATCTGGTGGCACACCGGGCACCCGGCCGATGTGAACGCAAGCAGCGTCGCCCGCCCCGCCGGCACCGCCGGGTGGTCGATCGCGGCGCCGAGCTCGGGCCCCTCGCCCTCCTCCTCGAGCGCGCCGCGCGGGCCGATCCGCAGGTGCAGCACGCCCACCTGCCGGTAGAGCGAGAGCACGAGCACCACGAGTGCGGCGACGGCGAGCCACAGGACGGCGTAGGACGCCTCCCAGAACGCCCGACCGAGCGTCGGCGTGACACCCTCGGCGGCCGCGATCGCGACGGCCACGAGCGCGGCGTTTCGGACGAGCGTGAGCCGGCCGGGACGGCCCGACCAGGGCAGGCACCCGCAGGCGGGCGGCGCCGAGCCGCGGGCGAGCTCGGCCGCGAGGACGAGCGTGAAGGCGACGAGGAGCGCCGCGGCCCCCCACCCTGCGATGGCGAGGCCGGCCACGAGCCCTGCCGCGGCGGCGAGCTCGGCCGCCGGCACGGCGACGGCGACCGCCGGCCGGGCCGGCACGAGCCGGTAGCCGTCGAGGGCCGCGCGCCATGCGCCGAAGCGCCGGATCTTCGCGATCGCGGCGACGGCAAGAAGCGCGCCGAGAAGCGGCGCGAGCGGAACTGCGACCACCGGCATCCGGCGGTCAAGGCTAGAAGCCGGACCGGACGGACTGGAAACGTCCTACAGGGCGGGGGCGACGCGGGCGAGCGCGGCGTCCAGCCGGCTTGCGATCTCGTCGATCTCCGCGTCCGAGATCACGAGCGGCGGCGCGAGCATGAGCGCGTCCATCTGCTCGGTGCCGACCGGGGTCGGGCACGAGTAGATCATGAGCCCCTCGGCCTTGGCCTCGGCGGCGACCCGGCCGCAGACGCCGGCCGCCGCCGGGAACCGGGCCCCGTCGGGAGCGCGCAGCTCGATCCCCTGGAGCAGGCCCCGGCCGCGCAGGGAGTGAATGGTCGGATGCCGGCCCCGCAGCTCCTCGAGCCGCTCGCCGAGGCGGGCACCGCGGGCCTCGGCGGCCTCCACGAGCCCGTCCTCCTCGATCGTGTCGATCACGGCCGATCCGACGGCGCAGCCGAGCGGGTTCCCCGAGAACGTGTGGCCGTAGGAGAAGCCGGCGGGCGAGCTCTCGACGACCTCGCGCAGCCGCCGCGAGGCGACCATCCCGGAGAGCGGGACGATGCCGCCGCCGATGCCCTTGCCGAAGGTGATGACGTCGGGCAGCGCACCGTCGTGCTCGACCGCGAACCAGCGGCCGGTGCGGCCGAAGGCGGTGATGACCTCGTCGGCCACGAGGAGCACCTCATGGCGGTCGCACACCTCGCGGACGGCCTCGAGGTAACCGTCGGGCAGCGGCACCGCGGCTCCGGACGAGCCGGTGACCGGCTCGACGACGAAGGCCGCGACGTGCTCGGCGCCGCGGGAGAGGATCGCCGCCTCGAGCGCCGCCGCCCCCTCCTCGGCCGTGTCGCTGTTGGGGACGACCGCGTACTTGCGAAGCAGGAGCTCGAACGGCGCCCGCCAGCGCGACCCCGAAAGCGAGAGCGCCCCCATCGTCGAGCCGTGGTAGGAGGTCACGCGCGAGAGGAACTCGACCTTGCCGGCCTTCCCGAGGAGCTCCCAGTAGAGCACGGCCAGGTGCACCGCCGACTCGTTCGCCTCGGAGCCGGACGAGTTGAAGAAGCACCACTCGAGGTCGCCCGGAGCGCGAGCGGCGATGCGCTCGGCCAGGTCGAGCATCGGCTCGTTGCGGAACGAGAAGCGGTAGGTGAACGTCAGCTCACCGGCCTGCGCCCGCAGCGCCTCGACCAGACGCGGGTGGCAGTGGCCGAGCAGCATCACCATCGCCCCGCCGCACGCGTCGAGGTACCGTCGCCCGTCGGCGTCCTCGATCCAGCAGCCCTCGGCGCGCACGGCGACAGGCAGCGCCGCGCCGGGGCTGGCAGTCATCGAGTAGTCAGCGCGCTCGGGGGCCTTCATAGCGCGTCCACTGTACCGGGGGCTGCGGTGGCGGCCGGCCGAGAACCACCGGTCGTTCGGCTGCCAGGGCTTACAGACGTTCAGAGCTCCAGAGCGGAAGCCGGGACATCAGACGGTTGGCCAACGCCGCCACATCCAGTCGAGCGAACGCGTCGGATGGGACGAGAAGCATCTCCTCTGTGGGATCGCCACCGGTCACCCGCCGAGCCAGCTCACCAGTCCCGTCGGGCGCCTGGGCGACCCTTTGCATGAAACAGGGGACCATGAAACAGGGGGACCTGGTCCCGGTGTTTCACCGATGAAACAGATGGACCTGGTCCCGGTGTTTCATCCGGGCGTCCAGCCGTCACACGAGGTCACACGAGCGTCACGGAAAACGCCGATTGTCGTCACACCCGGGCGACAACTGGCGCCGGCCCGCAGAGTGCGACGAGCCGTCCGCAGCGGCGGCGAAGACCGCGTTCTTCGCCGCCGCGCACACACGCCACTGCCTAGACGGATTGGCCGGGCGCCTTGAGCGCGACCTTGAGCTCGACCAGCACCGGGCGCGACCGATCCGCCAGCGCCTCCGCCAGCGCCGCCCCCACGCCGCGAATGCCGTCCGCCTCGATGTGCCGCACGCCGCATGCCGCCGCCAGGCCGCCGAAGTCCGGCGCGTTCAGCTCGACTGCCACCGTGCGCCCGAACATCGTCTCCTGGTAGTTGCGCAGGATCCCGTAGGCCGAGTCGTTGACGACGAGCGTGACGAAGGCCAGCCCCTCGGCGGCAGCCGTGAGGAGCTCATGGCCGCCCATCAGGAACCCGCCGTCGCCGACGATCGCCACGGTCGGCCTGTCGGGGTGCGCCGCAGCCGTCCCCAGAGCCAAAGGCACCCCGCATCCCAGGGCGCCCGAAGCCGGATACACGAACGACCCCGGCCGCTTGCCGTCGAGGTAGAGCGCGGCCCAGTACGCGCAGACCGTCATGTCGGCGATCACGATCGCGTCCTCGGGAAGCGCGTCGTCGAGCGCGTGCATCAGCTCGATCTCGTCGGGCACGCCCTGCGCCGCCACCTCGGCGTTCCGGCCCTGGATCGCCGCGCGCACAGCCGCCTCGCCGTCGCGCGAGCCGGCGCTCAAGCCGCCGGCCAGGAGCGCGCGGCAGAAGAGGCCGACGTCCGAGACGATCCCCTCGGCGGGCGCGTACGTGCGCCCGAACCGGCCGGCGTCGAGGTCGACGTGGACGAGCGCAGGGATGGGAAGCGTCCAGTTCGCCGTCGTCTCCTGCGAGAAGCGCGTGCCGAGCGCCAGGCACAGGTCGGCCCGCTCGACGAGGTGGCGCATCGACGGCTCCTCCACCGACGAGCCCGCGTGCAGCGGATGGCCGGTCGGGAGCGTGCCCTTGCCGTTGTAGGTCGTGAGGACCGGCGCGTCGAGCGCCTCGGCCAGCGCGCGCACCTCGCCCGCCGCTCGGCGGGCGCCGCCGCCGGCCCAGATGATGGGCGCGCTCGCCTCCTCGAGCATCGCCCGCACCCTCGAGACCGCATCGGGGTCCGGCCCCGGAAGCGCCACCCGCGCGACCGGCAGCGGGGCGTCCCCGGCCGCGGCCGCCATCACGTCGGTCGCCACCTCGATCGTGACCGGCCCCGGGTCGAGCGCCATGTGCGCGAACGCCTCGGCGACCGCCGCGGCCAGCGCCTCGGGTGTCGTCGGGCGGGCGTGGAAGCGCGACACCGCCGCGAACGCCTGCGACTGGCCGCGGCTCTCGTGCAGGTAGCCGCGTCCCGCTCCGACGAGGTCGGTCGGGATCTGGGACGTGAGGTGAAGGACTGGCGCGCTCGACGCGTCCGCTTCGGACAGCGCGGCGAGCGAGTTCAGCGCCCCCGGCCCGGTCGATGTCAGGTAGACGCCGGGGTTCTCGGACGTGCGCGCGTAGCCAACCGCCCCGAACCCGGCCGCCTGCTCGTGGCGCACGACAACCCGCCGGATCGGGGATCCGATCAGCGCATCCCAGATCGGAAGTGCGTGGATGCCGGGCAGCCCGAACACCACCTCGACGCCGTGCGCCTCGAGCGCCTCGACGAGGACGTGGGCCCCGGTACGCACGGATGGCGGCGCGACGGTCACGCCGGAGAGCCTACTTCTGCGAGGCGGAGATGAACGCCACGAGGTCGTCGATGTCCGACGCCGAGAGCGTCGAGCCGAAGTTCGTGGGCATGACGCCGTCGGGGTAGCCCTCGGCGACGAAGGCGCTCGGGTCGACGATCGACGTCTTGATGAACGCGTCCAGCGGCTGGCCGGCCTTCTGCGCGCTCCCGCTCAGAGCGTCGAGAGCCGGCCCGACCGCGCCGGTCGTCCCGGCCGCCGCCAGCGCATGGCAGCCGCCGCAGCCGGCGCTGCCGGTGAAGATGGTCTTCCCGTTGGCGGGATCGCCGGCCGCGCCGGACGTGGAGCCCCCGGTCGATCCGCCGCTGCTCGCGGGCGGCGGGGTCGGGGTCGAGGTCGGCGTCGACGTGCCGGTCGAGAGCGACGCCGTCGACAGCGGCAGCGCACCCACCCCAACGCTGGTCGAGCCCTCCGTCGTCGAGCCGCCGAGCACGATCACGACGATCATCACGACCACACCCGCAACGGTTCCAATGAGCCCGGCGACGAGAACCTTGATCATGGCCGCGGGCACTATAACGGGTGGCGCGGCGGGGGCAAATACCCCAAGCAGGGGATGGCAGGGCCCGTGTCGAACGCCGACGTGGACACCGCGATGCTCGACAAGCGTGACATCCAGACGCTGATGTATTGCATCCGGGTTGCCGAGACCACCGGTCAATGGCAGCACGGGTACCCGGCCCGCTCGCCCAACGAGCTCGAGTGCAAGCTCGCGGAGCTCCTGCGCGAGATCGAGGCCGGCAGCATCCGCGTCGCCGCCTGACCGGCGGCCCCGCGCTGGGGTAGCGTGGCCCCGCCGTGCGCGCGTTCGTCGCCATCCCGCTTCCCGAGCAGCTCCGGGAGGAGCTGGCCGGCTACGCCGCCGGTGCGGTCGTCTCCTTCGGCGGCCGAGCGGTGCCCGCCGAGAACCTCCACGTCACCATCCACTTCCTCGGTTCCGTTCACGACTCCGACGAGGAGGCGCTGCGCGCGGCGCTCACGCCCGCCTGCGCCTCGATCGCGCCGTTCTCGATGAGCGTCGCCGCCGCCGCGCTCGCTCCGCCGAACAGGCCGCGCATGATCTGGGCACAGCTCGAGGTGCCCTCCGAGCTGGCCGACCTGGCACACGCGGTCGCCGCATCGGCGGAGCCGTTCGCACCACGCGCCCGGCCGCCCCGGACCGGGAGCCCACACGTGACGCTCGCCCGCTTCCGGCGCCGGCCGCCGCGAGGGGCCGAGCTCTCGCCGCTCGAGGCCGCGGGGACCGAGATCGCCGTCGCGGCGTGCGAGCTCGTCCGCTCCCATCTCGGCCCGAGCGGGTCGCAGTACACGACCGTG
>Ga0075424_100001744_pt1 | contig 19318 bp, 7 predicted proteins | sample SoiMethybrSBSTD3_FD_75301 | JGI IMG/M metagenome (GOLD analysis project Ga0075424, IMG submission 75301) | Bulk soil microbial communities from a Populus tree surrounding site in Tennessee, USA - Soil MetaG P. TD hybrid SBSTD3 | ecosystem: Environmental > Terrestrial > Soil > Tree plantation... | reverse complement strand
GTCCTTTGCGGTTGCCCCGTTTGGGGGCTGATCACGGGGTCGTAGGGCGGTGGCGCCGCTGACGCAAGGACGCGGCCCGCGCCATGCCACTGGCCCAGAAGATGGCGCGGGCCGCTCATCCCGCCTCCCCAAGCCGCGGGCCGCGAGCGACGACCCGGCCGTGCGCTGCACAGTCACGGCATGGCCCCGGGGAGTGTCGCGGCCATCGTCGGCCAGCTCTGCGCACTGGCGAAGCCGGCCCGGGACTGGCGGGCGGGCCCGGGGCCGGGTACGGGGGACCCGGTCCCGGGTCACGTGGGGCTTTGACGTTACGCCGGTTCGCGCTGGCGGTTTCCGCCATTTACCTGGGCTTTACCTGGCGCTCAGCTAGCAGGTCCCTCCGGGTGAACCCGCTACCGCGCCCACGCGTCGACTGCACAACCCCGCAGGACAGGCAAACGGGCCATGCACAAGAACGCCGAGCAACACGCCGACCGGCGCAGGCGGGCGTGGCGCCAGTGTCTCGTGCTCCTGTGGCTGGCCATCCTCGTGCTGCTGGCGTTGGCGGCTGCGGCGGTCGTTATCGCCGCCTACCGGGGCAGCGCAGCTGGCGGTTTAACCCCGTCGGCTCATGCCGCGGCCGGTACCACACCGACCGGCAGCCCGGCGCCGCGTTGCAAAACACCGCCATGTGCCCCGCCGGGCCGCCGCCCGCCCGCTCCCGCACGGCCTGCGCAGCCGGGCAGTCGCACAGCACCCATGACACGGTGATCAGGCCGGGCCCCCACTCGTGCGCGTTCGAGCACCGCTCCGGGTAACACCACCAGCCCGGCCGCCTAACCCTATGGCTCATTAGAACACATGTGCGAATTCCTGATGCCGCAATGTCTTGGCGGCTAGGCTTGCCCGCATGAACGCCCGGTCAGCTGAGGTGCCCGACTGGGTTCGAAAGCTGGGCATCACGGACCGGCCCAGCGGGCAGGAGCAAGCGCGGGCATCCTGGAATGCCCTCATCAGCGCAGGGCGCAGGGTTCTGGGGACGGGGATGGACTACAGAGTCGAGCACCTGGTGTTCTCTGGCTTCCTCGCCCGGGCGCAAGGACTTCACGAGGCGGCGGTCGCGGCGATCCGAGCTGACAACCCCTACGCAGCCTTCACCCTGCTCCGCGCCTACGCGGAGAATGTGGCGGCCATCCTGTATGTCAAAGATCACCCCACCCAGCTTGATAAGTTCTGGCGCGAACTCCGCGGCCCAGGCGTGCAGATCGGGAGGATCACTAACCATGCGGTGAGCCGGTTCCCTGGGTTCAAGGGCATCTACGGCGACCTGAGCAGGTACGCCCACCCGCAGGCACTCTCGATGCTGGCCTCCAACCAGGTCGTCGGGGACCGGGAAGTCCAATGGAGGTCCGCTCCTGCATTCAAGTCCGACCACGAGGCAGTGATTGCCTGCGCCTGGGTAGTCGAGCTTGCACAGTCCACCGCGCAGCTCCTCGTGGAGTTCGCCCGCGAGTTTGCACTACTACCAGGCGCACCCCCCGGCCCGGCGGCTGGATTACAGGCGCCACCTTCCATCATGAGCGTCTCGACGGCTCGGGCTATCAGCGCGGGACGGCTGTCGCGCCGCTCGCGCCGCCCGCGCGCCTGCTCGCCGCCGCCGACGCCTACCACGCGATGACCGAGCCGCGGCCACACCGCCCGGCGCTGGCGCCGGGGCAGGCCGCCAAGACTCTCAGCCAGGAGGCTCGCGCCGGGCGGCTCGACCCGGATGCGGTTACTGCGGTGCTGGAGGTGGCGGGGCAGCCCGTCCCGCGGATCGAACGGCCGGGCGGGCTGACCGACCGCGAGGCCGAAGTGATCGCCCTGCTCGCACGCGGCCGGCAAACCAAGCAGGTCGCCCGCGCGCTCGGGATCTCGGTGAAGACCGCCGACCGCCACATCCAGAACGCCTACGCGAAGATCGGCGTCTCCACGCGCGCGGCGGCCGCGCTGTTCGCGATGCAGCACGGCCTCACGACATGGGGAGAACTCCCGATTGGACGCGGCGGCGGCCGCTCGTAGCGTTCTTGCCAGCTAGAACGCTAGTTGAGCAGGAGGCAGCCATGTCCGGGCGTGAACCAGAACACATCGAGACCGTGGTCATCGGCGGCGGCCAGGCCGGTCTGTCGGTCGGCTACCACCTGGCCAGGCGAGCCCGGCCATTTGTGATCCTGGACGCCAGCCAGCGGGTCGGCGAAGCCTGGCGCCAGCGCTGGGACTCGCTGCGCCTGTTCACCCCCGCCCGCTACAACGCGCTAGCGGGACTCCCGTTTCCCGCCCCCGCCCACTCGTTCCCCCACAAAGACAGGTGGCCGACTACCTGGAGGCCTACGCGGCACGCTTCGAGCTGCCGGTCCGCACCGGCATCAGGGTAGACCGGTTCGTGGTCGCGGCGGGCGACCGGCGGTTCGAGGCCGACAACGTGGTGGTCGCCATGGCGACCTACCAGGTCCCCTGGGTGCCTGCGTTCGCTCACGAGCTTGATCCCGGCATCGTCCAACTCCACTCCGCCGGCTACCGCAACCCCTCCCAGTTCCACGACGGCGTCGTCCTGGTGGTAGGAGCGGGCAACTCGGGGGCCGAGATCGCCGCCGAGGTCGCCACACGGCACCCGACCTGGCTGGCCGGCAGAGAATCCGGCCATGTCCCGTTCCGCATCGAGGGCGCGGCCGCACGTTTCATCGTCCAGCCCCTGTTGTTCCGGGTCATCGGCCACCACGTGCTGACCGTGGACACACCGATCGGCCGCAAGATGCGCGTCCCCAGGGTCGCCGGGGTGCGCAACGGGCACCCCCTGCTGGACGGCCAGCGCGCCCTTGAGGTGGCCAACGTCATCTGGTGCACCGGGTCCCGGCCCGACTTCTCCTGGATCGACCTCCCCGTCCTCGGGGACAACGAACCGCTGCACCACCGCGGCATCGTCGCCAGCCAGCCGGGACTGTACTTCGTCGGCCTGTTCTTCCTCTACGCCATGTCGTCAGGATTTTTCCCGGCGTCGGGAGAGACGCCGAGCACATCGCCAATCACATCACCTCGCGCAAACGCAACCGCCATCCCGCGGCCCGGGTGCCGGCCGGAGCATTGCGCCCGTGAGCCGAGACGTGCGGCGCTAAGCGTCGTGACCCCGGCCGACCGACCGCTCCGGCTCGGCCGCTATGCGTCGTTGGATTGCGGGTCGGCGGGCCGCAGGCCGGCCCAGCCGTCCTGCACGATGACCGTGTCCAGGGGCAGCCGACCGGCGAGCGACGTGGGCACCACCGGGTCCACTACCCAATGGTCCGGTGCGTCCCGGCGTACCCAGGTCGGCGCGGAGCCTTCCGCGGTAATCACCGGCAGGGTCGCGGCGTAGCCGTCGAGAAGCAGCGGGCCGAACCGGAACGACGGCCGCAGCGCTGGCGTGGCCGCGGCCCACTCCTGCGGGACACGGGACGCGAAGCGCGGGACGACCCCACTCGTCACGGTGATCGCGCCGGCCGGGTCGAGGAACAGCAGCAGGTCGAGCGGCTGGTTCGGGCGCAGCAGCAGCGGGGCCGCCGAGACGAACGGCTGGTCGAACTGAGATTCCTCGCCCTCCTCCGCTCGGTCGAGCCCCGCCGCCCGCAGCACGGCGGGGTGCACCACCCGGAACTCGGTGGGTGAGCTGCGCAGCGCGTACCCGACCACCGAATCGGCCTGGCGGGTAAGCGCACCCAGGCGGGCCTCGATGGCGGTCGCGGCCAGCCGCGCTTCGGCGGCCAGCAGCCCGTCGGGGTCTTCTGTGGTGGCGCCGATCTCCATGGTCCAGGCGGTGGTCCCGAGCTCGAGCCGGGTCCGGACGACCGCCATCGGCGCCCCGGCCAAGGCGGACACGGTGGGCGCCGTCCGCTCCGATAGCGGTGCCGTCGTCCACAGGGTGAGGTCGATGACGCGCAGCAGTGCCTGCAGTGGCGAGTGGCTGCGGCGGGCGCCGACCGAACGATCGTGCACGTCGGCCGTCACCACCGCGTGCAGGAACGCGCCGAGGTCCGGGTCCACCTGCGAGCCGGCGGGCCCGGTGCCCAGGTCCGCCAGCATCCCCGGCGGCGGCTCCCACAGCACCGCCCCGGCCACCGGGTCCTGACGCAGCTGCCCGAGTGGGTTGCCCTCGGCGGAGAACACCTCGACGGCGTCGTCGACGCGGTCCGGCAGCAGCCAGCCGGTCACCGTGGCCGCCGGAGTCGGCCCGCGGTGGCTCGGGATCGTCGCCCAGGACCGGTCACAGAGATCAAGGGTCAGCCGGGCCGGGCGAACCACCCGGGCCGGCAGGGCAATGCCGCCGCTGCGGACCGCCGGGAGCGCACCGGGCTCGGCGTCGGCCAGCGCCGGCGTGGTGGTGACAGCCACCGAGACGGCGGCGGCCGGGATCCGCTCGGTGAGGTCGAGGGTGCGACCAAACGCGTCCACCACCCGCAGCCGGGTCAGCCAGAGCTGGCCCCCGCGCAGCAGGTCCGGCGCCGCCTCCCGGCGGAAACGGCGCTGGCCAGTCGCCGGATCGACAGCGGCAACGTTGCTCCGGAAACCGAGCTGCCAGGCGATGATCCCATCCAACCCGCCGACCAGAAGATCGGCGTACCCGGCGTCGCTGGCAAGCCGACCGAGCCGGCGCAGGTCCTCAGCGGTGGCGTCGACACTGCCCACCTGTCCGGCCCGGGCCAGCTGGTACGCGGCCTGGGCGGCAACCCGCCGGCCGGGGGCCGGGTCGAGCAGTGACCGCCCGGCGTGCAGCACGGTGCCGGTATACCCGGGCGCGTCGGCCCGGCGGTCCAGGTCGAGCTCCGCCAGCTGCCAGTGATCGAGGTCCCGGTCCAGCGCCGCCTGCATCTCCCACTCCAGGTAGAGCGGGACCCACGGCTGCATCCAGGTCTGCCAGGCCACCGGTGACGGCAGCACCCCGCGACGGGTGGAGCGGTCGTCCAGCGGACCGAGGTCGCGCTCCCACCGGTCGTGCAGCGCCGCGAGGGCCTGCTCCCCGGCGAGCCGATCGCGGGTCTCGGACCGCCCGGAGGCGGCCACCACCGCGTCCAACCCGTACGGGTCCAGCAGCGCGGTCTCCCGGATCAGCGCGAACGCGGCTGGCGGCGTCCCGAAGGCGAGCACCCCGCTGCGGCCGCGCCCACCGGGATCGGCCACCATGTCCAGCGGCACCGCCTGCGTACCGTCGACCAGGCCGTCGAAACCGGTGACGACCTGGTCGCTCATCCGGCACAGCAGCCGGCCCCGCTCGCGGTCAAACCGGCCGTCGTCGCCGTGCCGCAGCGAGCGGCCGACGCCCCGGAGCACCACCGCCGGGTCACGCGCCACGTACCAGGGCCGAGCGGGTTGCCGGACGATTTCGGTGGTGGGCGGCACCGAGGACGCGTCGACGCGCGCGATCGCGTCGTGCGCCCAGTCCATCAGCGCGGCCAGCCGCCGCTGCGGCAACGCGGCAACCAGGTCCGGCGTGATACCGAGCCAAGTGAACCCGCGAGCAATCCGGGCCAGCGTTGTCTGGTCCTCGGTCATGCCCAGCTCGGCGAGGCGGACGACCAGCGCCTCCGCCACGGCTGCCTCGTCCCCCTGCGGGGTCGTCTCGTCTGGCGGCCACCACGGTCCGGTGTCGAACCCTCGACGCTCCTGACGCTCCTCGGTCGTCGGCTGCTCGCGGCCGATCCGCGGGTCGATCCGGTCTCGGCGGAGCAGGCCGTCTCGCGGCAGCGGAGGTCGAGACAGCTCCAGCGGGGGAGGCTGGTGGACGATCGTCTCTTCGATCGGTGCCCCGGCGATGGTTTCGAACCCCACCGCGTGCACCGCCTCCTCCAACCGCCCGAGGCCCTCCGGGTCGTCCAGGTCGTCGAGCCGTCCCAGCCCGAGCGCGGTCAGCACTAGGGCGAGGCGTTCGAGGTCGTCGACGGTGCCGGTCGGCGCCACGTCGGCGGCGAGCATCCAGGCCAGCGCGTCCGCGTCGGTGGCGCCGATCGCCAGCGCGGTCGCGGGGGCGTCCGGCCGGGCATCCTCGTCGCGCGCCGGCCCGGTCGGGCGGACGCCAACCACCGTGCCGTGACAGATCAGCCGCGCCACCTCGCGCGCCTCCGTGGACCGGCCGGCCACCGACCATCCGAAGGTGTCCAGTGCGTCGCCGACAGTGGAGGCGGTGGCGATCGGGTCTAGATCGGCATCCGAGTACCACCCGACCGCGAGGTAGCTCAGCCGCGCCTCGGCGGCCACGTCGGCCAGGTCGTCGTAGAGCGCGAACCGGTCGACCGCGTTGTCGTACACCGCGGCCCAGGCCGGGTCGGCGTCCCCGGTGACGGTGAGCCGGCGCCGCTGCTCGGCGGTGGATCGCGCAATATCCGGCGTCACCTCGTCCGGCGCGATCACCAGACCCTGCGCCGCGTCCAGCAGCCACAGCCGCAGCCCGCGGGTCTCCGACCCGGGAGCACCGTCGAACCTGGCCACCAGCCAGTGGTCGGGCAGCGCCGGGAACTGCACCCGGGTGCCGGCGTCGGTGCCCCGGCCGAGGCCGTCCGGCATCGCCCAATGCAGGTGGACGCCGGGGGCGCGGGTGGGGCCCTCGGTGAACGGCGGCGGGCGGGTCGGGTCGTCCATCCCGACGCCCACCGCCGCGGCGGTCACCGACTCCGTGGCGGTGACCACCAGGGCCTGCAGGTCGATCGGTACCAGCAACGCAGCGCGGGCCAGGGCGGGGTCGTCCAGCGCGAGCCTGCCGAGCCGGATGGCCCGCTCGTCGGAATCCGTCCGGGCCATCAGAGACACCTGGTCTTCGCACGAGCGCTCATCAGAGACCATCCGCGAAGGTTGGCCGGAAGACATCGGCCCGGGAGGCACCGCGCGTGCCGGCGAACTCGACCGCGGCGAGCCCGCGCAGGGTCGCCAGCGCGAACGCGGACGGTGCCAGGCCGGTGCCGCTGACGTCGAGCACCCCGGCCGCCGCGCCACTGCGGGCGAGCACCTGGGTGAGGCCCGGCCGGTCGGCGACCGTGCGTAGCAGCGAGCCGTCCGGGGCCAGGCCGTGGCCGGTCTCGCCGGCCGGCTCGACCAGCCGGACGAAGCTCACCTCGCGGTCGAACAGCACGAACAGCATGTCCGGTGCCAGCCGGTCCTGGCGCAGGATCGAGGCGTCGGCATCGATTCGCAGCCCCGGCCACCGCGATACCAGCACCGACCGCAGCACGAACCCGGTGAGCACGACCGGGTCGCCCGGCTGGGCGAAATCCGGCAGCAGCTCCTGTTCCAGCGCCTGCACGATCGCGCCGTACTGCGCGTCCAGCGCGGCCCGCTCCACGGGTGACGGCGTCCCCGCGGACAGCGCGCCGTCCAGCGCGGCCCGCAGCCAACCGAGATCGACGTGGAAGCACCGCATCGACTCCAGCGGCAGCAGCCGCTCGTCCGGCACCAGATAGCCCAGCGGTACGGACTTCAGCGTGAGCAGGCGCACCAGCCAGTCCAGTGGCGCGGTGGGCAGCTTGCGGCCCCTGGAGACGACCAGGTCGCCGTCGCGGCTGACCGTGCCGTCCGCGTCGTCGCTGCCGAGGATCATGGCCACTCCCCCGGTCGGCGCTCGCCGCCTTCGGTGGGGTTCATGTGCTGCCAGTTGTCGACCAGGCCGCCGAAGCTATGGGTATCGAGGCCGGCGGCGCCCTGGCCGAGCCTCGTCGCCTGCAGCCGCGTGTCGTCGAACCGGGAAATGATGCCGGACCGGCCGTCCACCGCGATCCCGATCACGTCGCCGAAGCCGGGACCGGTGCCGGTGGAAACTCCCGGATGCGTCGAGCCAACGAACGTGCCGTCCAAGACCCCCCGCACGGTCGCGGCATCGAGCCCGAGCCCGCCCAGGGCCGGCAGCACGTCGTCCAGCCCCGGATCGCGGATCGGGTCCAGCCCGCCGACGCCGGGCACCACTGGCGGCGTGAACGACGGCACCCGCGGTCCGAGGACCCCAAGTGGCCCCTCGCCGCGGGTGACCGGCAGCCCCGGCACCCTGTAGGGCAGGTTGTGCAGCAGCTCCTCGCGGCCGAGGATCGCCGGGAACCAGACGTCGACGTGGAACCACGCGTCAAAGGCGAAACCTGCGGCGGCCCAGCGGCGCAGTTCGACCAGGAACTGCGTGTCGGCGACGGCGAGCAACCGACCGATCTCGAACGCCGCGGCCTGGGTGATGTCGACCGGTCCACCGGTGGTATCGGGTCGCAGCGCGTCGGCATGGTGGACGGGGATGGTTCGGGTGACCGCCGGGCTGCGACGCGCGATGAGCGGGCTGCGGTACCAGGCCAGGTACGGGTCGCCGGCCCGGGTGGTGGCCTGGAGCCGGACGTGGCCGGCCGGGGCGACGGTCACCGTGCGCTCCTCGCTGGCCGGCTGGGTGCCAGCGAAACCCAGGTCCAGCGCGCTGGCGATGCTGCGGAAGTCGCCGCCGGTACCGGTCTCGAACGACCACTTGGCCAGCACGCAGAACGCGGTGTCGTTCACCGGGTCCAGCGCGGTGCGCGGTGGTGCGGCTCCCACCGCCGCCGTTGTCGTGACGGCGGCCAGGCCGGACGCGCCCGGCGGCGTCCACCCTTCGGCGTTCGCCAGCGGCGCCTCGGCGACCGCCCGGACGGTCGGCTGCTCCAGGACGACCAGCTCGGCAGTCGTCCCCGCAGCGGGAGTGGGCGCTGGGCGGTCCAGCTCGTTCCAGCGGCCGTCCAGCGAGAGCAGGTACGCCGCGCACGCGGTGCTGGCCGGCGGCCGACGGTTGGCCAGAACGACGGCGAAGAACCCGTCGTCATCACCGGCCGCGAGATCGGCATCGGCCGGGTTCGCCTCCCGCCCGTGGCAGAGCACCGGCACGTCGGCCCGGCGCGGGAACACGTTGGCCAGCAGGTCGCCCGGGACGCCGAGCACGTCGACGGTTGGCGGGTCGCCGGTCTCCACCGGGATGCCCGCCGTGTCGGCGGCCGTCGCGCTCAGCGCCACCTCGGCGCAGCGGGCCCGCTCGGCGTCGGTGAGCACGACCACGGCCAGCCAGGGTGGCCTCGGGTCACCGGCTGCCGGATCTCGGCGCGGATCGCGCTCCCAGGGCAGCGTGGCCCGCCGCAGCACGACGTGCGGCAGGTCGTCGGGGGAGACGTCCCGGCTGCCGGCCAGCGGCACGATCTTCTGGAACGCGCTGGGCTCCAGCCGGGCATGCGGACCGACCACCTCGAGCCAGGTCGCCACCGATTCGGCGTAGCCGGTGAGACCCGCCGGTGCGGCGCCGGCCCCCACAGCTGTGACGTTGGTCGACGCCTCCAACCGGTACGTCCCCGGCAGGACGGCCAGGTCGATGCGGTCGTAGAGCCGCAGCTCGCCCGGCCGCGGTTCGCGCAGGCCGGCGTCGAAGAGGTTCCAGGTCTCCGTCATCGCAGGTCTCCTGGCGTCCAGCGGACGGCGGCGGTCCCGTCGCTGCCGGTGGGCGCGGCCTCGGCCGCCGCCTCGACGGTCACCCGAGCAAGCAGGCCGACCAGCTCCGCGGCCGGCTGGTCGGCGATGAAGACCACGTCCACGGCCTCCCGTCCGGTGATCGACACGCTAGTACCGCCTTCCTGCGGGCTCTCCAGGTCCCACAGGGCGACCCAGCGTCCGTCCACGCCCTGGGCAGTGACCGGCTCGACGGCTGCCAGGCCCGCCCCCGACACCGCGAGCCGCACCCCGCCGAGCTCCGGCCCGGCGCCGGCGGGCAGCACGACACCGACCGAACCGGTTGCCCGAGCACTGGTTGCCAGCGTCACCGGGCTGCCGTCGACGCGCACCGGAGCGACGCCGGCGACTCCGCCGACGAGTGGCGCAACGAGCACGCCGCCGGGCACCAGCCCGAGGAACGCGTCGATCCACAGCACCGGACGGGCGGTCACCCATGCCGCCAGGAACGGCGCCATCGGCACGGTGCCCGGAGCGACGGCCACGGTGGACCCCCCGCCGGCCACGTCGACAGCCCCGGTGTGACCGAGGGTGTCCGCACTGAGCAGACCGTCGCCGTCGACCACGACCACCCGGCAGGGCCGCTCGGACCGCCAGGAGAACCGCCCAGGCCCGTCGGCCCGCCAGGAGGTCAGGTCGGTGAGCGGGACCGTTACCCCCTTGGCCAGCGAGCCCGCGAGGTGCGCCGGCAGCGGCTCGGCGGTGCCGGCCACCCAGCGGTGCTCGGCCGCTGCCCGCCCAGCCGCGGCCCCGGCGGCCGGGTCGTCAGCCGGTACGCCCGCCGCGGCCGGCACCTTCAGCAGCACCGACCACCCGCGCGCGGCCGCCTGGACGGCGGCCATCGATGGGGCCGACACCCGGACCGCCTGCGCCTCGACCGTGGTCGCGATCGCGGCGGCCGAGGTAGCCGGCCGGCGCAGCCCGACGACGGCGACGGGCGTCGGGGCCGGCGGCAGGGCCGGCGTGGTCGGGGCGGGCTCGGCCGTGACCGGCTGGGCGCTCTGCACGGCGACGTCCAGCCCGCTCGGTCGCGGACGCTGCACCAGGTCGGCGACGTAGGCCTGCTGGCCGACCGTGTCCAGCAGCAGGATCGGCGGGCGGTCCAGGACCGCAACCGGTGGCAGGTCCGGCTCGTCGACGAACGCCAGCGGCAGCAGCCGCTGAGTTGCCTGTTCCAGCTGCCGCGACGACGCGCCGCGCCGGCCCGGGCTCGGCACCCGGTCCGCGGTGACGGTGCCACCGGCGACCGCCCGCACGGTGGCCGGTCCGTCCGACATCTTGCCGTCAACCAGGTTCAGGAACGGGAACGCGCCCCACGTTGCGGCCGGCTGGTACTCGAACCGCGGCCGGATCTGCAGCTTGTCACCGGTGACCGGGGTCTCAGTGGTGCCGTCGACCCGGACCAGCCGGACGGTGTGCGTCGCCTCGTACGAGCTGACCCACAGCGCCGGCACGCCGAGCCGGTCGGCGTCGGGCGCGGCTCCACCCGCCGCAGAGCCGGCGACGAACCGCCGGGCAGGCAGGGCGGTCCTGGTCACCAGCGCGAACGCGGGAGCCACCGCCAGCGGGGCGGCGCGGGAGCCATCCCTCCCGTCGACCGGGAGATCGCCGTGCAGCAGCACGACGTCGAGCGGGGGTTTACCGGAGCCGCCGGTGAGGTAGCGGTCGACCAGCTGTTGCCAGGTCAGCGGCCGGCGCTGCCCCGCACCGCCCTCGCCCAGGCGCAGCGGGATCGCGATGCTGGCGAACCGGACGGTGGCGTCGATCTCCAGCGGTGGCCCCTCCACCCGCACGTCAGCGCCGACGGTGAGCGACACGTGCGCGCTCCCGATCAGCACCCAGCCCGTGACGTCGACGTGCAAGTCGAACCGGAAGTGCAGCGGGTCCCAGAAGATGATCGCGTCGAAGCCGATCGTGGCGGACGCCCCGCACCAGTCCAGCTGAATGCTCGCCTCGCCGCGGATGCCGGTCATCACCGCCTGGGGGGTGAGCGCGAAGTACGCGGCCGCGGTGAGGTGCGCGCTCTCGGTGGCCTGCCAGTCCAGGCCGAGCCGCTTCGGGACCGGGTACCGGGCGGGAACCCGGTAGTCGGGGTGGTAGCCACCGAGGCTCACCACGAAGTCGCCGTTGTCGAACCACAGCCCCATCGCGATGCCGCCGGTGATCCGGCAGCTGGGGTCGATCAGCCAGGAGTTGGCGGTGAAGTTGGCCAGTACGGTGACCGCCCGGGTGCGACTGGAGAACCGGCCGTCGACGGCCAGCTCGATGTTCACCACCGGCGGGCCGGCCGGCGGAAGCGCGAAGCGGGCCAGAGCGAGCAGCGCGATGTCGAACCCGGTCGGGTCGAAGTCCACGGTCAGCACCGCGACCGCCTGGATGAACACGAAGCTGGTGAAACTCACCCCGGCGGCGAACCAGTAGGCGCCCCGCCGCGCCGGGAACGTGCTGGCCAGCTGGGTCAGCGTGTCCGGCCCGACCTTGATGCCACGGTCGAGCGACTGGAGGAACAGGCTCTGCTCGATCGCGCCGGCCGGCGGCGGAGCCAGGCCACGGTTGATGCCGGCGCCGGCGCCGACGCCGGTGAGGAAGAACGCAGGCGGTCCGCCGAACGGCGCCTTGAGCACGCCGAAGATGAACAGCGACGTGTAGCGGTCGGCGCCCACGCCGTACTGGCCGTAACCGCCGAGCAGGCCGAGCCCGATCGTGGCGGCACGCAGCGACAGGAAGCCGAGGTAGTCGCCCTCCGCCCCGGTCGGCTTCCGCAGCGCGCCGGCCAGGGTGACCGCCTGGTTGTCGAACCCGACGGCGAAGCCGGCGACGTCGATGGACCAGTTCCTGGGGCGTGGGTCCTTCACCGGGACGAGCAGGCGGAGGTCGTCCACGACGGCGCTGAGCGGCCCGACCGCCAGACTGGCGTCGACCAGCACCGCGACCCAGATCGACTTCAGGTCCACCGTGGTGTTCGGTGCCGGCCGCGGCACGATGTCGACGCCGATCTGCTCGACTCGCAGCGGGCCGAGCGCCCGGTGGATCGGTGCCCAGATCGGGAAGCCGTCCCGGCCGGCAAACGCCAGCGTCGGGCCCTGGCTGGTGATCGCTAGCCGAACGTCGACGCCCGGGGCAGCCGGTGTGCCGTCGCCGCCGCCGGCGCCGCCCGGCGCCAGCAGGCCCTTGGCCACGCCCGGACCGCCGCCGGCGGCCGAGCCGAGGTCGATCGCCAGCCTCTCGGCAACCAGCGCGACCGACCACTGTGGACCGGCGCTGCCGTACAGCCCGAGCGCACCCAGCCGGACCGGCGCTTGCGCCAGCAGCGGCTTGCCCTCCGGACCGGTGACGTGCAGCCCGATCCCCCTGGAGCGGACGCCGAGCGCGAGCGAGTAGGGCGCGGCGAACCCCGGTCCGGTCTTGACAGCGAGGACGGTGACGCTGGCCAGCTGCGGAGCCAGGAACGGGTCGGTACCCAGCTCGATCGACCAGTCCTCGGTCGCGCCGAGCAGGATCCGGTCGGTGAGCGACGCGGTGATCCCGCACCAGTCGCCCTCCGAGCCGACCGAGATCTGCACGTACCGGCCGAGCTGGTGGGACTTGCTGGCCAGCCGGCTAGCGACCTTTGCGGCGGCCTGCAGCAGGTGCGCGAGCACCTTGTCGTCGTCCAGCGCGTCCAGCCGGCGCCGGTACCGGTTGTCCTGCCGCTCCAGCAGGCCGGGGGTCAGCGGCTCGGCTCTCGGCTGGGTGCCTGCGCCGTTGTCGCCCAGCCAGTCCTGCAGGTCCTGGTTGTCCAGCACCAGGTCGATGACGAGCGGCAACACGATGTTCTTCGCGGCGTCGACCAGGCAGGCGTCCAGGTTGGGATCGACCACCGTGCCGTGCCGGCAGGCCAGGCTGGCGGTGGGTGCCGAGCCGGTGGCCGAGGTGGCCAACGCGAGCACCAGCCGGTGCTGGTCGGTGCCGGGCGGCTCGACCGGCAGGTCGAGCTCCCCCCGAACGACGAAACCACCGGCCGCCGCCTGCACCCCGATGGTGACCGTGGGATGTAGCGTCACCTGGCCGATGGTGAGCAGGTCCCCGACGAAGGCGACGGCCAGCTCGGCGTCCTGCAAGCCGGTCGTCGAGTTGAGAGTGACCGTCCCGGTCACGGTGACCGCCGGAGCGGTCGTCGGAACCGGGACCACCACGGTCACTGTGGCGTCTAGATCGGCCGTGCCGGGAACCATGTCCACCCGCAGCGGCGCGACCTGGATGGTGGTGGTCGTCCCGGAAATGCTGACCGCGGTCGGGAAGATCGTGCGGGCGGCCGGGCCGAGCGCCTGCACCAGCCGACCGGGCTGCAGGTTGGCGGCCAAGTAGCTGACCGGGTCGGTGGCGAGGGCCTGAAGCCGGGTGGCGTCGAACGCCGGCGGGGTGCCCTTCCGCAGGGCGAGCGCCTCGCCGAGAGCGGTCACTGCGGTGCCGACGAACTCCGGGGCGGTAGTCGGCACCGCTGGCGCGGTGGGGGCCAACTCGGCGAGCGCATCCAGCACGGCCGGCACCAGCACGGTGGCAGCCGTGCTGGCCAGCTCAGCCAGGTTAGCCAGTGGCAGCGGCGGCAGCAGCCCGAGTGGGAGGGCGGCGCCGCTGGGCGTGACGAGCTCGACCGTGAGCGCCGGGCCGCCCGCGTCCACCCGGCCGACGAACCGGACCGTCCGGATCGGCACCCCCGCGGCGGTCACGGCGAGGACGCCGACCGCGTCGAACCCGACCCCCCACTCGCCGCTGCGCCGGCGCACGTCGACGGCCACCCGTGCCACCCCGAGATCCCAACGCAGCTCCGCCCCAGGCGCCATCCCGGTGGTGACCAGCGCCAGGCTGGCCTGGCCGGGCAGGGTGGCGACGCCGCCGACCGCGCCGAGCAGGGTGGCCACCGCCTGCACCAGCGTGCCGACCTTGGCCAGGTCCAGCGCGCCGGCCGGCGCGGTCGCGCCCAGCACGTCCGGCCGGCCGAGCCAGCCCAGTGGGTCGAGCACGAACGGCAGCGGGTTGACCACTCGGGTGCCGCGCAACATCCCGAGCGCGGTGAGCAGCGGGGTGAGCCTGGCCGGCTGCGCGTCCAGCGCGACGGCCAGCCCGGCGGCGGCGAGCTCGCCGAGCAGCGACCAGCCGAGCGCCTCGACCATGGCGCCGGGATCGTCGGTGTAGGAGACGGCGGTGCCGGCGCCGGGCAGGCCGGTCGGCACCACGATCTCGGCCGTCACCGGCTGGCCTGCCGCGGTGTCGAAACTCAGCCGCAGCACCGGCCACTGCGGCGCCGCGGCAGGCAACGGGCCGAGCCCGACCGTCGTCACTGGGGTGCCCGCGCCGGCGGCGCCCGAGACTGTCTCGACGCTCGCCTGTATCCGCCCGTGCCCATCCAGCGCGAGCGCGCCCCGAAGGGCGACCTGCCCGATCACTGTGGCGAACCCGAGCCTCACCTCCGGGGCGGCGCCCGCGTCGACGGTGAGGGCGAGCGGGCCGACTAGCATGGTGACCACGGTTGCGTCCGGGTTGACCGTCGCGGCAGTTCCGGCGAGCCCGGCGAGCCGGGCCATCAGCCGAGCCCGCACCGGCGCGTCGTTCAGCAGCGCCTCGAGCTCGCCGGTCGGATCGCTGAGCAGCCGCTCGATCGGGCCGAGCGGCGCGATCACCCCGCTTGGCTCGCGCACCAGCAGGCCGAGGTCCTCGGCCAGCGCAGCCAGCGCGGCAAGCGGGCTCGCTGGCACCTGCCCGGTCGCCGGCAGGGCAGCGCCAAGGAGTTCGAGGACGGCGCTGACGACGATGCGCTCCTCCGGCGCGAGCCGCACCAGATCGGCACCGTCCTGGACGCCGCCGACCACCATGGTCGGCAACCGCACGCCGAGCACCTCCACCCGGCGGGCCCGCAGGGCCAGCTCCACCGTGCCGTCCCAGGTGTCGACGACGGCCTGCACCTCGGCATCACCGACCAGCAGGCCGGCTCCGCCCGCCGGGGCGAGCAGCGGTGCGTCGTCCCGCCATAGCTGGGTGGACAGCTCGACCCGCCGCCGTCCAGCCTCCTGGACCGGACCGGCGAGGGCGAGCGAGGCGAGCTCCATCCGAGCCGCGGCGGCGATCCCGGGAGACCCGCCGCTGCCGGCCACCCGCAGCCGGGCGCCCAGGTGCAGGCCGTCCGCCGGCCGGTCCAGAGCGCCCGCGCGCGCGGCGAAGCCGACGGCAACCACGGCCTGCACGAGCCGGGTCATCCCGTTGTCGACGGCAGCTCGGTCGAGTCGCGCGAACACTGCCATCTCCCCGGCAGCAGGTGCGGCCGGGGAGTACCAGCCGGAGGGGAACGGCCGGTAGCGCAGCTGGCCGTCCCTTGCCGGGACCCAGCCACCGGGAAGCAGCGCGGCGGTGTACTCGATCTCGTCGAGTACCCCGAGCGCGGGCGCCACCGCACCGGCCAGTTCAGACAGGTCGTCCACCGCGCGGCGCAGCTCGACCAGCAGGCCGAGCCCGGTCGGCGTTCCGGTGGCGGTTCCGGTGATGGGGGCGGCCACCGTGACGAGGCGGCCGATGCCGAGTCCGGCGGTGCCGACGCGCGCGGCCGCTGCGGCGCTGCCGATCGCCACCACGTCGAGCGGACCCGCGGCGGCCGCACGAGTGGCGGCGATGCGGCCGAGCAGGTTCCGCAGCAGGAGTGCGCCGTCGACTCCGGCGTCGGGTTCCGGCAGCACCGCCGCCCACGGCCCGGTCGCGCTGAGGGTGGTCTGGTCCGGAACCCCGCCGGCGAGGTCGACCTCGGCGGCCAGGTTCACCCCGGCCAGCCGCGCGCCGCGTTGCCCGGGCAGCGGGGCACGCACCACCACCGTGTCGGCCGGCACCAGTGGGACGGCGAGCGCCGCCGAGGCGTCGTCCAGGTGGGCCGGGACATGGTGGTGACCGGCCACAATGGACGGCGCCGAGCCGGCCTGGGGCCGCAGCACGCCGTCGGTGTCGGTGGCGGCCTGCGCGGCGGCCGCCAGCCGGGTCGGCAGCGTCGCCTCGTCGCCGACCCAGTCGCCGACCCCGAGGAACGCGGCGGCGAGCCGGAGCTGGTCGGCAAGGTGATCGGTGAGCGATCCGCCGGTCGGCGGGCTGGCAACCAGCGCGTCGACCACCGCGGCCGGCAGCGCGGGCGGGGCGTCGCGGTCGAGCCACAGCTGGACCGCGGCGGCGTCGGCGCCCGCGACCAGCGGCACCGCCCAGGGATCGTCCCGGCTGCCGGCGCCGCGCAACCGGCATCGCCAGCCGCTCGACGCGGTGCTGCCCGCTGGCAGCAGCGCCGCCAGCAGGGCCGCCGCCGCGAAGGAGAGGTCTCGCCGGACGGGTTCGACGATAATGATGTCGACTACCTCGGTCTCGGGTCCCTCGGTGTCGACGTCGGGGTCGCTATCCGGGCCGGCTGGCCGGGACTGGAACGGCACACCCCACTCCCGCGGCGGTTCGGCCTCGTCCCCGACCAGCCGCCGGACCCAGGAGGCGAGCCCTTCGGACGGCGCGCGGAGCAGCTCGTCCAGGCGCAGCATCGGGAACTGGCCGAGCGGCACCGGGACGGTGACCGTCGCCGTGCCGGTTTCGACGGTGACCGGCCGGTCCGCCAGCCACGGAGCCCAGCCGAGCAGGCCGGCGACGGCGGCCAGCGGTCCGTCGCCGCCGGACGACCGGTCGCAGAGCAGAGCGCCGGCCAGCAGTTCGACCGCGGTCCACGGCACGGCCGACCAGAGCGCGACGCCGGCGTCGTCGCCGAGGGCGAGCCGCACCGGCGCCACCGCCACCCGCAGCCCGTGCACCTCCGCGGTGTCGAGAGCAAGCGTCAGCCCGGCGGCCAGCGTCCGCTCGGTGGCGTCGAACCGGGCCTGCACCTCCACTTGCACCGGGCCCAGGATCGCCGACCCCACCTGGATCGTCTCGGCGATCGCCGCGCCGAGCCGGGCGTGCACCGCCGGGGCCAGCGCGGCGGCGGCGCCGGTGCCGCCGACCGGGAGGGTAAGTGCCAGCAGCTCGGCGCCCACCGTCACGGCGAGGGTCACCTCGCCGGCCCTGATCGGGCTGGGGTCGGCGTCCAGCCCGATGACGAGCGGGCCGTGGTCGGCGACGAACGCGGTCAGCGCCACCGTGCCGAGCGCGTCGTCGAACAGCGGCACCCGCCATGGCGTCGAACCCGTCCCGATACCGGTTACCGTGCCGGCATCCGGCTCGGTCCGCTGATCGAGGACGACCGGCACGTGCGCGAGCAGGAGTGCGAACATCGCGGGGTCAGCGAGCGCGGCGGCGTAGAAGCCGGCGATGGCGTCCAGCGGCGCGGAGAACAGCGTCGGGCCGAGCAGGGCAGGCCAGCCCATCGCGCCGTCCGGGGTGCGCAGGCCGAGCAGCACGGCGAGCGCCTGCGCCTGCGAGCCGACGCCCAGCGCGTCGCCGACAGCGGTCACCACGTCACCGATCAGCGAGGTGCCGGCGGCCGCGATGGCGTCCGGGCTGGACAGATCGAGGCGGGCGTGCGGGGTGCCGCCAACCGTCAGCCCGTGCAGCTCGACCACCGGCCGGGCCAGCTGCACTTCGTCCACCCGCAGCCCAATCTCGACCGAGGCGAGCCCGAACGCCTGACCGTCGGCGAGTGTCCCGGCCGGCACGAGTGGAGCGGTGGCGCTGCCCACCTCGACCGCGGCCTGCGTCGTGCCAACCGGCCGGATTCCGCGCAGCGCGCCGGCGGGGTCGAGGTCGAATCGGGCTAGTTGCAGGCTGATCGAACCCCGCCCGCTGGTGCCCCGGTCAGCGAGCAGCGCAAGGCCGAGCACGACCTCGCTGCCGGTCGGTGTGGTCCGCCGCCGGACCTCGATCCGCAGCGCCGAGCTGATCGGCAACTGGTGCACGGTCGCGCCGTCCTCGGTGGTGGTGGCCACCGTGGGCAGAGTCGCCGCCGTCGGATCGAGTACCCGCCCCAGCAGCTCGGCGAGGGTCTCCAACCACGCCCGGAGCGGGTCGGCTTGGGCCGTGGTGCCGGGCGCTAGGAGCAGCCGCAACCAGGCCGCGAAGGCCAGCTCCGGCCCGTCCCCCAGCAGGTCCTCCAGCGGCATGTCGGGAACGCCGGGCCGGTGCCCCAGGCCGAGCAGGTCAAGCAGGGAGGAGAGCACCGGCGAACCAGCCCCGGCCTCGGCGACCTGCAGGGCGAGACTTACCAGCCGCCCGGCAAGGTCGTCCGGGGGATGGGCCAGGTCGATGTCGAGATCGTCGATCGGCTGGCCCGCAATCGTGACGCCGGCGATCCCGAGGCGGAACATCGGAGTGCCCGTCGTGGACCTGGGGATGCGTGCCACCAGGCTGATCTTCTCGATGGCGATGGCGCCGCCGCCCAGCGGGCCGGCCCGCAGCGCCACCCGGATCGGATCCGTGCTGGCAGTGAACGTCGGCGCGGCGCTGCCGACCACGGTCCCATCGAACAGAGGGAGGACGGCGCTGATCTGGGTACGCACCGTTCCGGTCGGGACGTCGACCAGCCCGCCGGCTCCGACCGAGGTCGTCGCGCCGACCCGGTTGGTGACTAGGCCCAGGGTGATCCCGGTCTGGGCGGCCCCGCCGGGGTCGGCGAACACGGGGTGCCATCGCTCCGAGCCGGCCAGAGCGACCTGCCGGTCGGTGGCTTCCGGTGTCTCACCGAACAGCGCGCCGAGCAGCTCGGTGAGCTGGTCGAGCCGATGCTCGTCGACGAGCATTCGGCCCAGCCCGGTGAGCGGGTTCTCGAACCAGGCCGGGTCCAGCTCGGGTGTCGCCGCCGGGCTGCTGCGCCGCAGAACGCCGAGGATCAGCAGTATGTCGCTGACGTCGATGCGGACGGTGG
>Ga0075424_100001743_pt1 | contig 19320 bp, 18 predicted proteins | sample SoiMethybrSBSTD3_FD_75301 | JGI IMG/M metagenome (GOLD analysis project Ga0075424, IMG submission 75301) | Bulk soil microbial communities from a Populus tree surrounding site in Tennessee, USA - Soil MetaG P. TD hybrid SBSTD3 | ecosystem: Environmental > Terrestrial > Soil > Tree plantation... | reverse complement strand
GCCGTTTCCCGGAACCTTGGCGGTCGGCATCGATCCGAACGATCCTTCGCCGCGCAAAGGCGGCGCGAAAGAGCCGATGGCGCCGGTCTCCACGCTCCGGCCGTGGAAGAACGGCTCGAACATGGACCTGAACGAGCTTCAAGAGGGCAGCACGATCTACTTTCCCGTCTTTCTCAAGGGCGGGCTCGTATGGACCGGAGATTCACACTGCCGTCAGGGGAACGGCGAAGTCAATTTGACCGCGCTCGAATGCGCCTATCGCGATATCTCGCTGCAGTTGATCGTGCGCAAAGACATGAAGCTCGAATGGCCGCGGGCCGAGACGAAGACCCATTGGATCTTGATGGGCTTCGACGAGGATCTCAACAAAGCGATGGTGAACGCAGTCAAGGAGACCGTCGATTTCCTGGCAAACCAAAAGATGGTGCCGATGGATCGGAACGAGGCGTACTCGCTCACATCGATGGTGGCGGACTGCCGCGTGACGCAGGTCGTCGACGTGCGCAAGGGCGTCCATTGCATGGTCCCGAAATCGATATTCGTAAAAAAGAAGTAACCGCTGTTTGGGCGCTGGCGCTCCTTTTCGCGTGGACCGCCGGCGCCTGGGGCGCACCGCTCAGGGTGGTCGCGGCCTCGACGGACTTGAAAAGTCTGGTCGAAGCCGTAGGCGGCGACCAGGTACACGTCGAGAGCCTCACTTCCCCGCTGCAGGATCCGCATGCCGTGGAAGTAAAGCCGGGCCAGCTCGCCCGGATGAAATCGGCCGATCTTCTCGTAAGGGTCGGTCTCGATCACGAGCCGTGGCTTCAGCGCGCGCTTCTGAGCCTCAAAGAACCGCGCTTCGAGCGCGGCAGCCCGAACTATCTCGACGCGTCGAAAGGGATCGAGCTGCTCCAGGCCGAGACCCCGCGGCTTCGCACGGACCAGGCGGCGCATCTCCACGGCTTCGGCAACACCCATTACTGGCTCGACCCGGAGAACGGCGGGCCGATCAGCGCCGCGATTTTAGCGGCGCTGACGCGACTGGTCCCTGCAGGGCAGTCCGATTTCGCGACCAACCGCGGGCGCTTTCTCGATCGGCTGGAGAAGCGCCTGAAAGTCTGGTCCGGCAAGATGGCGCCGTATGCAGGCACGAAAGTCGTCGCGGTGCACGAGAGCTGGCCCTATTTCGCGCGGCGCTTCGGCTTCACGATCGTCGCCGTGACCGAGCCGACGCCCGGCGTTCCGCCTGCGCCGGCTTATCTCGCCGAGCTGATTCAGCACATGCGCGCGGCGGGAATCAAGCTGCTGCTCGCCGAGCCGTATTCGAATTCGTCGGTCGTCAAGCAGGTCGCAGAGCGCAGCGGCGCGCGCGCCGTCACGCTGATTCCATCCGTAGGCGGCGACGCCGAAGCGTCCGATTACCTGAGTTTGTTCGACTTGAACGTCAAACGCTTTACCGAGGCGGCGGCGCGCTGAATGCCGTTGCGTGAGAAGCCGTGATTTCCAGCTTTGAATTTTTGTGGGTCCCGTTTCTCGCCTGTCTCGTACTCACCGGCATTCACGTCTACTTGGGGCTGCACGTGCTGGCGCGCGGCATCGTCTTCGTCGACCTGGCGCTGGCGCAGCTCGCCGCTCTGGGAGTCACGGTGGCGCTGCTCGCAGGTCACCCGATCCAAAGCCAGGCGGCGTATTGGTATGCCCTGTCGTTCACGGTCGGCGGAAGCCTGCTCTTTTCCGTGAGCCGCAGCCGCCGCGCGGCGATACCGCAGGAGGCGTTCATCGGTATCGTCTACGCGGTCTCCGCCGCGGTCGCGGTTCTCGTGATCGACCGCGCGCCGCAAGGCAGCGAGCACATCAAGCAGCTCTTGGTCGGCAGCATCTTGACGGTGAGCCCGGCCGATGTCGGCGCAATGGCACTGCTCTACTTGGCGGTCGGAGTCGTCCATTGGCTCGCGCGCCGGCCCCTGCTGCAAATCTCTTTCAATCCCGACGCAGCGGCCGCTCGGGGTCTTTGGGTACCCACGTGGGACTTTCTCTTCTACGCCACCTTCGGTCTCGTCGTCACCAGCTCGGTGCGCATCGCGGGCGTCCTGCTTGTCTTTTCGTATCTCGTAGTCCCGGCGGCCGCTGCCGCGCTGTTGAGCGAGACTGTCGCGGGCAGGCTGATCATCGGCTGGATACTCGGTTTCATCGTCAGTGTCTTTGGCCTATTCGCCTCCGCCGAATGGGATTTGCCGACCGGCGCCGCCGTGGTCGCAACATTCGGCGCCGCGCTGGCGGTCGTCGCCCTGGCGCTCGGCGCAGCGGCGTTCATGCGCGAGATCAAAACGCGCGGCGTAGCCGCGCTCGCGACCGTGGGTATGACAGCGAGCGTGGTATTGGCTTTGGCGGGACTGCTGCTCGTTCTGTTTCCCAGGATGGACCATCACTGGCTGAATTGGATCGAAGGGACCTTCCCGGCCGTCCGCCTCGCCTTCCTCGAGCCGGACGAGCGGCAAACCTATCGTGAAAGCAGCGAAGCGGTCCAACAAGGCCTTGCCGAGATGACGCGGCTCCGCGCGCGCCAGCAGGAGGCCCGCTGGGGTGCGAGCGAAATGAGCGAAGAGATGCAGGAGCGCTTGCGACAGTATCTCGCCGGCCGGAGTGAAATGATGGCCGGCGACCACATGGCGCTGAATCATCTCCGCGACCGGGCGCGAGAGCGCCAGCGGTTTTGGCTCGGCCTGCCGCTTCTGGCCCTCGGTGCGGTGGCCTTTCTCGCGCTTTGGCGCGCAAAACGAACACGGGCGGCGCCGGCAAACGCGGCTTGACAGGCCGGCGTTTCCGCCCGTAGTCTCGATGCAGACAGTTCCGAGGAGGTAGACTATGGCGACCGACACTTTGATCATGGACGGCGACGGCCACGTCGTGGAGGATCTGAACGCGATCGCGAGCTTGATGCCGCAGCGCTACCGGGAGAAAATCGGCACCAACCGCGTCTTCGACCCGTTTCCGCCGCTCGATCATCTCCACTCGTGCAACCTGCACGATCTCCCGCCCGGCTCGTTTCGCAACGTCGGCCCCGAAGGCTGGATGGAATTTTTAGAAGACGTCGGCATTCAGGCGACGGTGCTCTACACGACGCGCGGCCTCGCCTTCGGCAAGATCGTGAGCCGCGACTGGGCGATCGATCTCGCGCGCGCCTACAACGACTGGCTCTCGCGCACCTACGTGAAGCCGAGCCCGCGCTTTCAGGGCATGGGATTGATACCGCTGCAGGAGCCGGATGCCGCCGTCGAGGAGCTCAAGCGCTGCGCGACCGAGCTCGGCATGTGCGGCGTCATGCTGCCCTCGACCGGATTTCAATTCAATTTGGGCCACAAGCTCTACTGGCCGGTCTACGCGGAGGCCGAGCGGCTCCGCTGCGCGATCGGCATCCACGGCGGCGCGCACGAAAATCTCGGCATGGACGATTTGAATCCGTACGCGCCGGTGCACGCGCTCGGCCATCCGTTCGGCCTCATGATCGCGTTCGCCGGCATCGTCTTCAACGGCATCTTCGATAAATATCCGAACGTGCGCATCGGCTTCATGGAAGGCGGCGTCGCCTGGCTGCTCATGTGTCTCGAGCGTTTCGACCGCTCCTTCGAGACGCACATCCAGCACGACCCGCGCGGGGAATTCTTGAAGCTCCAGAAAAGCGAGCGCGTGAGCGATTACATCATTCGCCACATCAAGGCCGGACGGATCTTCGTCGGCTGCGAGGGCAGCGAGCCCGACCTCGCGCACGCGATCAGGCGCGTCGGCAACGGCCCGTTCATTTATTCGTCGGATTTTCCCCATGAGGTGAACAACGAGTTCTGCAAGCACGAGCTCGAAGAAGTCATGGAAAACGACGAGCTCAGCGCCGAGGACAAGGCCGCGGTGCTCTACAAGAACGGGCAGCGGTTCTACGGCCTCGCGCCGGAATGACTTGACTCATGGCCGGAGCCGGAAGAGAAAAGAAAAACGCGCTCGATCGCTTTCTCTCCTTGTTCGGCGACGTGCGCGCGGGCGAGGCGTTAACGGCGCTGCTGTTGATGCTGAATCTCTTCTTTCTCCTGACCGGCTACCTCATCATCAAGACCGTCCGGGAGCCGCTGATCTTGACCGGCGGGGGCGCGGAGATGAAGACCTACGCCTCCGCGGGCCAGGCGCTGCTCTTGTTTCTCGCCGTGCCGGCCTACGGGTTTCTCGCGAGCAAAATGAACCGCATCCGCCTCATCACGTGGGTCACGCTGTTTTTCATCTCCAACCTGATTATTTTTTATCTGCTCGCGCGCTTGAACGCGCCGATTGCGATACCGTTCTATCTCTGGGTCGGCGTGTTCAATATCTTCATGGTGGCGCAGTTCTGGGCGTTCGCCAACGACCTGTACAGCCAGGAGCAGGGGCGGCGCCTGTTCGGCATCGTCGCCTTCGGCGGCTCGCTCGGGGCGGTCCTCGGACCGAAGATCGCCGGCTGGCTGATGCAGCCGCTCGGCGTCTTTCAGCTGCTGCTCGTGGCGGCGGCGATCCTCGGTCTCTGCATCGTCATCGCCAACGTCGTCAACAACGGCGCGAAGGCCGGCGTCCACGGCGGCGCGAAGAACGAGCACGCCGGAGCGCCGCTCGGCAGGCAGGGCGGCTTCGCCCTGGTGACCGGCGAGCGCTATCTCACGCTCATCGCGCTGCTGGTCGTTACGCTCAATCTCGTCAATACGACGGGAGAGTACATCCTGGGAAAAATCGTCACGCAGGAGGCGCAGGAGAAATCGCTCGAGGCCGAGCGCCAGGCCGCGGCCGCGGGGCGCACCGGGCCCATGCCCGAGCGGGAAAAAAATAAAATCCGGCAGGTATTTATAGGCGCCTTCTACGGCGACTTCTATTTCTGGACCAGCCTGCTCTCCGCCGCCATCCAGCTCTTGCTCGTCTCGCGCATCCTTAAATACATCGGGCCCGCCGCGCTCTTGTGCCTGCCCCTGATTGCGTTCGGCGGCTACGCGCTCATCGCCGCGCTGCCGGTCTTGAGCTATATCCGCTTTGCAAAGATCGCAGAGAATGCGACGAACTATTCGCTCCAGAACACCACGCATCAAACCTTGTTTCTCCCCACCAGCCGCGAAGCCAAATACAAGGCGAAGGCCGCGATCGACACCTTTTTCGTCCGCGCCGGCGACGTGCTGTCAGCGATCTTCGTCTTTATCGGCGTCAAGCTCGCGCTCGGCGCGGGAGACTTCGCCCGCGTCAACATCGTCCTCGCGGTCGGCTGGATTTTGCTCGCGATCGCAATCGTGCGCCGCAACAAGGCGCTGACGCTGCGCTCCGGCGCCATCGCCAAGGCGGCATAAAATGAATCCCGCGCGCATCGGTCTCATCATTCCTTCGAGCAACCGCCTGACCGAGCCGCAGTTCCACCGCTACGTTCCGACCGGAGTAGGCCTACACATCACGCGGCTCCGCATGACCGGCAAATGGCGCCGGCCGCTGGCTGAATTGAAGACGGCCATCGGCGAGGCGGCCGCGGCGCTCGGCGACGCGAAACCGGGAGTGATCGTGTTCCACTGCACGGCGAGCTCGATGGAGGCGGGCCTCGACGGCGAGAAGGCGGTGGTCGAGACGATCGCCGACGCCGCGAATTGCGCGGCCATAACGACCGGCCAGGCGATTGTCGAGGCTCTGCGCCATCTCGATATTAAAAAGCTCGTGCTTTTGAGTCCTTACGTGAAGAAAACGAACGAAGAGGAAATCGGCTATTTAAAAGCGGCGGGATTCGACGTCCTGCACGATTTCGCGCACGGTCTTTCCGGCAGCGACGACTACATCGCAGTCGCCCCGGAGCGCTGGCGCGACCTCGCGTGGGAAAACCGCCGCGAAAATGCCGACGGCTATCTCTTGAGCTGCACGAACACGACGATGATCGAGGCGATCGCCGCGACCGAGCAAAAGCTCGGCAAGCCGGTCGTCACCAGCAATCAGGCAACGCTGTGGGCGTGTTTAAGAAGGCTGGGTTCTACGCAAAATATATCCGGACTCGGCCGGCTGTTCGGATAAATCCAACTTAACGGCCGTCTGCTGCGAGCCGCTCCTTCAGCCCCGTAAATCTCTTCTCGATCCGGATATTCTTGATCGCCATCGCCACGGCGCGCTTGCTGCCGACGAGGACGACGAGCTCTTTGCCGCGCGTGACGGCGGTGTAGAGAATGCTCCGGTGGAGCATCGGGTAATGCGCGGTGTGGAGCGGGATCACGACGGCGGGATATTCGCTCCCCTGGCTCTTGTGTACTGAGATCGCATAGGCGAGGCCGATCTCGTCGAGGTCGTCGGCATCGAAACCGATGCCCTTGCCGTCGAAATCGACGGTGAGCTCGCCTTCCTCGGTGTCAACCGCGACGATCCTGCCGAGGTCGCCGTTGAAGATCCCTTTGTCGTAATTGTTCCGGAGCTGCATGACGCGGTCGCCGAGACGGAAAGTCGTGCCGCCGCGTTCGAGACTTTTGCCCTGCGGGTTGAGCAGCTGCTGGAGCCGGCGATTGAGATGCACCGTGCCTAATAACCCGCGGTGCATCGGGCTCAACAGCTGGATGTCCTGCGCGCCGCCGCCGAGGCGGCGCGGGATGCGCTCTTTCACCAGCTCCTCGATCACGGCGAGCGCGTCTTCTTCGCGCTCGCGCGCGATAAAGACGAAGTCGCGCCGGTCCGGCTCGGCGTCGAGCGTCAACGGCTCGCCGCGGAGAATGCGGTGCGCATTCTGCACGATCAGGCTCTCGCCCGCCTGGCGGAAAATCCGCTTCAGCACGACCACCGGGACGGCTTTCGAATCGATCAGATCCCGCAGCACGCTGCCGGGGCCGACTGAAGGGAGCTGATCGACGTCGCCGACCAGCACGAGATGGCTCTCAGGCGCGACCGCGGCGAGCAGATGATCGAGCAGCGGCAGGTCGAGCATCGAGGCCTCGTCGATGATGACAACCGAGGCGTCGATCGGATCGGCTTCGTCGCGTTGGAAGCCGCCCTCGTGCGGATTGTATTCGAGGAGCCGGTGGATCGTCCTCGCCTCCTCGCCCGAAAGCTCGGCCATTCTCTTGGCCGCCCGTCCGGTCGGCGCCGCGAGCGCAAACGTCACTTCGGCGTGCTTCAAGATTTTCAGCAGCGCGATGAGAAGCGTCGTCTTGCCTGTTCCCGGACCGCCGGTAATGACGACAATTTTCTGGCTCAGCGCCTGTGCGATCGCCTCGCGCTGCTCGGGCTCCAAAAGAAGAGTTGCAGGGTTGAAGGGTTCCACGGTTGAAGGGTTAAAAGCTTCGAGCGGATCGGCAGCGCTGGTTTTATCTCTTAAACCCTTTAACCCTTTAACCGTTAAACCGGAGGGGCTGGCGAGCAGGCGGCGGATCGCCGCCGCGACGCGGCGCTCCGCTTGAAATAACTCGCGTGGATAAATTCGCGTCTGCTCTTCCTCGGCGCGTTCGTCGACGACGAGGTCGCCCTGAAGCGCTAGCCTATCGACCGCGTATTGCGTCACGTCTTCGTCGACTTGCAGCAGCGCGGCGGCGTTCGCCTTCAAAGGCGTTAGAGGAACGTAGCAGTGGCCGTCGTCGGCGAATTTCTTCAAGACATGGAGCAGCCCCGCCTGGACTCGGAGCGGGAAATCGCCGCTGATGCCGAGCGTCGCGGCGATCCGGTCGGCGAGCACGAAGCCCACGCCGTAGATCTCCTCGGCGAGGCAGTAGGGATTTTCCTTGACGCGCGCCACCGTTTCGGCGCCGAAGGCGCGGTAGATTTTGAGCGCGAGCGAGCTGCCGACACCGTGGCCCTGGAGAAAGACCATGACGTCCTGCATACCGCGCTGCTCCTGCCACGCGCGCAGGATCTTGGCCGCGCGCACGCGCCCGATGCCCGAGACTCGCATCACCTTGCTCGGCTCCTCGGAAAGCACTTTCAAGGTATTCAGGCCGAAGGCGGCGACGAGCCGCTTCGCGTAGCTGGGCCCGATGCCTTTGATGAGGCCTGAGCCGAGATATTTCTGGATGCCTTCGAGCGTCGCCGGCTCGATTTTCTCCCAATGCTCGGCCTGAAACTGGAGACCGTAGCGCGGGTGCACCTTCCAGCTGCCGCCGACCTTGATTTCCTCGCCCTCGCTCACCGGGAAGATGCCGCCGACGATCGTCACCTCCTCCACATCGTCGACCTCGAGTCGAGCGACGGTGTAGGGCGCCTGGGCGTCCTGATAGGTGATCCGGGTGATCGTTCCTTGAAGCTCGGATCTTTCGCGGAGTTTATCTTCGGCCACGGGTTTCTCGCATCCTACTCTAAAGTGCCGCCTTGCTCCAAGCCTTTGTTCTAGCGGCGAAAACCGGTATGATCCACTCTTTACAAAACCAGGATAGAATACCCTAAAAGGGGGCCAATTCTATGTTTTTCGAGAGCTTGTGGTTCGAAATCGCGCTCATTTTATTCTTCATTTTCGTCAACGGCTTTTTCGCCGCCTCGGAGATCGCGATCATCGCCACGCGCAAGACCCGGATCGAGACCTTGCTGGAAAAAGGCGTTCGCGCCGCGGCCGCCGTCGCGCGCCTCAAGGACGATCCCGACCGCTTTCTCGCCACGGTCCAGATCGGCTGCACGATCATGGGCACGCTCGCCTCCGCGATCGGCGGGGCCGTCGCCATCGAGTATTTAAAGCCGCTGTTCCAGTCGGTGCCCGTCCCCCTGATCCAGGAATGGTCGGAATCGATCGCCATCATGGTCGTCACCGTACCCATAGCCTATTTCTCCCTCATCATGGGCGAGCTCGTGCCCAAGTCGCTGGCGCTGAGATTTTCCGAGCAGATCGCCTTTATGGTCGCGCGGCCGATCGAGGTCTTCTCGCGCCTGACATCGTTTTTCGTCGGCATCTTGACCGCCTCGAGCAACACGGTGCTCCGCCTCTTCGGCGGCAAGGGCGCCGGCGGGGCGACGTTTGTCTCCGAGGAGGAGGTCAAGTCGCTGATCCGCGAGGGCGCCGCGAAAGGCATCTTCAACGAGACCGAGAAAGAACTCATTCATAGCGTTTTCGAGTTCGTCGATACGCCGGTCAAGGCCGTCATGATCCCGCGCACGGAGATCCACGCGCTCGAGATCAACGCGACGGCGGAAGACGTGCTCAAGAGCTTTGTCGAGAGCGGCTTTTCCCGGATTCCGGTTTACGAGACCGAGCTCGACCGCGTCATCGGCGTTCTCTACTATAAAGACCTTCTGCGCGCGATCCAGGAAAAGGCGGTGTTTCGCATTCGCGAGCATCTCCATCCGCCCTTTTTCGTTCCCAGCTCGCTGCCGATCAGCCAATTGCTCAAGGATCTGCAGCGCCGCCGGATCGCAATCGCGCTCGTGATCAACGAATTCGGCGAGGTCGAAGGCCTCGTGACGCTCGAAGATCTGCTGGAGGAAATCGTCGGCGAGATCCGCGACGAATACGACCGCGAAGAGCGCGGGCCGGTCGAGCGGCTGCCCGACGGCTCGATGGTCATCCAGGGCTCGGCCCAGCTAAAGGATCTAAAGACCGATTACAACCTGCCTTTCGACGAATCGCCGGATTACCTCACGCTCGCCGGCTTCGTCCTGGCGAAGCTGAAACGCATTCCGCGCGGCGGCGAGGTCGTGGAGCACAACGGCTACCGGCTCACGATCGTCGACATGGAGGGACGGCGCGTGGTCAAAGTGAAGCTCGAGCGGGCGGAGAAAAAACCCGAAGCGCGGGGCTAAATTTTTTATTTGATGCCGATTTTGGCGCGCAGTCCCGGCAGCGCCTCTTCCGCCGCCGCCATGCCCAGCGCGACCAGCTCTTTCTTGCGGGTAAAATCCATGAAGCCCGCGCTCGCCAGCTTGGGCCGGATCACGATGTCGGCGCGCTTTGAGTTTCCTTCGGCCGCCTGGCGCGCCATCAAAAAAACGCTCTGCACCAGCGTCTCGAAGATATTATTCGGCTGCACCGCCGGATTCCCGTCCGAGAGATCGACGCCGATGACAACGTCCGCCCCCATCTTGCGCGCGGCATCGACGGGCATGTTGTCCGCGACGCAGCCATCCGCCAATAGTTTCCCCTGGTAGCTCACGGGAGCGAAGATTCCCGGCAGGGCGTTCGAGGCGCGCACCGCGCGCGCGATCGAGCCCGACTTGAGCGCGACCGCCTGGCCGCTCTCCAGGTCCGCGGCGACAGCGGCGAACGGCGTCTGCAGCCGCTCGATCTCCTGCGTCGAAAGCCTCTTCGCGACGAACTCCTCCAGCCGGTCGCCGCGCGCAAGGCCGTGCGTCGGGTTGATGAAGTTGTAGTCGAAGACGTCGCGCTCTTCGAGCGCGAGCACGATGCGCTCCAGATCGGAGGCGCTCCTGCGATCGGCGTAAACCGCGCCGACGAGGCTGCCGGTATCGGCGCCGACGATGATGTCGATCGGGATCTTCTGCCGCTCGAGCACGCGGATGACGCCGACGTGGGCAAAGCCGCGCGCGGCGCCGCCCGAGAGCACCAGCGCGACCTTGGGCCGGCTGCCGCCCCACGGCATGATTTTGGACGCCGAGCGCCAGCTGCATGAGGAAAGGCCGCACACCGTGAGGACGACAAGCAGGATCGCGAGCAATCGCCGCCGGCGCATAGGGCTCAGTGTAGCAGCATTCGATTTCGCACCGCAACGAAGCAATTCAGCGGGCGGCGGGGTCGAAAAGCTCGCGGACCATGATTTTGACGGCATCCGAAGAAGCCTGGCTGATGTTGGTCGCGCCGGGAGTGGGAACGGCGCGCTGATAGCGCCGCTGCCACAGCGTCGCGCCGTCGGCGATGCGGATTAATTTGAAATCGGCGACGACGGCAACGAACTGCTTCGAGTCGATGCTCCAGCGCAGAATGTCGCTTAACAGGAGGTGCCCGGATAATCGTCCTTCCCGCGCGTTGCCTGCGGCGGAATCGGCCGCGAACGGCAGATTGGCGAGCCGCTTATCGGCTTCTTCGGGCCGCGAAACTTTGAAGCCGCGCTGCGTAAATTCGGACTGGAGTTCGTCGCGCAGCAAATCCATCACCGTCCGGCGGGACTCAGAGGAAATCTTTCCCGCCATCTCCGCAAGCGAGCGCAGGGGATTGTTTTCCGGCAGCACGAGATTGACCGTTGTATCGTTTTTCGGCCGCGCGAGCCACAACGGCGCGTTCGCGGCGGCGGGAAACGGGGCCGGCGCCTGGACAGACGCACAACCGACAAAAAGCGAGCCGATGATAATCAACACCAGCGCCGCGGCGGCGGTCTTGAGCGGCACCGCTCGCAGCAGATTGGCTATAAAAATCATCGCGCAACCCACGGCAACGTCCGTCGGACCCAGCGGTGTGTCCAGCCGGACCGAGACATAGAAGCCGACCAACGCCATGAGCAGTCCGAGTAGAGACGAAATCCATAAAAACGCCGTCATCCCTTTAACCAGCGGCTTCGCGGCCAGTGGCGGAAGCACCAAGAAGCCGAAGATCAAGAGCGGTCCGGCCATGATGACCCCTACCGCAATGCTCAGGCCGGCGAGCAAATAAAGCAGAATGTCCCAGAGCGTGTTCCCGCCCTTCAATAAAAAGGCCAGGTCCCGGTCGAAGGCGCTGAGGAGAAATTCTCTGCGAAAAATAAACACCGCGGTCATGACGAAGCCGAAGACCGCAGCCAGGAGTTTGATCTCGTTCTTGGCGAGCGATAGGACCTCGCCTTTCAACAGTCCCAGAATTTCAATTTCCCCGGCGGGATTGAAGACGATAAAGAGGATTGTCAGCGCGCCGGCCAATGCATAGGCGGCCGCCAGCCGGCCTTCCGCAGTTCCCTTCCCCCTTCGCTCCAGGTAGGCGAAAAGCAACAGAGCGAGAAAAGTAAACAACAACGACCCCCCCATTCCCAAAATGCGCTCGCTTCCTGCGGCGGCCGACACAAAACCCAATTGCGCCATCCAGAATGCGAACGCGACGCCCGCCGCGGCGACCTGCGGCAGTGTGAGGCCGAGAAAAATCGTTCTTCGAAGAATGAGATACGCGCCGACCGCCGGACAGACGAAGCCGAGAATCGAGCTGCCGATCAGCGCCGGGAAGAGAAGATACGAGGGATTGAGAATCTGAAGTAAGGTCTCCATTCAGCCCAAAGGCGCTCCTTTCGCTTCCCACCATACGCTGCCTTTATCGATGCGGAGAATTTTTTCTGCGACCTCCCTGACCATGTCGAGATCGTGGCTGGAGAAAAAAATCGCGAGATGTCGTTCTCGATTGAGCTTCACGAGGAGTTCGGTGATCGCGCGCTGGGACGCCCGATCGACGCCGGAGAGCGGCTCGTCGAGGATCATAATCTTCGGATTTACCATCAGGGCCCGCGCGATCAGGATGCGTTGCTTCTGTCCGCCCGAGAGAGAAAAAAACGATTTCGTCGCGAGATGAGAGAGCCCGACTTGATCCAGGACCTTGACGATTCGACGGCGCTCCGAGTGCGGAAGCACACGATAGCGTTGGATACGGCCGTAGGCGCCCATCTCGACGATTTCCGAAACGTTCAACGGAAATTGAGAATCGAGAGAAGCGCTCTGCGGCACATAGCCGAAGTCGGAAAGCGGGCAACCCCGTGTAATGCGTCCGCGCAGCGGCAACAAAAGCCCCAGAATCGCGCGCAGAATCGTCGTCTTTCCCGAGCCGTTCGGACCGGCGAAGCCGATGAGGTCGCCGGCGTAAATGGCGAGATCGACTCCTTCGACCACAGGGACAGAAGTGTAGCCGACAGCAATGCTCTCGAGAGCGACAAGCGGCGCCGCTTCGGCGGATGTCTGGTTAGCGATTACCTGAGCTTCAGCCATGGCTTTAGCCGTTTGCAACCGCGTCTACGAGCGTCCGGACGGTATAATCGATCCACTTGATGTAAGTATCCGTCTCGGGCCGGCCTCCGCCGCTGCTGTAAAGCCGCAGGACTTTAATGCCGGTCTCTCCGGCGATCTGCTGCGGCAGACGCGGATTTTGCGCGCCATAGAGCAATACCTGAGCCTTTTGCTCTTTGATCTCCTGCACCAGACGTACGAGGTAATTCGGCGTCGGCTCGATACCCGGCTTGATCTCCACGCTCCCCACGCGCGTCATGCCGAAACGATTCGCGAAGTACGCCCATTCCGGGTGGTACTCCACGAACTTCACCCCCTTGAGCGGCACCGCGATCTTCTGCCAGCGGCCGATCCAATCGTCCAGCTCGGCAAGATACGCCTTGAGGTTGCGATCGAAGGCCGCCTGGTGCTGGGGAAAATTACGCGCGAGTCCCGCAGCGATATTCTGCGCCACTGTTTTCGCCCGCACCGGGTCGAGAAGATAATGCGGATTTCCTTTCGGATGCAAATCCCCCTCGGCGCGGTCGAGGCGTGCCGGCGCATCCACGACAGGGATGCCCGCCGAGCAGTCGATGTAGCCCGGCTGCCCCGGCATAATCTTGGGATTGCTCGCGACTTCGAGAAGCGCCGGCAGCCATGAGTGCTCGTCGTCGAGTCCCGTCAAAACGAGCACGTTGGCGCGGTTCAGCCGGGGGACGAAGCTCGGCTTCACCGGAACGCCGTGCGGGTCTTCAACGCCGGTGGCCAGGCTTTCGACATTGACCAGTTCTTTGCCGATGTGTTTCGTGATATCGGCCAGCGCGGGCCAAGTGGCGATCGCACGAATGGACTGGGCGAACGCCGGTCGGCCCGGAAGCGCTACGACAAGAAGGATAAGCGCGAGAATCGACCAGCTTTTGTTTCTCAATAAAAGTCTCATGGGTAGCTCCTTAAGGGTTAACGGCCGACAAAGCCGTGCGTGTGGGCGCCGATGACCGTCGTCCACTGCAGAAAAAATTGATTGCCGCCGTCGTCTTTGTCGTCGCGGACGCGATCGTCGGCATGAGTATATTGGAATCGCAGCCGGTTGAACTCGCTGATGTTCCAGGTAACGAACGGCGAATAGCCGATCGTTTTCTTTCCCGGGCTGAAGAGGCTCGGCGCATAATCGAAGAGAAAGCCGCTCGACCAGCTCTTGTTAAGCTTGAGCTCGGCATAGCTGTAGCCGCCCCACGCCGTCCGGCGCCTGGCCGCATCGTCGACGAGCAGCCGCTCATTGTTGACGAAAAGCTCCGACCCGAAAGTAAGGCCCTGGTAAACGACGCTGCTGAGCGGCTGGTAGCGATAGGTAAGGTCGGCGCCGCCCAGGAAGCGCGGGCCGCCGGATATATCGTGGCGCAGCCGCACGCTCGGCGTGTAGGCGAAGCTCGAGCCTACTTCGACGCTGTTGTTGTCGTTAACGTCGAAATAGCTGTTGAGCCGGGTGAGATAAGTGAATCGGCTCCATGCCCGATTCTTACTGTTGCCCACCCGATTATTTTCCTCGCCGATCTTATTCATGCCGCCCATCGTCGCTCTTAAGAAAAACGGCGTCGGAAAGAGATAGTTCACCTCGACTCCGTCCGCCTGGCTTTCGCCGCCGACGAATCTCTCGATCGCGAGCGGCTCGTTGACGAACGGCAGCTCGTGCTCGTGTGTTTTTGGAAAACGGCCGAAGTCCGCCAGGAACCGGCCGGCCTTGGCGGTCAGATTCCACGGCAGCGAGGTTGTGATCGCCGCCGCTTCGTCGACCTCGACGCCGTCTTTCGTCCCGTTGATGAAGGCGTACATGCGGGCGAACGGGTCGACCGAGGCGGCGACCCCCAGCTCGGCGCTGCGGAAATCGAAATTGCCGCCGCTTTTGCTCCGATGCTGGACATTGGCGTCGAGCACGAGGCCGATGGCCGGGTTCAGAGCCGACGGCGCGCTCTGTACCGCCTGCACCGACTTTTCCACCTGTCCCAATCGACTCGACGTCGAAGATTCTACATCCTCGATCTTTTCCGAAGCCGCCGCTTTGTCCTTTTCCAACTGTTCGATCCGCGCCAGGGCCTCTTTCAACTGTTTCTGCACGTCCGCCAGCGAACTCTTGAGAAATTGAATCACGTCTTCCTGCGCGTGCGCAGGAACCGCTATCAATACAACAGCCACCAATATCGCCCACGCCGGAACGATCCGCGTAGTCTTGCGAAATGCGCTCATAACGAGCCCTCCTGGATAAAGGTCTACCCCTCCCTCAAAAACAGGAGGGGAAGAAATCTATTGTTTTAGCCTGGAGACGTTAGAACGAAGCGAGATAAGGCGGCGCGCGGATGGAGCTGAAAGGGATGGCCAGCCGGCTGAGGACTTGCGGCTCGAAGTATTCGACGGGCAGTGTCTCGAGCACCGGCGGCCAGTCGGCCGGCGCCGATAGCGCGACCGCGTAAGTGCGCGCGCCCTGATAGCAGCTGCACTCTTGCGATAGCTGCGCGGCCGGATTGAAAACGTGGAGATGGAACGGCAGCGCCAGGATCGCAAACAGAATGACCGCGGCGGTCAGGTGATGGGAAGCGCTCTGGAGCCGGTATGACAGAGTCCGCGGCACAGTGAAGCCATTATGCGCGCGCATCGATGCTTGTCAAGGTGCCTCCTTTGTTGCTAAAAAGTGGCCCTACATGCGATTCCGACAAGCTCTCATCCTAACGGCATTCACCTCATTATATATTTTTCTTTCTCAAGCGGGCTTCGCCGCCCGTCCGCTGGTCGTCGACGATGCCCGCCCGGTCGCCGAAGGGAACGTGCAATTCGCCTTCGGCCTCGTCCAAACCGTGCCTGAAAAAGGGGGCCGCGATCAGCAATTCCCATCGATGACGCTCTCCGGCGGCGTGTACAAAAATCTCGAACTCGGTCTGGCCATCGACCGGACCAATACCGACCTGAAAGGCGAGTCGCCGGTCCGGGGCTTTGAAGATCTTCACCTGACTTCCAAATACAACTTCGTCGAAGAGATCGAAAAGGGCTATGTCCCGGCGTTGACCTTCTCCTTCGACCTTAAAGTCCCGACGGCGAATAGCCACAAAGGTTTGAGCACGGGTAAATTCGACGAGGGTTTCCTTTTTATCGCGACGAAACACTTTTTTCCGGCGGCCATCGATCTCAACCTCGGATATACCGTCGTCGGCAGGCCTAAGGGAGAAAAATTGGAGAACCAGTTCTTCGGCGGTCTGGCGTTGAGATATGGATTGAGCGAGCGCTGGCGCCTGGTCGGAGACATCTACGGCTTAACCCGCGAGGCCAAGGGCGAAAAAGGCGAGGGCAATTTTCAGATCGGCATACGCTTTCGGCCCGATTTGCCGGCTTATTTCGACGCCGCAATCGGACGAAGCTTGTTGTCTTCTGGAGACCGGTTTCAGGTCACCTTCGGCATGACGTGGGCGACGGCGTTGAAGTTTTGAAGCTTTAATGTAATCTGGCGACAGATGGCGTCCGCAAGAGCACTCTGGCAGCGCAGATTCGCGATTTTTGCGGCGCTCTCTTTTCTCGTGCTGCTCGTCGCGGCGACGCCGCACCGGGTTCATCATCTCTTCGAGTCCAAATCCGCCAAAAACTGCGCCGTTTTTACCGTCTCCAAAGGCTGCGACGCCGACTTCGCCGCGGGAAATATTTTCGCCGCGGCGCCGGACTTTGCCGCGATCGTTTACCTGCTGCCGGATATCCCTTTTCCGCGCACGTCGCCCGCTTTCCACTTCAGCCGCGCTCCTCCAGTCCGGTAGTTCCATTTAGTCAAATATTTTTCGTCGAACTTTCTTGCGTCGGGCATGGGTCTACCTTGCCCGACGGCACACCTGTTTGGGGGAAAAATGGCATTTCTTAAGCCGAGGTTCATTATCGTCGCGGCGTTGCTTTTATTTCTGCCGCTCAAAGCGCGCGCGCACGACGGCTGGATCGAGGTCGCGCCGGCGCTGGTCGAAAAAGGCCAGCCGGTGGCGGTCGCGCTCATGCACGGCAATCATTCGAACGAGCACCGGAGCTATCGGCTGGCCGGCAAGTGGGACTTGGAATTCACCAAAGTGACCGTCATCGCGCCCTCGGGAAAAACGAGCGCGCTCGCGATGGTCGATCTCGGTGAAGACCCGGAAAAAACCGGACCGAAAGGGCCCAAAGGGTTTCACATCGGACAATTCGTCCCCGACGAAGAAGGCGTTTACACCGTCGTCGCGCGTCAGGAGCGCACGATTGAACGAGGCGACGGGCCGAAATTTCGCGGCGTCCGCTTCGCCCGAAGCGCTTTCGCGGCGCTGACGTTGCCGACGCTTGCCGCGGCGCAAAAGATATCCGCGGGCGAAGCGAAGAGCGGCGGCGGTGATTTGGAGATCGTTCCCATAACCAAACCCATCGGCGCGGTCAGCGAAGCTCCGGTCATGCTGGAGGTCCGCCACAAAGGCGCTGCCGCCGCCGGGAAAACTGTCTCGATCGTGCGGAGGACAGCCGGCGCGGCCGGGGCGCAGGATCTCACGACCGACGCGCAAGGCCGCGTCATCTTTACACCCGCGGCGGCGGATTATTATCTCGCGCGCGTCAAGTTTGACGAAAAATCCGAGCGCGGCGAAGGGCAGTACGACATGAGCTCTTACGAGGCGACCTATGTCTTTCAAACCTTTAACCGCCGCTAGCGCCGTGCTGCTCGCGCTGGCCGGATGGCCGGCGCTCGTCCGCGGACACGCCTACCCGATCATCGTGCTGCCTCCGGACGGCGCCACGCTCCGGGAAGCGCCGCGGGAAGTCCGGATGCAATTCACCGAAGGCGTCGAGATGGAATTCAGCCGCATCGTGGTCAAAAACACCGACGGTGAAGTCTTTAGCCAGGGAAAGCTGCGCCGGCTCGCGGAAGATATCGTCGCGATCGATGTGAAGCCGCTCCGCGCCGGCGCCTACAGAATCGAGTGGCAGGTGCTCTCGGTCGACACGCACGTCACCGACGGCGTGCTGCGCTTTACCGTGGCCCCGGGGAAATAAATGGTCGCCTTAGAAGCCACCGTCTCCGGCGCGCTCTACATCGTTTCAGCGCTGGTCCTGGCTGTGCTCGCGAGCGCGAGTTTCGTCGCGCCGCAGGAGGAAAATTCGCCGCGGGTGAATTTTTTGTCGAAGGCGGCATGTCTCTTGGCCGCCTTTCTCATCGTTGCGCTCCTGGCGCTCGCGGTTCAAGGCGCCAAGCTCTCGGGTGGCGCGCTTCCATCCATCGATATCCTCGCGCGCTACGTGACGCGCACGCAAAGCGGCGGCCTGTGGCTCTGGCGCGAGGCTTACGCCGCGCTTCTGCTCGTGCTCGTTCTCTCGTTTCGCAACAGCGCCGCCCAAGATCGGATTGCGCGCTGGCTTTTTCTGATCGCCGTGCCGCTGGTCGCGAGCCGCGCCCTCTCAAGCCACGCTGCGGCGGTGCGGGAAAATAACGGGATCGCGATCGCGATCGATGCGCTGCATCTTATCGTGTCGGCGCTTTGGGCCGGCGGCCTGCCGGTTCTCTTCTGGCTGCTCTGGCGCCGCAACCGGGATCTCAGCGCGCCGCTCGGCTGGGCGGCCGGCCTCGTCGTCCGCTTTTCGCGCCTCGCCCTCGCGAGCGTCGCCGTCATTATCGCGACAGGTCTGTATCAAAGCTGGCTCCAGCTGCAGAGTTGGAGCGCGCTCGTCGAAACCGCCTACGGCCGCGTGCTTCTCCTCAAGCTCGCGCTGTTCGCGTCGATGCTCGCGCTCGGCGCGCTCAATCGATGTTCCACCAAGCCCGCGCTCTTGAAAGCGGCGGCCTCGGAATCTCTCCCGGCGAAAGCCCTGCGAAGAATCGGCGCCGAAGCCGCTCTCGCTGTCGGCGTGTTCTGCGTCACCGGCTTTCTCACCGTCCAGCCGCCGGGCGCCCACAGCCAGCATCGACTCGCCGCGGCGAGTCAAAGCGCGCCGACGCCGGCCGCAGGCGCGGAGATTAAAATCCTCTCCCCGCGCGAGGGAGACGTCGTTCACGGCGATCAAGTACCGATCGTCTTTCGCATGACCGGTGGGAAGAGCGGCTATCACGCCCATGCATACGTCGACGGCGAGCTGATGGGCATGTTCGAGACGCGAAACGGCACACTCACCGGGATCGCGCCCGGCGCGCACACGCTCGAGCTGCGCATCGTCGCCGCGGACCACCAGACCGAGCTCGACGCTAGCGATAGAATTCATTTTGTGGTGAAGTAGCACCATGCGCGGACGCACGATCGGCTTATTCATTCTGGCGCTGCTTGTCCTTTTGATTTTGCCGCTCGCCTTCTGGCGGAGCGCCGGGCGCGAGGCCGGCGACGCCGCGGCGTTCACCCGGCGCTATCTCGCCGCGCTCTACGCGCGCGATTACGGCCGCATCTACTCGTGGCTTTCGGCCGAGGACCGCCGCGCCAAGAGCCGCGCGGAGTATTTGAGCGAGAACCCGCCGTTTACCGGCGCCGCGCTCGACATGGCGCGCCG
>Ga0075424_100001742_pt1 | contig 19326 bp, 20 predicted proteins | sample SoiMethybrSBSTD3_FD_75301 | JGI IMG/M metagenome (GOLD analysis project Ga0075424, IMG submission 75301) | Bulk soil microbial communities from a Populus tree surrounding site in Tennessee, USA - Soil MetaG P. TD hybrid SBSTD3 | ecosystem: Environmental > Terrestrial > Soil > Tree plantation... | reverse complement strand
GCGGCGCACCACGGCGGCGGCCAAGGGCCAGCGTCCTTCGGTCAAGCTGATCAACGAGGCGGGCGAGGAAGTGCGCATCGCGGGCACGGATCACGCCGTGAACATCAGCTTCCCGGTGGGCGCGGTGATCGCCGTGCGCGACGGCCAGCAGGTGCTGGTCGGCGAAGTGCTGGCGCGCATCCCGCAGGAAGTCTCCAAGACGCGCGACATCACGGGCGGCCTGCCGCGCGTGGCCGAGCTCTTCGAGGCGCGCTCGCCGAAGGACGCGGGCATCCTCGCCGAAGTCACCGGCACGGTGAGCTTCGGCAAGGACACCAAGGGCAAGCAGCGCCTGGTCATCACCGACCTCGACAAGCAGGAGCACGAGTACCTGATCGCGAAGGACAAGCATCTGCTTGTGCACGACGGCCAGGTGGTGAACAAGGGCGAGATGATCGTCGACGGCCCGGTGGACCCGCACGATCTGCTGCGGCTGCTGGGCATCGAGGAGCTCGCGCGCTACATCATCGACGAGGTGCAGGACGTCTACCGCCTGCAGGGCGTGAAGATCAACGACAAGCACATCGAGGTGATCGTGCGGCAGATGCTGCGCCGCGTGGAGACCGACGAGCCCGGCGACACGCCGTTCATCCAGGGCGAGCAGGTCGAGCGCGCCGAGCTCTTCGAGGAGAACGAGAAGGCCGAGAAAGCCGGCAAGAAGCCCGCGACCTACCGCAACATCCTGCTCGGCATCACCAAGGCCTCGCTCTCGACCGACTCGTTCATCTCGGCGGCCTCGTTCCAGGAGACGACGCGGGTGCTCACCGAGGCGGCGATCATGGGCAAGCGCGACGAGCTCCGGGGGCTGAAGGAGAACGTGATCGTCGGCCGGCTGATCCCCGCCGGCACCGGCCTCGCGTACCACAACATCCGCAAGGCGCAGGCCGCCGAGCCGGTGCTCTCCGACGTGCCGGCCGCAGCCGAAGCGCCCGCGGCGCCCGTGGAGCAGGCCGCGGCAGGTCCCGCGTCGTAAGCGGGCGCAGCAGCGAAAAGGCCGCCCCAAGGCGGCCTTTTTTTTTACCATGTCGGCCCATGACCTGGTCCATCGTGGCGCGCGACGCGGACGGCTCCTTCGGCGTCGCGGTGGCGAGCCGCTTCTTCGCCGTCGGCGCGCACTGCCCGCACGGCCGCAGCGGCGTCGGCGCCGTCAGCACCCAGGCCCTCGTCAATCCTCACTACGGCCCGCAGGCTCTGGAACTGCTTTCGCAGGGCGTTGCGTCTGCGGAAGCCGTCGCCCGGGTGACCCGCGTGGACGAGGGCAGGGAGCACCGCCAGCTTCACCTGGTGGATCGCCACGGCAGGATCGCCGCGCACACGGGCAAGGCGTGCATCGAATGGTGCGGGCACCTCGCGGGCGAGGGCTTCTCCGTCGCGGGAAACATGCTCGCCGGCGAAGGGGTCCTGCAAGAGACCGCTGCCGCGTATCGCCGGGCAAAAAATCTGTCATTTGCGGAAAGGCTCGTGGCGGCGCTCGAGGCGGGCGAGGCGGCCGGCGGCGACAAGCGCGGCAAGCAGGCCGCGGCGCTGCTCGTGTACACGACCGAGGACTACCCCTTTCTCGATATCCGCGTCGACGACCATGCGGAGCCGCTGCAGGACCTGAGGCGGCTGTACAAGGTCAGCCTGGAGCGCTACCAGCCCTTCGTGCGTTGCCTGCCCTCGCGCGCGCGCCCCGCGGGCATTACCGACCGCGCCGTGATCGAGGATGAAATTGCTCGAAGTCAGAAACCTTAGGGTCCACTTCGCGCTCGAGGGCGCCGCCGCCGAGCTGCGCGCGGTGGACGGGGTCAGCCTGTCGCTCGAAGCGGGGCACACGCTCGGCGTGGTGGGCGAGTCGGGCTGCGGCAAGAGCGTGACGGCGCTCGCCATCATGGGGCTCGTGCCGCAGCCGCCGGGGCGCATCGCCGGCGGCGAGATCCTGTTCGACGGCGAGGACCTGCTGCGCCAGAGGCCCGAGCGCCTGCGCGAGCTGCGAGGCGACCGGATGGCGATGATCTTCCAGGAGCCGATGAGCTCGCTCAATCCGGCGTTCACGGTGGGAGAGCAGATCGCCGAGATGATCCTGGAGCACAGGAAAATCACAAAGAAGGACGCGAAAGCGCTGGCGATCGAGATGCTGCGCCAGGTGCGCATGCCCTCGCCGGAGAAGCGCTACGACGACTACCCGCACCGGCTCTCGGGAGGCATGCGCCAGCGCGCCATGATCGCGATGGCGCTCGCCTGCCGGCCGAAGCTCTTGATCTGCGACGAGCCGACCACCGCGCTCGACGTCACCATCCAGGCCCAGATCCTCGAGCTCTTGCGCGCGCTGCGCGAGGAGACCGGCACCGCGATCATCCTGATTACGCACGACCTGGGCGTGGTCGCCGAGCTCGCCGACGAAGTGGCGGTGATGTACGCCGGACGCATCGTCGAGCGCGCGCCCGCGGCGCGGCTTTTCGCCGAGCCGCAGCATCCCTACACGATCGGGTTGCTCGGCTCGATCCCCAGGCTCGACCGGCGCCGCGCACGCCTGGCCGCGATCCAGGGCCAGGTGCCGGGGTCGGCGCTGCGGCTGGACGGTTGCCGCTTCCGCGCGCGCTGTCCGTTCGCGATCGAGCGCTGCCACGAAGATCCGCTCCTGATGAAACTCGAAGAAAAACATCAGGCCGCTTGCTGGCGCGCGCCGCTCTAGAGCGATGCTGCTGCGCGCCGAGAACCTCGTGAAGCACTTCCCGGCGGGCGCAGGTTTCTTCGCCGGCGCCACCGGCAAGGTGCACGCGGTGGACGACGTGAGCTTCGACATCGCCGCCGGCGAGACGCTCGCCCTGGTCGGCGAGTCGGGCTGCGGCAAGTCGACCGTCGGGCGCCTCGCGCTGCGCCTGCTCGAGCCGACCTCCGGCCGCGTGCTGCTCGACGGCGAGGACCTGCAGTCGCTCGACGCCGCAGCGCTGCGCCAGCGCCGGCGCACGATGCAGATCATCTTCCAGGACCCGTACGGCTCGCTCAATCCGCGCATGACGGTGGGGCAGATGCTGGGGGAAGCCCTGCGCCTTCACGGCCTGTGGCCCGGAAAGGAACCGGCCAGGATCGCGGCGCTGCTGCGCCAGGTCGGGCTTGGCGAGGAGCACGCGAGCCGCTATCCGCACGAATTCTCAGGCGGGCAGCGCCAGCGCATCGGCATCGCGCGCGCGCTGGCAGTCGAGCCGAAACTCGTCGTCTGCGACGAGCCCGTCTCGGCGCTCGACGTGTCGATCCAGGCGCAGGTGATCAACCTGCTGCAGGACCTGCAAGGCGAGCTCGGTCTCGCGTACCTTTTCATCGCGCACGATCTCGCCGTGGTACGCCACATCGCCAGCCGCGTGGCAGTCATGTACCTTGGCAAGATTGTCGAGCTCGCGACGGCGTCCGAGCTGTTCGAGCGGCCCCGCCATCCCTATACCCAGGCGCTGCTCTCCGCGATCCCGGTGCCCGAGCCTGGCCCGCGCCGCAGCCGCGCGCTGCTGCAAGGCGACGTGCCGAGCCCGCTCGCCCCGCCGTCGGGCTGCCGCTTCCGCACCCGGTGTCCTTATGCTCGAGATCTTTGCAGCTCAAAACCCCCAATCCTGGAGGGCGGCGTCGCCTGCCATTTCTGGCGCGAGATCGCGCCCCCGGCGCCGCCGGCGCAGCGCTTGATGGCCGTCAATGAGCGCCTGACGCGCCTTCAGGCAGCGTTCGATTCCTAAAGAGGAGGAGCACACCATGATGAGACTCTGGCTCGCATTCGCCCTTTCGGTCGCCGCGTCCGCGGCGGCAGGCCAAACGCTGCGCATCGGCCTCGCGGAGGACCCGGACATCCTCGACCCGACGCTCGCGCGCACCTTCGTCGGCCGCATCGTGTTCGCCGGCCTGTGCGACAAGCTGTTCGACTTGGACGAGCGGCTGAACATCGTGCCCATGCTCGCGACCTCGTATTCCTGGTCGGCCGACCACAAGGCGCTGACGTTGAAGCTGCGCCAGGGCGTGACCTTCCACGACGGCGAGAAATTCGACGCCGCCGCCGTCAAGTACAACATCGAGCGGCACAAGACCATGCCGGGCTCCAACCGGCGCGGCGAGCTGGCGCCGGTGGAGAGCGTGGACGTCGTCGATCCACTGACTGCGCGGCTGAATCTCTCGGCGCCGTTCGCGCCGCTGCTCGCGCAGCTCACCGACCGCGCGGGAATGATGGTTTCGCCGAAGGCGGCGAAGGCCGCCGGGGAAAAGTTCGGCGCCCAACCGGTCTGCTCCGGCCCGTTCCGTTTCGTCGAGCGCATCGCGCAGGACCGCATCGTGCTCGAGCGCTATCCCGGCTACTGGAACAAGGCCGCGGTCCACTTCGACAGGATCGTTTACCTGCCGATCGTCGACGCGACCGTGCGCCTCGCGAATCTGCGCGCGGGCCAGCTCGATTTCATCGAGCGCATGGCGGCGTCCGACGTGCCTTCCATGAAAAGCGACGCGCGCTTCAAGATCGCGAAGGTGGTCGAGATCGGCTACCAGGGCATCACCATCAACGTCGGCAAGAGCGACGAGGCGAAGAAAACCGCGCTCGGCAGGGACGCCCGCGTGCGCGAGGCCTTCGAGCTTTCTCTCGACCGGCAAGGCATCGTGGATGTGGCGATGGACGGCGAAGCCCAGGTCGGCAACCAGTGGGTCGCTCCGACGAGCAGCTGGTACGCGAAGAACGTCCCGATGCCGAAGCGGGACCTGGCGAAGGCGAAGCAGCTTCTTGCCGCCGCTGGAGCGCCGAATCCGACCCTGACCCTGATGACGCCGACCACCTCCGATGCGCAGAAGATCGCCCAGGTGGTGCAGGCGATGGCGAAAGAGGCCGGCTTCGAGGTGAAGATCCAGTCCACCGAGTTCGCCACCTCGCTCAATCTCGCCGACAAGGGGCAGTTCGAGGCCTACGTGCTCGCGTGGAGCGGCCGCGCGGACCCGGACGGCAACTTGTTTAGCTTCCACGCCTGCAAGCAGCCGCTGAACTACGCCGGCTACTGCGACGCGCACACCGACGAGCTGATCAAGGCTTCGCGCTCCGCGGCCAGCACGGCCGAGCGCCAGAAGCTCTTCGAGCAGATCGCCGCCGAGGTGGTCGGGAAGGCGCGGCCGATCGTGTACCTCTTCCACCGCCATTGGCTCTGGGCACATACCGCGAAGCTCTCCGGCTTCCGCGTTGTGCCGGACGGGATGGTCCGGGTGCAGGGCCTGAAGCTGAATTGAGAATCTTCTGACGTGGCACGGTACCTGCTGCGGCGCCTGGCGGCGCTCGTCCCGACGCTGATCCTCGTCTCGATGCTGGTGTTCGGGCTGCAGCAGCTGCTGCCCGGCGATCCGGCCACCATCCTCGCGGGCGAGGACCAGGATCCGAACGTCGTGGCCTACCTGCGCCAGAAATTGCACCTCGACCAGCCGCTGCCGGTGCGCTACCTGTACTGGGCGGGCGGCGTGCTGCGCGGCGACCTGGGCGAGTCGCTGCGCGTGCAAAAGCCGGTGACCGAGCTCGTGCTCGAGAAGCTGCCGGTGACGGTGCAGCTCGCCTCGATGGCGATGCTGATCGCGATCGTGATCGGCGTCACGGCGGGCGTCGTCTCCGCAGTGAAGAAAGACACCGCCTGGGACTACGCGGCGAACGTGTTCGCGCTCTGGGGACTGTCGACGCCGAACTTCTGGCTCGGCATCCTGCTCATCCTGCTCTTCGCCGTGCGGCTCGGCTGGCTGCCCGCCTCGGGCTACGTCAGCCCCTTCGAGGACCTGAAGGGCAACCTCGCCGCGATGATCATGCCGGCGTTCGTGCTGGGCAACGCGTTCGCCGCGGTGCTGATGCGCCACACGCGCAGCGCCATGCTGCAGGTGCTGAGCGCCGACTACGTGCGCACCGCGCGCGCCAAGGGCCTGTCCGAGCGCGTCGTGATCCTGAAGCACGCGCTGCGCAACGCGCTCGTCCCGGTGATCACCCTCGGCGCGCTCGGCTTTGGCGAGCTGCTCGGCGGCACGGTGCTCACCGAGTCGGTGTTCACCATCCCGGGCTTCGGCAAGCTGGTGGTCGACGCGGTGTTCAACCGCGACTACCAGGTGGTGCAGGGCGTGGTGCTGGTCACGGCGAGCGCCTACATCCTGCTCAACCTGCTCGCCGATCTCGCCTATTTCTTCGTCAACCCCCGGATGCGAGGCTGATGGCGGCGGTTCTCGTTTCTGAATTTCAGGAAGAGACTCCAGCAAGGCGTGCCCTGCGCCGGCTGATCAGGCGGCGTGGCGCGCTGTTCGGGCTGGGCATCGTCGCGTTCTTCATCTTCGTGGCGCTGCTTGCCCCCTGGCTCGCGCCCTACGACCCGCTCGCGACCAGCTGGAGCGCGGTGCGCAAGGCGCCGAGCGCGCTGTATCTCTTCGGCAGCGACGAGATCGGGCGCGACGTGCTCTCGCGCGTGATCTGGGGCACGCGCGCATCGCTCCTCGCCGGCGTCGTCTCGGTGTCGATCGCGCTTTCGCTCGGCCTGCCGGTGGGCCTGCTCGCCGGCTACCGCGGCGGCTGGACGGATGCGCTCATCTCGCGCGCGACCGACGCCATGCTCGCCTGCCCCTTCCTGATCCTGGCCATTGCGCTGGCGGCGTTCCTCGGCCCGAGCCTCTCCAACGCCATGATCGCCATCGGCATCTCCGCCACGCCGATCTTCATCCGCCTCACGCGCGCGCAGGTGCTGGCGGCGAAGGTGGAGGACTACGTCGAGGCGGCACGCGCCCTGGGCAACCCGCCGCTGCGCATCGCGCTGCGCCACATCCTGCCCAACGTGGTGCCGCCGCTCATCGTCCAGGCGACGCTCGCCATCGCCGCTGCCGTGATCGCCGAGGCGAGCCTTTCCTTCCTGGGCCTCGGCCAGCAGCCGCCCGCGCCGAGCTGGGGCAGCATGCTGAACACCGCCAAGAACTACGTCGACCAGGCGCCGTGGATGGCGTTCTGGCCGGGGTTGTCGATCTTTCTCCTGGTGCTGTCCTTCAACATGCTGGGGGACGGGTTGCGCGACGCGCTGGACCCCCGGCACCGCTAGTGCCGGACGCGCAGCGTGGCGAGGCCGCGCAGCCCGAGGATGCCGCGCCAGTTCGGCCGTTCGGCATCGGGTGAGGAAAGCCGCGGGCATTTCTCGAGCAGCGTCTCGAACAGCACCGCGCCCTCGAGGCGCGAAAGCGAAGCGCCGAGGCAGAAGTGCGCGCCCGAGCCGAAGGCGAAATGCTCGCGCGCGTTGGCGCGCGCCGGATCGAAGCGCTCGGGCTCGGCGAACACCGCCGGGTCGCGGTTGGCCGCCGCCGAGAGCAGGAACACGCGCTCGCGCGGCTTGAGCACCACCCCCGCGTACTCGGCCTCCTCGCCGACCACGCGCGTCTGGTACTGCACCGGGCTCTCGAAGCGCAGGATCTCCTCGACCAGGTTGGGGATCGAATGCTCGCCGGCGAGGCACTTCGCCCAATGCTCGCGGTGGCGCATCAGCAGGTAGACGCCGTTGCCCAGCAGGTTGGTGGTGGTCTCGTGTCCGGCGAACAGCAGCTGCGAGCAGTTCGCCACCACGTCGGCGTCGCTCATGCCGAGCTCGCGGCTGGCGAGGCCGCTGATCAGGTCGTCCTCGGGCCGCGCGCGCCGGCGCCTGAGCAGCGACGAGAAGTACTCGTCCAGCTCGACGATGCTGCGGTTCGCGTCGCGCGACACCTGGATGGTGCGCAGCGGGATGCCGATCAGGCGCGCCAGGTCCTCCGACCAGCGCTTCAGGCGCGGGAAATCGTCCGCCGGCACGCCCAGCAGCTTGCCGATCACCAGCACCGGCAGCGGGACCGCGACCGCGCGCATGAAGTCCCAGATCGGCTCGCGCGTGGCTTCGTCGATCAGCTCTGCGCAGAGCATCTCGGCGAAGCCGCGCAGGCGGCCGACCATCGCCGGGGTGAAAGCGTGCGCGAGCAGGTTGCGCCGCCGCAGGTGCTGCTCGCCGTCGCTGAAGAGCGCCCAGCGACCGAGCGAGTCGGACAGCGGCTGGATCTCCGCCTGCTCGGCTGCGGCGTAATAGGAGAACATCGCGGTGAAGCGCTCGCCGCCCGAATGCAGCCGCCGGTCCTTGAGCAGCTCGCCGACCCAGCGGTAGCCGGTGACGAAGTAGCCGCTGAAAAACTCGTCGCGGCAGAAGGCGCCCTTGCGCCGCATTGCCTCGTAGAACGGATACGGGTTCTCTACCAGCTCGGGCGAGGCCATGGGATGGCTCACGCGCGCGCCTCTAGCGGGCGAGATGCGAAATGAAGCCGCCTTCGCTGAACAGCTGACCGAACTGGTGGAAATTGACCTGCGTGGCGTTGATCACCGCCGCCTGCGCGGCCGGCTGCTGGATGGACTTGAGCAGCACGTTGAGCTTCGCCATGTGGTCTGCGTCCATCGTCGCGTGCGACGAGAGGAAGCGGAAGCCGCCGCCCTCGACGTCGCGGCCGATCGCGCGCGCGATCGAGTCGGCCACCTTGCCGCCGTAGACCGAGGCGATGACCTCGAGCACGTAGAGCATGCCGAGCACCGAGCAGGGGTGGCCGTGCTCGCAGGCGTAGTAGTTGAAGCCGATCATCGCCTGCACCGGCGCGCTGGGCGGCGTGGCGCGCACGCGCTCGACGTCGCCGCCGAGCGCCGCCACGTCCTCCAGCACCCACGTCTCGTGGCCCTTCTCCTCGGCGATGCGCTCGTAGAGCTCGTAGCGGATGTTGTGCAGCTCCTCGTCGCAACGCGCCGCGGCCACCGCCATGATCGGGCAGAAATGCCAGACGATGTGGTAGAGGTCGTGCAGGAACGCACGGTACTCGGCGAGCTTCAGCCCGCTGCGCAGCATCGCCTGTACCTTGGGCGCGGTCTCGATCGCGCGCCGGCTGTCGTCGGAGGTTTCGACCAGGGTGATGAAGAACGACATGGCCGGCCGATTGTAGCCGCTGCTGTCCGGGAGCCGCGCGGTTTGCTTAATCCGGCCGTCCTGCGCGCTAGCGCAGCGCGAGCAGCCCGGCCATCGCCAGCGCAACCACCAGCGACGATGCGGTGATGATCGCGCCCGCGGTGCGTGGGTAGGATTCCACCACCGCCTCGAGCGGCATGCGCATGCGGTCGCTCTCCGCCGGCAGCAGGCGACGCGTCGAGTACCAGCGGTTCATGCGCTCCTCGAAACCGCGCCAGGCGTGCGGAAACGCGGTAAGCATCACGCCCGCCGCGATCGCGAACACGGCGCCGACCACCAGGAACCACTTCAGCACCAGCAGCGGCAGCGTGCGCAGGACCCAGCGCTGGAGCTCCAACACGCCGACCGAGCGCGCGCCGAGGGACTCGAGGCGCGTGAGCAGGAGATAGAGTGCCGCCCCGCCGCCGATCACGATCAGCACGCCGAGCCACGGGCGGCGCGTCCCGGCCGCGAGGGCTTCCACGTTGCGCGGGATCTCGAGCGGACGCAGTACGCGCCGCGTCGAATACCACCGGTTCATGGTGCCGATGAAGCGCAGCGCGGCCGCGCTGCGCACCAGCAGCGCCGCGCCGAGCGCGGCGGCGGCGAGGCTGCCGACGAGCAGGAACAGCAAGAGGGCCGGGATGACAAGCTGGTCGAGGATACGAAGCGCGGTCATGGCCGCCCCTTTCTTCTGGTTTTGCTTTGTAGCGCCACTGTAGTGGAAATCCCGACGATGTGCAGCGGCGGCGGCATGGCGCTTGCTGCCTCTTTGGGCATCGACACATTCGGAGGTCGCATGGCGAAGTTCGTGCAGTGGCGGCGCCGGCAGGAAGGCAAGCTGGGCTACATCCTGTTATGGGCCCTCGGCGTTCCCATTCCGGTGCTGTTTGTCATCTTTCTGCTCCGCGGCTGCACTTGAGCCACGGCCGGGTTAACCATTTTTACAAGGAGGTGCACATGATGAAGTCACTGATAGCGCTTTGCGCGTTCGCGGGTGTGGTCGGCCTGTCGGCGTGCTCCGGCATGGGCCGCGGCGAAACCGTCGGCACCGTGGGCGGCGCGGCTGCGGGCGGCGCGATCGGCTCCGCCGTGACCGGCGGCAGCACCATCGGCACGCTGGGCGGCGCGGCGATCGGCGGCTACGCGGGCCACGAGGCCGGCGTCGACTACGACCGCAAGCATCGCTAGGCACGCGCAGCAACGCGAAGGCGCCGAGAGGCGCCTTTTTTTTGGATTAGCTAGCTGAGGAGCCGCGCTGCGTCCGCAGCGATCCGGCGCGCGCCTTCCTCGAGCGCGCCGAGCACCTGCGGCAGGCGCGAGGGCGGCAGGTCCTCGGCGCGTGCGGCGAGGCTGACCGAGGCGAACGGCGCGCCGGCGAGCCGGATCGCCACGCCGTAGGTGTTGACACGCGGCACGATGTCGCCGAGGTGGATGCCGAAGCCATGCGCGCGCGAGCGGCGCAGCATGCGGTCGACCGCGCGCAGGCGCACCTCGCCCGCGGCCTCGATGCGGCGCAGATTGTCGGCGACCAGCCCGGCTGCCTCGTCGCCGGGCAGCGCGACCAGGATCGCCGCGCCGCCGGCGGAAACGGCGAGCGGCCGGCGCAGGCCGACCTCGTGGGCGAGCCCCTTGACCGACGATACGCCGGCGTTCGCGGCGCATACGAAGTCCGCGCCGCTGCGCAGGCAGAGGAAAGCGTGGGCGCGCAGCTTGCGCGCCGCCTCCTCGAGGTGCGCGGTGGCGTCCGACTGAAAAGCGGCATATGCGGGGAGGGCGAGGCTCAGCTCATAGAGGAGCGGGCCCGGTACGTAGCGCCGGTCGGCGCGCTGGCGTGCGAGGCGCTCGCGCACGAAGCAGCCGATCATGCGGTGCGCCGTGCCCTTGTCCAGGCCACAGCGCCGCGCAAGCTCCGACAGCCGCCAGCCGACGGTGCCGCGCGCGGCGAGCTCGCGCAGCAGTTGCGCCCCGCGCTCCAGGCTCTGGGTCCCCGAACGGGCCATGTTTCACATTGTAAAACTTGCTGCGCCGCCCGGCGTTGCGCGCGCGCCCGCGCCGGAAAATACTTAGCGCCCCCCTGGAGGAGGACGCAATGAAGACATGCTGGCTAGCGGCGCTCGCCGCGTTGTTCACCGCCGCGTCATGGGCACAGGGTTTCCCCCAGCCGGGCAAGCCGGTGCGGGTGCTGGTCGGCTTCGCGCCGGGCGGCGGCACCGACATCCAGGCGCGCATCGTCGTGCCGAAGCTCGCCGAGGCGCTCGGCGCACCGGTGATCGTAGAAAACAAGCCTGGCGCCGGCACTGCCCTCGCCGCCAGCGAGGTCGCGCGCTCCGCGCCCGACGGCCACACCATCCTCTACACCTTCAACGGCACCTTCGCGCAGCTGCCGTTCACGCAGCAGGTATCGTACGACCCGTTCAAGGACTTCACGCCGATCTCGCTCGGCGCGCGCGGCTCGCAGATCCTGGTGGTGCACACCTCGGTGCCGGTGTCCAACATCAAGGAGCTCGTCGCCTGGGGCAAGGCCAACCCCGGCAAGCTGAACATCGCCTCCTTCGGCACCGGCACCTCGTCGCACATCTTCGCCGAGCTCCTGATGCGCCAGATCGGCGTCGACATGGTGCACGTCCCCTACAAGGGCGCGGGCGACGCGGTGAAGGACCTGCTCGCCGGCCGCGTTCAGCTCATGTTCGACGCCGCGACCACCGCGATCCAGAACGTCAATACCGGCAAGCTGCGGATGCTCGGCGTGGTCGCCGAGAAGCGCACGCCGTTCCTGCCGAACGTGCCGACGCTCACCGAGCAAGGCCTTAAGGGCATCGACCTGGTGGGCTGGCTCGCGTGGTACGGGCCTGCGGGCATGCCCGCCGATGCGGTGAAGAAGCTCAACGCCGCCCTGGTCAAGGCGCTTGCCGATCCCGACGTGAAGGCGGGCCTCGAGAAGGGCGCCTACGAGTCGGTGTCCTCGACACCGCAGGAGCTCGGCGCGATGACCAAAGACGCTTATGAGCGCTGGGGCAAGGTGATCCGCGAGATCGGTATCAAGCCGCAATGAAGCTGGACGAGCGAGAGCGCGCCATGCTCGAGGGCCGCGAAGGCCCGGCGGTGCGCAAGGCGATGGACCTGCTGGTGCGCTATGGCGAGGCGCTCGGCGCCGAGCGGCTGGTCGACACCCGCAACGTCTGCGGCACGGTCGGCGCCTCGACGCCCTTCCTGCGCGACTACGGGGCCAAGCACGGCATGGACGCGGTGTTCTCGGAGTTCAGCCTCGACAGCGCCGAGGTAGTCGAGATCCCGAAGGTCTCGGTGCCGAGCTCGCACCTGCAGCAGGGCCTGGATCCCGACCACGCCGAGCTGCAGGGCATCCCGGCCGAAGTCGTGAAGGTATACCGGCAGGGCGAGGCGTACACGGCGAAGCTCGGCGTGCAGCCGCTCAACACCTGCGCCCCCTACACCGTGGGCAACGTGCCGAAGCTGGGCGAGCACTGTGCCTGGATGGAGTCCTCGGCCGTGATCTACATCAACTCGGTGCTCGGTGCCCGGACCAATGCCGAAGGCCGCGAGAGCGCGGGCGCGGCGATGCTCACCGGCAAGATCCCGTACTGGGGCTACCACCTCGACGCCAACCGCCTCGGCACTCACCTGCTGGAGCTCGACGTGGACGTGCAATCGACCGCCGACTGGGGGCTGCTCGGCTACCACGTGGGCGAGAGGGTCCAAGAATGCGTTCCGGTGCTCGCTGGAGTGCGGCACGCGCCGGACCTGGCACGGCTGAAGCATTTCGGCGCCGCGGCGGCCTCCTCGGGCGGTGTCGAGATGTACCACCTGGTCGGCTTCACGCCGGAAGCGCCGACGCTCGAGGCGGCTTTCGGCAGCAAAAAGCCGGTGGCGTCCTTCCGGGTCGGAAAGGCCGAGTTGCGCCAGGCCTACGAGCACGTGAACTCGACGGCCCGGGATTCGGACGTCGACTTCATCATGCTCGGCTGCCCGCACTACACCCTCGGGCAGATCGAGGAAGCCTGCCGCCTGCTCGAGGGCAAGCGCCTGCATGAGAACACGAGCCTGTGGATCTTCACGCCGCGCGCCACCAAGCAGCTCGCCGACCAGCGCGGCTTTACCAGGATCATCACCGACGCCGGTGCGCACCTCATGTCCGACACCTGCTCGGCGCTCGGACGCGTGCTGCCGAAGGGCACGCGCGTGGCGGCGGTCGATTCCGCCAAGCAGGCGCACTACCTGCCCGCCATCATGGGCGTGCAATGCTGGTTCGGCAGCACCGAGGACTGCATCAACGCAGCGCTGAGCGGCAAATGGAACCCGAAGTTTCAGTAAAGAAAATCGTCCTGCGCGGGCGCAAGGTCGTCGGCGGCGTCGCCGAGGGCGAGGCGCTCGTCACGCGCGATCGCATCTCCGGCTGGGGCGGCATCGACCCGCGCTCGGGCACCGTCATCGAGACGCGTCACGAGCTGCGCGGCCAGAGCTTCAAGGGCAAGGTGCTGGTGTTCCCGGGGGCGAAAGGGTCCTCGGGCTGGTCCAGCCAGTTCCACGTCGCGCGCCTTGCCGGCGCCGCGCCGCTCGCGATGGTGTTCAACGAGATGACCACCAAGATCGCGCTCGGCGCGGTGGTGACGCACGCGCCCGCGGTCACCGACTTCGACCGCGACCCGCTCGAGGTCATCGCCACCGGCGACTGGGTCAAGGTCGACGGCGACAACGGCATCGTCGAGGTGACGAAGAAATCATGAGAATTCTCCTGCTGCTCGCGGCACTCCTGGCGCTGCCCGCCTATGGCCAGGGCAAGGCAACGCGCATCGTGGTCGGCTTTCCGCCGGGCGGCGCGGCCGACATCACGATCCGCATCGTCGCGCAGGGGCTCGCGGCCGAGCTCGGCCAGCCGGTCGTGGTCGAGAACCGGCCCGGCGCCGACAGCGTGATCGCGGCCGACGCGGTGCGCACCGCGACGCCCGACGGCGCAACGCTCTTCATGGGGACCAATACCGCGATGGTCGCGGTGCCCTCGGCGCGCACGCCGCCGCCCTACGACCCGTTCAAGGATTTCACGCCCGTGAGCCGCCTCGGCAGCTTCACGATGTTCCTGGTGGTAAGCCCGACGCTGCCCGCGCCGAGCGTGGCCGCGTTCCTCGATCACGTGCGCGCCAATCCCGGCAAGCTGAACTATGCGAGCAGCAACAGCGCCGCGCGGCTCGCCGGCGTGCAGCTGCTCGCGCCGCGGAAGCTCGACATGGTGCACGTGCCCTACAAAGGCGATGCCGCGGCGCTCAACGACTTGATGACCGACCGCATCCAGATGATGTTCGGCACCGGCACCGGCGTGCCGCCGCTCGCGCGCGAAGGGCGCGTGCGCGTGCTCGCGACGCTGCTCGACGCGCGCAGCCCGCTCCTGCCCGAGGTGCCGACTGCCGCCGAGGCCGGCATCCGCGGCCTCACAATCGATCCCTGGGCTGCGCTATTCGCCCCGGCGAAGCTGCCGGCCGACACCACAATGCGTCTCAGCCGCGCGGTCAAGGCCGTGCTCGAGAAGCCCGAGAGCCGCGAGCAGTTCGAGCGCCAGGGCTTCGCCGCGCGCGCCTCGACGCCGGAAGAGCTCGCCGCGTTCCACAAGTCGCAATGGGACGCGTGGACGCGCACCGTGCGCGAGTACAACATCAAGTTCGAATAGCCATGGCCGACCGTTACGAGAAGGAGATTCCCGTACGGACGGTGCGGCGCGACAAGGCCGGCGCGGCCGTGCGCAAGCGCGCCGACATCTGCGTCCTGGGAGCCGGGATCGCCGGCACGTCGGCCGCCCTTGAGGCGGCCGCGCTCGGAAAGAGCGTGCTGCTGGTCGACGGGCTGCCTGCGCTCGGGGGCCAGGCGGTGAATTCGATCATCGGCACGTTCTGCGGCCTGTTTTCCAACGGCCCGAACCGGGTCCAGCTCACGCATGGCATCGCCGACGGGATCCTCAAGGACCTGGGTGCGAAGGGCGCGCTGCACCACAACGTCGGCCCGATGACCACCGTCGTCTACTACGACGAGGTGGCGCTCGCGCGCTGGGTGGAGAAGAAGGTGCTCGAGGCCGGCATCACGCCGCTGCTGGGCGCGACGTTGCGCAACGTGGTGATGGAAGGTCGGCGCATCGCCGAGCTCGAGTTCGCCACGCGCTACGGCGACGTGCGCGTCGCCGCCGACGGCTTCGTCGACGCGAGCGGCGACGCCGCGCTCGCGTTCATGGCCGGGTTGCCCTGCCGCGAGCCCGACGTGCCGCTCTACGGCACGCAGATGGTGGTGCTGGAGAACATCGACGAGGCACACGTGCCCAAGCGCGACGCCTTCGACAAGCGCCTGCGCGAGAAGGCCGACCAGTACGGCCTCGCGCGCAAGGCGGGCGTGGTGTTCTACTCGCCCGGGCGCGGCACCGCGGTGATGAACCTGACGCACGTCGAGACGCCGCTCGAGCCCTTCGCCGCCTCGCGCAACGCGCTCATCGGCCGCGACGAGGCCGACAAGGTGGTCGGCTTCATGCGCGCCGAATACCCCGAGGTTTTCAAGGAAGCGCGACTGCGCAGTTACGGCCTGCCCGGCATCCGCCAGACGCGCTGGATCGTGGGCAGCCACCAGATCAAGGTCGATGAGGTGCGCGAAGGCAAGCGCTTCCCCGACTCGGTGGCGCGCACCTCCTGGCCGATCGAGCTGCACGACCGGGTCGAGGGCTACGTTTGGGAGACCTTCGGCGACGACCACATTCACTACGTGCCGCTGCGCGCGATGACGCCGCCGGACTGCGACAACCTGGTCGCCGCCGGCCGCTGCATCGACGGCGACGCCGCCGCGCTCTCCAGCGTGCGCGTGATGGGGCCGTGCATCGCGATGGGCGCCGCGGCGGCGCACGCGCTCGACCTCGCCGGCAAGGGCAGCGTGCACAAGCTAGACGCCGGCGCGCTGCACGAGCGGCTCAGGCACAACGTCGGATGAAGCGCCGCCTGCGCAGCAACTTCCCGCGCGGCTCGTACCTCTGGGCGGTGCGGCGCGCGCACTACCGCGCGCTCGGCATCGCCGAGGCCGACATGGAGAAGCCGAAGATCGCGGTGATCAACAGCTCCTCCGAGCTCGCGGCGTGTTTCAGCCACCTCGACGACGTTGCCGCAGAGGTGAAGGCCGCGGTGCGCGCCGCCGGCGCGCTGCCCTTCGAGTGCCGCACCGCGGCGCCGAGCGACTTCATCACCGGCGCCGGCCACGCCGGCGGCTACATCCTCTCGGCGCGCGATCTGATCCCGAACGACATCGAGGTGCAGGTCGAGGGCGCGCAGCTCGACGGCATGGTGCTGCTCGCTTCCTGCGACAAGACGGTGCCCGGCCAGCTGATGGCGGCGGCGCGCCTGGACATTCCGTCGATCGTGCTCGCCTGCGGCTACCAGGCGAGCGGCAGCCGCGGCGGCAAGCACCTCGACATCGAGGACGTGTTCCTGCACTCGATGCATGTCGCAACCGGGCGCATGGGGATCGACGAGCTCGCCGGCGAAGCCGACGTCGCGATCCGCAGCCCCGGCGTGTGCTCGGGCATGGGCACCGCCAACTCGATGCACATTGTCGCCGAGGCGCTCGGCATGGCGCTGCCGGGCAGCACGCCGGTCGCGGCGATGAGCGCGCGCATGCTGGATTTCGCGCGCGCCGCCGGCCGGCGCATCGTCGAAATGGTGGAAGAGGACCTGAAGCCGCGCGACATCCTGACGCGCGGCGCCTTCGAGAACGCAGCGATGGCGGTGCTCGCGGTCGGCGGCTCGATGAACACGGTGAAGCACCTGCAGGCGGTCGCGCTCGAGGCGCGCCTCAAGCTCGACATCTGGAAGACGTTCGAGCGCTTCGCTGCGCGCGTGCCGGTGCTCGCCGGCGTGCGGCCGGTGGGCGAGGACTCGATCGAGGCCTTCGAGGCCGCCGGCGGCGCGAAAGCGGTGATGAAACAGCTCGAGCCGCTCCTCGACAAGAGAGCCCTGACCGTCACGGGGCGCAGCGTGGCGCAGAACCTGAAGGGTTACGCGGTCGCGGATGCACAGGTGATACGTCCCATGTCGCGTCCGGTGGCGAAGAAGCCCGCGCTCGTCGTGCTGCGGGGCAGCCTCGCGCCGCAGGGCGCGATCGTGAAGATCGGCATCTCGCCCACCAAGGCGCGCCGCTTCGCGGGCAGCGCGATCTGCTTCACCAGCTCCGACGAGGCGATCGCCGCGCTCAAGGCGGGGCGCATCCGCGCCGGCCATGCCGTGGTGGTGCGCGGCCTCGGCGTCACCGGCTCGCCGGGGATGGGGGGCGCCTCGCGCATCGTGTTCGCGCTCGACGGCGCGGGCCTCGGCGACAAGGTCGCGGTGATCACCGACGGCCAGCTCTCGGGCCTCGTCAACAAGGGGCTGGTGGTCGGCGAGGTCTCGCCCGAGGCCGCCGCCGGCGGCCCGCTCGCGCTGGTGGCCGACGGCGACCCGATCACCATCGACGTCGACCGCCGGCGCGTCGACCTGCGCGTCGCGGCGCGCGAGCTCGCGCGCCGGCGCAGGAAGCTGAAGCCGCATCCGCGGCGCGAGGAGCGCGGCTGGCTCGGAATCTACCGGCGCAACGTCGCGCCGCTGCCCAGGGGCGCGGTGCTCACCGAGGGGGACTGACCATGAGACTGATCGTTGCCTTCGTCATCGGCTTCGCCGCGCTCGGCGCATCCGCGCAGAGCTTTGTCCCGACCAAGACCGTGACCATGGTCGTACCCAATCCGCCTGGCGGCGCGGTCGACATCCAGGCGCGCGTGTTCGCGCAGGCGCTGCAGCAGCTCTGGGGCAAGCCGGTGATCGTCGAGTACAAGCCCGGCGCGGGCACCGCGGTGGGCATGGAGTACACGGCGAAGTCCGACCCGGACGGCCATACGCTGTGCGTGGTGGTGACGCCGCTCGTGATCCTCCCCGCGCTGCGCCAGCTGCCCTACGACACGCTGCGCGACCTCGCGCCGGTGATGCTCACGGGCACATCGCCGATCATGATCGCCGGCTCGCCCAGCCTTGCCGCCTCCAATCTGCGCGAGGTGATCGAGCTGGCCAAGAAGAACCCCGGCAAGCTCAACTACGGCTCGCCCGGCTCGGGAAGCTCGATGCATCTCGCGGGCGAGCTCATCAAGCAGGAAGCGGGCATCGACATGCTGCACGTGCCGTTCAAGGGCAACGCACAGGCCTATCCCGAGCTGATGGCCGGGCGCATCGACCTGCTGCTCGACCCGATCTACAGCATCCTGCGCTTCATCCAGCAGGGGAAGATGAAGGCGATCGCGGTCACCAGCCGCACGCGCAACCCGGCGGCGCCCGATGTGCCGACGGTCGCCGAGACCATTCCGGGCTTCGAGGTGCTGAGCATCAGCGGCATCGTGGTGGCCGGGCGCACGCCGCCCGACATCGTCAAGCGGCTCAACGCCGACCTGCGCAAGACGCTCGCCCAGCCCGATGTGAGGAAGCGCATGCAGGACTCGGGCATCGACATCACCGGCAGCTCGCCCGAGGAGTTCGGCGCCTTCATCCGCACCGAGATCGCGCGCTGGACGCGCGTCGCCAAGGCCGCCAACATCAAGCTCGACTGACGGAATATTCCGGCTTGGGCGGTGTCCAACCGCATATGCAGCGCGGGTTCCTGATCTTCGTGCTCCTCCTTGCCGGCTGCGTCAGCGACGGCCGCGGCCTGCGGCCCGGCGCCGACGAGGCGGCGGTGCGCGCCGAGATGGGCAAGCCGGCCGAGATCGTCGCGCTGGCGCAGGGCGGCGAGGCCTGGTTTTACCCGCGCGGTCGCGTCGGCCGGCAGACGTTCCGTGCCGAGATAGGCGCCGATGGCAGGCTGAAGGGAATCGAGCAGGTGCTGGATGAAGCGCACTTCGACCGTCTGGTCGACAACCAGACCACCGCCGAGGAGGCGCGACGAATCATCGGGCCGCCGAACTACATCTACCCCGTGATGGGCGGCTCGCAGGTCTGGGAGTACAAGTATTACTGGGGTGCGCAGCAGCCCTGGGCGCTGCGCGTCGGCGTCAAGGACGGGATCGTCACCGGCCAGGCGCGCGTCAGCGAGCTGGGCGGTCCGCGCTCGTCCCAGTAGGCTTCTCGAAGCTTTTCAGCACCACTTTGCCGTTGACGAAGCGCAGCGTGATCGCCGCGTCGCGGCTCTTCCACACGGAAGTCGTGCCCGAGATGCCGAGCACGTCGCGGCTGGTCGACTCGTCGGGCGAGCCGAGCACCGCGGCGACTTCCTGCTCGCTCATCCCCTCCTGGATCTTCGCGTAGTTCTCCGGCGTGACCTTGGTGCACGCCACCAGCAGGACCGCCAG
>Ga0075424_100001741_pt1 | contig 19327 bp, 15 predicted proteins | sample SoiMethybrSBSTD3_FD_75301 | JGI IMG/M metagenome (GOLD analysis project Ga0075424, IMG submission 75301) | Bulk soil microbial communities from a Populus tree surrounding site in Tennessee, USA - Soil MetaG P. TD hybrid SBSTD3 | ecosystem: Environmental > Terrestrial > Soil > Tree plantation... | reverse complement strand
TTTGGAAAATACGGCGTGCAGCAGAACCAGATCGGGCTCATAAGTTTTCAAAAGCGTATTGAGTTTTGCGACGGCTCGTTCAAACTCCTTGTCGATCGGATTGTGACGCTCGACTTCTTTGAAACTTACGGAGAGTTTCATATGCGCACCTGTGAGATTTGTGAGGGGTGAACTCGCAGACCTTCGCCTGCAAGTAAATGGGCGAGACGCGGACTGTGGTTCGGCGCCGCATCGGGGCTGAGAATAACAAGATGATCTGCGCAGAGCAATGGTTGTACCTGAGCGCGCGTATACTTTGATACCGCGATTTCAAAGATTGACGAAATGACGGCAAAACACCGGGTGCAAGCGAAAGTTCGGGTGGGCGTTGCAGGGTGGTCGTACGCGGACTGGAAGGGGTACGTATATCCCGAGAAGAAAGTGAAAGGATTCCACGAGGCGGAATATCTGGCGCAGTTTGTCGACACGATTGAGATCAACACCAGTTTTTATGCACCGATCCGGCCGGAACACGCAAAGCTGTGGCTGGAAAAAGTGGCGGCGAATGCGCGGTTCGTGTTCACGGCGAAGCTGTGGCAGAGGTTTACGCATGAAGCGCTTCCGCCGGAAGCAACTGCAACGGCCGCCGATGAAAAAGAAGTGCGCGCGGGATTCGATGTGTTGCGCGGGGCGGGGAAATTGGGAGCGGTGCTGCTGCAGTTCCCTTTCTCGTTTCACAAGACGGAAGAGACGACGGCGTACCTGAACAAACTGCTGAAACGGTTTGCGGACTATCCACTTGTGGTGGAAGTGCGGCATGCGACGTGGAACGTGGCGGAAGTTTTTGCGCTGTTGCGCGAGCGCGGCGTGGGATTCTGCAACATTGATCAGCCGTTGATTGGACGTTCGCTAAAACCTTCGGCGGAAACGACGGCTCCGGTGGGGTATGTGCGGCTGCATGGCCGGCGCTATGACACGTGGTTCACGGACGATGCCGATGTGCCGCAGCACGAGCGGTACAACTATTTGTACTCGGCCGAGGAGCTGCGGCCGTGGGCTGACCGCGTGAAGAAAGTGGCGGAAGAGGCCAGCGACGTGTACGTGATTACGAACAATCATTATCAAGGCAAGGCGGCGGTGAATGCGCTGGAGTTGATCGCGATGCTGAAGAACGCGAAGGTGAAAGTGCCGGAGCCGCTGCGAGAAAAATATCCGGAGCTGGAGAAGATTGCGGACAGGCCGGCAGAGGCGCCGCGGTTGTTTTGAGCAGACATCAGCACGCATTTCGAGAAACAGTTTGTATCCGGCTGTGGATGCCGCCGACAAGGAAAGCTGCCGGCCGGACTTCGCGGTGGCGCGTTCCAATGCGCGCAGCATGCTGCGAAGAGGTCGCGTGCTTGGTGCGGCGCTTGGCGAGGGAGCGTTGCGGGACACTTTGCGAGTGCGGCCTTCTTCGCGCTGCGACTTCCAGATGATTGCTCTGCGTCTTTTGGCCCGACCTGAGCGGCAGGAGAAAACAGCAGGAGAGCGGCTAAGCAAATCTGCACGCTCGCGTGCATCACCTCCAGCCGCAAAGTCTTGCGCTTGAGTGGCTTTCTTCCATGACGAAACCAATCGATGACTTGTTAACAGCTTCGCTCGCTCATGCAGTAGCTCCGACGATAGGCCCTACCCGCCCGCTTGCCGGTTATGATACGGATGGATCGCTGAATCTGAGGTGACAGCTCGTGGCTGAAAAAATGGAAACAGTATTTCAAGGCGGGATTCCGGTGCTGCCGGCGGCGGATGTGGCGGCGTCATTGAAGTGGTGGACGGAGATTTGCGGGTTTAGCGAAACATTTCGGGACAATACTCCGCCTAATTATGCAGGCATTCAGCGAGGAGAAGCGCGAGCGCACATCAGCAGCATAAGCGACAAAAAGCTGGCGCGCGCGGTGGGTGACCAGACCATGGTGCGTTTTCTGGTGCGCGGGATTGCGGAGTTTTATGCCGAATATCAGAAGCGCGGCGGAGCGGTGCATCCGAACGGGAAGTTGCAAACGAAGCCGTGGGGTACGCGAGAGTTTGCGGCGATCGACCCGAATGGGGTGTGCGTGACGTTTCAGGAGTAGGGGGTCAAGGCCTTCGCGAAAGTGCACCTAGAGCTACATGACGTTGCTCGGGTGCATTTTTCTATGAATGTACTGAACTGTGAAACCGGGCGGCGACCGGCGGGGTTGTAGCCTGTAAGGAGGCCGCCTCAGCGGTGGGAATCTGTCCGGAAGAAGTTCGCCGGACTTGGGGTCGAAGAGAGAGAGCTAAACGCCTGGCGTTCTGAAGGTCAGACTAAAAACAACCGACCAGCCCGAACCGAACGTGACAGCCGCGGCGCAGAAAACCCCGCCCTCCAAAGAGGGCGGCTGCAGGGTGGTTTTTAAGAGATTTTGCTTGACACGCGCGGCGCAGTATATCAGTATTTGCTTATATAAGGAATCGTGAATGGAGAACCTGGACGCGGCTTTTGGGGCACTGGCGGATCCGACGCGGCGGGCGATTCTGGCGCGACTGGCGCTGGGTGAAGCTACCGTGATGGAGCTGGTAAAGCCGTTTGAGCTGACGCAACCGGCGATTTCGCAACACCTGAAGGTGCTGGAGAACGCTGGTCTGATTACGCGGCGTGTGGACGGGACAAAGCGGCCATGCCGGCTGGCAAAAGAGGGCGTCGCGGAGATTGACCAGTGGCTGGCGATGCTGCGGAAAGCTCTGGCGAAGAACTACGACAGGTTGGACGAGATCCTGGCCGAGATGCAAACGAAGAAAGGACGGAGAACACGATGAGCAGGATGACGCTGAAGACGGAAGGTGATCGCTACGTGGTGGTGACGAGGAAGTTTGCTGCTTCCCCGGAGGCGGTGTACCGCGCGCACACCGACTCGAAACTGATCCAGAAGTGGATGCTGGGGCCTGAGGGATGGACGATGCCGGTCTGCATCAACGAGGCGAAGCCCGGCGGGAAGATTCGCTTCGAGTGGGCCGACGGAAAAGGAAACGGATTCTATTTGACGGGTGAGTATGTGGCGCTGGAGCCGTACAGCAGGATCGTGCACGTCGAGCGGATGCACTTGCCGGACCCGACGCCGGACAATCACGTGGAGACTCGATTTGCGGCGGATGGAAACGGGACGCTGATGACGATGCGGATGACTCTGCCGGATGAGCATACGCGGGCGACGATGCTGGCTACGGGCATGGAGCAGGGGATGGAAGCGAGTTATGTACGCTTGGAGGCGTTGATCGCGGCGGAGGCGGCGAAGAACGCTTCGGCGTGACGCCCCCGGTAGAAAGGAAAGAAGGATTTGCCAGCGAGACACAGAGAGGAGAAAAGGCCAGCCAAAAGACCACGGAGAGATTCCTCCGCTGCGCGAGCAGGCTTTGGCAAAACGAAACGCCTGTTCGCTCCGGCCGGAATGACAACATCAAAATGTAACGGGGCTAGGGTTTGTTGGCTGCGTTTGGGTTGATGGTGTCGCGGATTTGCGTGAGCAGGATGACAATTTCGACGAGCGACCACTCGATGGTCTTGTTGAAGACGGGCTGCCTGCCGTTGGTCTGTAGGTTGGGTTGTTCGAGTTCGCGGGACTGAAAGTTCCTCAGATCTTCGATAGCGATCGACATGCGTATGCCTCCTTGCGGGTGCCTCATTGTGGCGGAAATACGGCCAAAGGCAAGCACTGTGGGAACGCAGGACCAGGTTACAGAGCGAAGGTGAGGACTTACCGAGCGGAGAAAAGCGGATCTGGGCCAGCCTGCGGCAGGCAGGCGCCCGCACCGCAAATTTCACTTGGGCTGCGAGAAGAGAACGACGTCGGACGAGTTATTGCCATGGGAGAAGGCGAGTTGTTTCCCGTCGGGGGACCACGCAAAAGCCCAGACCTGGCCCGAGGTGAAATGGGTCAGCTGCTTGGCAGAGCCGTCAGCAAGCGCAGGATAGGTCCAAATGTTTGGAGTGCCGCTGGCAAGATCGAGAAAGCCAAGCGAGCGATTGTCGCCCGCCCAATTGACCCAAGGATTGCTATTGTCAAAGGTGGGTGGCAGTTTCAGCTCCTTTTCCTCCGCGCCGGTTTCCGCGGAAACGATCGCCGCAACGAAGCTTCCAGACTTCCCAATCGAGGGGAAGGCGATGTGTTTGCCATCGAGCGAAGCGATCAAGACAAAGAAAGCCGGACGTTTTGTGAGTTGAACAGGCGTGCCTCCCGCGAGGTTCAGTCGAAAAGGAGACATCGAACTCTTAGGGTCATAAAGCGCCAGGTAAAAGACGGATTGAGCGCCAGCTGCACATGAGGGCGAGGCTTCACCGGCGCCATTTGTGACCCTTGCGGTGGTGCCGGACTGCAGGTCGAGCTTCCATAAGTGGCTGGGTACTTCGAAATCGGTGTAGTAGACCACGCTGCGGCTGGAATCGCACACAGCCGGATAGGCGTGATAGTGACCGTCGAACGTGAGCTGACGCGAGTTTTGGCCGTCAGCGTTGGTAATGAATAGATCCCAATTGTCCGAGTGGTCGGCAACGTAAACGATGCGGTTGTCGCCGGTCCAGGTGAGGCCAATCTGTCCGTCGAGACGGCCTGACGTAATCTGACGGGCCTGGTCGGGCGCATCGGCTGGGGCCACGTAAATGCTGCTGGAGCGATTGGTTTGTGCGGTGGCGATTACCGAGCCATCAGCGGAGAGCGAGGCGGAAAAATACTCGCTCAGGTCGTTCGAGACGCGACGTGCTTTGCCGTCCGGGTAAGCCAGAATCCAGAGCTGGCTTGGTATGCCGGTTTTCTCCTGGGCCGCGAGAAGCAGGCCGCTACCGTCGGGGAGCCAAGTAAAGTCATTGATATTGCGCCAGCCGTGACCCGCGATAGGTTTTTCGCGCCCGGTAGCGATGTCCACTTCGCTCAAGTTGAAATCCTGGCCGGTGGCGCCATAGTCGGCCACGGAAGCGGCGATGCGCCGGCCGTCCGGAGCCCAGCGGACTAGCGCATAGCTCCCGCTTGGAAATGAGATTTTGCGCGACGAAAGTTGACGGGGCGAGGATCCGTCGACGTTCGCGATGAAAATACGCGAATCGCGATTGGCTAGATCGTCGGAGACGTAGGCCATGTGCTGGCCGTCGGGAGAAAACGTGATGTTGCCGGAAGAAGACTCGACGAGAAGGCGTGGAGTGCCGCCGAGGATGGGCACTTGAAAGACTTTCCCGCCGACATCCTCGCTGTTTTGCTGGGTGTAGTCGAGATATGTGCCATCGGACGTGAAAGCGGCGTCGGTGATGCGAGCGATATCTGGTGCAACTATCTGGACGGGATTCGCAACAGAAATCTGGCGAACCCAAAGACCGAACTTGCCGTTCTTTCTGGAAACGTAGGCGAGGTAGCGACCGTCGGGAGAGATGCGGGCCGCGACGACGTCGCCAGTGGATGTGAGGCTGGAGATGCGCGGGGTGATGAACGCCGTGGAAGCGAGGCCAGCGTGGAAGAATCTGTTCCACGAAAAGGCCCCAACAACAGCGCTTAGGACAATCAGCGCCAGGGTGACCGTCAGGAGAACGGTACGCGATTTCCCGGTTGGAGCCTGTACCGAAGAAGCGGAAGTGGCGACAGCAGTGCCGGTGGCTGCGACGGCTGGGATGCCTGGGCCGGTGGCGGTGCTGCCGGCGATCTGCGAGCCGGAGTCGCCCCTAACGCGCTGGGTGCGGCCGGAACCGGTGTCGCGCTTGAGGCGCTTCAGGTCGGTTTGCAGATCGGCGGCGCTGCGGTAACGCAGGTCGCGATCTTTCTCCATTGCTTTGTCGATGATGCGTTCGAGTTCGGAGGGGATTGCGGTATTGAGGCGGACGGGCTCGGTGGCGTCTTTGTGAAGGATGGAATCGAAGATGGCGCCGGTGCTGTCGCCAGTAAACGGAAGAAAACCGGTGGCCATTTCGTAGAGGACTACACCGAGCGAGAAGAGATCGGTGCGATGGTCGAGGGGTTTGCCCAGCACCTGCTCAGGCGACATGTAGGAAACAGTGCCGAGAGCGCTGCCTGGACTTGTGAGTTGCGCGGAATCGACTTCTACAGTGGCCAGAGTTGCAGTGGCACCGTCGCCGCCAGAACTGGCTTTGGATGAGTTTACCTTGGCAAGACCAAAATCGAGAACCTTGGCGTGACCACGCTTGGTGACGAAGATGTTGGCGGGCTTGATGTCGCGATGGACGATGCCTTGTGAGTGCGCGGCGTCGAGGGCGTCGGCGATCTGGATGGCGATGTCGAGAAGGCGATCAAGTTCGAGCGGCTGGCCGGTGATAAGGTGCTTCAGCGTGACGCCGTCGAGAAACTCCATAACGATGAAGGCTTTTCCGTCTTGCTCGCCAATGTCGTGAATGGTGCAAATGTTCGGATGGTTGAGGGCGGAGGCGGCTTGCGCTTCGCGTTCGAAGCGAGCGAGTGCTTGCGGATCTTTAGCCACATTATCGGGAAGGAATTTTAGCGCGACATTGCGGTGAAGGCGGGAGTCGTCGGCTTTATAGACCACACCCATACCACCGCCGCCGAGCCTTTCGACGATGAAGTAATGAGAGATGGTTTGACCGATGAGGGAGTCGGCGCCTGACATGGTTGGGTAATGAGTTTAGGTTTGGGGGTGGCGGGGCGTCAACCGAGGTGCGATGGATCAGAAGCGTAGGCGGCGAGGCCACCGCCGGGCGCGGGTATAATCGCGCGCATGGTTTTTCCTCGTGTGGTGTACCGGGTGGTTGTGTTCTTCCTTGTTCTGATGCTTCCCTTCTCTATTGAAGCCCAGTCCACGGCCAGCTGGAACGGCGTAGTGCGCGATGCGTCCGGCAAGGCTGTGGCGAGCGCGACGGTTGAATTGCGCGCGGGCGGCAGCGTCGGCGCGGAATACCAAGCTCTTTCAGCGGCTGAGGGGACGTTCATTTTGGCCGCGATTCCGCCAGGAAACTACGAGATCGTAGTGAAGGCGAATGGCAAGAACTGGAAGCTGGCGGCGTTTGCAGTCAAGGCAGGCGCAACGCTGAGGCTGGGATTGCAGCTCGGTGCGGACGGCACAGTGGTGATCGTTCCTTTGGGCAACGCGCCGCAAGGAGGCGGCGGGGCGCAGGGGAGCGGAGGAGAGAGGCTTTCGAGCGAAGAAGTGTCCAGTTTGCCGCTCAATGAACGGGACTTCAGCAAGTTGCTCCTGCTGGCGGCGGGAACGATGACGGATACGAACGGCGCGGCGAACTTCACGCAGCAATTTTCGGTGAACGGGCAGCGCGGGTCGGCGACGGTGTTTGCGGTGGACGGTGCGGATACGACTGACCCGGAGCTGGGCGGGGCGACATTCGCGAATTTCAATGTGGACGCGATTCAGGAGGTGCAGTCGAATTCGGGAGTGATGACGGTGGAGATCGGGCACGGCGCGGCGGGATTCACGAACGTGATCACGAAGAGCGGTGGCGAGCAAGTGCACGGCAGCGCGTTTGAGTTTGTGCGAAACGCGGCGTTTGATGCGCGGAATTTCTTCGATCATGCGAGCGAGCTTGACCCGCGACGGATTCCGCCGTTTGCGCGGAATGAATTTGGCGTGACGAACGGCGGGCCGCTGGTGCTGCCGGGCTTGTACAACGGGCGTGGGAAGACGTACTACTTCGGCGAGTATCAGGGATTCCGGCAAGTTCTGGGGACGACGCAGGTGCTGGCGGTACCTACTGCGGCCGAGCGAGCGGGGATTGATACGACGGCGTATCCCAAAAAGGAGACGGATCCCGGAGACCCACTGATGGTGCCGGTGAGTCCGGCGGTGCTGGCGATTTTGGCGGGATATCCGATGCCGAATGAGCCGAGTGGAGCGTTTGGCGAGCGGACGTATGCGACGTCATCGAAGGTGACAACCAACACCGATCAGTTCTCGGTTCGAATTGATCATCGCTTTTCGGAAAAGACAACACTGATGGGGCGGTTCAGCCTAAACCTGGTGGACGGGCCGACCAACAATCCGGATCAGACGGCGATCAATCCTAGTTTTGGCGTGAAATTTTTCGATCATCAGCGGAATGCGACGGTGCGATTCACGAAGGCGATTACGCCGCGGATGAGTTCAACGACGCAGTTTGGGTACATCCGCAGCACGCCGTTCTTCCCTGCGCAAAACCACACGCAGGTGGGGATTACGTTTAACGACGGATTGTATGCAGGATACAACAATCCCGACGGATCGATTTTTGGTTCGTTTGGGAATTTGTATCAGATGAAAGAGGACATCGGTTTTACGCGTGGCGCGCACACGTTCAAGTGGGGCGTGGAGATTCGCTTGAACAAGGATGCGACGATTTTTGGGACGAATCCGAATGGTTTGTATGGGTTTGGCGGAGGGACGGCGTATTCGCCCGTGTTCATTCCGTCGGCGAGCGGGCAGCATGATGTTCAGGCGGGCGATCCGCTGCCGGATGCGCTGAGCGGATTTCTGACGGCGACGCCGTTTTCCTACACCATCACGGCTGCGGCGAACGTGACGCCGATTGGAGACAAGTTCGACGAGGCGTCGGTGCGGCGGGAGGCGTGCAACTTTTATTTTCTGGATGCGTGGAAGGTGAATCCGCGCCTGAGTGTGAACTATGGTTTGCGGTACGAGTTGAACAGCCGCATCAAGGAGTCGAAGAAGCGGACTTCCATTGCAGTGCCGATTGATGCGAGCGGGAAGGAGACGTCGTTTGTGACGCCGGGAGCTTCGCAGATTTTTATCTACAATCCCCAGGCGGTGTATCCGCTGGACAAGCGCGGCTGGGGGCCACGGGTGAGCGTGGATTTTGCGGCGACGAAGCACACGACGTTGCATGCGGGCGGAGCGATTACAACGTTGCTGCCGAACCTGTGGCTGCAGAATTTTGTGACGGGTGGCTTTCCCCTGACGTTTCAGCCAGTGGTGACGGCGAAGCCCGGCGTTCCGGTGCCGTTTACCGATGCCGTGGTGCTGCCCACGTTGCCCGACCCTTACACGACGAGCGGGCAGTTGTTGTTTGTGAATGGAGACAGCTCGCGCGTGCCGGCGAACACGGTGATTGATCTGCAGCGATATCAGAACGATCTAGCGGCGCTAACTCCGGGACACGAAGTGCAGTTGTTCCAGCCTGGCGTAATTGATCGGCACTTTAAAAACGGATACCTAGGAACCTATACAGCGGGGATAGATCAGGATCTAGGTGCGGTGAAGTTCACAGCGGCGTACGTTGGGCTGAGCGGGATTCACTTGCCGAACGGATGGTTTCCGAACGGATACGCCGGTGCATCACCGGGATTTGCCCGGTTCACAAGATTTGCTGCAAGTGGAAGCCTGCTGGGGGGATTCGGTCCCGAGGCGGTGATGACCAACGGGTCCCATTCGATCTATCACGCGCTGCAGACCAGCGCGACGATGAATCAATCGAAAATCGGAATGAGTTTTCAGGCAAGCTACACATTTTCGAAGTCGATCGACAATACGAGCGCGATTCTTGGGGGGCCTGCAGCGAATACGGGCGTGATTCTGCAGACGGTGCCGCAGAATCCACTGGATATGGATGACGAGCGCGGGCCGTCCACGTTTGATGTGACGCACGTGTTCACGCTAAGCGTGTTTCAGGCGCTTCCGCTCGACAAAGTGAGCTGGCTGCGGCCGTTGAGCAAGAAGCTGACCAGCGGCTGGCAGATCTTGAATATCACGACGTTGATGAGCGGGTCGCCGTTTACGGTGTTTTCGGGCGCGCAGCAGACAGGGTTCGGAGCGGCAGGCGCGGACCGGCCGGATCAAGTAAGCAAGCCCGATCTTTCGACAAACCGGGTGGTGCGCGAGGACTATTTCGGGTTGGGCAAGAGCAACGGCTCATTGTTCAGCATTCCGATTAACGTGCCGGGAGGAACTGGTCCGAACAGCGGGCGGTTTGGGACTTTAGGAAGAAGCACGTTTCGCGGGCCGGCTTACCACAATTTCGATTTCGGCCTGATCAAGGACACGTCGTTCGGAAGCCGCGGAAAAAATGAACTGTGCATCCTGCAGCTCCGGGCGGAGTTTTTCAATGTCTTCAACATTGTGAATTTTGGGCTGCCCAACAACGTGGTGAGCGGAAGCGGGTTCGGGATCATCAACAAGACGGCGGGGACATCGCGACAGATTCAGTTTTCGCTGAAGCTGATCTACTAAGAGAAAGCGGGCGAAAACTGACACTCAGAGCACATAGGGAAAGGTGGGAGTCGACCATACGGAGCACAATCGTGACATGCGCGGCGCTAGCCTTGGTCCTTGGATCATTCGGGCTGGCCGTGCGTAGAAGCGACGGGAGAACTGCACATGTGGTGAGCACGGACGAACGACGCAATGAGCTTGTTGCGTTCAACGCGAAATTTTCGGATGCGCACCTGAAGATGGATGCGCCAGCGATCCTGGGTAAGTGGGCGGAAGATGGCGTCAGCTTATTGCCCGAGACGGCGCCGATGGTTGGGAAGCCGGCCATTGCGACATTTCTGAGCGGCGTGACGGAACAGGGTTGGCGGATGGAGAAGATGGAGCTGGATTTTCAGGGCGTCGAAGTGAGCGGGGATTGGGCTTCGGAGTGGGCGTTCGAACATCAGGTGGAGCGGCCACCGGACGCCAGCAAGCCGGCGTTCGACGGACACGGACGGATGCTGCTGGTGCTGCATCGCGAAGCGGATGGAAACTGGCGAATCAAACGGGAGATGTGGAACCAGGGACAGAAGGAAGGGGGGAAGTAATCAAGCAGGGAAGGCTGGTGAGTTTGCCATGAGAAAAGTGATCTACGGAGTCGGGATCAGCTTAGACGGATACATTGCGCGGCGGGATGGAAGCGTGGACTTCTTGTTCATGCCGAAGGATTACTCGATGGAGGCGTTTTTCAAAAGGATTGATGTGGCCGTAATGGGCCGGAAGACTTACGAGGTGGGCATGAAGCTGGGCGGTGGGAAGATCAGCAGCCCGGGAATGACGTGCTATGTGTTTTCGCAGACGCTGCCCAGCAACGCGCCCGGAGGCGTGACGGTTTTGCGGGAGTCGCCCAAGGCTTTCACCGAAACAATACGGAAGCGAAAAGGAAAAGACATCTGGCTGATGGGAGGAGGCCAGTTGACGCATGCATTCTTGCAGGACGATCTGGTGGATGAATTGTATCTGGGGATCGTGCCGACGCTGATCGGAGAAGGTATCCCGGCATTTCCGGACGGGTTTCCGCAGCGGGAGTTTGCGCTGACCGAGAACAAGTCGTTTTCGAAGGGCTTGATTGCCCTGCGGTATGAACGGGTACGCAAGAGAAGACGTACGAGGTAGAACGGCGCAAAGTGTAGCAGGCGGAACGGTTAAGCGGCGCAAATCACATCGTGGCGCGTTTACGCTGAGATCTTTCGGCGAACTAGCGTTCGCCTCAGGATGACAACGCGTTCTCGCCAGTTAGCGGCGCTTGAGCTTTTTGGCTACCCGTTTGATGGACTTTTTTGCAGAAGCCGCAACTTTCTTCGCGGACTTCACGGCTTTGCGCGCCTCCTTTTTTCCCTGCCTCACTACGCGGCGAGTTTCGGATTTAACTTGAGCGGCCGCGGCCGCGGCGCGTTCCTTTTGTTCGCCGATGGCGGTGGCGGTGCGCTTGGCCGTGGCGACGACCTTTCCGGCGGTGGCGCCGATGGTTTCGCCGGCGTTGATCACAGTGTCGTCAAAAGTGTCGGCTGATGTCATAAGTCTTCTCCGTGCGAACGATATTCGAAGCGGGGCGCATGATACGCGGAAAGGCGTGAAATCAACAGGGGGAAAATACCTGAGATGAGCAGCCAGGAGCGCGAAGAGCCTGCGCCCCCGGGTTGCTCGAAGAGGGCTAATTTACGGGGACGCGGGAGATACGGTTGTTCCAAGGTGTGGCCGCCGCGGAAACGCCATTGGCCAGGTCCGGAACGTCGCTGCCGGTCCTGCCGTTGCCGCCACGGCAGCCGCGTTCGACCCATAGTCCTTGGCGGTCAACGCCCCAAGGTTTGTCCTTCAATGCATGGGGAGCCGCTGATTTGCTGCTGCATTCTGACTTCACCCGGGCGATGGCTTCCACGGTATTGGGGGTTGTCGTTGTTGGCTTTGCGCTTAAGGGTTTATTGCGCAAAGCCGATGGCCGGAAGCACAAGCATGGCAAGCGGCGCGGCAATGTAAGCGAAGCATGGTGCTAATTTTCATGGCATTTCTCTTGTTGAAGAGAATCGCCAGACGGCGCGGTTAGCGCTGTCTGAACCTGGGATAGGGGGCGGCGAAGAGAAGCCCACCTCAAGGAGAGAAAAGAGGACCCAGGCGAATCGCTCATTCGGGCACGCATTTGATAAAGCGGATGAGACCTACTTCTTAAAGAGGTTTTCGAACGCCTGGCGGGCGTCGAGTGGACGGGACGGAGCGACCTCGGGAGCGGCGGCGGCTTGCGCGGGCTGCTGGTACGAGGTGGGAGCCGTGTCCTTTTCGACCGTCATGCGGAATTCGTAGAACTTGCAGGAATTCTTGCCGTCCTTGGGAGTGATGCGTTCTGGGACGGGCTGCATGCATTCAAACTTGGCGCCGGAGTCGAAGTAGCGACACTGTTTGCAGCTGTGGAGCTCGGCGTTGCATTTCGGGCAAGTTCCGTTGGGATCGAAGCCAGGAGCGAGGACAGCGCCGCAGTTGGAGCAGCGCGCGCGGGTGACGGTGCCGACCATGCGCGGCGTGCGCGGGCCGAGGTGATCGTTCTGTCCGCGTGGACCGCCGGCGGGCGGCCGCTTTTCGGGACGTGCTTTTCTGTCTTCTTTTTCAGAATCGCGGTAACCGCGATGGCTGTACTTACGGTCCACAAACGCCTCCGTGCATGGGGTCTGCTTTTGGCGGGCAGCGATTACTTGCTGCAACGCAGGACGAGCGGAATCGGCTCGTGACACGGCAGACCTGCACTTACAAAACGGGGAAACAGGCGGCTATCTTCGTTGTCACCCTGGTAATGCCCGGTTGTCTCAGGCCTGAAAGACAGGCTGCTGGGAAACTGGATTTATCCAATCGGATTGCTACACTCGGGCTGGCAACGGATACCGCTTTCGGGTTTCAGAAGCAAAGGAGTGCCAACGTCCGAGATGCAGGAGATGGGACAACTTTGTTTGTAACTCTGTGGGAGTTTGAAGTCAAGTCAGGATGTGAGGAATTGTTTGAGCAGGCATATGGGCCGGAGGGCGAGTGGGTGAAACTGTTCGCACGCGATGCGAGGTATCGTGGGACGCGGTTGCGGCGCGATCTGGGGCGCGAACGAGTGTATGTGACGGTGGACAAGTGGGAGTCGCGCGAGGCGTATGAGGCATTTCGCGAGAAGTATGCGGCGGACTACGCTAGATTGGACGCTAAGTGCGACAAATTGACCGTCGGTGAGGAATCAATTGGTCATTGCGTGTCCTGACTGGGATTAATGTAGAAACTCTTTTTGCAAATACTCACGAAGCGAGTTCGCAGGAGACAATCGAATCGCTACTCGCGACCGCAGTTTCGATCGACAAGACCACACTGCTTCGCAGCTCTGAACGACAGACTACAAATCGATGCTCACAGAAAGGTACCAGACTCGCTTCGTTTGACAGATCGAAACCCTGTTTCCGCGGATCCGCAACGATCAAGGCGCGATTGGCCCGAATGTCTTCGATTCGCCGATTCACGATGTCGATTTGCTTGGAGTAGCAATAGACGCCGACCGATTCGCGATGGGCTCTCCCGAGAAGCCGTAGACATTTAATGTGGGCAGGTCTGTGCCGTTCATTGCGCGAAGAATTGACCTCAGATCGTCTGGAGACTGGGCACGCAACGCGCTTTCGTACTCGCGGATCGCTTCCTCGGTTAGTCCCGGATTCCGATGTGTGCCCTTCTGAAACTGAAATCCGTAAATTTTTCGGTCGATGGCTTTCTCGCGCCACTTCGCCTCGGTCGCGTCCTGGAATTCTCGTAGAAAACTCACGTCCAGCAAAGGTCACCTTAAATTATCGGCTTTCAGGCAAACAGCCTCGAGAGGCCGGAGGCAGGGAGATCGGGCTGGAGGAATTTTTGTGGGGAGCCGGCGGAGCGGAGGACGGCTTCGGCGGCGAGATAGCCGCTACGGACGGCTCCTTCCATGGTGGCAGGCCAGCCGGTGGCGGTCCAGTCGCCGGCGAGGAACAGGCGCGGCGTATTGGTTTGTTGCACGGGGCGCCAGCGATCCACGCCAGGCTCGGGAGAGAACGTGGCGGAGGCTTCCTTGATGACTGTGGCTTTCACGAGTTGGGCTTCACGCGTAGCGGGAAGTGCCTGGCGGACTTCGTTGAGACAGAGGTCGATGATTTCTTCGCGGGACTTGCGGAGGAGGTCGTAGGACGCGCTGATCACGAGTTGGATGTATTGGCCTGGTTTTTTATCCGCCGCGGAGGAAAGCAGATTCCTCGCTTCGCTCGGAATGACAGGGGTGGCGGATGATTGCGGCCCATCATAGAGTGCAGTTTTGTTGAAGATCCACTGCGTTTGCGTGTCAAGCAAGGTGATGAAGGGCTCTTTGGTGACTGCACGGTCGAACCAGAAGTGAACACCGGTAATCGGCGAAACTTTGAACTTGTGCAGTTGAGCGAGCGACGGATTCGCGGCGCGAATTTCGTCGGGCAGCAACTCGTTCAATTTGTCATCTGGCACGGCGAGGACGAAAGCATCTGCCGTTTCTGCCCTGCCCGCGTCGAATTGAACCGCGGCCAACGTGCCGTCTTTTACACACAAGCTGCGCACTGGCGAGCGCAGAATGACCTCGCCGCCTTTGTTTTCGATCGCGCTGCGGCAGCCGCCGTAGAGTTCGGCGAGCGGAACGGAGGGAACGCCCATGCGGTAGCCAGTGTTGTTCTTGAGAAACGCTTTCCAAAAGACGTCGATGCCAAAGCGGGCGTCAGTCCGATCAAGCTCTTCGTCGAGCGCGCTGACAAGAACGACTCGCCAGAAACGCTCGATGGCGCGCGACGTTTGTTTGTGGCGCTGCAACCAGCCGAGCATCGAAATTGGTTCGCCTGCGTACGCGTCTTTCGGCTGGCCGCCGGCGAACAGGATTGCGACAAGAGCGCGTGCGATGGAAATCTTGTCCTTCAGCGAGAGCGGCGCGAACGAGAGAAACGAGCCGGCCATGTGCAGCGGCGCAGGGAGAAAGCCGGCTTGCATGACGCCGGTACGCTGCTGCGGATCGAGAAAAAAGAGGCGGTCGAAGAACTTGATTTTGCCGGCGGAGCCGACGCGGCGGTAAAAATCTGCAAGATTGGTGCAGCATCCGAGCGTGACGTGCTGGCAATTGTCCACATTCTCGCCATTCGGCAGCGCATAGGAAGTGGCGCGGCCGCCGAGGTAGGGGCGCTGTTCAAAAAGACGTACGCGGCAACCTGCGTCAGCCAGCGCGACGCCGGCCGCCAGCCCCGCCAGCCCGCCGCCAATCACGATCACGTTTTTCGAGGACATTTTCCCGTGTATGCCGCCCGAAGCGTGCGCGGGCGATGAAAAGCATTTTTTCCGCCTTGCTGAGGCGAATGCGTTCGCCGAAGACGGCGAAATCGAGCGATTCGATGCGCGCGAGCAGGGCGTTGTAGGTGTGGATAAGCAACCAGAGCGTGCCGCGGCTGTCGGCGTTGATCAAATCGAGGAGTTCGGAGCCTTCTTCGTAGAGCTGGAAGGCCCGGTCGGCTTCGAAGCGGAGCAGCTCGCGGACGCCGAGTGTGCCTTCGTTTTTGGTGAAGTCGTCGGGTGAGACGTTGAAGCGCGCCAGGTCTTCGTCCGGGAGATAGACGCGGCCGCGGCCGGCGTCTTCCTGGACGTCCCGAATGATGTTGGTGAGCTGGAAGGCGAGGCCAAGTTTTTCGGCTAGATCGAGCGCGCGCGGATCCTTGAAGCCAAAAATGTGCGTGCAGGTGAGGCCGACGGTGCTGGCAACGCGATAGCAATATTCGCGAAGGCGGTCGAAGGTGGGATAGGAGGCGATGGTGAGGTCCATTTCGGCGCCGGAGATTTGGTCATGGAGGTAGCGTGCCGGCATGTTGAAGCGGCGCATGGTGTCGACGAGTGCGGGTAAGACTTCACTGGCGCCCACTGGCCCGGGCTGAAAGGCGAGTGCGGAGCTGCCGTCGATGAAGGCGCCGTATCCTGTGACGGCTCGATCGAGGGCAGCGCGCCACTGTGCCAGCCCTCGCTGTTTGACGGCGAGGTCGTCACCATCGTCGGCAACGTTGTCGACCAGACGCATGAACGCATACAGCGCGGCCATACCGTCACGCTTTGCTTTTGGCAAAAGGAAGAACGCGTAGTAGAAGTTGCTGTGCGCTTCTCGTGCCAGGTTCCAGCAGGTTTCGTAGGAATGGGTGAGGTCAAGTCCCGGCGAGAGACCTGGAGTCGAGCGTGACGCACTATCCGCATCGCCGGATGGCGAAGCGGACATGCCGGCATCTCGCACTTGGGCGGAGCGTCGCTTGCGCGAGAACACCTGACTCAGCAGAACGCGGCCGAGGAGGCCCGCTTGTTTCGCTCTGCTTATCGATGGGCGATGGTTCAGAGTGTCGTAGCCTTGCGCTTCGATGGCGTCGAGAACGGCCTGGCCGCCGCGGCTGAACATTTCAAGGTCGACACTGAGTTTGCCTTCGACTTGTTGCGCAAGCGGAAGACCTTCGTGGAACAAGATGCGCGTCCGGGCGATCAAATCTTTCATCAATGCGACGTAGTTCTGGCTGTAGCGGCGGGCGACGATGTCGGTTTCGCTGACGCCGTGGTGCGCAGCAGCATCGAGCGGGATGTAGATGCGGCCTTTTTCTAGGTCGCGTGAAACGTCTTGCCAGAAATTCGCGAGCTGAAGAGCAGTGCATGTGGCGTCTGAAAGCTTCTGACGGGCTCCGTCGCGATAGCCGCAAAGATAGAGAACCAAACGGCCGACAGGATTCGCGGAGTAGACACAGTAGTCGAGAACGGATTCCCAGGTGGCATAGCGTTTGACGGTCTGGTCCTGGCGGAAGGCCTTCAACAGGTCGGCGAAGAGTTGGCGCGGAATATCCTTAGCTACGACGGTTTCGCAAAGCGCCACGAAAACAGCATGCGATGGACGGCCCTCGTAACAGGCGTTCAGTTCCCGTTCCCACCAGTCGAGTAATTCCATAGCGCGTTGGGTATCATGAATCTCGTCGCCGAGATCGTCCGCCCAGCGGCAATAGGCATAGAGATTGTAGAAATGCTGATGCAATTCTCTCGGCAGGAGCCAGGAGGCTACGTTGAAATTTTCGTAGTGGTGGGTCGCTAGCCGGTGCGTGTACTGCTGCGCGGTTTCCGGTGAACAGCCCGGTTGCGGTACGTTTCGCGCGATTTCGAGTTCGTTCGGACGCAGCATGGTCAGAAAAGCGGGTTCCTCGCTACGCTCGGAATGACAATGTGACCCTGGAATGCCGCGGGAATCACGGACGGACGGCCAGCTTGATTTCGCCGCTGCGGGCTTTCATGCGCTCAAAAGCCTGCGGCAAGTCGGCCAGGCGTATTTCTTCGGTGACAAAATCCTGCGCGGAAATATCGCCGCGGCGCACTGCTTCGAGCGCTTCGCGAATGAAACGGGGCGTGTGGTGAAACGGCGAAATAATTTTGATTTCCGAGTAGTGAATAGCGGCCGGCTCGATTTCAACTTTTGTGCCCGACGGCAATCCACTGAAGAAATTCACAACGCCGCCTCGGCGAATCATGCCCAACGCGAGCTTCCACGCGGCAGGGTTACCGGCAGCCTCCACTACGGCGTCCGGACCGCGTTGGTCTTCTGTCAACGCCCGCACGGTAGCGACCGGGTCAGGCGTTGTGGAGACATTGATGGTGGCGTGTGCGCCCAGTTTACGCGCCACATCAAGAGGCGCATCGCGGCGAGCTAAAGCGATGACGCGAACGCCGCGGCGAGAAAGCATGCGCACGAATTTCAGGCCGATGGGACCGCAGCCGATCACAGCGACGGTATCGCCGGTTCGCAGTTCCATTTCGTGGATGCCGCGCAGCACGCACGCGAGCGGTTCGACAAGCGCCGCGCTCTGATCATCCACCGAGTGCGGCACTTCCAGCATGTTTTCCGTGACGATGCGGCCGGGAATGCGCATGTATTCGGCATACGCGCCATTATTGAAGAGCAGATCGTCGCAAAGATTTTCCTGACCGCGGCGGCAGTGGTAGCAGCGGAAACAAGGAGCGGAGTTGGCGGCAACAACGCGCATGCCCATGCGCCATTTGGAATCCACACGCTTGCCGACGGCGACAACTTCGCCAACGACTTCGTGACCGAATACGGCAGGCGGACGAATCATTTTCGCGTGATAACCGCGCTTCCAGACCTTCAAGTCGGTACCGTCGGTCAACGCCAATCGCACGCGGAGCAAAACTTCATCGGGAGCGAGCGACGGAACTTCGATTTCTTCGATGCGCAGGTCTTCGCTGCCATACAGAACCGCGGCGGTCATTTTTGGAGGCACAACGCGCCGCGCCAGAGCTACGACTTCATCAATAGCCGCTTCGATGGTTTTCTTTGCGGATGATGTTTTCATTCGTGCGTAATCAAGACTTTCAGCGACTCGGCAGTCGGCTTTGCGGCGAGTTCCAGCCCTTCCTGGATTCTAGCCAAAGGAAAGCAGTGCGTGACGATTTCCATCACAGGCAGTTTCTTGCGCAACACCAGTTCGGCGGCTTCGTCCTGAATGTCCACGGCGGCGCTGTAGCTGCCCAAAATTTCCTTTTCGTCGATCCCCACAGCCGAGGCAGGAAACGTAATCCGAGTAACAGGGTCATTGGCGGCGAACAGCAAAACGCGGCCGCCAGGGCGTGCCGCTGCCAGAGCTTCCTCAACCACAGCGGGATGCGCTACCGCAACCAGAACCGCATCCGCCCCCCGCCCCTCAGTTCGAGTCTTGACCTCTTGAACCAGCTTACCACTTGTGGGGTCAAAAGACTCGATTGCTCCCAAGGTCAGGCTTCTGGCCCGACGCTCGGGCATAGGGTCACTGGAATAGATGCGCGCACCGGCCAGCTTGGTCACCATCAAAAGTTGCAGCCCGATGGGGCCGCAGCCGGCGACGAGGACGGCTTCGCCTGGGGCCACGCGGGCCTTTTGCACGGCCTTTAGGATCGTATTGATCGGTTCGAGGAATGTGGCCTCTGCGAAGCTGACGTTATCGGGAAGCGGAATGATGCCGCGCTCGGCGACCCAGGGCATGGCTTTGACGTATTCGGCGAAGCCTCCGCCATTGGGAGTGAATCCTGCCGTGAGGCCGGTAGTCTTGTACTGCTTGCATTGCGAGAAGAGGCGGCGTTCACAGTAGAAGCATTT
>Ga0075424_100001740_pt1 | contig 19330 bp, 14 predicted proteins | sample SoiMethybrSBSTD3_FD_75301 | JGI IMG/M metagenome (GOLD analysis project Ga0075424, IMG submission 75301) | Bulk soil microbial communities from a Populus tree surrounding site in Tennessee, USA - Soil MetaG P. TD hybrid SBSTD3 | ecosystem: Environmental > Terrestrial > Soil > Tree plantation... | reverse complement strand
TCTCGGACCGACCGGCATCAAGATCGCAGCGATGCAGTAGTGGCGGCGGGCGCACGTGCGCCTGCCAGGGTTCACTCCGGCCGGCTGAGCTGGGCGACCGGGATTGCGCTGCGTCCGCGCGGATTGTCCTTTGCCTTCAGCATGTCCTTGAGGTAGGCGACGTTCGCCGCCGCCTCTTCAGGCGGAAGGTCCTTCCTGACGATCTGTTCGGCATCGGCAAAGCGCCCCTGCAGGCCAACGACAAGGCCGAGATTTTGGCGCACGCGAGCATCGGCTTTCGGATTCGCATAGGCCTGGCGCAGTACCTCTTCGGCTTTCGGCAATTCCTTGCTCAGCATATAGGACAGGCCGAGGTTGGACAGGACCGACGGCTCGCCGGGCGAGATCTTCAACGCGCTGTCGTAGTAGCGGCGCGCCTCCTCATGCTTGCCCAGTTGGTCCAGCGCCGCGCCCTGCACGGACAGGATGTGCCAATCGGGGTTGTCGGGCGAATGCGCCTTGGACAGCACGTCAAAAGCCTGCTGGAAATTGCCATTGTCGAACAGCGAGCGCCCCCATGCGGCGAGCAGTTGCTTGTTGCCGGAATTGGCGATGGTGGCCTGTTCAAGGACGGCGGCCGCCTGCGCACGCTGGCCGTTGGCGCGGAGCGCCTGACCGTAGGCCAGTGCGGCCTCCGCGTCCTTGGGATTGGTGCGATAACGCTCTCCATAGACGTCGATCGCGTGCTGGGGATCGTTGCGCGGGCTGGGGTCGGCCTTTGACGAGAGCGAACCGGTGACGTCGCTCATGGTCTGGCAACCACTGAGGGAAACGGCGAGCATCGCGGTCACGGCCGCGGACGCCAGACATTGGACAAGGGTTCTTTGCAGGCAGGCTGACTGCTGACGCGTGTGCACTTTCGCTCTCGCGCTGGATCGAGCTGAACGCGTCAGCAATAAACTGTTAACCCTAACGTCCGGTTAACAGGGCAGCTTTGAGCGGAATTCTCGTAGAATCGCAACTCATGCGGGATTCCCAGCACAGCATCGTACCGCCGACGAAAGTCGCCTGTGGTGATCGCCGTCTTGGAAGACGCGACAGCATCGCTTCGTCTTCACGACGTCTCGCATCAACTCCGTGGGTCATCCGCTCCCTGCCCCGGCGCCATTAATATTCTATGGCGAGCCGTTTCCTGATTTCGTCGACGCGCTTTTCCAGAGCATCGAACCTGGCATGCAGCGCGCGGTCGTGCAGGTAAAAGACGTAGCCAAGTGCTGCAAGGCCGAAAATCCAGTGATGGCTTTCGACATAAGCCAGCACAGCCTCGATCGCATGGCCCACAAAACCGATCGCACCCAGCAAACCGTCCATCGCGTTCCCCCGAGAGCCTGGTTTTTCGTTTATCCGATCCGCAACGGCGGGAGAAAATCCCGCCATCGCCTGCGTGATGCGCGCGAACAAGCGTAAAAAAACCTATCACGATCCGTCAGCGCCGTGTAGGTCCGGATACACGGGAGGTTCCGTTGGCGATTGCGGTCGCGCGAAAACTCTGCGAAGTCTGCGGCGGTCAAACTGAAGATGAGCCGAGCATGTTGTCCTGCTTCGAGAGCGCACCCGCCGCGCCGCCAACTCCCATCACGTTTGTGACGAAATCGACGTGGGAGACGATCCGCAAGGAATTATCGGCGGAAGCCGGGCGGTTTGCACTTGCCAATGGCTTTGCCGCAAAACCTGGATCTTGCCTGACATTGCCCTCAGCCGACGGAGCAATCGCGGGCGTGCTGTTTGGCCTCGAAGATGACGATAGTAGATCGCGGGATTTGTTCCGGCCCGGCGCGTTGCCTCGTCTCTTGCCCTCGGGCGTCTACTGCTTCGGCAACGCGCCACACGACATCCGCCTGGCCGCGCTCGCCTTTGCACTCGGCAGCTATCGCTTCACCCGCTATCGCAAAGCCGATCAAGCTGAGGTCAAGCTGGTGCCGCCCGAAGGCGTCGACGTCGCGGACCTTCTCAGGACCGCAGAGGCCGCGACGCTGGCGCGCGATCTCATCAACACGCCGGCCAACGACATGGGACCGGCCGAGCTCGAACTTGCCGCGCGCGCTCTTGCGAAGCGGTTCGGAGCAAGTTTCAACTGCATCATCGGCGACGATCTGCTGGTGCGGAATTTTCCTCTCATTCACGCCGTTGGTATGGCCGCTGCCCGTGGACCGCGGTTGATCGATATCAGCTGGGGCGATCCTTCTCATCCCAAGGTGACCCTGGTGGGCAAGGGAGTTTGTTTCGACACGGGCGGGCTCGATCTGAAGCCATCCGCCGGCATGCTGATCATGAAAAAGGACATGGGCGGCGCAGCCAACGTACTGGCGCTGGCGCAAATGCTCATGGATGCGCAGTTGGAGTTGCGCTTGCGCGTCCTGATCCCCGCGGTCGAGAACGCGGTCGCCGGCAACGCCTTCCGCCCGATGGATATCTTCCCTTCGCGCAAGGGGATTTCGGTCGAGATCGGCAACACCGACGCCGAAGGCCGGCTGATTCTTGCCGACGCGCTTGCTTTAGCCGATGAGGAGGAGCCGGATCTCCTTATCGATATGGGAACGTTGACAGGAGCGGCGCGGGTCGCGTTGGGGCCGGATTTACCGCCCTTTTACACCAATGATGAGACGCTGGCTGCAGACGTCGTTCGCTTCGCGAAACAGGAGAATGATCCCTTGTGGCGAATGCCGCTGTGGCCGCCCTACGACAGCTGGCTCGATTCCAAGGCCGCCACCATCACCAACGCGCCGTCCGGGACCTTTGCGGGCTCGATCACCTGCGCACTGTTCCTGCAGCGCTTCGTCGAACAGGCGAAGAGCTGGCTGCATCTGGACATCTATGGCTGGACGCCGACAGCGAAACCGGCGCGTCCGGAGGGCGGTGAATGCCAGGGCGCACGCGCCCTCTATAAACTCCTTGGCGAACGCTATGGGTGATCCGCGCCTGACCCCGGCGCGGGGCGACCTCGCCGCCAAGTATCTTGAAGGCAAGGTTTTGGCCGCGCGCTTTGTCGAGGGCGAGATTTTCGAAGTGGCGGAGCCCATCGCGCCACTGCGCGAGGCGCCGTCAGGTGATGCGATCTTGATGACGCAGGCGCTCAAGGGGGAACGTGCGGCTGTCTATGACCGCAATGGCGAAGGCTGGGCGTGGGGGCAATTGCAGAGCGACGGTTATGTCGGCTGGATTCCCGAGGCTGCGCTCGCAAGGCCTGGTCCCTCGCCGACGCACAAGGTCACCGCGGTCCGGACCCTGGCATTTCCCGGCCCCTCGATCAAGCTGCCGCCGACGGCAACGCTGGTCATGGGATCTGCGCTGACGGCCGTCCGCGAAGACTCGGTCTTTGCGGTCACACACGATGGTTTGTTTCTCCCTAGGCAGCATGTCAATGCGATCAACCATCGTGAACCTGACTTTGTCGCCGTCGCCGAACGCTTTGTTGGGACACCTTATCTCTGGGGCGGTAAGACTAGCCTCGGCATCGATTGCTCAGGCCTCGTTCAGGTTTCGTTGAACGCGGCCGGTATCGGCTGCCCGCGTGACGGCGATATGCAGCAGGATGCACTTGGCAAGATGATCGATCCGGCCATGCGGACCCGGCTCGAACGCGGTGACCTGTTGTTCTGGAAAGGGCATGTCGCGATCGCGCGGGACGCGCACACCATCGTGCATGCGAATGCGTTTCACATGGCGACCGTGATCGAGAACACGGGTGAAGCCCTCGCACGCATCAAGCAGGCGAAGCTCGATCTCATCGCGATCAAGCGAATCTAGTCTAGCGCATGATCCGGAAAAGTGGGCACCGGTTTTCCGAAAAGATCATGCGCAAAAAGTAAGCTAAAACGCGATTGCGTTTCGACCTGAGGCTATCGCGCTTTAGGTTGCGACGGCGCCGCCTTCCGTGGTCTCGTGGCGGAATGCGGCCGCAAACAGAGCGCGGGTGTAGGCGGTCTGCGGACGCCTGAACAGCTCGGTCGCCGGCCCCTCCTCCACCACCTTGCCTTCACGCATCACGATCAAATGGCTCGCAAGAGCCGCGACCACGCGCAGATCGTGGGAGATGAACATGTAGGTGAGATCGCGCTTGCGCTGCAATTCGCGCAAGAGATCGACCATTTGAGCCTGGAACAGCATGTCGAGCGCGCTGGTCGGCTCGTCGAGCACGACAAAGCTCGGCTCAAGAACGGCGGCGCGGGCAATCGAGATGCGCTGGCGTTGTCCGCCCGAAAATTCGTGCGGATAGCGATAACGCGTCTCGGGATCAAGGCCGACATCTTTAAGTGCCTTGACCACCTTCGCCTCGCGGTCTTCGCGCGACAGCGACTTTTGATGCACCCTCAGACCCTCGGCAACAATGTCCCCCACCGGCATGCGGGGACTCAAGGAGCCGAACGGGTCCTGAAACACGATCTGCATGTCGCGGCGGAACGGCCGCATCCCCTTGAAACGCAGGCCCTGGAGGTTCTTGCCCAAGAACACGATCGGTCCGTCGGAGGAGATCAGCCGCAACAGCGCGAGCCCAAGCGTGGTCTTGCCGGAGCCGGATTCGCCGACCACCCCCAGCGTCTCGCCCTCGCGAACCGCGAGGCTGACGCCATCGACCGCCTTGATATGCCCGACCGTCCTGCGCAGCAGGCCACGCTTCACTGGAAACCAGACCTTCAGATTGTCAGCCGACATCACCACCGGTGCGCCCGGCCGCGGCGGGGCCGGGTCGGGCTTTGGTTCGGCAGCAAGCAGGGCCTGGGTATAGGGATGTTTCGGCGCGTTGAAAACCTGTTCGATCGGCCCCTGTTCGACGATCTTGCCGCTGTTCATAACGCAAACCCTGTCGGCAATCCGGCGGACGATGCCAAGATCATGGGTAATGAACAGCAGGCTCATACCGAGTCGGGCGCGAATATCGGCGAGCAGCCCAAGAATTTGCGCCTGCACTGTGACGTCGAGCGCGGTTGTCGGTTCGTCTGCAATCAAGAGGTCCGGCTCGTTGGCAAGCGCCATCGCGATCATGACCCGCTGGCGCTGTCCGCCGGACAATTGATGCGGGTAGCTGCCGAGGCGAGTCTCGGGGTCGGGAATTCCCACCTGCCTGAGCAGTTCGAGGGTGCGCGAACGCGCCAGCGCGTTGCTGATATCGTTATGCAGGTGCAGGATCTCGCCAATCTGGTCCGCGATCGTGTGCAGCGGATTGAGCGAGGTCATCGGCTCCTGGAAAATGATCGAAATATCGTTGCCGCGAATGCCCCGAATCTGGTTCTCCGACATCGTCAGGAGATCCTGGCCCTTGAAGCGGATGCTGCCCGAAGGATGCGAGGCCGCCGGATAGGGCAACAGCTTCAGGACGGATAGCGCGCTGACCGATTTTCCGGAGCCGGATTCACCGACCAGCGCCACGCATTCGCGGCGCTTGATGTCGAAGGAGATATGATCGACAGCAAGCGTGCTGCCGCTCTGCTGGTGAAATGCCACCGAGAGATCGCGGATATCAAGCAGCGGCTGGTTAGCGGCGTCCATGGGCTCACCTGAACGTCTTGCGCGGATCGAACGCATCGCGCACTGCTTCGCCGATGAAAATCAGAAGCGATAGCATGATCGCAACGGCGAAGAAGCCGGTGAAGCCCAGCCACGGTGCCTGAATGTTGGCTTTGCCCTGCGCCAGCAACTCGCCGAGCGATGGCGAGCCCGGTGGGAGCCCAAAGCCGAGGAAGTCGAGGGCAGTCAGCGTCATCACCGACGAGGAAACAATGAACGGCAGGAACGTCATTGTCGCGACCATCGCGTTCGGTAACAAATGGCGGAACATGATGACGGCATTCGACACGCCCAGCGCACGGGCCGCCTGAACGTATTCGAAGTTGCGCCCACGCAAGAATTCCGCGCGCACCAGACCGACCAGGGAGACCCATGAGAACAGCGCCATGATCCCGAGCAGCACAAAGAAGCCCGGCGGCAGCACGGCCGATATGATCAGCAGAAGATAGAGATAGGGAATCGCGTTCCAGATTTCGATGAAACGCTGGAAACCGAGATCGATCCAGCCGCCGAAATATCCCTGCACTGCACCCGCCGCAACACCGATGATCGAGGAAATGATGGTCAGGCTTAGGCCGAACAGCACGGAGATGCGAAAACCGTAGATCAGGCGCGCAACCACGTCGCGGCCCTGATCGTCGGTGCCGAGCCAGTTGTATTCGAGGTCGCGGCAGCTCTTGAGATGCTTCTTCTCGACCACATCCTTGCATTGCGCCTCAGTCAGCATCCAAGTCGGCGGTGACGGCGCGGGCGTCGGCAGATCGAGATTGTGGGTATCGTAGGAGTAGCGGATCAGTGGCCAGATGATGACGCCGCCCTTGTCCTTGATGAGCTTCTGCAGATAGGGATCGCGGTAGTCGGCCGCGGTTTCGAAATCGCCGCCGAAGGTCGTCTCCGAATAGGTGACGAAAGCCGGCCAATACAGATGTCCGTCGAACTTGATCAGGAACGGCCGATCGTTGGCGACGAGTTCGGCGAACAGCGAGATAACAAAGAGAATCAAGAAGATCCAGAACGACCAGTATCCCCGCTTGTTCGACTTGAAATTCTGCCAGCGCCGGCGGTTGAGGGACAACGGCCGGAACTTGTGACCGGTCACCGGCACGGTCTCGCCGAGCGGCGATGGCGTCTTCGTTTCGATTGGCGGAGGGGCGGTGATTGTCATCAAACCTCTCGCGTCTCAAAATCGATTCGCGGATCGACCCACGTGTAGGTCAAATCGGAGATGAGGTTGACCACGAGCCCTACCAGCGAAAAAATATAGAGTGTCCCGAACACGACCGGGTAATCACGGTTAAGCACGCTCTCAAACGAGAGCAAGCCGAGTCCGTCCAGCGAGAAGATGGTTTCAATCAACAGCGAGCCGGAGAAGAAAGCGTGGATGAACGCGCCGGGAAATCCGGCGATCACGATCAGCATCGCATTGCGGAAGATGTGACCGTAGAGCACCTGCCGTTCGCTGCAACCCTTGGCGCGCGCGGTCATCACATACTGCTTGCGGATCTCGTCGAGAAACGAGTTCTTGGTCAGCAAGGTCATGGTGGCGAAGGCGCCGAGCGACATTGAGACCAATGGCAGCGTGAGGTGCCAGAAATAATCGATGATCTTCCAGTACCAGGGAAACTGCCACCACCCGTCCGATGTCAGGCCGCGCAACGGAAAAATATTGAAGAAGGAGCCGCCGGCGAACAGAATAATCAGGAGGATCGCGAAGAGAAATCCCGGAATCGCGAAGCCAATGATGATCACACCGGACGTCCAGGTGTCGAACGGAGATCCATCACTGACCGCCTTTCGAATGCCCAGCGGAATCGAGATCAAATAGGTCAGGAGCGTCATCCAGATGCCGAGTGAAATCGAGACTGGCAGCTTCTCCTTGATGAGCTGCAGCACGCCGATATCGCGGAAATAGCTTTTGCCAAAGTCGAACCGGGCGAAGTTCCACACCATGAGCGCAAAACGCTCCGGCGCGGGCTTGTCGAACCCGAACTGCTTCTCCAGACTCTTGATGAACGCGGGATCAAGTCCCTGCGCGCCGCGATATTTCGAATTGACGGCATCAGCTGCCGCGCCACCCGGAGCGGTCGGCCTCATATCTCCACCGCCACCGGAAATGCGTGACAGGCCTCCGGTATCAGCACCTGAGAGCTGCGCGATCACGCGCTCCACGGGTCCGCCGGGCGCAAACTGCACGACCACAAATGAAACGAACAATATCCCGAGCAGTGTCGGGACCATCAAAAGAATGCGGCGGGCAATATAGGCGCTCATAAATTATTTCGCCTGTTCGAGCTTGGCTGCCTTGGCCGAATCGTACCACCAGATCTCCGGCGCTCCGACCCCCTGCGCGTAGCGCGGCAGCTTTGCCGGATGACCGAACTCGTCCCAATACGCAATCGGGTGCGTGGTGCGATACCATTGCGGCACCCAATACCGGCCGGCGCGGAACACGCGGTCGAGCGCGCGGCAAGCAACGGTAAGATCCGCGCGCGTTTCGGCGGCGATCGCCCTTTCGATCAGCAAATCGATTGCGGGATTGGCGATGCCGGCCAGATTGTAGGACCCCTTGGTCGCGGCCGCCTGCGATGAAAAATAGGGCCGCAAGCTGTCGCCTGGCGTCGCCGACATGCTCAGCCGCTCGGTCGTGACGTCGAAATCGAAATCTTCCACCCGGGCACGGTATTGTACGGCATCGATCAAACGAATGCTGGCGTCAATTCCGAGGAGCGCCAGATTCTTTATGAATGTCGCGTGATGCGGCTGAAATGATGGTTCGTCCAGCAGGAACTCGATCGTGAGCACGTCGCCGTTCGGCAGCAGCCGTTTGCCGCCATTGATGCGAAGCCCAGCTTCATTGAGCAATTGCTGGGCCTTACGCAACAGCGTGCGGTCCTGCCCCGACCCATCCGACACCGGGGGCACGAAGGGTTCGCCGAACACCTCATCTGGCACTTGGCCGCGGAACGGATCGAGCAGTTTCAACTCTTCCGGCGATGGCGGACCGCTCGCAACCATATCCGAGTTCTGAAATGGGGAAACCGTCCGCGCATAGGCGCTGTACATCACGGTCTTGTTGGTCCATTCGAAATCGAACGCATATATCAGCGCCTCGCGAACCCGCGGATCCTTGAACTTGTCGCGCCTGGTATTGATGAACCAGCCCTGCCCACCCGACGGCGTCTGGTCCGGCAAGGTCTCGAGCTTGACGCGGCCATCCTTGGTCGCCGGAAAGTCATAGCGCGTCGCCCAGATCCGCGCGGTGAACTCCTCGCGGTACAGGTAGTTCTTGCCGGTGAATCCTTCGAAGGCGACGTCGCGATCGCGATAGAATTCATAACGCACGACATTGAAGTTGTACGCGCCGCGATTTACCGGAAGGTCGGCCGCCCACCAATCCTTGACGCGTTCGTATTCGACGAACCGGTTGACCTCGTATTTTCCCACTTTGTAAGGACCGCAGCCCAGCGGCGGATCGAGCGTGGATTCGTCGAACGCCCGCGCCGAATAATAGGCCTTAGAGAAGATCGGGAGGCTCGCGACGTAGAGCGGCACGTCGCGGGCCCGCTTTGGCGCAAAGGTGACGACCAGCGTCTCGTCGTCGAGCGCCTCTGCGTTCACCATGTCCCGCAGCTGGACCAGGATGAGCGGATGGCCCTTCGCCTTCAGCGTGGTCAGCGAGAATGAGGCGTCGTGCGCGGTGAGCCTGGAGCCATCGTGAAACCGTGCTTCCGGGCGCATAGCGAAACGATAGGTGAGTTTGTCAGGCGAAATCTGAACTGATTTTGCGGCGAGCCCGTACATAGCGTCCGGCTCGTCGTATGCGCGCGCCATCAATGACATAAAGGTCATGTCCATGCCCTGCGCGCCCTCGCCTTTAAGGATATAGGCATTGAAGGAGTTGAAGGTGAAAAAGGACTGGTTGTAGGCGCGGTTCGACGGGATCAGCGAGAACCGCCCGCCTTTGGGTGCTGATGAATTGACGTACTCGAATTGTTGAAAGTCCGTCGGATACTTCAAGTCGCCGAACGCCGACATGCCGTGCGCTTCACTGCCTTCCTCCTCGGCTGTTTCGGCACCACAAGGCAGGTTGAGCCAAGGCGTGCCCAGCGCACCAAGGCCCAGGACCAGCACACGCCGGCGCGTTGGAGCGGGCGGGCGAAAGAGCCGGCTCAAGAGCGTTTGCCCGTCTTGGCGGCTTTTTCGGCGTCGTACCACCAAAGCGCGGGGAAAGCTGACAGGCCGTATTTTGGCAATTCATTGGGTCGGCCGAAACGATCCCAGCGCGCTGTGCGGACCTTCGGATAATTCCATTGCGGCACGACGTAATGGTTCCATAACAACACGCGATCGAGTGCCCTCGTTGCAGCAACCAGATCATCCCGGTCCCTGGCGAAAATGACGCGCTCGATCAGCCTATCGATCGCGGGATTCTTGATCCCAATGATGTTCCGCGAACCCGCCATATTGGCCGATTGCGATCCCCAAAATTCACGCTGTTCATTTCCGGGCGACAGGGATTCGGGCCAGGACGCGACAACAACATCGAAATCCCATTCGCGAAGGCGATTCTCGTACTGAATCGGATCGATCGTGCGAACGCTGATGCCGATCCCGAGCCTCTCCAGCGAGGGCTTGTAAAACAGCATGACTCGCTCGAAGCTTGGATCTTCACTTAACAGCTCGATTGTGAGCTGAGCTCCGGTCCTGCTGTCAAGCAGCTTTTGGTCGCGCACCTCATATCCCGCCTCTTTTAGCAGCTTCAGCGCTTCACGCAGATTGTTGCGCACCGCCTCCGGGTTCCCGCCAACCGGATTTGTGTAGGCGGTCGTGAAGACCTCTGGAGGAACCTCGGCACGAATTGTATCCAGTATCTCTAGCTCCTTGCCTTGCGGCACACCAGACGACGCCAACTCCGTGCCATCGAAATAGCTGGAAATGCGCTTGTATTGTCCAAAGAAAATCTGCTTGTTCATCTCCTCAAAATCAAAGGCATAGTTGAGCGCGCGACGCACCCGGGGATCGGCAAATTTGGCGCGGCGAACGTTAGGCGCAAATGCCTGCATGATGCCGGAACTCCGATTGGGAAATTCCTCGAGCAGCACGCGTTTTTCGGTGACAGCCGGAAAATCGTAGGCGGTCGCCCAGTTCTTCGCGCTGTTTTCTGTCCGCCAATCGACCTGATCGCCCTTGAACGCCTCCAAGGCTACAGTCGAATCTCGAAAATACTGATAGTGTAACTCGTCAAAATTATCGCGACCGATATTGGGGGCGAGATCGTGCGCCCAATGTTCCTTCACTCGCTCCAAACTGATTGATCTTCCCGGCACAAACTCCTTAACGCGATAGGCGCCCGAGCCGAGCGGCTTCTCAAGCGTTGTCGCGGAAATGTCGCGCTTGCGCCCGTCGCTGTCGGTCCCTTCCCACCAATGCTTGGGCAAGATCGTGAGTTGGCCAACGATCTGCGGTAGCTCGCGGTTGCCAGGCCCATCGAAGACAAATTTCACCTCGCGGTCGCCGCGTTTCTCGGCCCTAACGACATGACGGTAGTAAGCCGAATATTGTGGATGATATTTTTTGAAGGCATCAAGCGAGAAAATCACGTCGTCCGAGGTCACGGGCTTGCCATCATGCCATTCGGCCCGAGGATGCAAACGGTAGATCGCGAAAGAAAAATCAGCCGGGTGGCTGACTGCTTCGGCGAGTGAACCATATTCGGTCGAAACTTCGTCAAGCGATGGAGTCATCAATGACTCATAAATGAGGCCGACGGCAACCGCGAGCGAGCCTTTGACGCCTGCAACTGCGAGATTGAAATTGTCGAAGGTCCCAATCAGGATTTGTCGAGCAATTCCGCCCTTTGGGGCGTCCGGATTGACGTAGTCGAAACGCTTAAAGCCGGGAGGATATTTGACGTCGCCGAACAGCGACAATGCATGCTGCCAAGGAAGCTCGGAGGCGGATTGGGCATTGGCTTCCGAAATCGCCGGGAGGCCGGTTGCGGTCAGCAGCGCAGGAGTTGCTACGGCGAGTGCGCTGCTTTGCAGAAGCTGTCGTCGGGTAAGGGCCAAATGAGAATCCTCATGAGATCAACGGACGCTATGTGGCGCGACTATACGGCAAGGATTCGACCGATAACGTTGCTTTTTCCTCATGTTAAAACGCATTTCTGCGGCCAAAAGTCCCGGTCACGACGCTGCGAGGTCAAAGAAAAAAAGCCAGGCAACGCCCGGCCTTTTTGCGGCATCATTTGCGAGTGCCGCCTGTCTATTTGGACGCTGCCGGCAGCGGAACCGGCTTGTCGGCCAACGTATGCAGATAAGCGATGACGTCTGCGCGCTCGCTGTCCTTTGGGATGCCGGCAAAGCCCATTGCGGTCCCCGGAACAAATCCCTTCGGATTGGTAAGGAACTGGTTGAGATCGTCATCGGTCCAGGTGCCGCCCTTGGCTTTCATCGCGGCCGAAAAATTGAACCCACGGCCCTCGCCCTTGTGATCGCCGACGACGCCCCAGAGATTGGGGCCGACGCGGTTCGGACCGTTCTTCTCGAAGGTATGACAGGCCTGGCACTTCTTCGCGGCCGCCTCGCCCTTTTCCACCGAGGCCGTCTGCAGCAGCTTTTCAATTGGCTCAGAGGGAGCTGCAGCTGCCTCCTTCGCACCGCCCTCCGCTTCCTTTGCCGCAATGGCAAAACCAGGCTTCGCGGGCATCACCGGCGCGAACAGCGCGTGAGCGGTGAAATTCGTCACCATTAGAACGAGGCAGGTGGCGAGGACCGCACCGATGATCTTGTTGAGTTCGAAGGAGTCCATCCTGGATCAGGCTCCAAGCCGAAGGTCGACGGAAGGCGGCCTGACCGGCCGCACGAAATAGGCTTGAGGAATCGGACTTTCGCCCCGCACCCCCCGCGCAGGGAGGAGATATCGGTTTGCCCTGGCTCTGGCAACCCGTATAAGGCCCTCGTGGCGTGGATTTGGCATTCGCTACACAACCGGCGGCGAGCGCTCATAGTGAATGTTGGAATTCGGACCACTCGCGTTTTTCGCCATTCCCACGATTTCCAGCCCCTCACCGGATGCTCGACGCCCGTAACCTAGTGCTGATTCCCGCCCGCATGGCTTCAAGCCGCCTGCCCGGCAAGCCGCTCATCGATATTGCCGGCAAGCCAATGATCGTCCATGTGCTGCGGCGGGCACAGGAAGCCGGTGTCGGCCGCGTCGCAGTCGCAACCGATACGCCCGAGATCGCCTCTGTGGTGACGTCGAACGGCGGGGAAGCGGTCATGACCCGTTCCGATCACCCCTCCGGCTCGGACCGAATTTTTGAGGCGATGCAAAAGCTCGATCCGGCGGGCGAAGCGGAGATTGTGATCAATCTGCAGGGAGATTTTCCGACCATCTTGCCGCAAAACATCCGAGACGTGCTGCTGCCGCTTGGAGATCCCGCGGTCGATATCGCCACTCTGGCGGCCGAGATCCACACCGAGGAGGAGAGCCTCAATCCGAATGTGGTGAAGGCGATCGGCTCGCCCATCGGCGGCCGGCGGATGCGCGCGCTCTACTTCACCCGCGCCACTGCCCCTCACGGCGACGGGCCGCGCTACCATCACATCGGTCTCTACGCCTATCGCCGGAGGGCGCTGGAGCGCTTCGTGAGGTTGCCTCCCTCGCCGCTCGAGCGGCAGGAGCGGCTGGAGCAATTGCGCGCGCTGGAAGCGGGCATGCGCATCGACGTGACCATCGTTGACACCGTGCCACGCGGCGTCGACACGCCGGACGACCTCCAGACTGCGCGTGACATTCTTTCCAAAGCTTGAGCGGCTGCTATAGGGCATCATGACCAAGAAGCTGAAAATCGTGTTCCAGGGCGAGGCAGGTGCAAATTCCCACATCGCCATTCTCGAAGCCTATTCCGACGCGGAGCCGGTGCCCTGCGCGACGTTCGAGGACGCACTCGCTGCCATCGCTGCCGGCGAGGCCGACCTCGGCATGATCCCGATCGAGAATTCGGTCGCCGGCCGCGTCGCCGACATTCACCATCTCTTACCCGCGTCCGGGCTGTACATTGTCGGCGAATGGTTTCTGCCGATCCGCCATCAACTGATGGCGCCGCGCGGCGCCCGGCTCGAGGACATCAAGACCGTGGAGAGCCACGTGCATGCGCTCGGCCAGTGCCGGCGCATCATTCGCAGGCTCGGCGTCAAGCCGATCGTTGCGGCCGATACAGCCGGCAGCGCCCGCGACATCGCGCAGCGCGCCGACAAGACCTCCGCCGCCATTGCCTCGCGTCTTGCAGCCGATATTTACGGCCTGGACATTCTGGCCGAGGACGTTGAGGACGAGACCCACAACACCACGCGCTTCGTGGTGCTGGCGCGTGAATCGAGATGGGCCGAGCAGGGCACCGGACCGCTCGTCACGAGCTTCGTGTTCCGCGTCCGCAACTTGCCGGCGGCGCTGTACAAGGCGCTGGGCGGCTTCGCCACCAACGGCGTCAACATGACCAAGCTCGAAAGCTACATGGTCGACGGCAATTTCTTCGCCACGCAGTTCTACGCCGACGTCGACGGCCATCCTCATGACAAGGGGCTTGCCTTTGCGCTGGAAGAATTGAAATTCTTCTCGCGGGAATTCCGCATCGTCGGCGTTTATCCCGGCCATCCCTTCCGCGCGACGTTCAGCGAGAAGCTGGATTAGCCGCGTTTACGCCGCCTGCTTTTTCGCCAGCCCAAAGGCCTCGGCAAGCAGACTGTAGGAATTCTTTCGAGCATCGTGATCATAGACGGCCGTGATCACCATCAACTCGTCCGCCTGACTGGACGCGATCATCGGCTGAAGTTTTTGCAGCACCGTCGTCGGACTGCCGACGAACAACCGCGAACGATTGCGCGCGATCGAGGCGCGTTCCGCGCTGGTGTAGGGGTAGGCGAGCGCCTCCTCGGGGCTCGGCAGCGGCAGATATTGTCCGCGGTCGCGCCGCAACCGGTTGAGGTCCATGGAAGAGGCGAGCCGCTCTGCCTCCGCGTCGGTCTCGGCCACGACCGCCGCAACGGCAAGGATCGCATGGGGTGTCGCGCGCCAACCAGACAGTCTGAAATGGGCGCGGTAGTTGGTCATCGCATCAACCGCGTCGTGGCTCGCGAAATGATGCGCGAACGCAAATCCCATACCTACCTGCGCGGCAAGTTCTGAAGAATAGTCGCTGGAGCCGAGTAGCCAGATCGGCGGCAGCGCAGTGTCATCTGGCATCGCCACGACGTTGTTGTAGGGATGGCCGGGTGGAAAATCGCGCGTCTCCCAAAGGGTCAGTTCATGCAGCCGCTCGAGAAAATCATCGCCCCCTCGGGCGTCGAGCCGGCTGCGCAGCGCGTATACCGTGGCGCCATCGGTGCCGGGCGCGCGGCCAAGCCCGAGGTCGATGCGGCCCGGAAACAGCGCTTCCAGCATCTTGAAGCGCTCGGCGACGACCAGCGGCGCGTGGTTCGGCAACATCACGCCACCGGAGCCGACCCGGATATTTTTGGTCACCGCCGCAATCTGCCCGATCATGACGTCCGGCGCGGGGCTCGCGACGGAGGCGAGATTGTGATGCTCGGCGAGCCAGTAGCGGACATACCCGAGTTCATCGACATGGCGCGCCAGATCGATGCTGTTGCGTAGCGCCGTGGCGGGCTTGGTGGCCGTGGTAACCACGGAGAGGTCAAGAACTGAGAGCGGAACCATGCCGGCTTAACCTAGTGCGGGCGAGCGGCCCGACAAAGGCGCGCCGCAGCAGAATCCCCATGGGCGAATCGGTCAGACTGTCCTCACGAAGTTGGGATTCGCCCGCCCCTTTGTACCAATTTCGCATTCTACCCACTTTTGGTTACTCACTAACATATTGATTTTTATTCGTCATAGGTGGCCCACAGGTCCATTTCCACCGCCGACGCTTTAGCTTTTTCCATGAAATTGGGCAATTTCCCACCCTTGGTGGGCTGTTTGATCTGCCCGGTTTGGCCTATTTTGGTAGTCCCATTATGCGGAGCTTGGATAGGCATGTCCCAAATACCGCCCCAGCCAGACGGGAACCGCGCGGCCAAGCGGCACGCCATCTCCTTTGAGTTCTTTCCCCCGAAGACCGAGGAAATGGAAAGGAACCTCTGGGACACCATCAAGCGCCTCTCGCCGCTGCAACCCAAATTCGTCTCGGTAACCTACGGCGCGGGCGGCTCGACGCGGGAGCGCACGCACGCGACCATCGCGCGCATCCTGAAGGAAACCGATCTGCTGCCGGCCGCGCATCTGACCTGTGTCGGCGCCTCGCGCGGTGAAATCGACGAAATCGTCGATCGCTATCACGATGTCGGTGTCCGCCACATTGTCGCGTTGCGCGGCGACCCCGCAACGGGGATCGGCACGCCCTTTGTCGCGCATCCCGACGGTTACCGCACCTCGCCCGATCTCGTCGCCGGCATCAAGAAACGCCACCCCGATATCGAGGTCTCGGTGTCAGCCTATCCCGAGAAGCATCCCGAGGCGGGCGATTTCGATGCCGATCTCGACACGCTGAAGGCCAAGGTCGATGCCGGCGCGACACGCGCGATAACCCAGGTCTTTTTCGATAACGACGTCTACTTCCGTTACCTCGACCGCGTCCATGCGCGGGGCATCGCGATCCCGATCGTCCCCGGCATCATGCCGATGCACAACTTCAAGCAGGCGCGCAATTTCGTCACCCGCGCCGGCACCACCGTTCCCGACTGGCTCGCGCAGAAATTCGAAGGCCTCGACGACGATATCGAAACCCGAAAGCTGGTGGCGGCGACCGTCGCGGCGGGCCAGGTGCAGAAACTTGCAAAGCATGGAGTCGAGACCTTCCATTTCTACACGATGAACCGCGCTGATCTTGTGTTTGCGATCAGCCATCTGCTGGGCATTCGCCCGAACATCGCGCAAAAGGCAGCGTGATGCCGGTTGCCTTGTCTCCCAAGCGAATAGCGCTGCTCGCAGCCGCCCGCGAGCGCATCCTCGTGCTCGATGGCGCGATGGGCACAATGATTCAGGCCCTGCAGTTCGATGAGACGGCGTTTCGCGGCGCGCGGTTCAAGGATTTCCATCGCGACGTCCGCGGCAACAACGATCTGCTGATCCTGACCCAGCCGCAAGCAATCGAGGACATCCACGCAGCCTACCTGCGCGCCGGCGCCGACATCGTCGCAACCAACACATTCTCCTCGACCTCCATCGCGCAGGCCGACTACGACATGTCGGACCTTGCCTACGAGCTCAACCGCGAGGGCGCCAGACTCGCGCGCAATGCGGCTTTGCGCGTTGCAGCCGAAGACGGCAGACCGCGATTCGTCGTCGGCGCCATGGGTCCAACCAATCGCACTGCCTCGATTTCGCCCGACGTCGCCAATCCCGGGTTTCGCGCCGTCACCTTTGACGATCTGCGGCAGGCCTATGGCGAACAGGCACGCGGACTGCTCGATGGCGGGGTCGATCTCCTCCTCGTCGAGACCATCTTCGACACGCTGAACGCCAAGGCCGCACTCTTTGCGATCTCCGAGTTGCTCGAAGAACGCGGCATCGATGTGCCCGTGATGGTGTCGGGCACCATCACCGACAAATCCGGCCGCCTGCTCTCGGGTCAACTGCCGGAAGCGTTCTGGAACTCGGTGCGCCACGCGAGACCGGTGACCATCGGTTTCAACTGCGCGCTCGGCGCGGAAGATTTGCGTGCCCACGTCGCCGATATCGGCCGCGTCGCCGATACGCTGGTCTGCGCCTATCCCAACGCTGGCCTGCCGAACGAATTTGGGCAGTATGACGAGAGCCCTGAATATATGGCCCGCCTGATCGGCGAGTTCGCGCGCGACGGACTCGTCAATATTGTCGGCGGCTGCTGCGGCACGACACCGGAGCATATCGCCGCGATCGCCGCTGCGGTCGCACCCCACAAGCCGCGCGTCGTGCCTGTCATCGAACCGCGGCTGCGGCTGTCCGGCCTGGAGCCGTTCGCGCTGACGCCGGCAATCCCGTTCGTCAATGTCGGCGAGCGAACGAACGTCACGGGCTCGGCACGCTTTCGCAAGCTGATCACCGCGGGCGACTATGCCGCCGCGCTCCAGGTCGCGCGCGACCAGGTCGAGAACGGCGCGCAGCTGATCGACGTCAATATGGACGAAGGGCTGCTCGACTCCGAGAAAGCGATGCGGACCTTCCTCAATCTCGTCGCCGCCGAGCCCGACATCGCGCGCGTGCCTGTGATGGTCGATTCCTCGAAATTTTCCGTCATCGAGGCCGGACTGAAATGCCTGCAGGGCAAGGCGATCGTCAACTCGATCTCGCTGAAGGAAGGCGAGCAGAAGTTCATCCATGAAGCGAAGATCGCCCGGCGCCATGGCGCGGCGGTCGTGGTGATGGCTTTCGACGAGAAGGGCCAGGCCGATACGTTTGCGCGCAAGACCGAGATCTGCAAGCGCGCTTACGGAATCCTGGTGAACCGGCTCGACTTTCCGCCCGAAGACATCATCTTCGATCCGAACATTTTCGCGATCGCGACCGGGATCGAAGAACACAACAATTACGGCGTCGACTTCATCGAAGCCGCGCGCTGGATCCGCAACAATCTTCCGGGCGCCCATGTCTCGGGGGGCGTCTCCAACCTGTCCTTCTCGTTCCGCGGCAATGAGCCGGTGCGCGAAGCGATGCATTCCGTGTTTCTCTATCATGCCATCAAGGCCGGCATGGACATGGGCATCGTCAACGCCGGGCAGATGATCGTGTATGACGACATCGATCCCGAGCTGCGCGAGGTCTGCGAAGACGTCGTGCTGAACCGCGATCCCGGAGCTTCCGAACGGCTGCTCGCTCTGGCGGAAAGATTTCGCGGCAAGGAGAAGCAAAGCAGGGAAAGCGACCTCGCCTGGCGCGAATGGCCGGTCGACAAGCGGCTGTCACACGCGCTGGTGCACGGCATCACCGAATTCATCGAGGAAGACACCGAAGCCGCGCGGCAGGCTGTCGCGCGCCCGCTGGACGTGATCGAAGGCCCGCTGATGGCCGGCATGAACGTGGTCGGCGATCTCTTCGGCGACGGCAAGATGTTTTTGCCCCAGGTGGTAAAATCAGCGCGGGTGATGAAACAGGCGGTCGCCTATCTGATGCCTTTCATGGAGGCGGAGAAGGCGAGAAATCTCGCGACAGGCGGTGATGGCGGCGGCCGACACGCAGCCGGCAAGATCGTGCTTGCGACCGTCAAGGGCGACGTCCACGACATCGGCAAGAACATTGTTGGCATCGTCCTGCAGTGTAACAATTTCGAGGTGATCGACCTCGGCGTGATGGTGCCCGCCGCAAGGATCATCGGGACCGCAAAGGAAGAGAAAGCCGATATCGTCGGCCTCTCCGGCCTGATCACGCCGTCGCTCGATGAGATGGCGTTTCTTGCTTCCGAAATGGAACGCGAGGGACTCAAGATCCCGCTCTTGATCGGCGGCGCCACAACGAGCCGTGTGCATACGGCGGTCAAGATCGACCCCAACTATCGCAGCGGACCGGTGGTGCATGTGAATGATGCAAGCCGCGCCGTCGGCGTCGCCTCGTCGCTGATGTCGCCGGAAAAGCGCGACGCCTACGCCGCCGGAGTTCGTGCGGAGTACGCAAAGATATCGGCGGCGCATTTCCGGGCGCAGAGCGACAAGAAGCGGCTGAAGTTGGCCGACGCGCGCGCCAACGCTGTGCCGATCGATTTCGCCGGGACACCGCCGAAGAAGCCGACGTTCCTGGGTGTCAGGAGCTTTGA
>Ga0075424_100001739_pt1 | contig 19333 bp, 12 predicted proteins | sample SoiMethybrSBSTD3_FD_75301 | JGI IMG/M metagenome (GOLD analysis project Ga0075424, IMG submission 75301) | Bulk soil microbial communities from a Populus tree surrounding site in Tennessee, USA - Soil MetaG P. TD hybrid SBSTD3 | ecosystem: Environmental > Terrestrial > Soil > Tree plantation... | reverse complement strand
TCGTCCGCAGCTTCAAGGGGAACGTGGCGCTCAAGCTGCGTTAGGCATGGCGGCACGGAAGCGAATAACGCAGCGGGTCATCGACGAACGGCAGATCGATGGTGGCCGGGCCCTGTCACTGACGTTTCGCGCAGACGACGGTCCGAGCGCTTCGACGCCAATACCGGCCGTGCTTCGTCTCCCGCGAGCGAGCGAACCAGTGCCCGCGGCGTTGCTGTTACATGGGTACGCGTCACGAAAGGAAGACATGGCGGAGTCGGTTGGCGAGGTGCTCACTCCGCTCGGGATCGCAACGCTGTCCATCGACCTCCCGCTCCACGGTGAGCGCGCCGACCCGTTCGAACTCCGCTCCGTTCGCGACCCGTTTGAGTTGGCGGCACGATGGCGCACCGCGATCGAAGAAGCGCGGCTCGCGCTCCGCTTCCTCGCGGCCCGCCGCGAGATCGACCGCGAACGACTTGGCCTCGTTGGATACTCGCTCGGGTCGTATCTGTCGCTCGCCGTGGCCGAACGCGATGGCGCCCCGCGGGCCGTTGTGCTGGCGGCCGGCGGCGATCTCCCTGATTTTCCGCTGGCGCAGCTGATTCGTTCGGTCGCCGATCCGCTTCGCGGCGTCCGGGCGCTTGCGGGCCGCCCGTTGCTCATGGTGCATGGCCGCCGAGACCGAACGATTCTCCCGGCCCAGGCGGATCGCCTCTTCGCCGCAGCGAACGAGCCGAAGGAGATCCAGTGGTGGGATGCCGGTCACTACTTACCACTCGCCGCAGTGCACAAGGCGGCCGAGTGGCTCGCTCGCGCCTTGCGCACCGCACGTGCAGCCGTGTAACGGGCGCTAACCTGCGCGCGACCTGCGATCAATCATCGCGCGTGGCGTAGATCTCGAACCACGGAGCACCGTCGCTGTCGAGTGCTGCAAGCGCCTTCATCGCCGTCTTGACCATCCGCTCTTCCGCCGCGGCCCACCCGCGAGTCCACTCGTCGGCAATGGGCACGAGCGCGTCACCGTGCGTCCGAACGACTTCGAATCCGGTGTCCTCGAGCAGCAGCGCCATGGATCGTACCGTGAAGCCGTGGCGATACGGGAACCCGAGGAGGTTGTTGTGCGCGAGGAGCGCGCGCGCGACCGGGCCAGCCACGCCATCGAGTCGGCGACGGACCGCCGAGTAGAACGCACCGTTAGGCACGCGGATCGCGAGCACACCGCTCGGTTTCAGCAAGGCATGCGCGGCGCGTGCGGCGAGGCGCGGGTCGGGCAACTGGTCGAAGCAGTTCCAGATCGCGACCGCGTCGAACGGTGTTGGTGTCCGGAAGGAGCCGAGGTCCCCCGACGTGACGGCGAACCCTAGTGCACGAGCGAACTCGTTGGCCGACTCGTTGACGTCGAGGCCTTCGAACCGCCAGCCGGCCTTTCGTGCCGCGCGGAGAAACCCGGCGGCGTAACTGCCGACTTCGAGGCCGCGTCCGGGACGACCGGCGACGTCGGTGAGGCGCGAGACCTGAGCGTTGTATGTCGCCCGCTGCGTGTCGTGCAGCGCCTGGAGTGTCTCCAGTGACGGCGTTTCGTCGGCGTACGTCTCGGCGACCTCGAATGCACGCTCGCGCGGATTCCGAAAGACCGTCTCGCATCGCGCGCACTGCACGATCCGAAGCGGCGCCGGCTGCGAGAACGTGACGCGATCGGTCAGGCGCTCGGGCGGGGTTTCGTCGCGAAGGCGCCGTGTGTGGAAGCCCCACAGCGCTTCGATCTCTTCGCGGACGTCATCCGGCCCGGCGATCTCGTGGGAGTCAGAGCTGTTGCAGACGGGACAGCGCGCGAGCTCGTAGGCGATTGAGTGCATTACCAGCGGCAGTAAGGCAGCATACGTGCCGTGGTGCATGCGCGGGCCGGGCTGCCACCTACTGGACCGACCAAACAGGCAGCGAATGTGCGCCATATCACAATTCACGTGCTTCGTAGCGGCTGACGCTTGCCTCAGCCGACTGTGTGTCCCCCGTCCTCGATCGACGTTAGGCACACCACGAAGAAAAGCGGCCGCTCGCATGACGCGAGCGGCCGCCGACGTCGTGTGGTGTTGCAGCCGGTTAGAACTTGAAGCCGAACGTGAACGGAATGAAGTTCATGTTGCTGCCGTCGGTGAACACCGAGTTGTAGCGCGCTTCGACGAACGTCTCGAAGCCGCTCAGGTGGAAGCTCAGGCCGGCGCCGCCGTTGAGACCGAGCTTCGTGTCCGACTGGCTGGCGGTGATTCCCTGGTATTCGGCCGATGCCTTCACGCGATACATGCCGAGACCGCCGATGACATACGGGCGAACAGTGGCCGCCTTGTCGCCGAACGGCATCACCGCGTTTCCGACGATGTTGAACATGCTGAAGTTGCCATCGACGCCGTCGATCCCGGTGTCCTTGAGGCCGTTGCGATTATACGCGATCTCACCGCGCCAGCTGACGGGCATGGACATGGGCGTGTACTCGAACAAGCCGCCGAGATGGAAGCCAAGGTCCGCGCCATCGCCGAAGTCCCCGGTGGGAACCGCCGCGCCAAGGTCGGCGCCAAACTTGTACGGCTTTCCCACTGCTGTTGACGTTCCTTGGGCCTGTGCCGTCGCTGCGATCAGCAACGCGCCAGCCGCCATGATGCCGCGGCCGAAATACCGGTGCATGAGGAATCTCCTGTAAATGGTTTGCGTGGTTGAATCCAACCGCGCCGCGCGCGAGCCTCGCGACTCACGCGCGTTAGGCAACCGTGGTCCTTTGGACGCCCGTCGCTCAACACCTCCACGCCATCGAACCGCGAGGCTGGTGGCGACCAGTGACGGTTGAATCGCCGTCCTTCCATCCTGGGACGACGGTGGCGTTAAAACGTCCCAAAAAAATCGGTCATGACCGATGCTCGTCGTCGGGGGAAGCCCCGAGCGCGAGCGTGTGCGTGTGCGTGTGCTGCATCACAATCGATCACCCACTAAACGCCGCGGCCGCGATTCTCGTGACGGAGAATCGCGGCCGCGGCCGTTGCGCTTCTGATCCCGTGGATGGTTCGCGCGCCGAATGGCCGGCCGCGCGAGCGTCCTTCGCTAGAATTTGAAGCCGAACGAGATCGGGATGAAGTTCGTGTTGCTGTCTTCGGTGAAGACGAAGTGCAAGCGCATCTCGGCGAACGTCTCGAACCCGCTCAGGTTGAAGTTGACACCACCGCCGAGGTTGAGACCAAACTTGGTCTGCGAGTCGCTGATGTCGATGCCGTTGAACTCGGCTGTGGCCTTCAACTTGTAGACCCCGAGGCCGCCAATGATGAACGGCCGCATGGTCGCGGCGGCATCACCGAACGGATAGAGCGCGTTGGCGATGAAGTTGATCATGCTGAAGTTGCCGTCGAGGTTCCCCACACCGGGAAGCTGGCTGCTGAAATAATCATCCTTGAGGCCATTGCGGTGATACGTGAGCTCACCGCGCCACGTAACCGGTAGGGACGGTTGCTTGTACTCGAACAACCCTCCCAGATGCCAGCCAAGGTCCGCCCCATCGCTGAAGTCTCCAAGCGGGATCGTCGCGCCAAGCGCGCCGCCGATCTTCCACGGTCGCGCCGGAGCATTCGACGTACCCGACGTACCCTGAGCTTGTGCCGTTGCTGCGATCAGCAACGCGCCGGCGCCTACGACCAGGCGGCCAAGAAACCGGGGCATGTAGCTTCTCCTATCAGAGGTTGGCGCGATCCAATCGTTCCACGCAGCGCGCAATATAGTGACTCATGCGCGTTAGGCCACTGCTCGTCGGCGGACGGTTCGGAGATTGCCGGTTACTCTGTGCCTACTTCGAGATGGTGAAGTATTCGACACGCCCGGCGCTGAATCGTGGCACCGCGAGGACGTTGCGCTTCGTATCGACACCGATGTCGGCCGGCCCATCCACGTTCCCGACCACCTTTCGGAACGTGCCGTTCGCGATCACCTGCACTGACGAATCCGCCCAGCTCGTCACGAGGATCCGTCCGTCACTCAGCACCTCGACGCCGTCGTACCCGCCAGGACCGGTGGCGATTGGCGTGACCGTAGAATCACCGTCCTTCCACCCCGTGACGACTTTGTCGGCGAACGGCCCAAGAACGAATCGACCATTCGCGCCGTCCCACGCAATGCCGTTCGGGCTCTTGAGCGCCGAGTCGCTCTTGATGGCGACCGACGCCTTGCGCCCGACGATCTTGAAGATCTGGTCCTGGCCCGGGTGGGTCATGCCGCCCTTGTCGTCGAACTTGATACCGCTATCCGTGATGTAGATGACCCCGTTCGGACCTGCTACCACGTCGTTGAGGAACGTGGCCTTCATGGGACGGAGGTCGATGTTCGCGACCACCGCGCCGGTGCGCTTGTTGAATGCGCGGACCGCATCGATGTCCGCGACCCAGAGTGTGTCCGCGACAACCGCCAGGCCTTTTGGCGCATTCAGCGTCGCGCCGTTCTTGCCGCCCTGCACGAGCATCTTCACAGACGATGTGTTGCCGGCGTCGACCTGTGCGATGAACCCGTTGCCATCCTTGACGGATGGATTGCCGTTGATGTTCGACACCAAGTACGCATCGAGGTCCGCGTCGTAGCGGACCGACTCTGGCGTCTTCATGCTGTCGGTGGCGCCGGCGCTGGCGAACAAAACCGGCGCGGCGGCGGCCACGGTGGTGTCTGCTGCTTTCGACGCGGCGCTATCTGTGCTCGCTTTCTCGCCGGACGAACAGTTCGCAAGGACGAGGAGCACGGGAACGAGCGCGAAAGGGACAGTGCGCGGGAGCGCGTGAACAGCGTTACCAGTGCTGCGCATGAGTTCCTCAGGTCTGGAGAAGCTTGAACGTTATAGACATGTCAATTGGTGGGGCAGAGCGGGCGGCTGGCGTGCGGACACCTTGCCGCGCGCGGTGGGCGTGGCTAGATCGAAAATGTCCTTGCTAGAGCAACCCACCGGAGGAGTGGCATGACCCTCTTGTCGCCAGTGCGCGCCGCAGCACGCCCTGTTGGTTTCACGCATTTGATCGGGATTGCCGGCCGCGCGACCCTGAGCCTCGCGTTGCTGGCGTCCGCAGTTCCGCTCGAGGCGCAGGTCCCGTACGACACGAGCGCGTTCGCGGCGCTCAAGTGGCGCGAGGTCGGTCCTTACCGTGGCGGTCGATCCGTCGCGGTGGCAGGATCGGCGCAGCGCCCGCTCGAGTTCTGGATGGGCACCGTTGGCGGCGGCGTGTTCAAGACCATCGACGGGGGCATCAACTGGCAGCCGATGACCGACAAGTACTTCAGCGGAACCATCGGCGCCATCACCGTCGATCCGAAGAATCCCGACGTCGTGTGGGTCGGCGGCGGCGAGACCTGCATCCGCGGGAACGTGTCGCACGGCGACGGCGTGTGGATGACGAAGGACGGCGGCAAGACCTGGAGCTACATGGGGCTCAAGGAGACGGAGCAGATCGGCGCGGTGGCCATTGACCCACGCAACTCCGATGTCATCTACGTGGCCGCGCTCGGACCGACGTTCGTCGCGAACGAGCATCGCGGACTGTACAAATCAGCCGACGGCGGCAAGACGTGGAACAAGGTCCTCTTCGTGAACGACTCCACGGGCGGGGTCGACTTCCAGTTCGATCCGTCGAACCCCGACGTCATGTATGTGGCGATGTGGCAGGCGGGCCGGACGCCATGGTCGCTGTCGAGCGGCGGTGCAGGGAGCGGCTTGTACAAGAGCACCGACGCGGGTCGCACGTGGACGAACCTGACGAAGACGGCGAAGGGATTCCCGGCCGGTATCTACGGCAAGATCGGGATCGCGGTCTCGCCGGTGAAGCCGAGCCGCGTGTGGGCGCTCGTGGAGCACGATTCGGGCGGCGTCTATCGCTCCGACGATGCCGGCGCGACGTGGCAGCTCGTGAACAGCGAGCGGAAGCTGCGCCAGCGCGCGTGGTACTACACGCACATCTACGCTGACACGCGCGACACGAACATGGTGTACGCGCTCAACGTGGGCTTCTTCCGCTCGCGTGACGGCGGCAAGACGTTCCCGCAGTCCCTGAACCCGCCGCACGGCGACAACCACGACATGTGGATCGCGCCTAACGACCCGAACCGCATGATCGAGGGAAACGACGGGGGCGCGAACGTGTCGTTCAACCACGGCCGATCGTGGAGCGAGCAGGACTTCGCGACGGCGCAGTTCTATCACGTCGCGACGACGAAAGAGTTCCCGTACAAGATCTGCGGCGCGCAGCAGGACAACTCCACGCTGTGCGGGCCGAGCCGCAAGGCGGGCGGGATCGCCACGGAGGACTGGGCCGACGCAGGCGGTGGTGAATCGGGCTACGTGACGCCGCATCCGACGAAGCCGAACATCATCTTCGCCGGCAGCTACGGCGGGCTCATGACGCGCAAGGACCTGAACACGAACTACGAGCGGAACATCACCGTGTGGCCCGACAACCCCATGGGCTACTCGTCCGAGGACATCAGGGTCCGCTTCCAGTGGACCTATCCGATCGTGTTCTCGCGCCACAACCCTAACGTGGTGTACGCCGCCGGGAATTATCTGTATCGGTCGACCAACGAAGGCGAGAGCTGGGCGCGCGTATCACCGGACCTCTCGCGGCACGATTCGACAACCATGGGCGCATCGGGCGGCCCGATCACGAAGGACCAGACGGGCGTCGAGACGTATGCGCTCATCTTCGCGTTCGACGAGTCACCGATGACCGCCGGCCTGCTCTGGGCCGGTACCGACGACGGCTACATCTGGGTGTCGCGCGACAATGGCGCGAACTGGTCGAACGTGACGCCGAAGGACATTGGCGACTTCACGCGGATCTCGATCATCGAGCCTTCGCACTACGCGTCGTGCGGCGCGTACGTCGCGGCCAACCGCTATCAGCTCGGGGACAAGCGGCCCATCCTGTACAAAACGGCAGATTGCGGGAAGACCTGGACGAAGATCGTGTCGGGCATTCCCGAGACCGAGTTCACCCGCGTGATCCGCGAGGACCCCGTTAGGCGTGGTCTGCTGTTCGCCGGCACGGAGCGCGGTGTGTGGGTATCCTTCGACGATGGTGGGCGATGGCAGTCGCTGCAGCGCAACCTGCCGCCCGCACCGGTGCACGACATGACGATCAACGAGGGCGATCTCATCGCCGCGACTCACGCGCGTGGCTTCTACGTGATGGACGACCTTTCGGCGCTGCGCCAGATGTCGCCGGCGATCTTCGTGAGGAGCACGTATCTCTTCAAGCCGCGCGACGCGTACCGGATCGACTGGAGCGGTGGCTTCGGTGGCGGCGGTGGCGGTGGCGGTAGCCCGAGAGGAGCGAACCCGCCGTCCGGCGCGACGGTGTACTACTGGCTCGACAAGGCGAACCAGGTGGTCACGCTCGACTTTCTCGACGCCCAGGGCGCGGTGATCAAATCGTTTACGAGCAATCCCGACTCGCTCACGCTCGCGGACAGTTTGCGCGGCGACCAGCAGAAGGCCGCCCGCCGGGACAGCCTCGCGAAGGCTGGCCTCTCGGCCGACAGCATTCAGAAGTTGCTGGCCGCCGCAGCGGCACCGCCCGAGGGCGGGCCGCCGGCGATCGACTTCGAAGTGCTGGCGCGGACCGGTCCCCGGCCACCCCGCGTGCCTAACAAGCTCGGATTGAACTTGTTTGCCTGGAACCTGCGGTACCCCGACGCGGTGCGGTTCGAGAACCTGATCATGTGGTCGGCGAACACCACGGGTCCGATCGCGCCGCCTGGCACCTACCAGGTGCGGCTGCGCGTTGGCGGGCAGACGCAGACGCAGTCGTTCGTGGTGAAGAAAGACCCGCGTTCGACGTCCACGCTCGCGGACTACCAGGAGCAGTTCCGTTTCCTGGTCAAGGTGCGCGACACGGTGAGTGCGGCGAACAACGCCGTGCGCACGGTTCGCAATGTTCGTTACCAGGTCGATGACCGCCGCGAGAAGATTGCGGGCAAGCCGCAGGCGGAGGAATTCCAGCAGCTTTCCGGGCAGCTCATGGACAAGCTCGGCGGTGCCGAGAAGGACATCTATCAGGTGCAGAACCAGAGCAGCCAGGACCCGCTCAACTACCCGATCAAGTTGAACAACAAGATCGCGGCGTTGTCGGGCGTGGCGAGTGGCGAGTATCGCCCGACGAAGCAGACGTACTCGGCGTTCGATTCGCTGACGAAGGATCTGCGCGTTAGGCTCACGGGCGTGAAGTCGGCGATGGACGAACTGCTGCCGAAGATCAACGCGCTGTTGAAGGCCGCCGGTCTCGAGGCGATCGTGCCGAGCACGCAGGAGCTCAAGAAGGAGAAGCCGCTCGTCGCAAGCTGAACTGGGCGACTGGCGACTGGCGGCTGGCGGCTGGCGGCTGGCGGCTGGTAGAGAGCGGACCACCCTCCGCAGGCCTCTCGCAGAGAGGTCAGCATCCCGAGGGTTCCGCATCTTCACAGTCGCCAGCCGCCAGTCGCCAGCCGCCCATGATGCCTTGACTCTCTAGGTAACGCCGGCTATCCTGAGCCTAGTCTAACTAGGCAACGCAACTCATGGCAGTCGCCGCAAAGGATCTCCACGGGACCCTCGATGCGCTCATCCTGAAAACGCTGAGCTGGGGGCCGCGTCACGGGTATGCCATCGCACGGTGGCTCGAGGACACGAGCGCCGACGAGCTGGTCATCGAAGAAGGCTCGCTCTACCCCGCGCTCTACCGCATGGAGCGCAAGGGCTGGATCGAAGCTGAGTGGGGCGAGTCGGAGCTCGGACGAAAGGCGAAGCTCTACCACCTCACCACCGCGGGACGCAGGCAGCTACGCGCCGAGACCGAGGAATGGGCCCGGTTCGCGGGTGCCGTGTCGCGGATCCTCCTGCCCGCCTAACGGGCCATCGCACGCCCAGCGCGAGTCATGCCTCGCCCGGGGACGTTCGGTCGCCAGCTGCGATCGCTGCTGTGGAAGGCGAGCGTCGCCGACGAGGTCGACGCCGAGCTCGCGTTCCACGTCGAGATGCGCACGCGCGAGTACATCGCGCGCGGGCTCGACCCCGAGCTCGCACGCGCCAAGGCCATCGGTCGCTTCGGCGACCTCAAACGAGTCAATGACACCTGTCGCCGCATTGGCGAAGGAAGGGAGCGGGATATGCGCCGAGCCGAATGGATCCACGAGTTCCTGCAGGACGCGCGTTATGCGCTGAGGCAGCTCGCCCGAATGCCGGGGTTCACCATCGTCTCGGCGTTGACGCTGGCCGTCGGCATCGGTGCAACGACGGCAATTTTCAGCATCGTGAACGCTGTCGTGCTGCGACCGCTGCCGTTTCCCGATCCCGACCGCCTCGTTCGCGTCTACTCCAACCGCCGCGGCACCGATGGCAGCACGAGCGCCGCGAACTTCGTGCGATGGCGCGAGCACGCCCGCTCGTTCTCGCAGCTCGTGCCCGTGGAGTATCGTAACTTCACGCTGCTCACCGGCGATCGGCCGGCGGAGCAAGTGACCGGACTGCGGGTGTCCGCGGACTTCTTCCCGGCGATCGGGCTCGGGATGCGGCTCGGCCGGCCGTTCTCGAAGGACGAGGATCAGCCAGGTCACGACAACGTCGTCATCCTGAACGAGCGATTCTGGAAGTCCCGGTTCAATGGGGACTCGAGCATCATCGGCGGGAGCGTTAGGCTCAACGGCGTGGAACACGTGGTCATAGGTGTCATTTCGCCCGCGGCGGATGTGATGACCGCCGACGCGAACGTCTGGGTGCCCATCGCCTTTACGCCCGAGGAGCGCGCGGACTCACGCAAGGGATACCTCGACGTGTTCGCGCGCCTTGCCGCCGGCGTCTCGATGGCGCAAGCCCAGAGCGAGATGTCCGCCATCGCGAAGCGTCTCGAGACGGAGCTCGAGGACAACCGCGAGAGTGGCGTCCGCCTCGCGTCGCTCACGGAAGTCTACGTCGGCTCCTATCGATCGCGGCTGTTCATCCTGCTGGGTGCCGTGGCGTTCGTGCTGCTCATCGCGTGTGTGAACGTGGCGAACCTGCTGCTCGCACGCGGCGCAGCGCGAGGAAAGGAGATTTCCATTCGCGCCGCGCTTGGCGCCGGTCGCGGCCGAGTGCTCCGGCAACTATTGGCAGAGAGTGTCGTGCTCGCCGGGATCGGCGGCGCGATCGGTCTCCTGCTCGCGTTCTGGGGCGTGCGCGCACTCAAGGCCGTAGCGCCGAGCGAGGTGCCAAGACTCGATCAGGCTGGCCTGGATCTCCTGACGGTCGCATTCGCGTTGGGTGCGACAGCGCTGAGCAGCATCGTCTTCGGCCTGGCACCGGCCCTGCGAACCGCTCGCTCGGATCTCCAGGGGGCGTTGCGGGAGGGCGGCCGCTCGTCGAGCCTGGTTGCGCGCGACCGGGTTCGCCAACTGCTCGTCGCGGCGGAGGTCGCGCTGTCCCTCATGCTCCTGGTTGGCGCCGGGTTGCTCATTCGAAGCGGAATCATCTTGCAGAGGGTGGAACCCGGATTCGCGACCGCCCGCGTGTTCTCGGCGTGGGTCGCGCTGCCGCCAACGCAGTACGAGAGCGTCGAGAGTGTTCGAACGGCGTACGACCGGATTCTGCAGGAGGTCCGCGCCGTGCCCGGCGTCGAGTCGGCGGCGGGAATCACGGTCATTCCCATGACCGGCCTGTCCGCGCAGGGAAACTTCATTCCCGAGGGTCGCTCCGAGGACCCGGCGAATTCCATCTCGTTCAACTTCCGCCTCGCCACGCCGGGTGTGTTCCAAACGCTGCGGATCCCGGTCAAGCTGGGGCGCGACTTCGAGACCCGAGACGTGGCAGGCGCCCCGTGCGTGATCATCGTGAACGAAGCCGGCGCCAAGAAAGCCTGGCCTAACGAAAACCCGATTGGCAAGCGAATCCCCGGACGTCGCGATTCCGACGGGCAACGAACGATGTGCAGCGTCGTCGGCGTCGTGGGTGACGCGCACGACGACGGGCTGCGCGAGGCGGTCCGGCCGCAGATCTATTTCGCGGCCGCGCAGGCGCCTGAGGCGTTCTGGTTTGCGATGCAGCGGTCAATGTTCATCCTCGCTCGCACCACGGGAGACCCGCGCGCGATGACCAAGCAGCTTCAGGCCGCAGTCGCCCGCTTCGACCCGATGCTGCCGATTTTCGACATCCGATCCATGGAGGAGCGCATCTCCGCCTCCCTTGCCACCGGTCGATTCAATACGATGCTCCTCACGACGCTCGGGGCGATTGGTCTGTTGTTAGCCGCGGTGGGGATCTACGGCGTGGTCGCGTTCTTCGTGACGCAGCGGACCGGGGAGATCGGTCTTCGGATGGCCCTCGGGGCAACTCCCGGTCGCGTGCTCCGGCTCGTCGTGGGTCAGGGGATGCGCCCCGTCGTCCTCGGGATCGTGGTCGGCGTTGGGCTCGCTGGTGCGGCGAGCCGCCTGCTGGCGAGCCTCGTGTTCGGAGTTGGCACGAGGGATCCACTGACATTCGTGGCGGTCCCCGCGATGCTGGGGGTGGTGGCGCTGGCGGCGAGCGTTCTGCCGGCGCGGCGGGCGATCAGGGTCGAGCCCACAAAGGCGCTCCAGTCCTAGCCGCCCGGTCGTTCAAGGGGTCAGACCCCTTGATCTGGAGATATCAACGGGTCTGACCCCTCGAAGAGTAAGCCGGTTGGCGACTTCCAAGGGCGCGGCGCCCGGTTAGACGGAAGCGGCCGATGACCCTGACCGCAGAGGCGCTTTGTCGTCGTCTCGCCCCGGCGAGGTTACTCGTTGACTAACCAGTGACCCATCCCGGTCTACCGCCGGTTAGCGCGAACGTGTTTATTGGGCTGTGCTAATTGCAGAGACCCCCGTCAGCTCCTGACCGATTTCGAAAACCCGCCGGCCCCCCGGCTACCTCCCCGGATCCCCGTATGAAGTTGTTGGTTGTCGAGGATGATCGGATGCTCTCGGAGCTGATCTGTCGGGCCCTGACGGAAGACGGGTTCGCCGTCGATATCGCATCCGATGGCGAACAGGCCGAGACACTCGCGTTCGTGAACGACTACGATGGGATCATCCTCGACCTCGTGCTGCCGCGGAAATCCGGTCTGCAGCTGCTGCAGCAGATGCGCCTTGAGTCGCGCGCGACTCCCACCCTGATCCTGACAGGCCGGCGAGCGAAACAGGACATCGTACGCGGGTTGGACGTCGGCGCCGACGATTACCTCACGAAGCCGTTCGACCTGGATGAGTTGAAGGCGCGGGTTCGTGCTCTCGTGCGCCGAAGCCGGGGGCTCCAAAACGAGCAGGTCGCGCTGGGTGGGCTCCTGCTGGATCGGCGGCGGCGACAGGCGACCATCGATGGCGTGCAGCTTCGCATGACCCCCAAAGAGTTCGCGCTGCTCGAGCATCTAATGATGAAGGCGGACGAAGTCGTGTCCCGCTCGGAACTGCTCGAGAAGGTCTGGGACTTTCACTTCGATCCCGGGTCCAATGTGGTGGACGTGCACGTCGGCCGCCTTCGGGCGAAGCTGCGGTCGGCGAACGCGAACGTCTGCCTCGAGACCGTCCGCGGGATCGGATTCATGCTGACCTCGCGCGTCGCGCACGGTCAGGAGACAGCCTGACGACCCACCAATGCGCCAGGACCAACACCACGCCCGCGAACGGCTGATTCGACTCGGTGGGCCGCGGCTGGCGAACGAGCTCGCGGCGATCTATCTGGACGAGATGCCGCGCCGAATAGCCGTCGCGCGCGCCGCGCTGCGCGACGGCGATGCAGAGGCGCTCGGCGAAACGGCGCATGGGATGCGGTCGAGCAGCGCGCAGCTTGGAGCGATCGAGCTGGCGTGCGCCTGCGAGGATGTGGAGCTGGCGGCGGACCGCGGTGACGTCGTGACGGCGGCCGCGCACCTGATGGCAGTCGAGGCGCGTTATGCAGAGTTCGCCGGTTGGCTCGTCGAGCAGGCCGGCGTCGATCGGGCAGTGGTCACGACTGCGGACGGTTACCCCATGATCCGTGGAAATGCTCGTGAGGCGCCGATCGTTGCCGTCATCGAGGACAATGCGGACAATCGACTCCTCCTCGACGCGATCCTGAGCGACGATTTCGCGATCGATGAGTACGCCGCCGGCGCGGAGGCGCTTGCCGCGATGTCGCGCCGAGTGCCTGACGTCGTGTTGCTCGACGTCTCTCTCCCCGGGATGGATGGTCTCGAAGTCCTCGCGCGGATGCGGAGCGATCCGGTCCTTCATGACGTGCCGGTCATCGCGGTGACCGCGCACGCGATGGCGGGGGACCGCGAGCGGTATCTCGCCGCGGGGTTCGACGGCTACGTACCGAAGCCGATCGTGGACGACGCGATGTTGATCGGTACCGTCCGGACGCTTCTGACGCGCCGTCGCCGGCGCGGTGCGAGGGCGGAATCATGATCCGCCGCCTAACGCTGGCGGAGAAGGTCACGCTCGCGTTTGTCATGGGCGTGGTCTATCTGGCTGTCGTCGGCGCGGTGGCTTATTCGAGTGTCTTCCGGTTCGCCGACACCACGGAGCGCGCAAGCCGGACGCACGTGGTGCTTCGGTCGCTCGAGGAGACCTTCGCGCTCGTGACCGGGGCGGAAACCGGGTCGCGCGGTTTCGTGATCACGGGCGATGCGCGCTACCTCGAGCCGTATCGAAACGCGGAGGTCGATGCCGCCGCGCGGCTGAAGGCCCTTGGGACGCTGGTCGCGAATGATTCACTCCAGCACCAGCGTCTGGAGCAGCTGATCCCGCTGGTCGCTCGGCGCTTCGCGATGCTCGACGAGTCCGTCCGGATCCGCGCGCACGGCGGCTTCGATGACGCCGCATCCGCCGCCCGAACGGGACGCGGGCGGCTCGTCATGGACTCGATCCGGGCCATCGTCGACGCCATGTCCACCGACGAAACCGCGCGTTTGCGAGAGCGCTCGGTCCAGGAACGGAGGAGTCTCGACCGCGCTACGCGGCTCATCGGGGTCAGCTTCCTCGCGGCCGTGATACTCGGACTCGTCGCCGCACTCTTCGTGAGCCGCGACATCGATGGCCGTCTCCGCGCCGAGGAGGAGGCGCGACGCGCGAAGGAGGTTGCCGAGGCGGCGAGTCGCGCCAAGAGTGAGTTCCTCGCGATGATGTCGCACGAGCTCAGGACGCCGCTCAACTCCGTCATTGGGTTCTCGAACGTGCTGCTTCGGAACCGCTCCGGAAACCTGCGTGATCGTGATCTGCTCTATCTGCGGCGCATCCGTGTGGGCGGCCAGCATCTCTTGTCGTTGATCAACGAGGTGCTCGACCTGTCCAAGATCGAAGCGGGGCGGATGCAGCTCGACCGCGCGCCGGTGGCGCTCGATGCGCTGGTCGAGGACACGCTGGCGTCGTTCGAGGGACAGCTGCGCGACCGGCCTATCGCGCTCGACGCACAGATGCCGGAGCACCTAACGCCGATCATGACGGACCCGGCGAAGCTGCTGCAGGTGCTGACGAATCTGATCGGTAACGCGATCAAGTTCACGGAGCGGGGCAGCGTCGTGGTCCGAGTGAAGGCGGACCCCGCGTCGCGCCGGCCGGAACGCATCGACGTCATCGATACGGGCATCGGGATTCCTCGCGAGCGGCAGCAGGCGATCTTCGATGCGTTCGAGCAGGCGGATAGCAGCACCGCGCGGCAGTTTGGCGGTACCGGACTGGGCCTTGCGGTCTCGAAGTCGTTATGCGACCTGCTCGGGTACGAGCTCGAGGTACAGAGCGAGCCGGGAGTTGGGTCGGTGTTCAGCATCGTTATGACTCCGACAGGTCGCCCGCCGCGGCGAGAGTATGAACAACTCGTAATGCAAGCTTCATAGAACCGTCACGACTGCTCTCCTACACTGGCCGGTTGCAGGACTGGACCGGTCGCTCTTGTTGACATAACGCGAAGCCGCGAGGCCGAGCGTACCAAGGCTCGTGTCAAGCGAGCCTGATGGTAGTCGACAGGGCCCCCGCCGATGAGGCCCGTCGGCAACCCTGAGTGTCGTGAGAGCATCAGATGAAGCGAGTCATTCCCCTCCTCCTGGCCGCGGCGCTCGCCGCGTGCGACGACGAGCCAGCGAAACCCGCCACGGTACCAACCGGGCCGTCCATTGCGCCGGTGGTTGCCTCGGCCTCGGCAGCGTCCGTGGATCTCTCGGGCGCGTCGACGATCTGTCGCGTGTACGTCACCGAGCGTGAGGTCGCGCAGACGCAGCTGGACTCGTTACCGACTGACACGCTTCAGCAGCGTCGGGTGAAGGCACTCGAGGCGCTGGTCAAAGAGACGTGTAACTGAGCTCGACCCACTCTCGCCCGACAATGACGCGATCATTCTTCCAGCGCTTCCAGCGCTGTGCGCTGGTAGTCGGCGCTGCCGCAGGCGTTTTCGGAACGCCCGCCGCCGCTCGTGCACAGAAAGCGCTCGTGTACTGCCCGGTCAGCATTGACGCGACCGGTTGCAATGCGATCGTGACGGCCCTGACCGGCTCCGCCTACCCGTTAGGCGTCGACCGCGGGTACGATGGTACGAGCGGGACGGTCGACCTGAAGACCGTGGACCTGTTTGCGTACTCGATATTCGTGGTGCCGTCGCTGGCCGACGGCTCGACGTCGCAGCCCTACGCGAAGCTGCGCGACCCGGAGGTGGTGGAGCACCTCAAGGCGGCGTTGATCGGTCGGATCGCGATGTGGTCGGGGACTCCCGATCAGGGCGCGACGAATCGCGCGTTGAAGGATGCGCTGATCCAGAATCTCGCGGCGTGGGCCGGCGGTGCCTTCCAGACGGCAAAGGGTCCCGGCCTCGTGACATTGCTCGACGCGTCGTCTTCTGCCGTCGCGCGGTACGACTGGGTACGGGCGATCACGCCGGTCCCGGTAACGGCGGATGCGAACCTGTTGATCTACGATGGCGCGCGTGCGCTGGACTCCCGTGGCACCGGAATTCTGACGTCGTCGAGCGGAGCGATTGCGTACACGAACTTGGCGACGTTCGGGTTCCGGGTGCCTAACGGGGCGCCGGGCGTGAGTCTCGATGCCGTGGGGCAGACGGGGACGAGCCAGGGTGGGCAGGTGATTCTGTTGACGGTCGACGCGGGGAATACGGGCTCGGCGGTCGTCCGAACGGACAAGGATGATTACGCGCCGGGTCAGACGGTGACGATCACGGGGGCGGGGTGGCAGGCGGGGGAGACGGTGAAGTTGACGCTTCACATGGATCCGCTGCGGGCCTCGGACACGGAGTTGATGGCGACGGCGGATCAGAGCGGGAACTTCACGAATACGGACTTCGCGCCGGGTGACTACGACGTGGGGGTCAGGTTCGTGCTGACGGCGGTTGGACAGTCAAGCGGGTTGAGGGCGCAGACGACGTTCACCGATAGCAAGGCGACCGTTAGCGGAACCGTTAAGAACAGCATAACGAACCAGCCCATCGCGAACGCGACGGTGCAGTGCCTAACGTCCGACGGCTGCAATCAAAACGAAACGACCACGACAAACGCCAGCGGGCAATACACCTTCGAGATCAACTTCAACGGCAACAATGCGGTGACGTTGACTATTCGAGCGTCCGCGGCCGGCTTTCAGTCTGCATCCGGCACGGTGACCGTAACGAACGGCGGGTCAGGGACCGTGAATTTGGCGCTGACGCCGTCACAGCTGCCGACCTCTCTCGCGGTAGCCAACACGAACGTGCAGTTTGGCGCTCCGACGGCCGTCAGCGCGACACTCACATCGAACGGAGTGCCTGTCAGCGGGAAGTCGATCAGCTTCACGGTCAACGGTAGTACGTACAGCGGCACCACCAACGCGTCTGGTATCGCGACCGCGGCAGTCACTAACCCACTCAACGTCAGTGGTTCACCCTACACGATAGCCGCGAGCTTTGCCGGTGATCCCGCGTTCATAGGATCCAGCGGAAGCGGCACGCTCACGGTGAACGCGGCGTCGACGACAACGGTCCTAACGTCGAACACGAATCCGTCGAAGTCCGGACAGGCCGTTACGTTCACCGCGACGGTCACGTACAACTCGGGTACTGCAGTTACCACCGGCGCGGTTACTCTCGTGGAGGGCGCGACATGCGGTGGCACGACGATTGGGGCCGCAACGAACGTCAATGGGAGTGGCGTGGCGACGTTCACGATTTCGAATCTCAGCGTCGCGAGCCACGGATTGCTCGCGTGTTACGGCGCGAACGGCAATTTCGCCGCGAGCAGCGGCGCGTTGACGCAGGGCGTCGAAAAGGCTGCGACCAGTACTACCCTCGAGTCATCTCAGAATCCCGCCACCGTCGGTCAGCCCGTGACCTTCACGGCCACCGTGTTGGTCACGACGCCCGGCGTCGGTACAGCCACTGGAACCGTCACGTTCAAGGACGGCACCACCGCGCTCGGGACCGGCACGCTCGACGGCACCGGCAAGGCCACGCTCACCACCAGCACGCTGACCGTCGGTAACCACAACATCACGGCCGAATACGCCGGTGACACACAGCGTGAGGGCAGCACGAGCGCCATACTTGCGCAGAGCATCACCCAGATCGCAACCACGACGACACTTACCGCGGCTCCGAATCCTTCCGTCTTCGGCCAGTCGGTGACGTTCACCGCGACCGTCGCGAGCGGCGGCGGCGTCCCCACCGGCACCGTCACCTTCAGGGACGGATCGACGACGCTCGGGACGGGAACTCTCGACCCGACCGGAAAGGCGACGTTCTCGACCACGACACTCGCCGTCGGATCGCACCCCGTCACCGCGGACTACGCGGGGGCGGGCAACTTTGCTCCAAGCACCAGCGCGATCGTCACGCAGGTGGTGAACCAGGCCAGCTCGGCAACGGCCATCGCGAGCTCCGTCAATCCGTCGGTATTCTCGCAATCCGTTACGTTCACGGCGACTGTCACCGCGGTGGCGCCGGGCGCTGGCACGCCGACCGGATCGGTGACGTTCACCGATGGCGCGACATCGTTAGGCACCGTCACGCTCGTCGGGGGCACTGCCTCGGTGACCACATCGGCGCTCACGGTCGGAACGCACTCGATCACGGCCACCTACGGCGCCGACGCCAACTTCGCGGCCTCCGCCAGTGCCGCGCTGAGTCAGAAAGTGAATCAGGCGCCGACGACGACAGCCCTCGTGTCATCGAAGACGCCTACGGTGTTCGGCGAGAGCGTGACGTTCACCGCAACGGTTACCGTGGACGCACCAGGAGTCGGAACGCCGACAGGGTCGATCGAGTTCCGAGACGGAACGACAATGTTGGGCACGGTGACGCTTGCGGCAGGGCAAGCCGCCTTCACCACGTCCACACTTTCGGTGGCGTCACACAGCATTTCGGCCGTGTATTCCGGTGACGCGAGCTTCGCGACGAGTACCGGATCCACCACGCAGGTCGTGGAGAAGGCGACGACGACGACGACGGTCTCCGGTACGCCGAACCCGTCGGTGTTCGGCCAGGAAGTGACATTCACTGCCACAGTCGCCGTTGAGGCGCCCGGCACTGGGACGCCGACCGGCTCGGTCGAGTTCTTCGATGGCGGAACGCTCATAGGAAGCGGGGCGCTCACGGGCCTAACGGCAACCTTCAAGACGAGCACGTTGGCGGTGAACACGCATTCCATCACCGCCAAGTATTCGGGCGATAACACGTTCAAGACGAGCACGAGCAGCGGGTTCAGTCAGGTCGTCAACGGGGCGCCGACCGCAACCGCCCTAACGTCCAACGCGAACCCATCCGTCTTTGGGCAGCCAGTGCAATTCAAGGCGACCGTCACGGTCACCGCGCCAGGTGTGGGAACGCCCGGCGGTACGGTGACGTTCAAGGACGGCACGACCGACATCGGCACGGGCACGCTCAACGCCGGCGGCGAGGCGACGCTCACGATTTCGTCGCTGACCGTCGGTGGGCATAGCATCACCGCGCATTACGAGGGTAACGCGAGCTTCCTCGCCAGCACGAGCGCGCCGGTGAACCAGACCGTGGACAAGGCCGCGACATCGAGCGTCGTCGTGAGCTCGCTCAATCCGTCGATCTTCGGCCAGTCCGTAACGTTCACCGCGACGGTAACGCCGGTCGCACCGGGAACGGGGACGCCCACCGGCAGCGTGACCTTCAAGGACGGAGCAACGACTCTCGATACCAAGCCGCTCTCCGGCGGAAGCGCGACGTTCGCGACCTCGGCGCTCAACGCGGCCACACACAGCATCACGGTCGTGTACAGCGGCGACGCGAACTTCAAGTATTCCACGAGCGACGCGCTCTCACAGGAGGTCAAGAAGGCGCCCACCGCGACGTCGGTGGCCACGTCCAAGGCGACGACGGAGTTCGGCGAGAGTGTCACCT
>Ga0075424_100001736_pt1 | contig 19340 bp, 16 predicted proteins | sample SoiMethybrSBSTD3_FD_75301 | JGI IMG/M metagenome (GOLD analysis project Ga0075424, IMG submission 75301) | Bulk soil microbial communities from a Populus tree surrounding site in Tennessee, USA - Soil MetaG P. TD hybrid SBSTD3 | ecosystem: Environmental > Terrestrial > Soil > Tree plantation... | reverse complement strand
ACTGTCACGTCCGGTTCTTAGAGGGCCGGGCCCCAGCAATGGGGTCCGGCTACTCGATCCCCATGTCCTTCGTTGCTTCTTGCGTTGGTCTTTAACTGAGGTCCCTTCCCTCCACCGGCATTACCCGGCTTCATCGGCGGTACGGACCTCTCCGCCACCCCACACGGCCTGACCTGTCTCTCGCGAGTTGTCAGTTGATCCCGATCGCGATCAGCGCTGGGGTTTCCCGTGTTGCGTCTGGTCTCCTACGCCTACAGGCCATCGCCATTACCCCGGCAGGTCCGATGAAGCTTGTTCGCTCGTCCCTCTCCATCGTCAGCGGCCTTCCCTGTGCAGTCAGGTCGGCTCCTGCAATTGTTGTTTCGGGGCCTGCTCAGCGTTCACACGTTATGGCTTGCATGCTCGCGGAGTCGCCTAGCGACCCTTTCCATCGAAAGCTCCGTCAGCTTCGTCGCCTCAGCTGCCGTTTCGATTGCTACCGGGTGGAGCGAACCAGTTCCCGGGCGGGAGTTACACCCGCTGAAGTCCAGCGCCTTTCACGGCGCACTCTTACGCCAACTATCATGACGTGGGCGGTCGGCCACGTTTGCATACCTATGGATCATCACCAATCCAGCGGCAAACGATACCCAGTTTAGGACGACTCAGATATTTTCAACGTTTCAAGGCCCAAGGCAATGGCCAGATGGAGTGCCCTTTCTTACCGTGTGGGCGCTTGTATGGCCCACGTTAGTGTTCTCTCGTCGTTGTTAGTCAAGCTGGAAGTTTAGACCGTGCCTGCAGACCCTAGGGCCCTCCGTCCGGTGAGTTCGTCGAAGGTCTCCAACTCCAGAACCAGACATGCAAGACGGTCTGCACGCTCTTGGCGCTCAGCTTCTTGTTCGCGTGTCAAGCTTCCCGACAACGCCTGCGTGGCAGGTTCCACTTGCTTCCGCAGTTCAGTAATCTGAGCAACGATTTCGGCACGAAAGTCAGTTGTCATTTCGGCCTCCTGCACAATCAGCGGTTCCACGTTGCCATGGCCTTGCGACCGCAGAAAAGTTGTCAAAAACAGCATAATAATATTGGCAGTCGAAGAATTTTGCATCCGGCAGTTTTCACAAATTCGGAAACCTCACGCGATGCTCACCTGATCATCTCTCGTTTAACCACCTTTTCGTAAAGTACCGAGACCACGTGGTGTGCCGTGGGGAGGTTCGAGATTCGATTCTGGACATGGCCTAAAACGCGTGGACGCCTAGCTAGCCGCGGAGTCTTTTAGGGGTTTTGACTTCCCTTAACAGGCAACGGAGTTTCACTACGAGCTTCAGTGCTGTTCTGCGGTCCTTTGGCGTGCCCGACTTTGCGGAGAGTTTTTTCGTACACGCCCACCGTCGTAACGCGGCGACTGGTAGCAACGACATGAAGTTCTTTGGTATAGGATGCGATGACAGTGTGGGAATCCGGTCGTTTCAACGATACGGGCAAAAGCATTCCGCGACTACCCCTGACAATCACTTGTTTGCCGTCATACTCAGCTGTGTACTCTGAGCGAACCGTACCGCCTCTTCGCATCTATCGTTTCCGAACGATATCGAATGCCTCTGCCCCACTTTCGATTTCGAAGATCATGCGCTTCGGGCAAGCGCGTGGCGGATACCCAGATTGCGCAACATTAAGTATCCATTTGCCAACAAAGGATCGGCGGATCCCATAGCCAAGCAGTTCGTTGCAATAAGGGCGACGGCAAGTATGTGAGCCAAAGACCTCATGTTTTCTACTCCTTTGGACTTCCATACGCAAAACCCCTTATTTCGTTCCTAGAGCGATCGCAGGAAATCAAGAATCGCCTGTTTGTCGGCTTCGGTGAGCTTTTCGAAATGCTCCACAACGGCGTTCGCTTCTGAAGGTCCGTAAGTGTAAGACCGCAGATCTTTTGCGGGATTGTCGCCACCATCGGAAAAACCTCGCGAGACGTGGTCTTTGATGGCGACAAGCAAATCGCTGGTGCGTCCGTCGTGGAGAAAAAAGAGTCGTTGCCCAACCCCCCAGAGAGGCGTTGTTCGAAATTCGTCCGGTCCAGCACTACCCTGAACTATGTTGTCGGCGAGCGTGGCACCCATATGGTGGAGCAGTAGGTCAGAGAAGAGATTGACGGTTCGGCCGCGGAGAGCCGATGAGTGTGGACCGATCTCCTCGAGCGGCGTTGCGGGATTTGCAGTACCGGGTGTTTGAAACGATGGAGTGTGGCAAAGTGCACACCCGACTGCAGTAAAGAGTTCCTTGCCACGTTGCGCACTGGCCGACAAAGACACGGGCTGGGGAGCGTCGACAAAACGCATGAACTCGGCGAACATCAGCCAAGCTGGCATGATTTTTAGGGGATTGTCATAGAGAGAAGGCTCCGTGCGCGGAATATCGAAGGGTTCGTAGACTTCACTGCAATTAGGATCCTCGCTGCGGCCGATGGGGAAAGCATCATTACTGATCCCCATTTCCACGTTGTAGGCCTCACCTGCAAAAATGGTGATCGATCCATTCTGTGCCTTCCAGCCAAAGCGGCTGATGGTGCCATTGTTGGGAACGAGGTTGGGGTGACCTTCAATTCCCAATTCGCGTTTCTGCTGCAGGTTGGCTCTCATATTTGCACGAATTGCGGAGTCCTGGATGCCCTCGATCAGGCCGAGCCCGAACAACTGTAAGGGAATACGAAACGCGATGTTATGTTCGCGGATCGCCCTGTCGAAATTTGGCTGTTTCAACGTGCAATTGGGCGTGTCTGAGCGTCCCTGGAGCGTGAACAGACTGTGCACGCCACCGTCTCGTGTGCCGTCCGCGTTGTACTTAAAGCGGACCTCACGAAATGCCCCGTCGGGCAATTCGAACGCCGGAACAACATTGGTCCCACCTAGGCGGTGTGCAATCTTTTCCGCTGGACTATGCACTGGGGAACTGCCTCCGATAGTTGGTTGCGAGTGACAAATAAAGCACTGGTCAGCATTAAAGACGGGGCTCATCCCTGCTGAGTTAACCAGTGATAGCGGCGAGAATGGGTTGTTCGGATCGGGATCAACCGGCGGAACGTTAGGTGGTTGCTGTGCACACGTATCGCAAGAGCCTTCCAGTTCGGAGACACGCAAGAGACTCTCATTGAATAAGGCAGTCTCATTTTCATTCAATCCCGGAACCGGACTTGGAACGGGAGATTCAGGATTAGGCCGCGGGCCGGGATCCCTTGCCTTGAAGCGGGCGTTGTTTTGCGCCAGCAAGGTGGTAGCCACGATTCCGGTGAGCAAAATAAATCCAAAAGCTAAGAACCTTATTTCCCCAAAAGGCTTTTTCCACCATGACACAGGGCACTCGTTTTCGGGCGTGACGTCGGCGGCAAAATGTGGTGTTGTAGTCATAGGATCTCTCCACTCCAGAATCTTGCTTGAATAGTCCAGTCGTCTCATAAGCGACTGGAATGAAGGGCCAGGACCTTGCGGGCGTCATCTCGGCTCTTCTAATAAGAACTGCGGAAAAACATTGAGAAAAGGTCCACAAATCTTTCTGGCGAGGAAAGGTTTCTGCTGTGAGTCACCCGGCGGCAGGCATTCAGTTGTAGAGAAGGGGTTCTAATTAGGTTATTGCAGATTGTCTACTCTACCTGACTTCTGGCCGCCGCCCAACTAACCAGATTATTTGTTTAGGGCGGCCGTGGTGGCGCGCTGCCTAGCGTCTAGAACGAGCTGCTCAAACCGTGGATCGCCATGGAGCGATTTTAGATCTTGATCGGAGAACATGTGCTCAGAGTCAGAGTAGCCAAGGCTGACAGCCTGACGAAGATGATCGATGGCCTCATCAAGTTGCGCCGCGACAGCCGCGGCGCATGCGTAGTCGTACCACGCTTCTGCCAGGCTGTCCTTACCCTGCGTCCGACCGATGGCCTCTAGCCTACTCGCGTAGAGTTGATGGGCTTCAGTGTTCTTGTGTTGAAGAAAGAGGGTAGCCGCGAGTTCTCCCATCGTTCTCAGAGTCTCGGGATGATCTGACCCAATCGTTTTACTTCGGACGGCGAGAGTCTCGCGCTGCAGCTTTTCGGCATCGTCTATGCGTCCTTCTCGACGCAGCGTGTTTCCGAGGCTATGCATTGTGGTGAGAGTTTCCGGGTGTTCCGCGCCCAAGACCCGTCGTTGTGCCTCAAGTGTCTCCAGATAGAGTTTTTCCGCTTCTGCGTATCGTGTGCCCGAGTCGAGAGTATTCGCAAGATTGAGCTTCACGGCGAGAGTGTCAGGATGGTCCGTACCGAGCACTCGTGTTCGAGTGGCGAGAATCTCGCGCTGCAGTTTCTCTGCATCAGGCAAGTGGGACTCTTCTTGCAACACGGCTGCCAGGTTGGATGCAGTCGTCAGGGTTTGGTAATAGTCTGGACCGAGGGTGCGAGTCTGAATCTCCAGCGTCTCGCGATACAGCTTCTCGGCTTCACTCTGGCGACCTTCGTCATCGAGTATGTTTGCCAGCAGATTCATGGAGAGCAGGGTTTCGGGGGCCTCTGGGCCGAGGTAACGGCGTTCGGCCGCAAGCGTCGCTGTGAGTGTATTTTCTGCATCTTTGTATCTGCCTTCACTTTCTAAGGCAAATGACAAGTAGCGAGACGAGCTCAGAGTAGCGCTATTACTTGGGCCGAAGATGCGACGCTGGCCGTCCACCGCTTGGCGCAGCATGGATTCCGCCTCTTTGAACATTCCTCGCTTGATTAGGAGAAAAGAAAGCCGGGACATTGAGCTTAAGATCGCCGGGTTTCTGGTTCCCCCGACGCGGGGCGCAAGCGTCAGGGCGCGCTCGAATGTATCTTGTGCCTTTAGATAGAGGCCGAGATTCACATAAACGTGTCCCATAGCGTCCAAGAGGCGCACTTGGAGTTCCGGATCGTTGGCAAGACCCGTGTTGATCTCCTGCGAAGATTTGTCCAGAATCTCCCGCGCGGTGATGCTGTTCCCTCGGGCTTCGCTCGGGTCCGACACCTTGAACATGTTGGTCATGAAGTCGGTGATACGATCCGCCCGGTCGCGCTCGCGGGTGATGCGACGCAGTTCGACGGCCTGGGTTGCGGCGAACGCTACCAGCAAGGCCAGGATACCTGAAACCACGGCAACGCCCACCGCATGTCGCAGCACGTATTTACGTAAGCGATATCGCAGATTGGCTGCGCGAGCAGTCACTGGCCGGTTGGATAAGTAGTTTTCGATGTCGGTGACGAGTGCTGATGGCGTGGCGTATCTGTGCTCGCGATCCTTGTCCAGCGCCTTCATCACGATCCAATCCAGATCGCCTCGTAACAGTGCCACCAGTTGTTTCCGCTCCGTATTTCGAGCCTGCGCTTTGCTCGTCGAGTTGTCGCGATTGACACTTACCTTCGTGCTCGGACGCGGCGGATCTTCTTCGCGCAACTGACGCAAGACCACTTCCGGTCGTTTCTTCTTCCATTCTGTTGCGTCAATGGGCAGGTATCCCGTCAGCAGTTCGTAGAGAATCGCCCCCAGTGAGTACACGTCTGTGCGGGTGTCGATGTCGTGTACGTCAGGATCGGACTGCTCCGGGCTCATGTAACCAGGCGTCCCCAGAAATGCTCCCGTCTGGGTAAAAAGCGTCTCTCCCGGTGCCATCGGCACCGCGGTTTTGGCCAAGCCGAAGTCAATGATCCGCGGCATCGGCTTGCCATCCACTTCCACCACCAGAATGTTGGAAGGTTTCAGATCGCGATGAATGATCGCCTTCTGGTGGGCGTGCTGCACTCCTTCGCAAACCCGGTTAAACAGCTGCAACCGCTCGCGAATCCCCAGCTTCTTCGAATCGCAATAGTCGATGACGGGCAGGCCATCGACGTATTCCATCACCAAGAAGGGCTGACCGGTGGCCGTGGTGCCGGCGTCGAATACCTTGGCAATCGCCGGGTGTGCCATGATCGCCAGAGATTGGCGCTCCGCTTCAAATCGCTGGACAGTCGAGGCGTCGTACATGCCCGCTTTGATGAGCTTCAGTGCCACCTGTCGTCGGACCGGTTCGGTTTGTTGCGCCAGCCACACCTGGCCCATCCCCCCGATACCAAGCTCCTTCAGCAAGCAATATGGACCGATGATTTTGGGCCCTGCTTCCTGTTCTGCGCTTTCGATTGGCCAGGGATTTCTTGACAGGTCATCCGAATCGCGATATGCGGAGAGCAGCGACTCGATTTCGGCGCGCAATGCCAAATCTTGAGAACACACTTCGTCCAGATAGGCGGGCCGCTCGGAGGGCAGCCGCTCCAAAGCTGAAGCGACAATTTCCTTAACCCTTTGCCATTGCTGGAGCTTTTCCATGGTCGCCTCGCTTCATCTGCCTCGTTAACCATGCCTTCGCAACATTCCACTCGCGCTTCACCGTCGAGCGAGAGATGCCAAGTACCTCTCCAATTTCCTCAATCGACAAACCTCCGAAGTACCGCATTTCGACAATCCGGCCCTGCTGCTCGTCGAATTGAGAAAGCTGGTTGAGGGCGTCATCAAGCGCCGCCAAATCTGCGCTCCGCTCACGCGGCAAGGCTAATGCCGCCGTGAATTCGACTTTAAGTTCGGCACCTCGCTTGGCCGCCGCCCGACTCCGCGCGTAGTCAACCAAGATCTGCCGCATCTGCCGCGATGCCACCGCGAGAAAGTGAGCGCGGTTCTCAGCGCCGAAGGCCTTTTGGCCTAAAAGCTTTAGATAGGCTTCATGAACCAGGGCCGCGCTCTGCAGTGTATGTCCCGGACGTTCCTGTCGGAGATGGTAATGTGCGATGTCGCGCAATTCCTTATAGAGGATGGGAATCAGTCGATCGAGAGCTTGCTGGTCGCCGGCTCTCCAGCGCAAGAGAAGTTCGCTTACCGGTTGCGAAGATGATCCAGACACACCCACGGGGATAACACAGCGGGGAATGACCGATAAGATAGCCCCGCTCTTGTTGCAAGTCAATGACAACCTGCCACAGCTGTCCGCACACAGATTGCTTCCCAACTGAACATTTCTGGACCTTTTTGCGGAGCTTTTCCGCAGTTGTTAGTAAAGGGGCCAAACAGAAGGGCATGGTCGCAGGGATATAGTCTCCCTAAACCAAAAGCAAGGGTCCCAAGCGCCGCTATTCGGGTCGAAGATCGCAACACACTGCATGCATTTCTGAGACTCGATGGTAACCGCGAGGTCATATATGACAGTCAACGAGGCGATCGCGCCGGCGACGGCGCAAACTCATTCCTTCAACCTCATTCGCGTGCTCTCCCTCCCCTGGCTGGATCGCAGCATTGCGACCATAGCCTGCATACCGCTGGTGTATCTCGCCTATTACCGCTATGAGCACTGGCATCATGGCTTTCCGCTCATCGCATCGGGGCTCAACACTCTGATTCTTGTCGCGACCATGATCATCCGGAGGCCGCCAAAAAGGGTCACGCCCAATCCATGGTATTGGCTGTTAGCCTTTGTGGCGAGCTACTGGCAGATCCTGGTACTCGGACTATTGCAGCAAGGCCGTCCACTGGTGTCCAACTGGATCACCGATGTCATCGCCGTCTTGAGCCTCGTCATAGTCATCTGGGCACGGTTCAGCCTGGGACGCAATATCGGTTTTGTGCCTGCGCGACGTGAATTGGTGCACAGCGGCGCTTACGCGTACATGCGCCATCCGGTTTACACGGGCGGCTTCTTTGCAGCGCTGGCCTTTCTATTGCGAGCCTACAGCCCGCAGAATGCGCTCTTGCTGGGCCTCGGTGCGTTTTGGTTCATTCCGGTGAAGAGTCTGGTTGAAGAGGACTTCCTCCGCGCGGATCCGCAGTATGCAAACTACATGCGCCGAGTACGGGCTCGCTGGATTCCATTTGTAGTCTGAGGACAGTGCACGTGTCACGACAAGCTCAATCCGACATGAACGGGATCGCTGCTAAAAGCACCGATGGTCCATTGCCGTTCGACGCCAGTATTCCGGAAAGCCGAACGCTCCGAACGCTGCAGATCCGGCTGCTGCCTTTTCTTTTCCTTCTTAAGTGATCGCCTTCATCGGTCGGATCAACATCGGGGCTTCCAATATCTTCGTTCGCTGGAGGATGGGGGCAGGCTGGGCAGAAGAGTGAGCAAGCAGCTGTTTCGCCGACACTTCTGTCCGCTCACCGACCGTGAATAACGGATCCCGCTTTAAGGGGAGGGTATCGTCTCCCTTACAGCCGAGGGGCTGAGCCCTTCCCATAACCTACCGCGACTGGAGGCTCGCACACGCTAGTGCCCGCTGCGGTCAGCGTCGTATGACGGTCAACCCAGAAGCTAAGTTTTAGCCAGATCGGACGACTCACTCCTGCTTGCTCTGCACGGTCGCGACAATGTCCCAGCTTGTCCAACAGCAAGGTCCCAGGAGTCGATACTCTGGTCTGCCGACTAACTATATGCCCGGCTCGTGAATTCACACCTTCCACGCCGCAGGTGTGGTGGAATAGTTAGTTACGTTTACGAATACCTTGACTCGTCCACCAAAATGCGAGACGCTCCTGAGCTAACGCTGCTTCCTCCCTTGTTACCGGAGTAGTGTGTGCCCTCGACACTGTCCTCACTCATAGCGGCGTCCGAAAAAGGGGATAGATCCGCAACCGAAGCACTGTTTAGCGCTCTCTATTCGGAACTGCATCGATTGGCCAAACGAGAGCTGGCCCGGCACGGCGCAGCCGTAACTCTGAGCGTGACCACGCTTTTGCACGAAGCTTATCTTGACATGGCCGAGCGCAATGGGCCTTCTTTCCCGGACGAGGCGCGCTTCATGGGATATGCGGCACGAGTTATGCGCGGCCTGATCGTCGATCATGCACGAAACCGTCAAGCCCAGAAGCGGGGTGGCATGTTCGAAATCACTTCACTCGGTCCCGAGGCGGCCGAGAATGCAGTTGACGTTCGCGAGCTAAGCCAAATTAGCGAGGCGCTCGACAACCTTGCCGCAGTGGAACCATCCCTGGCCGAGGTTGTCGATCTGAAGTTCTTCTGCGGGTTCTCCTTCGGCGAGATTGCGGCCATGCGCAACGTATCCGAGCGCACCGTGCAGCGAATGTGGGAGAAAGCGCGCATTTTCCTGCATAGACACCTTCTCAACTCAGCATCGGTATGAGGCAGTGATGGCAACTCTAGACTCGAAGCAATGGCGGATCCTCAGCCCTTACCTGGATCACGCTCTGTCACTTTCGGAAGAAGAGCGCACTCGGTGGTTGTTGTCGCTGGCTGAGAGCAATCCTGGGCTTGCCGCACAGCTTCGAGGGTTACTGGACGAGCATCGTGCAGCGGAGCGGGAACGCTTCCTGAATACACTCCCAGCATCTCTAAGCCCGGCTCCCAATCTCGCGGGTCAGACAATCGGCTCCTACCGGCTCATTTCGCCCCTCGGACAGGGTGGGATGGGATCGGTATGGCTCGTTCAGAGAAATGATGGAAGATTCGAGCGCCGTTGCGCCCTCAAATTTCTCAATGCCGCTCTCGTTGGTCGGAGCGGTGAGGAACGCTTCAAAAGGGAGGGAACGATCCTGGGAAAGCTCTCACATCCCAACATCGCGCAACTGGTTGATGCCGGGATTTCGCCCTCTGGCCAACCGTATCTTGTCCTTGAATATGTCGAGGGAGAGCACATCGACCTATATTGCGACCAACGCGAACTCGATGTAGAAGCGCGCATCGGTCTTTTCCTCGAGGTGTTACTCGCCGTTTCACATGCGCACGCCAATCTGATTGTGCACCGCGATCTAAAATCTTCGAACGTAATCGTCCGGGAAGATGGCCGGGTCAAGCTGCTGGATTTCGGTATAGCCAAGTTGCTTGCGGATCAGACAGGACCGGCCGAAGCGACAGTTCTGACGCTTGAAGGCGGTCGAGCGCTGACTCCTCTATTCGCGGCGCCGGAGCAACTGACGGGCACAACTATTACAACGGCCACAGACGTTTATGCGTTAGGTGTGCTTCTTTGCGTGCTCTTGACCGGGCAACACCCTTCTGGATCGCTGCCACAGTCGCCAGTGGAACTGGTCAAAGCCATTGTTGAAACAGAATCACTGCACCTCTCGAACCTGGTGATGTCGGCAGAATCTCAGGCCACGGCCCAAAAGCGCGGCACCACACCCGAGAAGCTGCGCCGGCTCTTGCGTGGAGATCTGGATACGATTGTCAGCAAAGCGCTGAAGAAGAATCCGCAGGAGCGATACAGTTCGGTCACCGCGTTTGCAGACGATCTCCGCCGCTTTCTCCGCCACGAAACCATCAGTGCACGCCCCGACACGATTGCCTACCGCACCTCGAAGTTCGTGCGCCGGAATTGGGGCGCAGTTGCGCTCACCACCTTGGCCGTGCTCGCTACGTTGGCTGGTCTGGTTGGAACCATGACTCAGGCGCGGACGGCGCGGAGGGAGCGCGATTTCGCTTTTCGCCAACTTGATCGCGCCGCCTCGATTAATGATTTCAACGAATTTATCCTCTCGGATATTTCAGCATCAGGCAAGCCCTTTACAACGAAGGAACTCCTCGATCGCGCAGAGCATACGCTCGAGCGGCAGGAAGGCGCGAGTGCTAATCGTGTGGAGTTAATGGCCAGTCTCGGAACACAATACACTGCCTTGGAGGAGACGGAGGAAGGCCGCCGCGTTCTGGAGCAAGCTTACAAGCTGTCACGTGGCGTTGCTGAACCGGCGGTGCGAGCAAAAGCCTCCTGTTATCTCGCGGCGACTGTCGTTCGGCTTGGTGAACCTGAGCGTGCGGAGTCGCTTTTCCAGGAAGGTTTGCGTGAGCTCCCGGAAGAGCCGCAATTTGCATTGGCCCGCGTGGAGTGTCTGCGCGAAGGCAGTCTGGTTGCGCAAGCTAGGGGTGATGGCCAACAGGGAATTGCCCGCATGGAGACGGCGCAGCGGCTACTTCAAAACTCTCCTTTCAACTCAGATTGGATGGAAGTTCAGGTTCTGATGGAGCTGGGTGAGGCCTATCGGATGTCGGGCCAAAATTACAAAGCCAGCTCTGTATTCGAAAAAGTGAATGCGTCTTTATCCTCCATGGGTCGCGATGAAACAGGTTTCGCCGGAGTGCTTTATAACAATTGGGCGCTCGCGCTCGAGAGACTTGGCAGACCACTCGAAGCCGAACAGTTATTTCGCCGGGCGATGAACCTGCAAGGCGAAGGCCCCGTAATGCTCAATAACTATGCCCTGATCTTGCGGACACTTGGCCGTCTGAATGAGGCTGCCGACTATTCGGAACGGGCTTATCAGCAAGCACAGCAGACTGGCGATAAATACGCGCTTTATCGATCCATCGGATTGCGCGCGGTGATCTATCTCGATCGGGGTGATTTCACACGCGCCTCGGCCATGCTGTCTGATATGGAACCGGCGTTGCGGCAGCAGTTCCCACCTGATCACATGGCATTTGGCCAATTGGCGTCTGCACAAGCCGTATTGGCATGCGGCCGGGGAGATTTGAACCAAGCCTTGTTGCTTGCGGATCAAGGAGTAGCGATCCTGGAACACTGGATCCGATCCAAAGGCCAAGGCTCCGATATGCTTCCGACTTTGTTGCTCCGCAAAGCAACAGTGGAGCTTGCGGCCAAAAAGCCCGTTGAGGCCGAAGTTGACGCGGCTCGCGCTCTGGCCCAACTTCAAACTGCCGTTCAGCCTAGGGCCTTTTCCAGCTATATCGGCACCGCGTATTTGAAACTCGCCATCGCCCTACAGGCTGAGGGAAAGAACGACGAGGCACGTTCCGCCTTTCGCTCCGCCGCGGAACATTTAGGCAAGACGCTGGGTCCCGATCACCCCGACACCCGCAGTGCCCTGCAAATGCTGGCCCAGGTTACTCCCTCCCAATGAGCCACTCGCACCGCGCAACTTCCCTGTCGTGTTTTGTCTACCGTTTCCGATACTAAGAATAGAGAAAGTGTTCTGACCTTCGCGTACACGCGAGAAAAGCTTCTTCCCCCCAAAGGAGTGCCAGTATGAGTCGCCTTAGAGAGTTCATGGTCAATGTGTGCCTTGCCGCGCTGCCACTGCTGGCGACGACGGCACAGGCCCAGATGATCGATAACAACCAGGCAACGAGCGCGTCACGGGCGGGAATCAATAAGTCGCTGGTAGATGAGATTGGACCCGGACGCGGTGATGTAAACACCTCGGGATCGTCGATGTGCATGATCAGCCATGACCCTTTCCGTGCCATCCGAAGAGGGCGCCAGCTCTTTCAGCGCAAGTTCACGCACGTGGAAGGGCAAGGACCGAACGAAGGTGATGGGATCGGCGACATCAATACGAACCTCGCATTAGGCGCGGGCCTCGCGGATAGCTGCGCCTTGTGTCATGGGCGTCCCCGCGGGTCGGCTGGCGTAGGCGGCAATGTCGTAACCCGACCGGACAGCCGTGATGCTCCCCATCTCTTTGGCCTTGGTCTACGTGAGATGCTGGCCGACGAAATCACCACCGATCTGCGAAATATACGCACACGCGCGATCATGCAGGCGCAGCAAGCTCACCATCCCGTAACCCTCAGGCTTGCAAGCAAAGGGATCAACTATGGCAGCATCACCGGGCGGCCAGATGCTTCGGTGGACACTTCGAGGATTACAGGAGTTGACCCGGACCTACGGATCAAGCCGTTCTTCGCAGAGGGCAGCGAATTTTCCATCCGGCGTTTCATCGTAGGGGCGTTGCACAATGAAATGGGGCTGGAGGCGTCCGCAGACCCTGACATTCTGGCTGCCAGCTCTGGCGCTCGTGTTGTGACTCCTTCCGGAATGGTACTGGACGGGTCCCAGGATAATATCAGCCCGCCACCTGCCCCGGATGCAGAGAACGGAAATGAGATCGATCCCGCCATCGTGGACCATCTGGAGTTTTATTTGCTCAACTACTTCAAACCAGCACATGGTCAGCAAAACACGGCAACGGTGTGGGGACGCTTTGTGTTTAACAAGGTCGGCTGTAGTTCCTGTCATGTCGCAAATTTAACGATCAACCATGATCGGCGTGTTGCAGACGTGGAAACCGCTTATGATCCCACCAACGGAGTCTTCAATAGCCTGTTTGCATTGGCGACACCTCTGTATATCACTCAGGACAGCGCCAGCGGACAACTAAAGTTGCCAGCGGGAGAGGGCTTCGTCGTCAAGGACATCTTCACCGACTTCAAACGACACGACGTGGGTCCCAAGTTCTATGAGCGAAACTGGGACGGCACGCTCCAGAAAACGTTTGTGACGCGTTCGTTATGGGGCGTGGGTTCGACCGCGCCTTACGGCCACGACGGCCGCAGCATGACCCTAGACGATGTCATTCTGCGTCACGGTGGAGAATCGCAGAAGTCGCGTGATGCCTATGCGTCCCTGCCAAAATGGCAGTCTGCTGCCCTGCAGGCCTTCCTGAACTCGCTGGTGTTATTTCCCCCGGACGACACAGCATCCAATCTCGATCCTGCCGACCCAGCTAAGGACAACTTTCCACAGTTCGGTCATGGCAGCATCAAGTTGAGCGTCCTATTCAACGATCCGGCAGATCCGGAGTAACAGAGTTCGCACACACAGATAGACATTTGCGAATTCGGGAGTTTTCGGGGATCACGAGCTAACCGTAGAGTGACTGAGGTGAGCAGAAGATCGTTCGCGGTTCAGGAGGACCGCCGAACGTCGCGCGACGGCCAACCCTTGTAGATGAAGGCGGTCGGCAAGGTGGTTCACGCCGGGGCGCGGTCATTCATCGCGGAGTCGATGGTCGTGGACGGCGAGGGCAGGGAGATCGCGCGAGCCGAGTCGCGCCTAGAGCAATTTCGCTCTCTCGGGGAAAAAGAAGAGAAAAATCTGATCGAAGTGTTCAATCAGAGGCATACCCATCATTGACGAGAAGAGGCAACGAAACGGGTTTGGGAACGAGGGAGGGCGGAGCAAGCTGGGACCCCACAGAAGGAGCCTGAGCAGGTCATATATGCTAGCGACATGGTGCGCTAGTTTGCGGCCTGTTGGCGCTTCCGCCTGATGGCGCCGGCCAAGCCGACCAGGCCGGTCCCCAACAGCGCCAGCGTTCCCGGTTCGGGCACCGTTGTCAGTGTCGTGGTGCCGTTCAAATCGCGGAAGCATGCCTCCCCTTGCGAGAAACTGATCTGGAACAGCTGATCGGTCGATCCATGAAACTGAATCCCCTCTAGGTTCGCCGAGAATGTGCCGAGAAGTTCAAACAGATCCCCGCCCAGGTGGGTCCAGGTGCCCGTGAAGTTGCTGGAAAAGATGGCAGCCGGAAAACCAGTCAATTGAATCGCCAAAGCCCCAGCGGAAAATGTACCTCCATCCTCGAAGCTGCCCGTCAGAGATCCAGTACTGAATACGAGAGTTCCGATTGACCCGAACATCACTGGCGCCCCGTTGAAATGCAGGCCATTGACGGTGGATAGGGCGGTAACTCCTCCGAACCCGGAAGCAGCCATCACACCTTGGTTGTCAAAACCGATGGTGTCAGCAAAGGCAGACGTCGCGTTCATTGCGAGGAACAACGCACACACGACAACTACAGACTTCATTGAGGAGCTCCTGCGTTCGAATTGCACCTTTAGGGGGTGTGCGACCGATTCATCACGGGCGGAATCAACGGACCGACTCGCCGGAGGGAGGAGAAAACGATCTGAAAAACTTTAGGGCAAGCCTGGTTCCAAGAACGGTGGAAAGTCAGTCTCGTACAATCAACAACTTAGAGGAAGGTTTGCGGTAACCTACGGTAACCGTTACCGCAAGAAAATGCAGCTTAAGGATACTTGCAAATAACCTACCGCTTATTGCCTCACGACGGCTGTCCACAGAAGATATCGGTCCGAGGCTCTGCGCCACGTGAGTCTGCCAGAGCTTAAAGTTGCAATCGTCAGCGTCGGCAATAACCACAACGCCGTGAGCAAAGCGGGAGAAGTATACTCACCGATCGATTCATTCCTCGAGTTTCAGGAGAAGAACCGTGATCGTCAGAAAGAGGTTCGTCACAAGTTCAGCCCTGATTCTGGCTACGTTGTCACTCGCATCTGCACAGAAGAGCACGACCGCGGTCGAAACCGGCTACGCAGCCGTAAATGGCCTCAATCTCTATTACGAGATTCGCGGTACCGGCGAGCCCCTGATCCTGTTACACGGCGGAGTCGTAGGCATCACGATGTTTGGCCCGAATCTGGCTGCGCTGGCAGAAAAGAGGAGGGTGATTGCCGTCGAGCTGCAGGGTCACGGTCACACGGCCGACATTGACCGACCTATGGGCTACGAGGCAATGGCGGATGACATCGCCGCGCTGATCAAACACCTGAAGATCGAGAGGACCGACGTGATGGGTTATTCACTCGGTGGCGGCGTTGCCCTGCAAACCGCAATACGGCATCCAGAGCTCGTACGCAAGCTCGTGGTGGTCTCGGCTCCGTTCAGGCGCGACGGATTCTATCCTGAGGTCCTCGCCGCTATGGCGCAGATGGGCCCCGCTGCCGGGGAAGGTATGAAACAGTCTCCGTTGGCCCAGCTCTATCCAAATGTGAATTGGGCTCGCCTGTTCACCAAACTCGGTGACCTACTAAGGAAGGATTACGACTGGTCGAAGGAAGTCGCCTCCATCAAGTCTCCCACCATGATTGTCTTCGCGGATGCCGATGCCATCCGCCCCGCGCATATCATCGAATTCTTCGGCTTGCTCCGTGGCGGTCAGAAGGACGCCGGTTTAGACGGATCCGGCCGGCCAGTAGCGCAACTCGCCATCCTGCCTGGCCTCACGCACTACAACATCAGCTCATCCCCGTCGCTCGCCACGGCCGTCACTCCCTTTCTTGAGGCACCCCTGCCGGCAGCGAAGTAGTTTCAGCGGCCGTCACTAAGGTGGAGACACTGAAAGGCCGGAGCAGGCACGTCCTCAAAGATCAGCTTGGCGTCGGCTTCCAGGACGCTCTTGCGGATCCGATGAACGGAGTACCACACTCCGAGGCTGAGAAAGAGAAAGAGCGTCCCTCGTACCGGTGCTGACAAAGCATCCGACTCGATCTGTGGCGTGATTACCGTAAATGCAAAATACCCGAACACATAGGCCATCACCATGACCACCGCGGAGTGCTGAAAAGGCGGGTACGTGCAGGTGAATGGAAGCTTGCAAAAGGCGGCAATCAACACTTCCGTCAACAGCACAAACCAGAGCACCACCAGCCCACAGTGCAAAAGGGATAGCGTCCACCCCCAGAAATGCCCATAGATCGGGAATGCCACGAAGATGATCCACGGCAAGCTGAGGCAGAGCATAGTACGGCGCGCGAGGCTGACAGATTCCTCCGGGCTAGTTGTGAGCAAAAAGCGAAAAACCCAATTGGCGCGCAGATAGGCAGGAACATCAAACACGAATCGCGTAGCCACTAGCAGACAATAGCCAAAAATCAGTGGAATGGAGAGCACCTCTGCTGACGGACGCGATCCGAGAGCATTCCCGCCCCACAGGGAATACAGCGTTCGCGAAGCCAACACCAGCGCAAGACCCGTCACCCCGCCGATCACAAGTGCGTGCGTCTCATTGCGGAAGAGTGTCCGCAATGAGAAGCGGTATCCGGCCTGCTGAAAGGGAGTATGAAAGATGAGGCGATCCAGCAGATTGAAGATCCACGATGTGTGCACTCCGAGATGACCCGCGGCAGCATCGCCTACCTCGGGAAGCCGCATGAAACATCGGCGATAGCCGAGCGTGTAGGTAATCAACACCACTAGACACACGGATATCAGAGCAACGATGGCTAAGTATGCAAGCTGGGTGAGTGCCGGATTGGCTCTCCCGCGAAGCAGTTGGCAAAGTCCGAGGAACCATGCGGAAGGCAGGAAACGCAAGGGGGAATGAGTCGTGCTAGATAAATCGACGATCATGGACGGCACGACGAAGCTGGTGAAAAGCGTGGCTAGCAGCGACGTGGCAATGACAGTGCGCACATAAAGTGAGATACGGCGGAACACTCGATACGGCAACACCAGCATCAGAATTCCCACAACTGCGAAGACAGCAAGGAAACTGAAAATGCTGCCCAACACTACGATCAGCGTGTGCACCGCGGCGAACTGCAACATGAAACGGAAACTCGGTTGGGATCCTCCAACGGTGGCCGGAAATAGAATCGAGGAGGCTGCGTTCACATCGATCGCACAGAGGCCAGTCAGTAGGCATATCGCCACGGCGTTAGCACAAAAGATCCTTGAGGTGGCGATGGGAAGGGGCACCAGGTTCATGAAATCCCGGTGATCGGGGAAGATGCTGTCCCACCACCAGAGTGCGACACCCCCTGTGACTACCATCGACAGCACGATAAAGAAGTACTCATCGGGCATGGCCGCGGCGAGTGGGTCGAACTTCCCCTGCCCCCGCAGCCACTGCAGGAATGAGCCGTACTTATCAAAGAGAAAGATCGATGCGAAGCCGCCGGGAATGGCCAGCAGTGTCAGTAGAAGCCCCATGCTGATATTCAGTTCTTCTTCCCCGGCGTTACTGCCATGGAAGATCCGGGTGGCACACAAGCGGACTAGCACCGGAAATGGTGTGCAGAGGTAGGCGTCCCGTTTGGCGCGAAGCAAGACTTGCGTTTTGATCATGCCGCTCGTATGGCGTCGACAATCTTGCGTGTCACTTCCCCGGGGTCGACGTCGTCCACAAGATGATGGAAGATGTGTTCCAGAGAGGAATGGCCGATTCGTTGCTGGATCTCAGTCGTCGATCCTGAGGCAATCACCGTACCTCGTCGCAGTATCAGTAAGTGAGAGCAGACTCGTTCCACCACCTCCAGCACATGAGAACAGTAGAAGATCGCCTTGCCCTCACGGCCCAGAGCACTGATCAGGTTCTTGAGAACGAGCGCTGACGAAACGTCAAGCCCGGATAGTGGTTCGTCAAGAATGAGCACCTCGGGGTCATCCAGTAGGGCTGCGATCAGGAGCACACGCTGACGCATGCCTTTCGAATAGGACGCCATGGCGGAATGGCGGCTCGGGTACAGCGAGAGCAGTACCAGCAGGTTGTCAATCCTCTTACCCAGGCGCGGCTGTGGGATTCCGCGCAGAATACCGACCATCTCGAGGTACTCGCGCCCGCTGAGGTACGGATAGAGATTTGGTTCTTCAGGAACATACCCAATGCGCTTGCGATAGCCGGTCAAATCTCTGTGAATGTCCTCACCACGAAACAACACTCGCCCCTGACTGGGTTGGAGAAGACCCGTCAGCATCTTGACAGTTGTACTTTTTCCCGAACCGTTCGGCCCGAGACATCCCAGAATCTGCCCTGCCTTCAGTTCAAAGGAAACGTCTTGCACGGCGGGTATGGATGCATAGCTCTTGCTGAGTTCGATGGCCTGAAGCACCGTACTTCCCTTCTCTCGAACGCAAAGCGCAGCTGAAATCGCTATTTCTCGCGAGTCATTGCGATGTCCAGCGTCCAGGATCGATCACCGGAACGCCCGTGCGCCTTGCCTTTCATTTGGTCTTTTTCGACAGTTAGGTCAAAGTGGTAGGTCAAGGACAGTCCCGTGCTCTCATCGGTGTCGTCGGAGGAGAAGGTCAAGTGGTCGCCGTCCAGCTTTGCGTCGTAGATGTGCCCTGGGTTTTGCTTATCTACTGGTCCGGCCGTGCCTGAAATTCGGTCCCCTTCCTGCTGAAGCATGAAGCGAACCTTTCCCGTGCCACCCTCCTGTCCCCGCACCTCTCCGGTCCAAGCGCCGGTCAAATTCGTTCCACCCTTGGACGCCAACAAGCAAGTCGAGGCCAAGACAATCCAGATGGCAAATTTCGTGGTTTTCATTCGCCCCCCCTATGTAGATGTCTACCCTATCACACGATTCTCGATTCTGCAGTAGAATTCTACATAGGTCATGGATCATCCCATCAAGCTCTCGCATACGTCTGCCCTCATTCTGCAGACCATCAGTCAGGGTTACAGTTACGGCTTCGACATCATGGATGTCACCGGACTGCCGAGCGGAACGGTTTATCCTGCGCTGCGGCGCCTGGAACGAGATCGATTGATCCAATCAACCTGGGAGAACGAGGCCCTCGCGCAAGAACGTCCGCCAAGGAAGTACTATCGGCTCACGCGCTCGGGCAATCAGGCACTGCTCAGCGCAGTGAAGCGCTATCCACTTCTAGAACGACTCCGCCTCGAAGCGAAACCGAAAGGACGCTAAGTGACAAGCCGCTTCGACACTCTCGAGCAATGCCGCATGATCTTGCTGGTGGCCAGCTGGATCGTGCCACGACGGGCACGCGCCGAGTGGCTTCGAGAATGGGAGGCGGAACTTGCCAGTGCATGGCAAGTCTCTCGGTCTGACCGATCAACATTCTC
>Ga0075424_100001734_pt1 | contig 19356 bp, 13 predicted proteins | sample SoiMethybrSBSTD3_FD_75301 | JGI IMG/M metagenome (GOLD analysis project Ga0075424, IMG submission 75301) | Bulk soil microbial communities from a Populus tree surrounding site in Tennessee, USA - Soil MetaG P. TD hybrid SBSTD3 | ecosystem: Environmental > Terrestrial > Soil > Tree plantation... | reverse complement strand
TAGAGCCTAACGTAGTCTTCCGCCATGCGGGAAGCCAAAAATCGCTTGTCGAATTCGCGGCGACAGGCAGGGCGGCTAAGCGAGGCAACTTTCGGGACGGCTTCAACGGCTTCGTCAACGCTGTTCACGACAAAGCCGCTGACGCCGTCGCGCAACACCTCGCTTACGGAACCGCAATCAAAAGCAATGGTTGGCGTGCCAAGAGACATTGCCTCGATCATGCACAAGCCAAAAGGTTCAGGCCAATCAATCGGGAACACCTGCGCATAGGCGTCACCGAGAAAATCGGATTTCTGTTCCTCGCTGATTTCGCCGATGTACTCAACCAGCGGGTGATTCAACAGAGGCTGAATTTCCTTTTCGTAATATTCGCGGTCGCTGGGATCGACCTTCGCCGCGATTTTTAGCGGCATGCCGGACTTCACGGCGATCTCTATGGCACGATCCACTCGCTTTTCGCGGGCGATGCGGCCGATGAATGCAAGGTAGTTCCCTTTTCCCGAGCCGAGCGGCTTCGCGGGGTCAGGTAAGCCATGATAGACGTTCCCAATCCAGTTAACGCGCGGCAGGGGTTTGCGCTGGCTCATGGAAATCGAAACCAAGGGCGCGTCCGGGAATGCCCGATGCAGTGGAGCAAGCTCCGGAATATTCAGGCGGCCGTGCAGCGTGGTGAGGTGTGGCACGGCGCACCTTTTCGAAAATGGGAAATGCAGGTAGTCCACGTGAAAGTGGAGGATGTCGAATTCATGCGCTCGTTCAATGACATTCTCGAGCATTAGATAGTGGCAGGCGAGCTGGTCCACGCAACTGGAGTCCAGGCGTAGCGCGCGGCGGCGGGACGCGATCAAGCGAGCCGACGTTTGCGAGTCTCCGCTGGCAAACAGTGTGACTTCGTGGCCCATAGCGACGAGTTCCTCGGTCAGATAGGAGACGACTCGTTCTGTTCCTCCGTAAAGCTGCGGTGGCACACTTTCATATAGCGGGGCAATTTGGGCGATTCTCATTGGTCTTTCCAGTACTAAAAGCACTATAACGGTAGCGTGCGGCGTAGAACTTTAATATCAGGCGAAGTACCGAGTTTGGCGAGCGGTATTTTCGTATGGAGAGATTTCTCATGCGTGAATCTCGTCGCGAGCCGCCGTTGCCCCACTAGAGTGAAGGCCATACTGGCCCAAAATCGGCGCGCGTGTAATCACAGCCGTCAACCCCGCAGCGCCAGACCAGGCGATCACCTGGATTTTCCGAGATGGCACGATACAGCCATGCATCGTGGCGCGGGCACTGCAGCAGGTTGACTCCGGGTTCCTCGACAGCCTGCGGCAAGTCCGGCATTCGAATGACGGAGAAATATCCGTCGAGCGGAGTGTACCGAACGGTGCAACCCTGGTAATCGCATCGATAGCACGGCGTGACGGAGTCGCTCTCTGTTTCCTGAAACAAACCCTTTGCTACGTAATGCATCGCGCGACTATCGCGCGGGCACAAAGGTTCGATAGATTCGCTGAGCCTTTGAAGTGCAACTTTCTGCGTCATGCTCTCTGTCCTCGACAAATCACTTCTTTCCCACGCTAGACCCGCGGTGCGCAGTGCGGCCATACGGTTGGTGGCGTAGAGATTCGGCCGCCAAATACAGTCAAGCTCGTATGGACTGTGCGTGAGGCCAGTGTTCCACTCAATGAATATCCATAGACGGTGCGAACTTTGGCTGCAGACATCATCACTATGCCGTCGTTGCGAATTCTGATCGTAGACGACCACGAGGTCATCCGTCGTGGCCTGCGTTCGTTGTTATCTTCGCGCCCGGAATGGGAGATATGCGGCGAGGCCGCAGACGGTCAGGCAGCCATTGAAAAGGTATCGAGTCTGCGGCCAGACCTGGTGCTGATGGATGTAACCATGCCCGTTCTGACCGGCACCGAGGCGGCCCAGGCCATTCGTTCGCGACATCTCGACACCAAAATCATCATCATCAGCCAGAATGATCCCGACGTGACCCGCAAAATGGCCGCGGAGGTTGGGGCGGCCGGATTTGTCACAAAATCGGATTTGTCGAGAGATCTGCTTTCCACGATTGACAGAGTTACGAAAGAGCTGACAACCACGCGGCCCGTGGAGAGCGCTGAGTCTGGCGATGAAAAGCCACGCTGGCTGCGGGGCGGCGGAGAAATGGGAGCGCTGATGCGCTCCAGAGATTGGAGCAACACGCTTCTTGGAGCTATCGAAAATTGGCCGCCGAGTCTGCAGGTCGCCGCAGGGATTTGTGTCAGTTCGAAGTTCGACCTAATTGTGTGGTGGGGACCGGAACTTGTGGTGCTCTACAACGACTCCTACCGGCGGACTTTGGGAAGCAAACATCCGGCCGCCCTTGGCCGACCGGGACGGGAAGTCTATCGAGAAGTTTGGGATATTGCCGGGCCCATGCTTGAACACGTGCTGGCCACCGGTGAAGCAACATGGTCGGACGACCTGATGTTGCTGCTCGAACGCAACGGCTACCCCGAAGAGACCTACCACACTTTCTCCTACACTCCAGTCCGCGACGCAGACGGGAAAGTCGTCGGCGTGATCACTCCTGTCGCGGAAACTACAAACGAAGTAATCAGCCGGCGGCGATTATTCACATTGCGCGAACTCGCCTCGCGCAGCATTGACGCCAAGAACGAAACGGAAGCCTGGGAATTCGCGGCAAAGGCGCTCGGCGCCAACCCGTATGACATTCCTTTCGCTCTGCTGTACCGGTTCGATCAGGAAGTCGCTTCCGCGGAGGCCATCGCATCGGTGGGAATCGCGCAGGGGAATTCATTCCTATTGGATTTTGTGGATTTGAAAAGCGAAGCTCGAATCGCCCAACTCATTCGTCAGGTTGTAGGGCAAAGCGATGCAGTTGAATTCGGAGACCTGGACAAGCTCGGCATACATTTGCCTGGCGGCTTCTGGTGCGAGAATCCGACGGAGTTGATCTTGTTGCCGATTTCGCAGACGGGCCAGGGAACCGGATTGGGCGTATTGGTTGCCGGCGTGAACCGGCACAAGAAACTAGATGAGGACTATCGGGGATTTCTAGGTCTGGTCGCCGGTCAAATCGCGAAGAGCGTGGCAGATGCCCGCATCGTGGACCAGGAACGTCGCCGCGCCGAATCACTCGCGGCGTTGGATCGCGCCAAAACCGCGTTCTTCAGCAATATCAGCCATGAACTACGAACCCCGCTTACGTTGATCCTTGGCCCGGTTGAGGAACTACTCGAACGCGCCGCAGATCCAGCGACCGTCCGTCTAGGTGAGATTGAGCTAGTGCATCGAAATGCCACTCGCCTGCTGAAGCTGGTCAATACGCTTCTGGAATTTTCGCGGATCGAGGCCGGAAGAGTTCAGGCCGTGTACGAGCCAGTAAAGCTTGGGGAAGCAACGGCCGAAATCGCAAGCGTCTTTCGTTCCGCGATTGAAAAGGCTGGCCTCGAATTCGACGTTCGCTGCGAGGAGCCAGGCACGATAATGTATGTGGACAAACAGATGTGGGAGCGGATTGTGCTGAATCTGCTCTCCAACGCTCTAAAGTTCACACATTCAGGAAAAATATCCGTCCGGCTACAGGAAGCGAATGGCGGAGCAGAATTCCGCGTGCAAGACACCGGCGTAGGAATACCCTCCTGCGAAATGCCTCACTTGTTCGAGCGCTTCCATCGCATTGAAGGCACGCAGGGACGCACAAACGAAGGCACCGGCATTGGCCTCGCCTTGGTGCAGGAACTGGTGAAACTGCACGGCGGGACAATTCACGCGCAAAGCGTGGAAGGCCGCGGCAGCGAGTTTGTCGTTATGCTTCCATCCGGTTCATCGCAGCTGCCGCAGGATCGAATTGCGGCAATTCCGAATGTCGCCGGAGTTCCGCTGAATCGTCAGCCGTACGTCGATGAGGCGCTCGGATGGGTCGCGGAGGATCTGGCTCCATCGTCCGCATCTCCGAGCCGTCCCTTTGCGGATCCGCCGACGGCGCCGGCTGCGCTCGCCAAACAGAGGATTCTCCTCGTAGAAGACAATGCGGACATGCGCCAGTACGTGAAGCGTTTGTTGAGCGAAGCGGGATATTCGGTTGAATTGGCAGCCGATGGCGTGGCTGCGATCGAGGCCGTCCAAGCAAGCTCGCCGGACCTCATCCTCAGCGATGTGATGTTGCCCAAACTGGACGGCCTCGGATTGTTGAGCCGTCTGCGCGAGGACCAGTCGCTCAACGACGTCCCCATTATTTTGCTGTCCGCGCGCGCTGGCGAAGATTCTCGTCTCGAAGGTCTGCAAGCTGGCGCCGATGACTACCTTATCAAACCGTATCACGCCCGTGACCTGCTCACGCGCATCAAATTGCACCTAGAATTCAGCCGGCGGCGACGCGGCTCCGATCGCTTTTCCAAGGTTTCTTCGGAATCAACGCGGATAGGCACCTGGGACGCGAACATGCTGACCAACGAAGCGTTTTGGTCGCCGGGCCTCTTCGCGTTGCTTGGGTATGGTACAGGGGAATGCACAGCCGGCCGGGAGGCGTGGGAAGCTCGAGTGCACTCTGAGGACCTGCCAAGTCTTAATGAAAAGTGGCGGAAGGCCATCGCCGACCGCACGGACTACCACTTTGACTATCGCCTCGTTTTGCCTGATGGAAGGACTCGCTGGGTGGAAGCAAAGGGTCGTTTCTATTTTGACGATACGGGCAAACCCTATCGTGACTTGGGGTCTCTAAAGGACATCAGTCCGCAAAGATCCGCGCAAGAGGATGCCAAGGCCACCAGTATCGAGCCGAAGAGATTGGTGCAGGAGGAACGCAAAGCACTAGAAGATCGACTGACGGAGGCCAGCAAGCACGCGGAGTTACTGGACCTGGTAACAGATGGTGTATTCATCTGCGACACCGCACACAAGATCACCTATTGGAACCGGGCGGCTGAGCGCCTATACGGCTGGAGCGCAGAAGAAGCGGTTGGGCGAGACGTCTCTGTCCTACTCCAGACGGAGTATCCAATCCCATTCGTCGAACTTCTCGCGACCTTAGAAGAGCGCGGACGTTGGGAAGGCGAGCTAATCCACACCACTCGCCATGGAATGCGCGCGGTTGTATACAGCCGCTGGATCCATAAGCGCGGAGAACGCGGTGAATTCAAGGGCTGGCTGGAAATCAATTCTGACATCACACAGCAGCGGCAGGCGGAAGAAACGGCGCGTCGCCTTAGTGGACGCATTCTGCAGCTGCAGGACGAAGAGCGCCGAAGAATCGCGCGCGAGCTACACGACAGCGTCGGACAGTATCTGGCCATGTTGAAAATCACGTTGGACCGCGGCGAACGCAGCAAGGTCGGCTCGACCGCTCAGGAAATTTTCAAACAGTGCTCGCAGATCGTGGACCAATGCATTTCTGAAACACGCACAATGTCGCACCTTCTGCATCCTCCGTTGCTGGATGAGAGCGGTTTGTTATCCGCGGTTCGCTGGTATGTCGAGGGGTTTGCAGCCCGCAGTGGAATCGAAGTGCAAATGAACCTTCCGCCGTCGATCCCGCGCCTCCTGAAAGAGATCGAAACCACTCTGTTTAGAATTCTCCAGGAGAGCCTGACCAATGTGCATCGCCATTCGGAAAGCAAAAAGGTGAATGTTGATATCTTCTATGACGCACACACCGTTTCGCTTCGCGTGCGCGATTTTGGAAAAGGCATTCCTCTGGAACGTATTCGGTCCTTCCGCGATCGGGGCACAGGCATGGGCATAGGCCTCGGCGGAATGCGAGAGCGGGTTCGGGAGCTAGGCGGAATCCTGCGCATTGAGCCCTGCGACCCATCGGGCACAGTAATCGTGATTGAGATCCCGCTTATTGAAGGCCAAAAGACTTTTGTCGCACCACTCCACTTGGAAACTCCGCCACAGCGCGCAACCCAACGCAGAAGTATTGCGGCGAGCTGATTTGAATGAGCGGCGTAAGCACTTAGCGCACATCCTAGGAAAATACAGCGTTCACGGTATATCTTTGACGGTATCCAGGGAACAAAGTAGCGAATTTAGAGAACTGTCCGGAGAGCACGGGTGCGCATACTGATTGCTGATGATCACGACGTGGTCCGCGCGGGCCTGCGCCAGCTCTTGCTCGAACGCAAAGGCTGGGAGGTGTGCGGCGAAGCGAGCACCGGCCGGCAAGCGGCAGCCATGGCTGTGGAGCTAAAGCCCGACGTCGTGGTGATGGACATCGCAATGCCCGAACTCAACGGGTTGGAAGCGGCGCGTCAGATACGAAAGAGCCTGCCGAAAACCGAAATCGTTGTTTTGACGCTTCATCTCTCCGACCAACTGGCCTACGAGATCATTAACGCTGGCATCCGCGGCTATGTTCTCAAGTCGGATGCGAACCGCGATTTGGTAAACGCCGTGGAAGCCGTCGGCATGCACCGCCCGTTTTTCACGGCCAAAGTCTCCGAGATGATGATGGAAGGCCTTCGCGGCGAACGGCCGCGCGACGGCCAGAGCGAAGCTCGCGGCCGCCTGACCGGCCGCCAGCGTGAAATTGTTCAGCTACTTGCTGAAGGCAAGACCAGCAAGGAAGTCGCGGTCGCGCTAAATATCAGCGTGAAAACCGCGGAAACCCATCGCGCCAATATCATGCGCAGGCTTGAACTGCACTCCGTCAGTGAACTGGTTCGCTACGCCGTCAAGAACCAAATCATCGAGGTATGACATCCGGATGAAAAGCGCGCATTCGAGACGACGCTACGGCCTGCCACACATTGCCCGGCCATAGAATCCACAGGCACTACGGAGTGAGACCAGGTTTATGAATCGCGTTTTGGTGGTGGACGACCATGCAGTACTTCGTCGGGGAATCCAAAGCATCGTTCGAGCTTGGCCAGGTTGGGAAATCGCAGGCGAGGCCAACTCGGGCGAAGAAGCGGTTCGCCTCAACTCCCAGCTAAAGCCCGACATTATTCTGATGGACATTTCGATGCCAGGCATGGGCGGCCTGGAGGCCACCAAAATCATTTGTCAGCAGCATCATGACGCGAAAATTCTTCTCTTAACCCTGCACGACTCGATCGAGTGGGTCCGCACGGCCTTTCAGGCCGGCGCGCGCGGCTACTTGCTCAAATCGGATACCGAAGCCGAGTTGATGCGAGCCCTGGAAACGGTCGTGGCCAATAAAGTCTATGCCAGCCCGCGCCTGGATTCCGCGCGCGTAAAGTCAATTGTCAGTGACCTTGGATTGAGCGTGTCGGCGGAAATGCTTCCATCGAGTGGCACAACTTAGGGATTTCCTTGGCGAGTTCGTAGCCGTTGCTTCTGGTTCGCACATGAGATCGTTCATTAGGAGTGTTCATGCCCAGCACCGCTCCAGCCGCGGCGTCCACCTTTGAGCAACGGGCTATTTTCAGTAACGACTTCTCTGTGCAAACTATATTCCCCAGCAACATTCTTTCTCTGTTCGAGTTCCAGAAAGCCCGGGCCTTGCTGACGCGCGGCTTGCGCGCTTGAAATTTCTTTTGGGAGACCACGAATGAAACGCGCGGAATCACGAAAAGCGGAAAGGCCGGCGGCGGGCGCCAAAATTCTGTCCAGCGAAGGCACTAACGGCCATCGGCCCACGGAACTATCGGAAGCCGACCTTGGCGCTATCCTCATCGGCCTGCAAACCATGCGCGATGGCGACTTTTCTGTGCGGCTGCCAGGCACGTGGACCGGCGTCGGCGGCAAAATCGCCGATTGCTTCAACGAAATTATCGTGGCCAATCAGCGCATGGCACAGGAGCTGAAACGCGTCGGTCATGTCGTCGGCAAGGAAGGAAAAATCAAGGAGCGTACCCGCTTTTATGATCCGCGGGGTGCCTGGGGCGAAATGGAAGTCTCCGTAAACACACTCGTAGACGATCTTCTCCGGCCCACCACTGAAGTCACGCGCGCTATCGCCGCTGTCGCGCAAGGCAACCTCGCCGAAACCGTTCGGCTGGATGTGGATGGCCGCCCGCTGCAGGGCGAATTCCTTCGCCTCGCCAACATCGTCAACACCATGATTCAGCAGTTGAGCGTTTTCACTTCAGAAGTGACACGCGTTGCCCGCGAAGTCGGCACAGAAGGAAAACTCGGCGGCCAGGCGCAGGTCCCTGGCGTGGCTGGCACGTGGAAGGACCTCACGGATTCCGTCAACGCCATGGCCGGTAACCTGACGGGCCAAGTGCGCAACATCGCCGAAGTCACCACCGCCGTCGCCAGTGGCGACCTCTCCCGAAAGATCACGGCTGATGTCCGCGGCGAAATCCTGCAGCTCAAGGAAGCCATCAACTCCATGGTGGACCAGCTGCGCTCCTTCGCTTCCGAAGTCACCCGCGTTGCTCGCGAAGTCGGCACCGACGGCAAGCTGGGCGGCCAGGCTCTTGTCCCCGGCGTCGCGGGAACGTGGAAGGACCTCACCGACTCCGTCAACGCCATGGCTGGCAACCTAACGGCTCAAGTCCGCAACATCGCGGAAGTTACCACCGCGGTTGCCCGCGGCGACCTCTCCCGGAAAATCACGGTCGACGTGAAGGGCGAAATTCTCGAGCTCAAGAACACTATCAACACCATGGTGGACCAGCTCAACGCCTTCGCCGGCGAAGTTACGCGCGTCGCTCGCGAAGTCGGCACCGAAGGAAAACTCGGTGGTCAGGCGGAAGTGCCCGGCGTCGGAGGGACCTGGAAGGACTTGACCGACAACGTTAACTTCATGGCGTCGAACCTCACCGGTCAGGTCCGCAACATCGCGGAAGTCGCCACCGCCATCGCTAGCGGCGACCTCTCTCGCAAAATAACGGTCGATGTCCGCGGCGAAATTCTGCAGCTCAAAGAAACGCTCAATACCATGGTGGACCAGCTCAACCGCTTCGCTGGTGAAGTTACCCGCGTCGCTCGCGAAGTCGGCTCCGAAGGCCGCCTCGGCGGTCAGGCCAACGTCCCCGGCGTCGCCGGCACGTGGAAGGACTTAACTGACTCCGTAAATTCGATGGCCGGCAACCTCACCGCTCAGGTTCGCAATATCGCCGAAGTCACTACGGCCGTCGCTCGCGGCGACCTCTCCCGCAAAATCACCGTGGACGTGAAAGGCGAAATCCTCGAACTGAAAGACACGATCAATACGATGGTGGACCAGCTGAACGGCTTCGCTGGTGAAGTCACACGCGTCGCGCGCGAAGTCGGCACCGAAGGAAAACTCGGGGGCCAAGCCCGCGTTCCCGGCGTCGCCGGTACCTGGAAAGACCTGACCGACAACGTCAACTTTATGGCGTCGAACCTCACTGGCCAGGTCCGCAACATCGCCGAAGTAGCGACCGCCGTGGCTCGCGGCGACCTCTCCAGAAAAATCACGGTCGACGTGAAGGGCGAAATCCTCGAGCTCAAGAACACTATTAACACCATGGTGGACCAGCTCAACGCCTTCGCCGCCGAAGTTACGCGCGTGGCTCGCGAGGTTGGCACCGAAGGCAAACTGGGCGGTCAGGCGCAAGTGCCCGACGTCGGCGGTACGTGGAAAGACCTGACCGACAACGTCAACTTGATGGCGTCAAACCTCACCGGCCAGGTTCGCAATATCGCCGAAGTCGCCACGGCGATCGCCAGCGGCGACTTGTCCCGCAAGATCACCGTGGACGTTCGCGGCGAAATTCTTCAGCTCAAGGAAACTCTCAACACCATGGTCGAGCAGCTTCGTTCCTTCGCGGGCGAAGTCACCCGCGTCGCGCGCGAGGTCGGCTCCGAAGGCCGCCTCGGCGGTCAAGCCAACGTGCCCGGCGTTGCTGGTACTTGGAAGGACTTGACCGACTCGGTCAACTCCATGGCCGTCAACCTTACTGCGCAGGTCCGCAACATCGCCGAAGTCACCACCGCTGTCGCGAAGGGCGACCTCTCGCGCAAGATCACGGTCGATGTGAAGGGTGAAATCCTCGAACTTAAGAACACCATCAACACCATGGTGGACCAGCTCAACGCCTTCGCCGGTGAAGTTACCCGCGTCGCGCGCGAAGTCGGTACCGAAGGCAAACTCGGCGGTCAGGCGCAGGTGCCCGACGTCGGGGGCACATGGAAGGACCTCACCGATAACGTCAACTTCATGGCGTCGAACCTCACCGGCCAGGTCCGCAACATCGCCGAAGTCGCGACGGCCATCGCCAGCGGCGACCTGTCCAGAAAAATCACCGTGGACGTACGCGGCGAAATCCTCCAGCTCAAAGAAACTCTCAACACGATGGTCGAGCAGCTTCGCTCTTTCGCTGCCGAAGTCACGCGCGTTGCGCGCGAGGTCGGCTCGGAAGGCCGCCTCGGCGGTCAGGCCAACGTGCCGGGTGTCGCTGGCACATGGAAGGACTTGACCGACTCCGTTAACGCGATGGCCGGAAATCTCACGGCACAGGTTCGTAACATCGCGGAAGTCACAACGGCCGTCGCGAAGGGCGACCTCTCCCGTAAGATCACGGTCGACGTGAAGGGCGAAATTCTCGAGCTCAAGAACACCATCAACACCATGGTGGACCAGCTCAACGCCTTCGCTGGTGAAGTCACCCGCGTCGCTCGCGAAGTTGGCACCGAAGGCAAACTCGGCGGTCAAGCGGAAGTACCCGGTGTGGCGGGTACGTGGAAAGACCTCACCGACAACGTCAACGTGATGGCCGCAAACCTCACCGAACAGGTGCGCGGCATCGTGAAAGTCGTTACCGCCGTGGCTACCGGTGACCTAACGCAGAAGCTCACCGTGAACGCGAAGGGCGAAGTCGCGGCTCTCGCCGAAACCATCAACAACATGACGCGCACGCTCGCCACGTTTGCGGATCAGGTGACCACCGTCGCACGCGAAGTCGGCGTCGAAGGGCGCCTGGGCGGTCAGGCCAACGTGCCCGGCGCAGCGGGCACCTGGAAAGACCTCACGGGCAACGTCAACCTTCTGGCCGACAACCTTACGAACCAAGTCCGCGCGATCGCTGAAGTCGCCACCGCCGTCACCAAAGGTGACCTGACCCGTTCTATTCAGGTGGAAGCCCGCGGCGAAGTGGCAGAGCTCAAAGACAACATCAACACGATGATTGATAACCTGCGCTTGACGACTGACCGCAACAAGGAGCAGGACTGGCTCAAGACCAACCTCGCGCGCTTTACGGGCATGCTGCAAGGGCAGCGCGACCTGGCTACCGTCGGTCGTTTGTTGCTTTCCGAACTCGCGCCGCTCGTCAACGCGCACCAAGGCGTTATCTACCGCATGGAGTCGGATAGCAAGCCGAGCATGGTCCTGCTCTCAGCATTCGCCGACAACATCGGGGACGGTCACAAGAGACAATTGACCATGGGCGAAGGCCTGATCGGCCAGTGTGCCGCAGAAAAGCGCCGCATGTTAATCGTTGACGTCCCTTTGAGCGCGACGCCTGTTCGGTCTGGTCTTTTCCAAGCCGTGCCACGCAACATCATCGTTCTCCCGGTCCTCTTTGAGGATCAGGTAAAAGCCGTCATCGAACTGGCCACGCTAGGCGATTTCACGGCGTCACAACTCGCCTTCCTCGAGCAGCTTACCTCCAGCATCGGTATCGTGCTCAACAGCATCGAGGCCACGATGCAGACGGAAAATCTCCTCGAGCAATCGCAACAGCTTGCTACTGAATTGCAGACTCAGCAGCGCGAACTCCAGCAGACGAACGAACAGCTCGGACTAAAGGCACAGCAGCTCGCCGAACAGAACGCGGAAGTCGAACGCAAGAACCAGGAAATCGAACAGGCTCGCCGCGCTTTGGAAGAAAAGGCCAAAGAGCTTGCTCTCACCTCCAAGTACAAATCCGAATTTCTGGCTAACATGTCGCACGAGTTGCGCACGCCGCTGAACAGCATCCTCGTGCTGGGTCAGCAACTCAGCGAAAATCCGGAAGGCAATCTGACTGCGAAGCAAGTCGAATTTTCGCGCACGATCCACGGTGCCGGTACGGACTTGCTCAACCTCATCAGCGACATTCTCGACCTCTCCAAGATCGAATCCGGCACGGTTTCCGTCCAGGCCGAAGAAATTTTCTTCGCCAGCATGCTGGAAGTCGTGGCGCGGCCCTTCCGCCATGAGGCTGACAACCGCAGGCTGACGTTTGAAACCTATCTCGATCCCAATCTCAGCGCGAGCCTGGTCACCGACGCGAAGCGCGTGCAGCAAGTCCTCAAGAACCTTCTTTCCAACGCCTTCAAATTTACCGAGCAAGGACGTGTTCGCTTGTCGGTTTTGCAGGCAAATGAAGGCTGGAGCGCCGACCACCCCGTACTTGCGCGTGCCGAATCCGTAATCGCATTGGAAGTCAGTGATACTGGAATCGGCATTCCTGCGGAAAAGCAACGCATCATCTTTGAAGCCTTCCAGCAGGCAGACGCCGGGACCAGCCGCAAATACGGCGGCACGGGTCTCGGTCTTGCGATCAGTCGCGAGCTGGCCAGCCTGCTCGGTGGCGAAATTCAGCTCAAGAGCGGCGCGGGATCCGGAAGCACATTCACGCTGTACCTGCCCCAGCTCTACATGGGACCGACCGGGACTGGTACCCTTCCCGTGAGCAGCCAGGCCTCCTCCTCTTCGATTTCCCCTTTGCGAGCCACAGTTCCAGATCGCGTACAGGAGCGCATCCCCGACGATCGCGAAAAGCTGAAGGCTGGCGACAACGTCCTGTTAATCGTCGAAGACGACCTCCACTACGCACGAATCTTGTGCGACTTGGCGCGCGACACCGGGTTCAAGGTGCTGATGGCATCGAGTGGCGCAGAAGCTTTGTCGCTTGCCCGTGAGTATCAGCCCACGGGCGTCTCGCTCGATGTCTTTCTGCCCGACATGCTCGGCTGGACGGTCCTGAACCACTTGAAACAGAATCCCGCCACCCGGCACATCCCCGTGCAGATGCTCACACTGGACGATGACCGGCGGCACGGTCTCTCTCGCGGCGCGTTTGCTTTCCTGACCAAGCCAACGGATCGTTCCAGCCTCGAGGCAGCCTTCTCTAAAATCAAGGATTACGCGGCGCCCCGTCGCAAACGCTTGCTGGTTGTGGAGGACGATCCTTCCGAACAGTTCAGCATCCGTGAACTGCTCGGTAGCGACGACATCGAAGTACAAGTCGCTTCCACCGGATCGGAAGCCCTGGACGTCGTGCGCGAGCAATCATTCGACTGTATGGTTCTCGATCTGCGTCTGCCGGACATGTCCGGCTTCGAAGTATTGGAAAAATTGAGTTGCCAAGGCAGCTCGGCCGATCTTCCCGTTGTGGTCTTTACGGGTCGCGAGCTTTCGCTTGAGGAAGACACACGTCTCCATGAATTAGCGCGCAGCGTCGTTGTCAAAGACGTGGAATCGCCCGAACGACTGCTCGACGAAACTTCCCTTTTCCTCCATCGCGTCATCGCAGATCTTCCGGAAGAAAAGCAGAAGATGCTGGACCGCTTGCACCATTCCGACGACGCGCTCGTCGGCAAGAAAGTGGTCGTAGTGGACGATGACGTGCGCAACATTTTCGCCCTCAGTAGCGTCCTCGAGAGGCGTGGCATGACGGTGCTTTCTGCCAGCACGGGGCGCGAGGCGATCGCGCTGCTCGAATCCACTGACGATGTTGCCATCGTGCTGATGGACATCATGATGCCGGAAATGGACGGCTATCAAACCATGCAGGTCATTCGCGAAAACGCTGGTTTTCGACGGCTGCCGATCATCGCGCTGACGGCGAAAGCCATGAAGGGAGACCGTGAAAAGTGTCTCGAAGCAGGTGCATCCGAATATCTGGCCAAGCCGGTCAACACGGAGCAACTACTTTCCGCTTTGCGCATGTGGCTGCACCGCTGAATTTAGTACGAATTATAATGATTGGCGAAAGGATGAGCCGACGCGAAGATGAGCGCCAATTCGACTCCAGGTCCGGTCAACATCTTGATGGTCGACGACCAGCCGGCAAAGCTGCTGAGCTACGAAGTCATGCTTGAGGAGCTCGGCGAGAATTTGCTAAAGGCCACGTCGGGACGCGAAGCGCTTGAGCTTCTGCTAAAAACAGATGTGGCGGTGGTGCTGATGGATGTCAGCATGCCCGAGCTGGACGGCTTTCAGCTGGCGGAGATGATTCGCGAACATCCACGGTTCCAAAAGACCGCAATTATTTTCATCTCCGCCGTGCATCTCACCGACCTCGACCGCCTCAAGGGCTATCAGCGTGGAGCGGTGGACTATATTTCGGTTCCGGTCATTCCTGATCTGCTGCGCGCGAAAGTGAGCGTATTTGCGGAATTGCACCGCAAGGCCCGCCAACTGGAGCTGCTCAACATTGAACTTCGTCGCCTTTCGCACAGCCTCATGACCGCGCAAGACGAAGAGCGGCGGCGCATCGCTCGCGAACTGCACGACGGTCTCGGACAGGATCTCACCGCCGCAAAGATGATGCTTGGCTCACTGGTTCAGCCGAACCAGCTTAAAGATTCCCGGGACGGCAAAACGGTCACGGAAGTTCTCACCATGATGGAAAGCGCCATCGAGCAGGTGCGCACGCTGTCCCACCTTTTGCACCCGCCTCTTCTCGACGAAATGGGTTTGCTCTCCGCGCTACGCTGGTATACCGATGGCTTTGCCAAACGCAGCGGCGTGGTGACCACTCTCGATGCCGCGAAGGATTTTCCGAGGCTCGAACCCGAACTCGAAATGGCCATCTTCAAGATCGTGCAGGAATCATTGACTAACGTGTTCCGGCACGCCGAAGCTAAACAAGCCGTCGTGCAGCTTGAAGAACGAGCAGGCAGCGTCTACGTCGCGATCGTCGACAACGGAAAAGGCATCGGCAACGGCTCGGACGAACTGCATCCGAACAGTTACGGCATCGGGGTAATGGGTATCAAGCAGCGGGCCGAGGAATTCGACGGAAAACTTGCGCTGCGAAATACCGGATCTGGCACCTTGGTCGAAGTTCAGATTCCCTTGCCAAAACCACAAACGCAAGTCGCCGTTCCGAGATTTTCCAAATTGAGCGTTCGCCCCGCATAGATTCTCCGCACGCTTCTACACGGAAAGCCCTAATGGCCTAGCCGTACTGCACCTTTCCGATGGATAACCCGGCGTTTCGCCGTAATACTTGCCATTGCCGCGACTAGGAACTCCGTCGCCACGAGGTTGCAATCGCGTCTGGGATTTTTTGATGTCACTTCTCTTCCGCTTTCTAATCGGGGGCTTCGTGGTCTGCGCATTTGCATCACTTGCGGACGTGCTGAAACCGAAAACCTTCGCGGGAATTTTCGGAGCGGCTCCATCGGTAGCGCTCGCCACGCTGGCATTGACCGTTTCACAGGATGGAAAAACCTTCGCCATGGAAGAGGCGCGCTCCATGCTTGCGGGAGCCGCTGCATTTCTAGCGTACGCATTCACCTGTCTGCAACTCATCGCACGATTGCATTGGAGTCCGTTTCGCGCCGCAACCGTCGCGCTTTTGGTGTGGTTCGCATCCTCGGGTATCCTTTGGCTTCTTCTGCTCCGTTGAATAAATGTGCATTCGCTTCAACTTCGCGGCGATTCGCAGAACTAAACCGAACGAGTACACCGCGCGATTTCTTTTCGGAGGGAGCGTCACGCTGCTGGCGGGATTAATCGCCCGAGAGTACGGACCTGCAATCGGTGGATTGTTCCTGGCGTTCCCGGCAATTTTTCCCGCCGGCGTCACGCTGATTGCCAAGCATGAAGAACGCCGCCGCCAAAAGGCGGGCCTGAATGGAAAGGAGCGAGGCAAACGCGCCGCGGCGCTGGACACCCGCGGCGCAGTCATTGGCGCCTGCGGGCTTTTCTCTTTCGCGTTTACGGTGTACACGCTGTTGTCAACTTGGGCCACCTCCGCGGTGCTGGGCCTCGCAACTCTCGCTTGGCTCGCCACTTCGGTCTTGATCTGGCGGCTTCGCCAATAGCACAAACAAAGGGACTCCACGAAAATGGCTGCTGACGCAACGACGGCAAAATCGAAATCGCGCAAACCAGCCGCCGAGGGATCGGTACTACAAACGCTTGGCCCCGGGCTGATCACCGGTGCGGCCGATGACGATCCGAGCGGAATCGCCACTTATTCTCAGATTGGCGTGCAGTTCGGCCTTGGCATGTTGTGGACCGCGCTTTTTTCCTTTCCGCTGATGAGCGCGATACAAGAGATCTGCGCGCGTCTGGGCCGGATCACCGGCGCGGGACTCGCAGCATGTATGAACAAACGCTTCCCGAAACCGCTGGTGGTTGCGTTGGTGGGCCTCCTTTGTGTGGCGAACATTTTCAATCTCGGCGCGGACGTGGTGGCGATGGGAGCGGTAACGCAACTTCTGATCGGCGGCCATCCTGCTTTTTATAGCGTGGTGTTCGGCGTAATTTCCCTGCTCCTCCAGATATTCATTCCCTATCGAAAGTATGTGAAGTACCTGAAGTGGCTGACGTTGAGCCTTCTCGCGTACTTTGCGACAGCGTTTGTGGTTCACGTTCCATGGCCGAAAGTGTTGCAGGCAACGTTCATTCCTTCCTTTCAGTGGAATAGCGCGTATTGGACCGCGTTGGTGGCAATGCTCGGCACCACCATCAGCCCTTATTTGTTTTTCTGGCAAACGTCACAAGAGACCGAGGAGCTGCGGGCGCGCAAGAATGAAGCAGCGCTGAAGCGGACGCCGTGGCAAGCGTTGCGGCAATTTCGCCGGATTGCCACGGATACGCGCATCGGCATGGCGTTTTCCAACTTGGTCGCGTTTGTCATCATTCTGACCGCCGCTGTAACGCTGCACGAGCCCGGCAGCACCGGCAAAATCTTGAGTGCAGCCGACGCGGCTAACGCGCTTCGCCCTGTGGCCGGCCGGTTCGCGTTTGCTCTGTTTGCGCTCGGCATCGTGGGTACGGGGCTGCTAGCTGTGCCGGTGCTAGCAGGCTCGGCGGGATATGCGGTTTCGGAGTTATTTCATTGGCGCGCCAGTTTGCGGAGAAAAGCTCGTGAGGTGCCTCAGTTCTACACGGTGATCTTTCTCGCAACCGTGATTGGAGTCAGCCTGAACTTTGTGGGACTCGACGCGATCAAGGCGCTGTACTGGTCGGCTGTATTTAATGGATTGACGGCGGCTCCCTTGATGGTTGTGCTGATGAAGCTATCCAACGATCCGAAGATTGTGCAGCAATTTCGCCTGCCTCCGTATCTTCGCGTGTTGGGCTGGCTTGCGACAATTGTGATGATTTCGGCCTCGCTCTTTCTTGTATACGCCATGATTTTTTCCACGAAGTAGATTTCGCTGGGATTTGGTCCCTCCCGCAAGGCAATCCGAGAATTACAGGAAACGCGGCATCGAATTGCCCGAGCGCGTGGGGTACGGTGACCACGAGGTGAACTATGGCTCGATACGGAAGAGGCGCTCAGAAGTCAGTAAGATCGGCGATGCGACGCCGGAAACGCGGTACGCTGCGATCGGGTAAGGGCGGCAAAGGCGGGCGCGTGAAGAGCCGGAAACAAGCGATCGCAATCGGCCTCTCCGAGGCACGGAAGAAGGGCGCCAAAGTCCCGCGCAAGAAATCGAGCTGAACCATTTTGGTTTGGGAAGCAATGCTGGCGTCCCGCGCCCCTCCCCACGGCGTTTTTGTAAGTATGGGATCTGAAGGACTTATAGGCGGCACGGTCTAAGCCCAAAGCTAAGCTGTTCACTGAACTGACGCGGCGGCCGAGGTTAAGACCCGTAGCGGTGGGGAGCCAGCCGCTGCTCGATTTCCGAAATCGGGAATGCATTTTATCAGCGTCAAGAGAATTAATATATCGAGCAAAGTATTCCGGCTCGATAGGAACACCAACCCCACGTTCACCGCGGATCGGCCGCTCGCGAAAGCTTACGTCGCGCGACCCCGGCAGCCGGGATGGCCGCATTTGCAGTCGACGTCGGGCGTCTTCTCCATTGCTTCGCATTGTGGGCTGCAGTACTTCCTTCCGTCGCTAACGGTACAACTGCAATTGGGATGCGCACATTTCTCGTTATCTGCCACTTGGAAGCCCCCTTCCTATTGCCGCGAACCATTCCCGTAGCGTTGAACTTGGAAATGGTCCGAACTCGAGGCCATTGTTTGCGTGCACGACCTGACGGGCTATCCGGTGATTCGGGGAAATGCGAAGAGAAGGGACCGTACTGGAAAATTTTACGGGAGCATTTCGCTTCGACTACAACGTTTTGCGGATAGCAAGCGGCACGCAAGGCTTCTAACTTCGACGGGTCTGCTGCAAAGTGCGCCGTAACGAGATTGTATAGACAGGAGAAGCTATGAACCGCTGCTATCGATTGGCGTGCACCATAACGTTGGTCTTTGCGGGATCTTTGGGTTGTGCTGTGCTGGCGAACGCGCAAGACGCGCAGCAGCCTGCGCCGGATAATTCGAAAGCAAACCAGAGAGACCGGGACAGATCGGCGGCGACCGCGGAAAGACAGAAGATGAGCGCGGAAGACCGTGAGTTGACACGCAAGATCCGGGCGGCCCTCACTGCGGACAAGTCGCTTTCAATCTACGCGCACAATGTCAAGATCGTCACGAGAGATGGAAAAGTGACGCTTAAAGGTCCGGTGCGTTCAGACGATGAGAAAACGGCGTTGTTGAGCAAGGCGACCGGAATTGCAGGAGAAGGTAACGTCACGGACGAAATGGATGTGGCGCCTCCTAAATCCTGAGTGTAGTTGCGGAAGTGGTTTGTGATTCGCGAGTCGTTGGAGGCATCAAGCGGAAAAAAACTCAAGGAGAGGCCCATGAGCGATAAGAAGACGTCGGTATTTGCTATTTACACGGAGAAAGCGTCGGCGGAACGGGGCGTGCGCGGAGTGATGAACGCCGGTTTCGCGGCGACGGCAATTTCCGTGTTGCTGCCGGAGAACCTGGGCACGCGTGAATTGGGAACGGAAAAAGCAACAAAGGCACCGGAGGGAGCGACAGCCGGAGCGGGAACGGGAGCAGTACTCGGCGGCGCCTTGGGGCTTTTGGCGGGCGTCGGCGCACTCGCGATACCGGGAGTCGGTCCACTGATAGCCGCGGGACCGATTATGGCGACGCTGGCCGGTATCGGTGTGGGCGGAACGGTCGGAGGATTTGCGGGAGCGCTTATCGGAGCGGGCATACCGGAATACGAGGCGAAGCGCTACGAAGGATTTTTGCAGAAGGGCGGGATCCTGGTTTCGGTGCACTGCTCGACGTCGGAGGAAATTGATCGAGCGAAGCATGAGCTGAAGGCTACTGGTGGCCAAGACATCGCGTCGAGCGGGGAGAGTTCTGCCGGAAAAGACCGGTCACGCGAACGGGCGGCGGGACGCCAATAGCAGTGTAAGTCGGTATCTGATTTCACCGGAAAAAAG